>Ga0307374_10004119_pt1 | contig 24405 bp, 23 predicted proteins | sample OX3MG_FD_202532 | JGI IMG/M metagenome (GOLD analysis project Ga0307374, IMG submission 202532) | Soil microbial communities from Risofladan, Vaasa, Finland - OX-3 | ecosystem: Environmental > Terrestrial > Soil > Coastal area > Acid sulfate soil | place: Finland: Risofladan, Vaasa | collected... | reverse complement strand
CGAGAACCACGCCACCAGTGGTCGTCGAGATTCTCGTCCACCGCCGTGAATCGCAATTTGAGGCCCGGCGGTCAGTTCTCAGGCGTCAAACCAATCCCGTTGGCCGGTTCCGACCCACGCTCCTAGCGCCTCTCGTACGCTGCGATGACCGAGGTCGACCGCACGTCACACCGTCCGGCGGCCGCTACGTCGCTCCCTCGACCCGGCGAGCGTCCACCGGTGCTCACTACACCCCTCGCTCCCTCGCCGAGGAGATTGTCCGACACGGTCTCGAGCCCCTTGTATACCGGCCCGGCCCCCTTGACACCCTCGACCCCGCCCACTGGGTCCTGCGCCCGTCCACCGACCTCCTCGCCTTGCGGGTGGCCGACATCGCAATGGGGAGCGGCGCCTTCCTCGTCGCCGCCTGTCGCTATCTGGCCGATCGTGTGGTGGAGGCGTGGGACACGGAAGGCGATGTCGAAGCCACCCGGGCACTCGCCCATCGGACCGCGGGTACCGCCGACACCGAGGTGGAAGCGGTGGTGCTCCGGGCCCGTCGGTTGACCGCCGAACACTGCCTCTACGGGGTCGACGTGAACCCCTTGGCGGTGGAGATGGCCAAGTTGTCGATGTGGCTGGTGACCATGGACCGCGAGCGGCCCTTCGGATTTCTAGACGACCGCTTCGTCTGCGGCGACTCGCTCCTAGGGCTCTGTTCGCTTGCCCAACTTACGGCACTCCACATCGATCCCGCTGCCTCTGGCCTGCACCGCCACGGCACTCTCGATTTCACTGAGGGGTGGCGGCGCATCCTCGCCGAGGCGGCAGACATCCGACGGCGCATCACCGCCACTCCGGTTGTGACGGTACGCGACGTGGAGCACAAAGATCGACTACTTGCCGAAGCGAAAGCGGCTACCGAGCCGCTCCGACTCGTCGCCGACGCTTTGACCGGCGCTGGACTGCAGGCTGCCACCCTTCGCGTGAGCGAGCGCCGCACCGTATTTGGGGCCCTCGAGCAGGGCATCTGGGCGCTCGACGCCGATGGCGAAACTGCCCCCCTCGACCGCTACTCGGCCGCCGTTGACGCTGGCCTGCCCCAAGGCAAGGAGCCTCGCCGCCCCCTGCACTGGCCACTCACCTTCCCCGAGCTGTTTGCCGACACGCCGAGCCCCGGTTTTGACGCCGTGATCGGGAATCCGCCGTTCCTTGGGGGCAAGAAGATCTCCGGCGCCCTCGGGAGTGACTACCTGGCTTGGCTGGCCACGTGGGATGGCCATGGCGTCAAGGGCAATACCGACCTGGCCGCCCGCTTTGTGCTCCGGACTGACGCGCTACTTCGCTCAGGCGGACAGCTTGGTTACGTAACCACCAATACCCTGATTGAGGGGGACACCCTGGAAGTAGGACTACTCCAGTTAGAGCAGCGGGGCTGGACAGTGCGCCGGGGCACGACGGCGCACTCGTGGCCAAGCAAGAGTGTCAGCCTGTCGGTAATCGAGATCTGGGCTAACAAGGGACCCGTGGCCGCAGAGGCCGTGCTCGACGATGAACCTGTGCCCCGACTCTCCGTCGACTTGCAGCCCTATCTGACCGAGATCGGGCGTCCGGAGCGGCTCGAGGAGAACGATGATCTTGCTTTTCAAGGCCACAACGTACTGGGCCTCGGGTTCACTATGGTACCTGCAGAAGCAGACAGACTCATCGCCGAGGATCCCCGCAATACCGACGTGCTCTTCCCATACGTCATCGGCGCCGACCTCAACCGACGACCGGACTGCTCTGCCAGCCGGTGGATTGTCAACTTCAGGGAATGGGATGAGAACCGTTGTCGCCAATATCAGGGTCCCTGGCTAAAGCTAGAGCGGGACGTGAAGCCAGAGCGAATGACGAAGGATGCCCTCAAGTATCCACGCATGGTAAACGAATGGTGGAAGTTCTGGCAGTATCGCCAGGGGCTAGAAGACGCTGTCAAAGACCTCGACTACGTATTGGCGTTGCCACGAGCGAACAACACTCTGGTACCGCTTCGAATTCGGAAGAGCCATACAGTCTTTTCCGATCAGTGCATCGTGTTCGCCATGAGTGACTGGGGCCAGCTCTCGATGCTGACGTCGTCGGCGCATTTGGCATGGAGCCTGCGTTACACATCGACGATAGGCGTAGGAGCCGGTATCCGCTATGCCCCCTCCGACGTGTTCCTGACTTTTCCGCGGCCGGTGTCGACACCGCTACTGGAGGAATTTGGCGAGGCGTTAGACACTGAACGACGAGAGCTGATGCTCGAACGATCCCTGGGGCTCACAAAGCTGTATAACCAGGTCCACGACTCGGACGTAAACGATCCGGCAATTGTGCGGCTGCGCGAGTTGCACGAACAGATCGACCTGGCGGTGTTGGCTGCCTACGGCTGGGACGGACTCGATCCCGAGATCGGATATCACCGGACGAAGATCGGGGTCCGCTGGACGGTGTCACCGCGAGCCCGCTTCGAACTGTTGGACCGCCTACTCGTGGAGAACCACCGAAGGGCTGGAACGAAGCAGTGACGATCGAGTTCGCCCCTGCAAAGGAGCTCCGTTACAGCACCCGTGTTCGGTCGCCGAGGAGGTGGATCTAGATGGCAATCGATAGGGGTCCCGAGGCCGCTAGCCGGGTGGCACCCAGCGGGTTCGACGTGCGCGCCGAGCTGGAGTCGATGCTGGAGCGTGACCTGCTCGGTCCGTGGGACGGTCCGAGCGAGGAATTGCCACCGGGAACGGCTCCGGGTGAGCGTTACCTGCTGGGCAAACTTGTGCCTCGCCGCGCCTTTGGCGACGAGCCGTCTGGCAACGCAGAGCAGGCGGAGGACGACGATGTAGAGGACCGCCCCGAGCTCGTCGACGAACCCGGTCTCGATCTGGATCGCGACGGCGGCGCCGAGTCTCCGACGGTTGCCGCGGTTCGGGGAAGGGCGATGGCTGCCTCCTCGCTGGGGTTGGTGTTTGCCGTGCCCCCCGAAATAAGGCACGTCACTGTCACGGCGTCATGGGGCCGCTACGAGCGGGGTCCATCGGAGACGCAAATGACCGATACGGGGCGTCCCCGCACAGTATGGCGGCGGGTGCCGGCCGGGGGACCGATCGAGGTTCCTGTGGCAGAGGACGGCACCGATTCGGACATCCCGGATGGCACCCAGGAACTGGTGGAGCTGCGCTGGCGAGTCCGACTCCGCCACGGGCGGAGGCTGGTGGAGGTTTTCCTCGTAAACGCCCAGCCGGTGCGCGCCGAGCTCCTCGACCGCGACCGCCTCTTCCAGGTCACCCTCGCCGTCACTGGAGGAGAAGGGGATCCGGCGATATTCCTGGGACACAACGATCCCGAACTCCCCGAAGTGCACCACGAGAGCGACGACGAGCTTCGCCTGCTGGCGCTCCAACACCGTGCCCAGCGCTTATACGCCACTGGCCGGCAGTGCGCCGTGGATGCCGACGTCCGCGACAACGAGACCCGAGCGTGGCGACTGCGGACAACTTGTTTCCCGTCCGCCGAAGTCAACATGGTCATGGCCGGCGATCCGGCCGACAGCCCCGGTCTAGTGCTCGATATGGCCCGGCTTGGTAACCCAGAACTGAGCGGCGACGATCTGGTTCGGTCCCTGCGGCCCATGGTCGACGGCTATCGACGCTGGATCGATGGGCAGGCCGCTCGCGTTGAGGCCGACGCCGAGGTCGCCCGTTTCTCCGATGTGGCCCTACCGGCCGTCGAACGGGCCTGGCAGGTGGCCGACCGCCTCGAGCGGGCGATCACCCTGCTCCGCGACGACCCGAAGGCCCAAGAAGCGTTCCGCTTCGCCAACCAGGCGATGGCCAACCAGCGGATTCGAAGCGAACTGGTCCGCCGACGGTCATCGGAGCCCGACGCCGAGTTCCGAGCGCTGCTCGACGAGTTGGATACGCCGGAAACCCACAGCTGGCGGCCGTTCCAGCTGGCCTTCGTGCTGCTGTGCCTACCCGGGTTGACCGATCCCGCTCATCCGGACGCCCGGCGGGGACCGCTGCTCGAGGGAGAGACACAGCTGTTGTTCTTTCCGACTGGTGGTGGCAAGACCGAGGCCTATCTCGGGCTCACCGCTTACGCCATTGCCATCCGCCGCTTGCAGGGAACCGTCGGCGAGGGCTCTCTGGCCCGCGACGGAACCGACGGCATTGCCGTGCTCATGCGCTACACGCTGCGCCTCTTGACCGCCCAGCAATTCCAACGGGCGACAGCGCTCGTGTGCGCCTGCGAGTTACTGCGTCAGGAACGGGTAGCTGGCGGCGACTTGCGCTGGGGCACCACGCCGGTGCGCATCGGCCTCTGGGTGGGGGTGGGAGTCACCCCGAACACGTTCGACGACGCCCTGCACCAGCTCGAAGACGCCACGTCTACGGCCGGCGAAGGGCAGGTCGGGGGACTCCAGCAGTTCGCCCGCTGCCCCTGGTGCAGCACGCCCCTCGACCTCGGTCGCGACGGCTACCCCGACAAGCTCCGCCGCCGGATCCATTTGTTCTGCGGCGACCCCGACGGGCAATGCCCTTTTAGCCGGGCCCGCTCCAGCGAGGGTATCCCTGCCGTTGTGGTCGACGAGGAGATCTATCGGCTGACCCCGGCACTGCTCATCGGCACGGTCGACAAGTTCGCCCAGCTGCCTTGGCGCTCCGCCACCGCCCACTTGTTCGGCCATGTCACGAGCAGCTGCGAGCGCCATGGCTACCGCAACCCCGACACAGTCGAGTGGTGCAAGGACGGTGGGCACCCCTCAGCGCAAGGTCTGCCGGCCACCAAACCGTCCCCCGTTTCACGGCTGCGCCCGCCGGATCTGATCATTCAGGACGAGCTACACCTCATAAGCGACGCCCTCGGGTCCATGGTTGGCTTGTATGAAACGCTCATCGATGATCTATGTACCCGGGTCGAGGCCGGCCAGCCGGTCCGACCGGTGTTCGTCGCCTCGACCGCGACAGTACGTCGAGCCCGAGCCCAGGTTCAACAGGTATTCGCCCGTGACTTGTGCGTCTTCCCCCCGCCACTGATCGACGCCGGCGACACGTTCTTCTCCCGGCGGGTCGCACCGTCGCCGAAGACGCCGGGGCGCCGCTACCGGGGAGTCCTCGCCGCCGGTGAGCGGCTCACCGCTGTCGAGATCCGCGTGATGACAGCCCTCTTGGAGTTCGGCCAGCTTCTCTTCGACCGCTACGGCGAGGCAGGCGACCCATACATGACCGTTGTTGACTACTTCACCAGTACCCGCGAACTGGCTGGTATGCGCCGCCTAACCGAGGATGACGTCACCGACCGTCTCGGTCGACAAGCCGCACTGGTGCGTCGTCGGCGCCCAACGATCGCCGAGCTGACCAGCCGCATGAACAGCGGCAAGATCACTCAGTCCCTGGCCGATTTGGAACGACCCTTCGACCCGGCCCAGGACAGCACCGGTGGCCAGGGCGCACTCCGACAGCTTCGCAGAGACGACCGCGCCACCTACGACCGGACCATCCGCCCTGGCTATATGCGCCCGGTGGATGTGCTGCTCGCCACCTCCATGCTCCAAGTCGGGGTCGACGTGCAGCGTCTCGGGTTGATGGTTGTGACCGGCCAGCCCAAGAATATGGCCGAGTACATCCAGGCCAGCTCCCGGGTGGGCCGGTCCATCGCCGGACCGGGGCTCGTTGTCACCATCTTCCAGTGGAACCGGCCTCGCGACTTGGCCCACTACGAACACTTCGTCTACGAGCACGCCACCTTCGGGCGCCGAGTGGAAGGGTTGACGACCACCCCGTTCAGCAAACGAGCGCTCGACCGGGGCTTCGCCGGCGTCCTCGTAGGCGCCGTCCGTCACCACAGCGACCTCGCCCTGCCCAACCTAGGGGCGAATGTCGCCCCGCTCGGCGGCGCCAGCGTGGCCCCGCTGCTCGAGTTGTTGCGCGGTCGAGCCGAGGTCGTTGCCGACTCAGCCCCTGTCGGGATCGAGGTCGCCGAGCGCGCTCAGGAACAACTGGACCGCTGGCTACACAGGCGCACCACCCTGCCCACCGGACAGCTTGGGTACCAGGCCGATGCCCAGGCCGCCGCGGGTTTGCTCCGTCGGCCCGAGGATCTCCCGTGGGACCGTTGGAGTGCTCCGATGAGCCTGCGGGATGTGGAACCGGAGGTGCTGCTCCAGTTGCGCCGCGACGACCCAAGCTGGTCGTCCGCCCCGTCCTGGGAGTTCGACGCCAGTAGCGGTGCGGACGACGCGAGCGGTGACACGTGAGCAGAACCCAATCCCAGCGCCAGCCGACCAGGATCGGCAACGCCCGACCTAGCCAGCTCATGACGTCTGCCGGGGTCGGCGCCGTGGTGGACCTCCCGGGGATGAGTGTCGTCGTGCGTGGACTCGAAGCCTGGGGTGGTGGCGGCATGCCCATCTCCGAACCCCGCCTTCTGGCCCAGGTGCAACGCGCGCTCCCCGCCGCTCGGATCACGTCGCTGCGTGCCGCGCCGTGTGACCCGGCGACCGCCGACGACCCCTACACGTCGGTCGGAGTGCCAGTCACCACCTTTCCCCGGTGGTTGCGCTGCCCGGCTTGCCACCAGCTCCTTCCTATTGACGGAGTCGACCAGCTGGAGCTGCACCACCGCTGGGGACGGCGCCCCGACCTGGCCAAGTGGGTACACAAGCACTGTCCCAATCAGGCGGCGCTCGCCGTCAGTAAACGACGAGCTTGCATTCCTGCTCGATTCCTTGTCGCCTGCCTTCGGGGCCACCTCGACGAGTTCCCCTATGTCGACTTCGTCCACCGCGCCACTCAGCAACCCTGTCCCGGGGCCCAGCTCGAGATGCGCGATGCCGGCAGCGTCCTCGGCCCCCGGGTCACGGTCAGCTGCAGCGCGGGCTGCGGCTCTCGGCGCAACATTTCCGAGGCCGCCGGCACGAAGGGCGTCGCTAACTTGCCGAGCTGTCGTGGACGTCACCCGCACCTCCAGGCGTTCGAGCACTGCGGCGAACCCCTGAAGCTGATGGTGCTCGGAGCGTCCAACATGTGGTTTAACGTTTCGCTTAGCGCCCTGCACCTCCCAGATGACGACCCGATCGCGGTGGCCGTCAGCGAGCAGTGGGATATCCTCTCCCACTTGCCGGCAGAGGGCCTTGGCCAGGTTGTCGTCGGCATGCCGGCTCTCCACGCCTTGAGCGAGCTCTCTACGGATCAATTGGCTGCCGCTGTGGCCGCCGAGCGACAGCGCCGGACCGAAGCCGACGAGGAAGAGACTCCGTCTGGGTTGCTCCATGCCGAATGGGAGCTATTCAGCCACCCAACTACCACCCAGCGCGACGACGACTTCCTAGCGGTACCCACCCCGCCTCCTCACGAGTATCGGGACTTGCTCCACAACGTCGTCCAGGTTGAACGGCTCCGTGAGGTCCAGGCCAGCCTTGGCTTCACCCGCATCGACGCGCCCAGCCGCGGTGACCCCCAACCGCAGCACTGCGCCCCGATCGCCGCCAGCCGAGTCGGGTGGGTGCCCGCCGTCGAACGCCGGGGAGAGGGAATCTTCCTTCAGCTCGATGAATCGCTTGTCGCCGAGTGGTGTCACCGGGTCGTGGACCATCCGGACATCAATGCCCTGCGCAGCGCCTACGGACGGTGGCGAGACAACCGAGACATGGATCCCGACCCGGCCTTCCCGGTCGCGCGCTACCTCCTCGTCCACACCCTCAGTCACCTTCTTCTGCGCCAGGTGGCCCTTGAGTGCGGCTACTCAAGCGCCAGCATTCGTGAGCGGCTTTACGTCGGTGCCCCAGACGAGCCCACCGCGGGAATTCTGCTGTCCACCGCCGCGAGCGACAGCGAAGGCACCCTGGGCGGCCTCGTGGCCTTGGGCGAAGCCCGTTTCCTCGGTCGCCTCCTCGGGCAGGCCTTCGATGACGCCGACACTTGCTCTTCGGACCCGCTATGCGCCGAGCGACTCCCTGAGTCGCCCAGCGATCAGCTCCACGCTGCCGCCTGTCACGCCTGCCTCTTTGTCTCCGAGACCAGCTGTGAGGTCGGTAACCGGTGGCTCCACCGCGGCGTACTCGTCAACCTCGGCAACGATCTGGCGCTCAGCTGGTGACCCCCAACCCGGCTGCTCTGGCCCGACAGTGGGCCCGTCAGCTGCCCGAGGACTTCGCCCGGCGGCTCGCCCGGGCCATGCGGGAGGGGCCAGACGCGACTCGCGCTCTGCAGCAATCGGCCGTGCTGCCGCCCTCGGCCGCTGCGGTACGACAGGCGGTCGAACTGACCGAGGCCGGACAAGGTCAGTACGCGAGCGGAGCGCTCACCGCGCTTCTCGATCTCGTGGCCGAACAGCCGGTGATCACCCCAGTGTGGACGGGACCTGAGTCCGAACGGTCGGGGGGACGGCTCACTTTGGCCGTTCTCGCTGATCTGATCAACGAAGCGCGCCGAGAGATTCTCCTCGTCAGCTACGCCACGCTACCCAGCGTCGAGATCCGCTCCACTCTCTCCGATGCCGCAGCGCGCGGCGTGACGATCACGATGCTCCTGGAACGCCACGCCGACAATCCTCAGTTCAGCGGGTACGGAGATCCCTTTCCGGGGATCAGCGCTCGACACCTCTCCTGGTCTGGACCGCACCGACCGTCGGGCGCGGCGATGCACGCAAAGGTGCTCGTTGTCGACCGTCATGTCGCCCTCGTTGGCAGTGCCAACCTCACTGGCTACGGCCTCGAGCGAAACCTGGAGTGCGGGCTTCTCGTGAGGGGCGGTCCAGTTCCAGCCGCCCTTGCGGAACACCTTCTCCACATGCGCGAGCTTCACTTATTGGAATAGAGGACGGTCAAATGTCGCCTTGGGCGGTCGACACCTAGAACGCGCTGTTCCTCCACGATTCACCCTATGACTGCCAGTCTGCCAAGATTGGCTGCGTGTCCGGCTTCGATGTCATTGGTGATATTCATGGGTGTGCTGACAAGCTCACCGGCCTGCTCGTTCAACTTGGGTATCGGAATCGGGACGGTGCCTTCAGACATTCTGAGCGACAGGCTATTTTTGTCGGCGACCTTATCGATCGGGGCGACAAGCAGGTCGAAACCGTCCGGATTGTGCGGTCGATGATCGACGCCGGAACCGCCATGGCAACGATGGGCAATCACGAGTTCAACGCCATCTCGTACCGCACGCCGAATCCCGAGGCTCCCGGCGATTTCATGCGTACCCACAGGGGCGAGAAGGGAAAGAAGAACGAGAGCCAGCACGCTGCGTTCCTGGAACAGGTGGTCGAGGGTTCCACCCTTCACTCCGAATGCCTTGATTGGTTCCGGACATTGCCTCTATGGCTCGAGCTTGACGGTATACGCATTGCGCATGCCTGCTGGCATGGCGCCTCTATTAGTGTCATTTCAGGCTTCTTGGCGGAGGATGCAACGATCAGCGAGGCTGTGGTCATCGAGGCGAATACCCAAACCTCCCCGCTTTACCAGGCCGTCGAGACCGTGCTCAAGGGACCGGAGGTCGCTCTCGGCGAGCAGTTTGTCTTCGTGGACAAGGATTCACATCATCGAAGCGATGCCCGGATTCGCTGGTGGGACGGTCATGCAACGACACTGAGGGCACTCGCCGAGATCCCTGCTGGCTCAAGAACACCGACAGGCGTTGCATTCCTCGATTTGCCAGAAACGCCATGCCCCGGGGCAGAGATGTACCGCTACACGGACATCACGCCGGTTTTCTTTGGTCACTATTGGCGTACGGGAGCGCCCACTATTGCCGGCCCGAAAGCAGTGTGTGTCGACTACAGCGCCGTCAATGGTGGTCCTCTGGTCGCCTACCGGTGGGACGGGGAAGACGTTCCCATAAACGCCAACTTCCGCGCATTCCCTGATGAGCTCCCAGCTTGAGTGGGTCAGCGCACACGTCAGAGTGAGGAACATTGCGACGAAAGAACAACCCCAGCTCGCACACCAAGCATCGTTCGTCAGCGCCGATATTACCCTCAGAGTTCCGTCGCCACCACATCGCTCTCTTCTCGCCGATAATTATAGGACGCGCTCCCGACTATGCGCTTGGCCATAATGGCATAACGACGATGACGGACGACTATGGAGTCGTGCAATGACCAACAGCCCACTCTTCAGTACCTACCGCGGTGGCGAAAACCGGGTCACCTCTTCCATGATGGCGGTGTTTCAACGCCTTGAGCTCAGTCTCCTTGAGCGACTCCTCGGCGCGGTTGCCGGCGAAGCAGCCCTACAACTCGTCGCATTCGCCAACCAGCCTGCCGGCGCGGGGGCTTCTGTCCCGGACGCCCGGATATCTGCCCGGTTTGACTACTGGTTCGAGACGAAGACCGTCCCGAACGCATTGGGTGCCAAGCAGATCGGTGAGCACCACAGGAACCTGACGCCGGATGCAGAACACGAACGCCTTTTCGTCGTGACCCCGGATCCGGTACGACCGGAGATCCTTGACTCGCTCAACGATGACCGTGTGATCTGGTTCAATTTCCGCGCCATGTCTGATGCGATCGACGACGTCCTCGACGACGACAGCACCTTCGTCGGCGAACAGACTCGGTTCCTTCTTCGGGAACTTCAGCAACTCTTCTCCGAAGACGGCCTGCTCGACATGGCCGACACTGTCGTAGTGGCCGCCCGTTTCGCGTGGGGTGAGTACAACGATCACGGTGTTTACATCTGCCAGCCTGACCGGTCGTTCCGTCCCGGCCTCACGCACATGGGCTTCTACGCTCACGGCGCCATCCAGCCGAAGATCGCCAAGATCCTCGATCAACGCCCGCAGTCCATCACCTTTGACGGCGACACTGTGAAGGAGCTGCAGGCCGGCGGGTCTGTCGATCAGCGCATTGCCGAATCCATTGAAGCCTCCTTCGATAACGGGATCCATAGCGCCGGCCAGCCGTATCGAGTGTTCGTCCTCTCTCACCCGGACGACGAGGAGACGGTCACGCTCAGCAACTCCATCACCAATACGACCAAAGCAGCATCAGGCCGGACGTTCGCATGGACGATGAGCCAGCGCTACACGCGTCTGTCAGCGCTTACCAAGACCGGAATCACGACGACCACCGAGCTGGAAGAAGCTGGTGGCTGATCCCGAGCTGGCCGCTGCCGCCCGCTCACGGCTGGTCAAGACGACCGCGATCGGGCCCTTCTCATGGCGCTGGCCCGAAGGGATCGAGAACTACGAGCGCGGGTGGCTCGCGATCGCCGAGATCGGTGGGCGAGAGCTTCACATCCGGCATGGCATTGGTCGGCGGGATGCTTTCGGTCGGTCTCGGCTGCGCTCCGTCACCTGGGTCGAAGGAGACGTTGCCGTCGAGGGTGTCGAAGCCGATGACTTCGCCCAGTCCCAGTCCTTACTCAGTCTCATCAAGATCACCAAGAAGCACCTGCGGCCTGGAGACCCAGTGCCGCCCGAGTACCAGCCCTTCGAGGTTGCGGTATTTGCCGACGAGGTCCTCGGTTCGCACAGTTTCAACAGTCTCGCCGTCAAGCTCCGTCTGGACGACGTGGAGGGGTGGACCCGCCATGCGCTGCTTCGGTCGGCGGCGTGGGGCCGTCTTTCTGTCCACCACCGTGACAGATCGTCATTGCCTTCGCCGTCAGCTCTCGGTCCGCTGCCCGCTTCGACCTCTTTCGAGGCTCCGGGCGACCAGCAGATGGCGGTCGCGGCAGCCCTGCTGGAGTTCGGCTCCCATCACAGCTCCTCAGAGAAGGGCATCGCCGTGGACTTCACGGCCAACCCCGCCGCTAACGACCTCGTTCGGACCGATCCGTTCGCCTTTCTCTGTGCCGTGATCTTCGATCAGAACGTCCCGGCGGAGCGCGCCTGGCTCGCTCCGTTCCTTCTCAAGGAGCGACTGGGCTACCTCGATCCGAAGTCCATTGCCGCTGCGGATGGAGCGGTCCGTGCCGCCATACAGCAAGAGCCCAAGCTCCACCGATACGTGAACAAGATGCCCGGCTGGATCGTGCGAGCTGCACAGCGCGTCCTGGACCGCTACGGAGGCGATGCCGCCACCATCTGGTCCGACAACCCCACGGCTGATGTTCTACAGAAGCGCTTTGACGACTTCGTCGGCATCGCCCAGAAGAAGGCGGCGATGGCGGTCGAGATCCTGGAACGAGATCTTGGGGTCCCGGTGCGCAACTTGGAGCGTTCCGATATCGCTTACGATGTCCACATCCGCCGGGTCTTCCTCAGGGCCCGGTTGGCAGACCGCGACGACCGCGACGTCATGGTCGGCGCAGCCCGGCAACTGCACCAGGAACGTCCTGGAGCGCTCGACCTCCCGACATGGCTCATCGGGCGAGGATGGTGCCATCCTGGAGTCCCCGACTGCGCCGCCTGCCCTCTCACCCAGGTCTGCCCAAAGGAGGTCGAGCGAGCTGCCCACGTCACCTCCACCTAGCACGGCGCCTCAGCTGGTAATTGTCCCTTGCGGCCGGTCCAAGATCTGGTCAAAACATCCTGACGCCGGCCCGACCCCCGCCGCCCACGCCTACACAGGAGCGCCCTTCACGGTGAACCGGGAATTTGTGGAGGCTTCCGGCGGGGACTGGGTCATCCTTTCCGCCAAGTACGGGTTCCTCCGGCCGACTGACATCATCCCCGGTCCGTATGAGGTGACATTCAAGGAGCCGTCGACGGGTCCGATCGCCTTGGAGGTTCTCGGAGATCAGGTCCAGCAGATGGGTCTAGACCGATATACGGAGGTGGTCGGGCTCGGTGGCAAAGAATACCGGGCAGCGGTCGAGGAGGCCTTTCGAGGCACCCATGTGATTCTCCGCTTCCCATTCGCCGGACTTCCGATCGGCAAAGCGATGGGCGCCACCAAGCGGGCCATCGGGCGGTAGCCACCCTTCGAGCGCGTACGGCCCCGCCGACAACCGGGCGGTCCGTTTCGGCCTATTTTCTTGCGCCACGTCGTGCTTTCGCAGCCTTCGCACGGCCTACCTGGACGAGCACGCCACTTGCATTGAGCCGGAATCGAGCCATGGGTTCACTCGTGTCGTACTTCTCGGCGATTTGCGCGGGTGTCAGTCCTGACACCGCAGACTTCAACAGCAGCGGCCGAGGAAGGAGGAGACAGCCAGCGAGCCAGTCGGCCTCCTCTTCTTGCTCGATATCGCACGTGAAGAAATTCAGACTGCCAACACGCTCAATCGTTCTCAGGTCATGGTCGAGCAGAATGTGGGCGAGCTCGTGCGCCTGATTGCTTCGTGTTCGTCCAAGTCCGTGGAGCGGGTTGTAGACGATCACTCGGGTGCCGTTGGGGAGTCGAAACGTGGCCGCTGAGAAGGCACCTTCCTGAAGTACCTCAAGCTCCTCAAGGCGGCCGCGGTCAACGAGTTCGTCGGCCGGCACGATCGTCGCCCCAAGCTCCTTGGCCACAACGTCAAGCGGTGCAGTCTGAGTGTCACCACAGCCGTGGCGCCCCCGGATATCTACCGCGAGACGCTCAGCCTGGGACTTGAAGCCGCGCCGCACCTGGACTCACCCGATAGCTCCGCCCTCAAGCGCTGCCTGCATCTCGTCCAAGACGTCGATGAGCAAGCGCAGCGCGGGCGGTGAGAACGTCTTTGCCGCCCGAAGATGAACGGCAAGGCGTCGGTCGGGCGAGGCAAGGGTCTCATAAAGGTCGCGCACGATGCTGGCGATCTTGTCCGCTGCGTCGGCCGGGAGCGCAGGGTCCGCCCTCAGGTGTTCGGCGATGGCCTCGGGCGTGTTTTCGACCCGAGCGGTCGGCGAGAAGAAACGTTCCGGCCTTTCTCCTATCCATTCCACCGCGCGCCGGAATGTCGCGAGATCCGGCATCCGGCCCTGCTCGATCCGGGACAAGGTGGCAACAGGGATTCCCGAGGCCTCGGCGGCATCACGAAGACTGAGTCCCAGCTCGCTACGTCGTCGGGCCACAAGCGGTCCCAGCTGCTCAATCGGGTCAGGCATCGTGTTTCAAGAACGAGACGATAGGACACCTCCACCCCGCGGTGGGGGGATGTATCATGAGTGGTACGGAAGATATCCTTCCGTACGGCTAAGTTACCAGGAGGTCACAACGCCATGGACACCGACGCTCTACCGCTCGGGCTGCTCGAGCCCGACGACCCAGAATTCGACGACACCGAAGGTGACGCCACCGGGATCGCCGACCAGGAAGACGGCGGCCACCACCCCCGCTCGACGGTGGTGTTGATTGTCTTCGCCCCCAAGGAGCTCGAACCGAAGCGGTTCCGGTTCCGGCTGGACGAGACGGTCGGCGACGCTGCCAAGGCCGCCGCCAAGAAGTTCGAGTACGAGGTGGGCACACCCTCGTTCCAGACGAAGGACGGCACCGTCCTCGACCGCTCCGTGACCCTTCGGGCCGCCGGTGTTCACAACCGCGAGGAGCTGGAGTTGGTCGACGCTGGCGGGGGAGTGTGACGTTACTTCCGGCAACCATGACCCGGGCGACGGTCGAGGCCGAACTCGTCGGCGCCCGGGCATGGGCCGCACGCCACAACTGGGCCCTCCACTGGCTGCCGGAGGATCTCGTCCTCAGGGCGGCCACGTACCACAACCCGGTTCATCGGCTGATCGAGGTCATGGGTCTTTGCGACTCGTACCGGGCCCTGCCCCCGGCCTGGCGATTTGTTTCCCCTGGCACCGACCAGTCTGAGAAGAGATGGTTCCCGTCGGCGGATCCCGGCGGGTTGATCTTCCATGGCGACGGGGTCATCTGCGCTCCCTGGAACAGGCTTGCCTACAAGGAGCACGGTGGACCTCACGATAACTGGAACGGGCCCGCCTCCTGGCTTCAGGTTCCGGCCGACAACACCGTGGCTTACACCATCGCCGATATGTTGGCCACAATCGACTCGCACCTCCGCAAGAGCACCGGGATGATCGCGTGAACGACCTTCACCGGACCAAACCCCTTCCCGTAGTTCCCGCCGTTGGGTGCTTGGTAGTCACCGAATCCGTATTGGTGCGTACTCATGAGCTGCTCCAACGCGTCGGGGCCGGCAACCCCGCTCACGAGGGCCTCGTCTGGTGGCTCGGACGGCAGGTCGGCATCGACACCCTTGTGCTCGCATGCCACCGGCCTCCGTGTCAAAGTGGCCCCCGGTTCGTATTCACCGACGAAGCTGCCGTCGGGACGGGATCACGCCTGGCCCGCTCTCGCCGGCTTGGGATCGTTGCACAGGTCCATAGTCATCCGGGCGTGGACACCCGCCACTCCGACGGCGACGATGACATCATGCTCATGCCATTCGCCGGCATGTTCTCGTTGGTCGTGGGCAACTACGGCCGCGGCGGGTTGCTGCCCGAGCAGGGTGCCGGTCTGCACCAATTCCAGGACGGTCGGTGGATCCTTACGAGCTCAGCCGAGCCGGCTCTCGTCGTGGTGCCCGCCGAGGTCAGCTCGTGACCGAGGACGCCGTGACACTCGGACGGGACGAGCGCACCCTCCTTTACACCGGTGGTGCCAAGCCGACCACACCCGTAGCGATTACGTCGGGAACGGTGACCACCTCCACATTGCCGGGTCAAGTGGCGATCCTCACGGCCGTCAACATCTTGGCTCGCTCACACCCCGAGATCGCTCTGGCAGTCCCCGACCAGCCCCTCCGCGCCCCCTGTCCGGTCGGAGGCAGCACACTCGTCGAAACCTGCCGACGCCTCGCCCAGGCCGCCAACCCCGACGTGATGATCACCGTCACCGATGCCGTCCCCGCCGGGATCCAGACCCTCGGGATCGGGGCAGACGCCGGGCCCGCATTGATCTACGCCGGTGGCGCGCGGTGGACTGGCCGGACGGCGTACGAGCCCGTCGCGATCACCGACGAAGCGTCCTCCATGCTCGGCGTCGGCTTGGCCGTAGCATTCGCCACGGGGTTCCTCTTCCGCACCGCCCTCGGCTGGTCAGTGGTCGGGGAACGGGCCGTCTCACTTTGGACCTTGACCGAGACCACCGGTCCAACGGGTCCGGCAGATTGTGGGCCCGTCGATCTCGGTACCGTCTGGCTCGTCGGGGCGGGCGCCGTCGGCTCGTGCCTGGCATGGTGGCTCTCCTTTACCGGGGTGACCGGCATCTGGCAGATCATCGACGGCGACATCGCCGAGGACACCAACCTCAACCGCTCGCTGGGCCTTTTCGCCGCCCATGTCGGTCTGACCGGGATTGAGCCGGTCGGCAAAGCCTCGGCGGCCGCCTACCTCATCAATGGTGCCGTGCCCCAACCCGTCTGGTGGGACGAGTGGGTCGGTGCCGACCGACCGTCTCCGGACGTGCTGATCCCGGTTGCGAACGAACGGGGCGTCCGCCCCGCTGTGGCGACTTTCGGCCATCCGGCGACGATTCACGCCACGACCTCCCCCAACTGGACGGCCGAACTACACCGCCACCTACCCAGTCAAGACGGATGCATCGGGTGTCGCCTCCCGGAAGTCGCTCCCGCCTTCAAATGTGCGACCGGGTCGGCGGAAGTCTCCAACGCTGAGCCCCGGAACGACGCCGCCCTCCCTTTCCTATCGGCCGCCGCCGGGCTTCTCCTTTTGGCCGGCCTAATCCAAATCCAGTACGGCGGGTGGACTGCCCACACCGGCAACCACTGGACTCTCTTCTTCAATCAATCTCCGAGAGCGATACGAGCTTCCAGGTGGACCTGTGAGCAGAATTGTACGGCGACACCACCACCGAACGTCCGCAGTGCGGTACACGGCGGCACCCGTTGGTACGACCTCGATCCCGAGCACGGGATGGGTCGCTGAGGCCTCCCGGAGGGCCGTCGGCTTTCGTCCGTCAATCCGGCGTCGGCCCAACAAGTCGGTCCTGCGTCATGTTGCCTCATGCGTGCAGACCTTGGCGTTATACGGGGGGTCCATCATCTGGCGTACTGCCAGGGCCCAAGCCCAATCAGTCCTGGACTTCACCCGTAGCAACTTGCGAGGTTGCGACGTTACCCGCCAACGAAGTGAGCGCGGCAAAGCCGAGCTATTCGAATCGTCCAGGCACAATGTGGCCTCTGACCTGGTATTCCCTCTCATTCGGGGGGAGAGGAAAATCTCCGGGGAGATAAAGTCACGAAGACCGGTGTCCGGGATGAGGTACGGGAAAGGTAGGCCCCCCGGGGGTATGGCTGCCGGGGCCACGATCGAAGCGGGCGAGGATCTTGTCGTGGCAAGTGTCGTCATGTCCACGCATGAGGGTGGCCTCGGCGGAGCGAGCAGGACCCGCAGTAGGTCGATGGCTTGGCAGGAGCGCTCAGGGCCTTCCAAGCAGGTGCGAAACTGTCCGACGTGGCCACAGTCGCCGATGTATGCACCGACCTCTGGGATTTTCTGAACTCAATCGGCACAGCACACTACTTCTCGATGCTCGGGCTGATTAATGAGCGGGAGAAGGTCGCACGGATGCTTGCAATCTCGGTCTCGGAAGGAAACGACGATCCGGTAATCCATCTGGGCACCGGCTCACCGGCGGGTCAGGGGTGGATGCCGTTCCTTTCTAGACCCATGAAGGAGTTGCACGCGGATCTCGAGCCAGGGGCTCGGGTTTCAGACTTGGTCGGGCACATGTGGATCACAACTACATACACGGCCTGGGAGACCGCCTTTCGAGGCGCGCTGGAGAAGTCCGCCGGCCTTGAGAAGGATGCCGTCCTGTGGCCGCCCATGGGTGACCTTCGATGCCTACGCCACGACATCGTTCACCATCGGGGAATCGGAACTCCGGAATGGACCGGTCGATGCGAGGTGCTCGGCTGGGCTGGGGCGGGTCAGCCGATCTCGATCGGGCCGCCTCACATAGAGCAGTTCATGGAGCTAACCGGCTCTCGCATAAGGCGCTGGAAAGACGGTGACTTCGGTCCGTAGCGTCGCGAGAGACTTGAGGGATGACCAGGTACGACACGTATCGAGCAGGACAGCAGACCGTCACCACTCGCTTCCCCCCGTTGGAGGCTTCGTTGAGGTTCCTAGAATCGCAACAGGACGCCCATTTCGACGTTGTCGGGCGGCTGTGCGGAGCTCCTTCGGGTCATGACACTGTTCCACTGTTCGAGATCGACGTCGTTCTGCTGAGCGTGCTCAACAGATCACTCGACCTCGTTGACGGATTCCGAGCGACCTTCGATCGATGGAACCTGACTTCAGCGGCACCACAGGTGCGCATGCAGGTCGACAACCTGCTCCGACTCAACCTGGTACTTCTCGCGCCTCCCAACACCGTGGCGAAGCTTTTGCTATCGGGTGAGCGCATGAGCCGTCATGTCGATCCTCTGGCACCGCCAGGCTCGAAGGTAAAGCTCACGGACCACAGGTTACGAGAACACGCTCGACCGTATTTCCCTTGGCTCGACCGGGTGTACGAGAATGCATCCGCGTGGGTCCACTTCTCGGGAACTCATGTCGGAGTGACGATGAACCTCGAGGATGAGGGTGCCTCCGTATTTGGGCGGTTCCCGAGCGACATCGGCGTCTACCCATACGACTTCCTCGAGCAAGTGCTCTGGGCGATGAACGAGACGACAGCCGGCATACTCCAGATTGCCAACGACTTCGCCATCGGCAAAGAGCAGGCAAGGCGGAAGTGAACAGCCAGATGACGACGCGAAGTACATTGCGATTCACTCGGCAAACGCGGAGGGGAAGGCATGGGAATATTCGAAGGTGAACTCCACGTGCTTCAGGACCAGGACGTGGATGATCAGAAGCTGTATCACTACACGACTGCCACCACACTGGCAAAGATCCTCGACAGCGGAGCCCTCCGAATGGGCCCCTATTCTCGGACGAACGATCCGCGCGAGCAGAAGGAATGGGTCCCGCTCTTCACGATGCCACCCGGACCGGAACGTCCATCAGAGAGGTACCTAGCCACATCGGTGGATGACCCTCGGGTTGCCGAGCTTGCGACAGACCGCTACCTGCGCCGTGGTGCTCGTCTGGCTTGCTTCACACTCGATCGACAACGAGCTCAGAATGCCACTGCGGGAACCCTCTTTCACAGGGGATGGGCGAGAGCCAGAATGTGGGAGCAGTATGCGGGAAGACACACGGGGGCATGTCTCGTGTTCGAGCGAAGCGAGCTTGTACGCCTGGTGGACGAGCACCTACCTCACGGCGATGGCGATCTCTTTAGCTACGGGAGAGTCACGTACACGGATCAAGCCCTCACGATTCCGCTCCCGTGGATGGAGGTCGTGGACCAGGGCATTGACGCGGTGCTCGATGATTTTCAAGTCCGCAGAGGTGCCGTTGATCATCTCTACTTCACCAAGAACACAGACTGGCGCTCAGAGGAGGAATTCCGGATCGTTTGCGTCCAATGGAATGTAAGCGATGAGGAAGCAGACCAACCGATCACGATTTCGTATGAGTTCAGTTTGTTGGCCGTCGTCTTAGGCGAGCACCTCCCCGATACAGAACTGAGCGTCATTAGAAGCCGAACTGGATTTTCATCAGGCGTCGATCTCCTTCGATGTGAGTGGCACAGCGGAGTCCCATGTCTCTTCTATGTCTGAGAGACGCCGGTAGATCGTGGCGCGCCTTAGGAGTAGCGACTGGGTTCACCAAGTGAATATCTGACGGAATGCGCATGCCTTTGTCGCGGTGGTGAACTCTGAGAATAGACATTGTCTACTAACGCCCCCATTAGTCCTAGCCCGATGGTCCATCTTGAGCTTGCTCCGCCCGAAGCCGATCAAGCTCCACCTCCAGCTTCCTGATTCGATTGGCTCGCTTGAGCGTTGCTTGTTCCTGCCGCTGTCGTTGGACCTCTGGCGGCTGAAGCGTCACGTCCCGCTCTTCGCGTCGCCGCCCGGCCGCTGCTTCGTGGAGTATTCGCATGATCGTCGCAAGCTGCTCCGGGCTCGGCGCTGGGAGGCTGCAGCAGCGCATACACGTCCGGGATGAGGTACGGGAAAGGTAGGCCCCCCGGGGGTATGGCTGCCGGGGCCACGATCGAAGCGGGCGAGGATCTTGTCGCGGGACGGGCCATGCCCGCCGGAGCCAGTGCAAGGTGGTGCCCTGCCCCACGACCCGGACTCCGTGGCTCAAAGACCAGGCGCAACTTCCCGTTCGCCATGCACGCTCAATGGCGTCCGAAGCGCTTCGTCAGTGCGGTCGTCTTAACGAGGGAGGACGGCGATCAGTCATTAGCCTGGATCGCAAAGCACGTCCCGCACATCTAGCCCCCACATCACGGGGAGGGATGTTTCCAAACCTCCCTATAAGCAGCTAGGTCAGAAGATGTGTGTGATGTGCGTGCTCCTCTGTTTTCTAGCGTTCTACCTGCACTAATCGTCACGCACATCCCCCAATGAGATGTGCGTGAGACGTGCGGACGTGCGTAGGAATCAGGGCATCTTCCACCACGAGACCCGCACTCGGGCGGTGTAACGCTCCACCTCGTCGTCCTTGGCGCCACAATTCTCACGGAGCCACGCCTTTACGGCCTGAGCGCCCCCCGGCAAGATGATGTCCCGATTCTTCTTGGTCCAGGAGCACAGCGCTCCGACTCGCACGTATATGCAGCCGTCTTCCTCCCAGACCATCTCGTCCGGATAGGCGACGCTCCGGGCCTCGGCGATGGCTTCGAAGATCGGGTTCGTGTCGGAGGCTGCCAGCTGATCGGCAGCGATCCTCGTACCGTCGAACGAGGGCATGTCGATGATCCCATCGTTGTGCTCACCCACGAAGTCACAAAGCAATCCGTACCCCCATTTGACGATCTCCTGGCCGAGTTCGGGGCGCTCGGTGGGCTGGGGCATCCGTAAACGCCCTTGACGGTCCGGATCCGCCTGCACTTCCAGCAGCCACTCCAAATACGCCCGGCCGATTCCCTGTCGATGGAGAACGGGGGTTCCGTCCAACTCCCAGCAATCTCGGAGTTCATCGAGGGCTTCTCGATTACGGCCCGATCTCGGCATGTTGACGATCACGGCCCTCTCGACGTGCGAGATCTCTGTGAGCGAGTCCTCGCCCGAGATGATCAACGGAGCGCACACCGGCATGGGGTTGATGAGCATGTGATCGGCTCCGCCGCCGCCCTTCTCCGTCGAGGCACCGTCGAAGGCGTCACGGACGGCCTGCTGGATGGCTCGGCGCGTGTCGTCCCGGCCGAAGGTCGAGCCCCGGTACTCGTCGAACCACACCGGCAGGGCGTTACTGCTGGCGCACTCCGCCGAAACGGTGTACGGCGTCGAGCCTGACGTCAGGCTGATCGCTGCCGCGGTCCAGAAACCGAAGGTGTCGAGGATCGTCTCCAGCAACGTCGTCTTGCCGAAGCCCGAACCTCCCGAGATCACCAAGGGCGGGAACTTCTTCACAGTCACCCGCAAGGGTGCCGCCGCGATCCACCCGAGGATGGGAGTGATGACGTCTGGCTGGTGGAGTTGCGCCAACAGTTTTAGGGCGTCCATCTCCCACCGCGGATCCTTGACCAAGTTCGTGCGCCTTGACCAGAGGTCTCCGGCGGGGGGTGGCACGAAGGCATAGACGCCCTGTGGACCGACCACCTCATCTGGCAGCACGAAGGTGTCGTCGTGCAAGCCCACAACGTTCACGCCATGCAGCGTTGGACCTTCACTGGCCACGAGCATGTCGAAGATGCCTATGAGGTCGAAGTCCTTGCCCGACCATCCCAATCCACGGGCGTTACACCACACCCGCCACTTCGCGAGGCTCGAGAGCACGGCTGACGGGATCTGCCACGTCTTGTTTTTGATCTCCACCTCGAAGATGATCTGCGCTGCGTCTCCCCCGACCTGAATACGGTTCGTCAACTTCATAGTGAAGTCAGTGATCTCTCGCTCACCGAACTCCACGATTTCGCCTTTTACTCTGACGGATTCCTTCACGAAGTAGTGGGTTCTGCCCTCGTCTGTGAGGATCTCCGACCCGAGGGATATCTGTTCCTCCACCTCTGTCTCCATGCTCATGCGTCGAGCCCTTCTGTGAGTACCAGCGCGCCAGAGACCGGGGACGCATCCCAATCTCCGACGTCACTGGCGATGCTGTCCGGCAGATCAGCCGGAGATGTTAAATACTGCGAGGTCACGCTCGTCCGCCAGCCGGTCTCGGATCTTCGAGATCTGATCGTCCAACCTGCCAGCCACTGCTTGATTCGAGACCGCGACGGCGTTCTGGCGTCCCCACTCCCGCACTCGGCGAGATAGTGCCCGGAGCCTCAACTCGAAGGCCCAGTCCTCCTCCGAGCACGCCAAGGTTGGTTCGGCTGCGGGACTGGGGGTCAGACATCCTGTGGCGTAGTCGACGGATGCCATCATCACCAGTCCGTCGCCGTCGGCCACCTCGACGCCGTCACGCCGCGACCTCCCATATGTTCCGGCCGATGTGCCAGGACCCACATCTAGGGCAGCAGTAGGTGTCGTAGTTGGGGCCGAAGAGTCGATCCGCTTCCTGCTGCGCTTTCTCCCTCGACCGGTAGCTGATCTTCGGCTTCCCGCTGGCGAGGGTGTGGCTGCGGGCATAGGCGGGCCACATCGTCGGGCTGTCCGGCCAGCGGTGCTCCCTCATGACGGGCACCCGACGAAGTTGTCGTCGTGGCAGTTGAGCCGGTGGACCGAGTCCGGCTCACCCAGATCGATCCTTCGGCCATCAGCTACCGTTCGGGCAAGGCGATCGTGCTGGCAACGTCGAAGTCGGCCGTTGAGAAGGGTCGACTCGACCCCAGTACCTCGCCCGGCGTCCACCGGGCGTCGATGAACGCCTCCACGGTCTCGTCGTCGCCTCGTGGCTGGAATCTGTCCCTCTACCCGGCGCCCGCGCTGCTCATTGCGGCGGTGGGCGGTCATGAGATCGCCTCAGAACCCAGCCACACTTCCGCCGGGAGGGCCCTGCACGCCACGTCCAGGCTCTTCGTCAATAGGCAGAAGCAGACTTCGTGCGGCTCGCTGAAGCCCTCGTACGTCTGCCATCCGACTTCCAGCAGGTCCTGGACGAGGTTCGGGTGCTTCACGGCCGAGGGCGTGCCGATGGCCAGCACGTAGAACGTCGTGTCGCGGTCACCTACCAGCCGGTAGGGCTGTACTTGCAGTCCCGACGACTGGGCGTCGGGCTTACAGAGTTGGCGTGACCTCCTGCGTTGGTTCATCGTGTGTCCTCTCAGGATCGAACGCCCGGCCGATTGCCGGGGCGTTAATCCTCCGAGGGGCGTCCTTTTTGAGTATCAGCAATGTGCTGAAATTTCGACGGGCGTGCACCTGATGGCGCCCCGCCGGTTGCGGGCGCGGCCCATTGAGAAAATGGAACATGTCAACCAGGCGCGCCCCCCGCTCCATGGCGTGCTGAGAGAATTCGATGGTCTGCCAACGGACGTGCCCCGAACAGACTTGGTCTTGGCACTTGAGGAGGAGGATTCCGCCGGACACAACCACCCTGAGTGATTCCGCTATGCCTCGCTTGATCCCGGCATGCTTGTCCTGCCAACTTGTGCCACCGCTCACCGTCCCGTACCGGTCGTCCATTGCTCCCATGGCAGGCGTCCCGTTCAGCTTGTAGGGCGGATCGAAGACTGTGACGTCGAAGCTGGCGTCCGGGTAGTCCATCGCCTCGTAGTCCCAAGCCGGGTCGTTGATCCGGTCACGTCCGACCAGATTGCGCGGACGCCACGTACGCCAGAAGGCTCCGCATCCGTAGGTCGCGTCGAGGATGCGATCGGTATCGCGCACATAGCCGAGGCGGTGCACGTCGGCGATCATCTCGCCGTTCGTCCGCCACGCCGTGGCGGCCAGGACCGGGGTGCGGGTGATCACAGGCGGGGCGACCGCCGACGCGCGTACGAGTTCAGCCGGTGCGGGGGTGGGAGTGCTTGGGCCCTCCGCACAGATGCAGGCGCTCATGCCGCACCTCCAGCAGCTGCCCACGCATCTAGTTGGCTCGCCGAAATACGGACGGTGCGGCCGATGCGGGTCGCTGGCACGGTTCCGGCCCGCACGAGCCGGTACAGACGGCTTGTGTCGATCCGGAGCAGAGCGGCGGCCTCGCGCACGCTCAAGTACTCCGTGGCGGTGTTCGTGTGACTCATGGCAATTACAGCTCCCTCGGCAGCCCTTGGGGTCCGGGGTCCTCACGCCTTGGGTCCCATGTCGATTGGGCGGCGTGTCCGCTGTGTTGCCAGTGCCTGCGGCGCCCGTGGGGCACCGGCGGGGTCGGTCGTTCTCCCGCTGATCGTCCATCGTACCCCTACTCTCCGTGGTAAAGCAACCCCACCAGCGCCTACAAGGTCAGGCGGGAAGCTCCTTATTCCTACGGGCGCGGTCGATGGCCTCCAGCGCTAGAGCCGTGCTCTCCCGCTTCCGCCCGACGTATCGCTGGGTCGTACTGATGTCCTTGTGCCGGGCGAAGGCCCGAGCCTCGCTGATCCCGCCTGACGCCTCGACCTCCGTGATGA
>Ga0307374_10004113_pt1 | contig 24412 bp, 26 predicted proteins | sample OX3MG_FD_202532 | JGI IMG/M metagenome (GOLD analysis project Ga0307374, IMG submission 202532) | Soil microbial communities from Risofladan, Vaasa, Finland - OX-3 | ecosystem: Environmental > Terrestrial > Soil > Coastal area > Acid sulfate soil | place: Finland: Risofladan, Vaasa | collected... | reverse complement strand
TCGCCGTTGACGAGCGCTGCCGCGGATTTGATCCGGCCGAGCCATCGCGCCACAGGCGCGGGAATGGGCTCGCCGGAGACGGGGAAGTTGGCGATCGCCTTGCGGGTCTCGCTGCCCCACAACTCTGAGGTGGAAGCCGTGTCAGTCACGGCTTGGAGGTTAGCTCGCGACGCGAATCCGGCGATCAGTAAGAACCCGCTCTCTCAGCCGGCGGCGGAGGGTCTCGTCGATCTCCTCGACCATCGCCCAGCCGACGTACGCACAGCGCGGGCACTCGTGCTCCGGAATCTCGCGGCGCTTGCCGCAGTTCAGGCACTCCACCATCAGACCTGCAGCCTGGGCCAAGCCCAGCGGCAGTGCGTCCCCCTAGCGGGTGATTCTGCGCCCGGTTTCGAGGAGGCCCTCCCAGGAGGTGAGCTTCACGCGGGGCCGCCCGAGCGGCTCGCCGGCGCTGCGCTCGGCCGCGTCGATCGCCTGCCAGCCCGCATACTCGACGAACGGAGCACCCCGCTCCTCGAGCAGCGCCGCCAGGTCACCGCGCTCGGAGGCCTGCAGTCCGCCCGCCCGCGCGTCCTCGAGCAAGAGCTCCACCGTCTCTGTCGCATCCTTCTTGTTCGTCCCGATCACGCCGCTCGGCCCGCGTTTGATCCAACCTGCGACATAGGTACGCTCGGCGCCCTCGACCCGGCCACGATCGTTCGGGATGGTGCCGCTTCGCTCGTCGAACGGGACACCCGGGAGCGGGACGCCCTTGTAGCCGACGCTGCGCAGGACGATCCCGGCGGGGATCGTCTCGGTCTCGCCCGTGGGACGGGCGACGATCCGCCCTCCCTCCTCGACGAGCTCGTTCTGCACCACCTCGACGGCCTCGACCTTCCCGTCGCCGAGAATCGCGACCGGCGAGGTGAGGAAGCGCAGCACGATCCGGCGCGGCTTTCCCTCCGGTGCCCGGCCGGCGTACTCCTCGAGCAGCTCGTAGTTGCGCCGCGCCCGTTCGCGGTCCTCGTCGAGCGCATGCGCGCTCGCCGGGTCAAGCTCGAGAGCGGCCGAATCGACCGCGACGTCGGCACCCGCAAGCTCGCCAAGCTCCTTCAGCTCGGGTGGCGTGAAGGCGGCCTGGACGGGGCCGCGGCGCCCGAGCATCACGATCTCGCGGACACCGGCGCCGACGATCGCCTCGATCGCCTCGGGCGTCGTATCCGTCGATGCAAGCTCCTCGGCGGTGAGCGCCAGCATGCGCGCGCAGTCGATAGCGACGTTGCCGTTCCCGATCACGACCGCGCGCTCGTGCGTGAGGTCGAACCCGTGCTGCTGGAAGTCGGGGTGGCCGTTGTACCAGGCGACGAATTCGGTGGCCGCCCACGAGCCGGGCAGGTCCTCTCCCGGGATGCCGAGCCGCCGGTCGGTCTGTGCCCCAACCGTGTAGACAACCGCGTCATAGAGGCGCAGCAGGTCCTCGTGGCTCACGGTCTCGCCCACCTCGACGTTGCCGAAGAAGCGAAAGCCGGGCCGGGCCGCGATCTTCTCGAACGCGCGCGAGACGGCCTTGATGTTCTCGTGATCGGGCGCGACGCCGAGCCGCACGAGGCCCCACGGCGTGGGCAGCCGGTCGATCACATCGACCTCGACCGGCGGGTCCTCGGACTTGAGCAGCGCATCGGCGGCGTAGAAGCCGGCAGGCCCGGAACCGACGACGGCGACGCGAAGAGGTGACAGACTCACGCGGCGAGCCTACCCGGCGGGCTGCTGCGCGTTTTTGCCCGACGCGCTCAGTGGGCGTGGCCGCAGCCGGAGCCGCAGCCTGGTTCGCCTGCGGGCGCTTCACCCTCGGCGACCTGGAAACTCGAACCGCAGCCACAGGCGGACGTCGCGTTCGGGTTCTCGATCTTGAACCCGGACTCCTTGAGGCCCTCCAGGAAATCGATCGTCGAGCCTTGCAGGTACGGCGCGCTGTACGGATCGACGACGACCTTCACACCATGGAACTCGAGCTCGTGGTCGCCCGCCTGGGCGCCGCGGTCGAAGCCGAGCGCGTACTCGAAGCCGCTGCAGCCGCCCCCCTGGATCGCGATCCGCAGGACCTCCGCCTCGCCGGCCGGCTCCTGCGCCATCAGGCCCTGAACCATCGTGGCCGCGCGTTCCGTGAGGACCACGAGCGTCGTCTCGGACTGTTCGATCGTTGCCATGCTCCACAGTGTACCGGGAGGCGCCACGGTCGGAACTTCGTGACACGTGTAACGCGCTTCCCTCCATGCGTTGCGGTTTGGTTCGTGCCACGCTCCGCGATGCTGCTAGCGTCAGCGCCGCACGACGTCCCGAGGAGGCGCAGGCTTGTTCAACGACTGGTTGCCGTTTGCGATCTACGGGCTTTTTGCCCTGATGATCCCGGCAACGATGATGATCGGAAGCTTCGTGTTCGCGCAGCGGCCACACCGGCCTGTGCGCGCACGCACCATCCCGTTCGAGTCAGGGGTCTCACAGGGGCCGCCGAAGCGCCAGCGCTTCACTGTCAGCTTCTACCTGACGGCGATGCTGTTCATCCTCTTCGACATCGAAATCGTCTTCCTGTACCCCCTGGCCGCGATCCTGCACGAGCTCAGCTGGTTCGGGTTCTTCGAGTTCCTCACCTTCCTGATCATCCTGCTCGTCGCCTACGTCTACATCTGGCGCAAGGGAGCGCTCGAGTGGCACTAGACAAGCGCCTGCGCGAATCGGGGCTCCAGTCGGAGCGCCTGCTCTGGCCGACGAAGGGGCCGTCACACTATGAAGACGAGGTCGCAAACCTCGAACAGGACGTCGGGCTGACAACGCTCGAGAAGGCTGTCGCGTGGGCGCAGACCAACTCGATGTGGCCGGACACCTTCGGTCTCGCCTGTTGCGCGATCGAGATGATGTCGATCGTCTCGAGCCGCTACGACATCGCACGGTTCGGGATGGAGCCCTTTCGCGGCTCGCCTCGCCAGGCCGACCTGCTGATCGTCTCGGGCCGCGTGTCCCACAAGATGGCGGCGCCGCTGCGCCAGATCTACGACCAGATGCTCGAGCCGAAATGGGTGATCGCGATGGGCGCGTGTGCATCGTCCGGCGGGATGTTCAACAACTACGCGATCGTCCAGTCGGTCGACAAGATCGTGCCCGTCGACGTCTACGTGCCCGGGTGCCCGCCGCGGCCGGAGCAGCTCGTCGAGGGAATCATCCGGCTACACGAAGCGGTCAGGGCCGGCGTGCCCCCGGCGTACGACGTGCGGAGCGTCGCATCGTGACGTGCCTGCTGCCGTGAGCGAGTGGGACGCCCTGCCCGGCCTCGTCGAGGCGAGCGAACGGCATCACGAAACCACCCTCGTCGTCACCCTCGAAAGCCTCGTCGACGCCGCGACCTACCTCCGAGACGAGAGCGACTTCAACTTCCTCTCCGATCTGACGGCCGTCGACTACCTCGGCTGGGGTGAACGAGCCGTGTCCGGCTACATCGGCACCGCTACCGGGCGTGACCTCAACAACCCGATGACACAGGGCTACCAGGCGGTGCCGCTTCCGAAGCCGAAGCGGTTCGCCGTCAACTACCACCTGCTCTCGATCTCCGAGCGCCCCCGGCGCGTCCGCCTCCAGACCTGGGTCGACGAGGGCGAGGCCGTGCCCACCGTCGTCCGCGTGTGGCCGACCGCCGACTGGCACGAGCGCGAGCAGTTCGATCTGATGGGAATCGTCTTCGACGGCCACCCGAACCTGGTGCGCATTCTGCTCGACGAAGACTGGGACGGGCACCCGCTGCGCAAGGACTATCCGATCGGCGGCGAGCCCGTCCGGTTCTCGGGACAGGAATGACGGCAACGGCCCCAACGCGTTCGCGCGCCCCGATCTACGAGGGAACGCGCATCCCGTACCCGATCCCGACGGTGCTGACGACACCGCCGAGCGTGCTCGCCACGGGTGACGTGATGACCGTGAACTTCGGCCCGAACCACCCGTCGACGCACGGTGTGCTGCGACTCGTCGTCGATCTCTACGGCGAGGACGTGACCGGGCTCGCGGCCGTGGTCGGCTACCTGCACACGGGCTTCGAGAAGAACATGGAACAGAAGACGTGGTGGAAGGCGATCCCCTACGCGCCGCGGATGGACTACGTCTCGTATCAGGCAAACGAGTACGTGTTCGTCGGCGCGGTCGAGAAGCTGCTCGAGATCGACGTGCCGCCCAAGGCGGTGTGGATGCGCACGCTGCTGCTCGAGCTGAACCGAATCCACTCGCACCTCGTGTGGCTCGGCACGTCCGCCCTCGAGCTGGGGGCGATCTCGATGTTCTGGTACGCGTTCCGCGAGCGCGAGACGATCCTCGACCTGTTCGAGCTCGTCGCCGGCTACCGCATGCACACGCGCTATTTCCAGGTCGGCGGGCTCGCCGACGACGTGCCGCGCGGCTTCTATCCCGAAGCGCGTTCGTTCTGCGACGGGATGCCGAAGGCGATCGACGAGTACGAGACCCTGTTGACCCGCAACAAGATCTGGCTCGAGCGGACCGAGGGCCTCGGCCTGCTCTCCGCCGACGACGCGATCGCGCTCGGCCAGTCCGGCCCCGTGCTGCGCGCGTCAGGGGTCGACTGGGACACCCGCAAGGTCGAGCCGTACCTCGCCTACCACCAGGTCGACTTCCGCGTGCCCGTCTTCCCCGAGGGGGACGTGTATGCGCGCTACCGCGTGCACATGGCCGAAATGCGCGAGTCGGTACGCATCGTCGAGCAGTGCCTCGAGCGCCTCGAGCGCATGGAGGGCGAGCCGTGGATCGCCGACGACCGCAAGGTCGTGCTGCCCCCGCGTCACGAGCTCCACACCTCGATGGAGTCGCTGATCCATCACTTCAAGATCGTCACCGAGGGCTTCCGGGTGCCCGAGGGCGAGGTCTACTTCGCGATCGAGTCGCCGCGCGGCGAGCTCGGCTGCTACGTCTGCTCGGACGGCGGCCCCAAGCCGTGGCGCGTCAAGTTCCGCGCGCCGTCGTTCGTCGCCCTGCAGGCAACCGCCACCTGCATGACGGACGCCCTGATCGCCGACATGATCGCGGTCGTCGGCTCGCTCGACACCGTGATGGGAGAAGTAGACCGTTGACGCTGTACGAGCAGATCCAGGAGGAGCGTGCCAAGTACCCAGCCGAATCGGAGAGCGCGGTGCTGCCGGCTCTTCGACTCGCGCAGGGAGAGCACGGCTGGCTCTCACCCGAGGTGATTCGCGAGGTCGCCGACGCGCTCGAGGAGACCCCGGCCTACGTGATGTCGATCGCGTCGTTCTACGACCAGTTCCACCTCGCGCCGGTCGGCGAGCACCTCGTCGAGGTCTGCACCAACGTTTCCTGCGCCGTCGTCGGCGCACAGCGCGTCGTCGAGGCCTTCGAGAGCGGGCTCGGCTGCCTCGCAGGTGAGACGAGCGCGGACGGCAAGGTGACGCTGCGCACCGTCGAGTGCCTCGGCGGCTGCGGCTGGGCGACGGTCGTCTCGGTCGACCACCACTACCGCACGCACGTGCAGGCAGACGACGTGCCCGCGATCGTCGAGGAGCTGACCGGTGGCCACTGACGTCAAGAAGGTCGTCCTGGCGGGCACGGACGAGCACGACCTGACGTCTCTCGCAGAGTACGAGGCGACCGGCGGCTACGAGGCCCTCGCAAAGGCGCGTGCCCTTACACCCACCGAGGTGACAGAGGAGCTCCTGGCCTCGGAGCTACGCGGCCGCGGCGGCGCGTTCTTCGCCACCGGCCGCAAGTGGTCGTTCGTCCCGTCCAAGGAGCAGCTGCCGAAACCGCACTACCTGGTGGTCAACGCGGACGAGTCGGAGCCCGGCAGCTTCAAGGACAACGAGATCCTCTCGCGCGTCCCGCACCGCTTCATCGAGGGCTGCCTGATCACGGCGCACGCGATCGACTGCACGAACGTGTTCGTCTACATCCGTGGCGAGTACTCCGGGCCGTACGAGATCCTCGTCAACGCGCTCGAGGAGCTGAAGGACCGCCCAGAAATTCGCGGCGATATCACGATTGTCGTCCACCGAGGCGCCGGTGCGTACATCTGCGGCGAGGAGACCGCCCTCCTCGAGTCACTCGAGGGGAAGCGCGGCCAGCCGCGCTCGAAGCCGCCGTTCCCGGCGATCTCGGGCCTCTACGCGTCGCCGACCGTCGTCAACAACGTCGAGACGATCACCACGGTCGCCCCGATCATCACGATGGGCGGCGCCGAGTACGCCAAGCTGGGCGTCGAGAACTCGCGCGGCACGCGCGTCGTCTCGCTCTCGGGCAACATCGTGAACGGCGGCAACTTCGAGATCGAGGCGGGGATGTCGCTGCGCGAGATCATCTACGACCTCGGCGGCGGGATCGCCGGCGGACGCGAGCTGAAGGCGGTCGTCCCGGGCGGCTCGTCGACGGTGATCCTGAAGGCAGACGAGATCGACGTCGGCTACGACTTCGACTCACTGGCGCAGCTACGTACCGCCATGGGCTCTGCGGGCATCGTCGTGCTGGATGACCGCTGTTGCATCGTCCAGCTCGGCGTCCGCTTTGCCGAGTTCTACGAGCACGAGTCGTGCGGCAAGTGCACACCGTGCCGCGAAGGGACCAGGTGGCTGACCGCGATTCTGCGCAAGCTCGAAGACGGCCGCGCGACGCAGTCCGACCTCGACCTGCTCCTCGACGTCTGCGACCGCATCAACGGCAAGTGCCTCTGCCCGCTCGGCGACTCCGACGCAATCATCATCGCGAGCTACGTGGCGAAGTTCCGTCCCGAGTTCCAGGCGCACATCGACGAGGGCGGCTGCCCGCTCGGCGACCACGCGTCGCTCGACGGCGTGCTCGCCCCGATCCAGATGCACGGCCATTTGCCTGACGGCAAACGGCTACAGGTAACGGCATGACCGTTCACGACTTGGCTTCTGCAGGCGTGGCCCGTGGTCAGACCAGGGTGACGAGAGTGCAACTTTTCATCCACACCCCCGAACGACTCGAGGAAAGCCGCGTTCCCCGGTTCCGGACAGGCAGAGCTGGTCTAGACCCGTCCTGTGGTCAGACCACGGTTTCGACGCTCGCGGTTTCGACGGCCACGGTGTTGGCGTGGGGCCATTCATGAGCGCGCCCGACCTCGTCACGGTCACGATCGACGAGCGGACCGTGCAGGTGCGCAAGGGCACCGGCATCGTCGAGACGGCCGCCGCCGCCGGCATCGAGATCCCGGTCTTCTGTTACGAGCCGCGGCTCGGCCCGCCGGTCGGAGCCTGCCGCATGTGCCTCGTCGAAGTCGAGGGGATGCCGAAGCTGCAAGCCGGCTGCACGATGACGGCGCAGGACGGCATGGTCGTGCACACCGCACGAACCTCGGTGCAGGCTGCCGAAGGACAGAACGCGACGCTCGAGTTCATCCTCGTCAACCATCCGCTCGACTGCCCGGTATGCGACAAGGGCGGCGAGTGCCCGCTGCAGGACCTGACGTTCCGCTACGGGCCGGGCTCGACGCGCATGACGTTCCCGAAGCGCACCTTCGAGAAGCCGATCCCGATCTCGCCGCTGATCGCTCTCGATCGCGAGCGCTGCATCCTCTGTTACCGCTGCACACGCTTCAGCGAGCAGGTCGCCGAAGACGGGCAGCTGGTCGCGATCAACCGTGGCTCGCAGTCGATCATCGCGACCTTCGAGGACGAGCCCTACGTCGGTCACTTCTCGGGCAACGTGACGGAGCTCTGCCCCGTCGGCGCGCTCACCTCGACCCAGTACCGCTTCGAAGCCCGGCCGTGGGAGATCCAGAACGTGCCGACCGTGTGCGGCCTCTGTCCCGTCGGCTGCAACACAACGGCAACGACACGCGAAGGCAAGGTCAAGCGCATCCTCTCGCGCAACCATCCCGAGATCGACGAGGGCTGGCTGTGTGACAAGGGCCGCTTTGCGTTCGGCCATCTCGGCGCACGCGACCGGATCACGACACCGCTCGCAAAGGCCGGGCCGCGCCGCTTCGAGGAGCTCTCGTGGGACGATGCCCTCGACCGCGCCGAGAAGCTCCTGCGGGCCGCAGGCGCGACGACCGTGACCGCGCTCTCGGGCAGCGAATCGGTCGAAGAGGCCTACGCGCTCGGCCGGCTCCTGCGCGAAGGGCTCGGGGCGAACGCCGCCGTGCTGCCCGAGGAGGTACCCGACAACCTCGACGGCCACCGCGCACCTCTCTCGGCGCTGCGCGATGCGGAGACGATCGCGGTGCTCACCGACGACCCGGTTGTGGAGCGCGCGCCGGTCGTCGAGCTCTGGCTGAAGGCGGCCCGCCGGAAGGGGGCGACCGTCACCTACGGCGCGCCGGCCGGCCCGGTGGACGCCCTCGTCACCGACCGGCCCAGGCTCACGTTCGGCGCAACGAACGTCTACTACCTGCCGCGCACACCGAACGGCCGCGGCGTGACCGACGCCTGGAGCGCCGCGGGCGACGGCGAGCCGGTCGACGCCGAGCCGCAGCTGCTGATCATCTCGGGCGACGAAGCGGCGGCGGACCCCGGCGTCCGGGCGCTTGCAGAGCGCGCGGACGTGGTGATCGGCATCGGCATGTTCGCCGACAGCTTCCGCGGCATCGCCGACCTCGTCCTGCCCGGAACGAGCTACCTGGAGCGCGACGGCACCACGATCAATCTCGAGGGCCGGCTGCAGCGCCAGCGCCGCGCAGTCCTCGCACCGGTGCCGGACGTGCTCGCGTGGATCAGCAAGCTCGCCGCGCGTTTCGGCGTCGAGCTCTCGCCGTACGCGTCGGTCGTGTTCGACGAGGTCTCGGACAAGTGCTTCGGCGGCGTCACCTTCGCCGAGGTCGGTGAGCGCGCCGCCCTGCCGCCGCGAGCCGAGCGACAAACGCAGGAGCCTGGTTCGCCAGGCGAACCAGGCTCCAGGGGCTCCGGCCTGCGCCTCGTCGCCTTCCGCCCCCTCTTCTCGGGCGCCGCCGTCGAGCGCACACCGGAGCTGCAGTTCCAGCGGCCAGGCGGCGAGGTGCAGATCTCCCGCGAGGACGCGACTGCGCGCAAGCTCCGAAACGGCCAGGCCGTCACGGTCTCGTCGAACGGCACGTCGGTCGAGCTGCGCGTACGGATCGCCCGCGACCTCGCGGCGGGCACGGTGCGTGTCGCGGAGAGCGACGCCGGAGACCTTCACGCCATGGTCGAGGTGAGCCCCAATGCATGAGGCCTGGTGGATCACGATTCCAAAGGCGTTGATCGTGATCAACGTCGTGATGGTGTTCTTCGCCCTCACGACCTGGCTCGAGCGCAAGCTGCTCGGGCGCATGCAGCAGCGCTTCGGCCCGAACCGGGCGGGCCCCAAGGGCCTCCTGGTGCCGATCGCCGACCTGCTGAAGCTGATTCGCAAGGAGGCGTTCGCGCCGATGGGGGCCAAGGAGCCGCTCTACATCATCGCGCCGATGGTCTCGATGTTCACCGCGCTCGCCGCGTTCAGCGTGCTGCCGTTCGGCGCCGGCTGGACCGTGTGGGGCCACCACATCACAGGGAGCGTCGTCAACGTCCCGATCTCGCTGATCCTCATCTTCGCCCTCGGCTCCGTCGGCATCTACGGATTCATCGTCGGCGGCTGGGCGTCCGAGTCGAAGTACTCGATCCTCGGCTCGATGCGCACGTGCGCGCAGCTCGTGTCGTACGAGGTGTCGCTCGCGCTCTCGGTGCTCGGTGTCGTCTTGATGGGCCAGTCGCTGAACCTGCAGGCGATCGTCGACAAGCAGCAGGCGACGCTGTGGTTCTTCATCCCGCAGTTCGTCGGGCTCTGCGTGTTCATGCTCGGCGGCGTCGCCGAGACGTCGCGGCCGCCGTTCGACCTCCCCGAAGCCGACACCGAGCTCGTCGCCGGCTACCACACCGAATACTCGGGGATGCGCTGGGGCCTCTTCCAGGCGGCGGAGTACATCAACATGATCACGCTGTCGGGCCTGTGCGTGACGCTCTTCTTCGACGGTTACCACTTCCCGTGGGTGCATTCGCTCGATCAGTTCGGCCCCGTCTGGTTCGTCCTCAAGCTGTTCACCCTCATCGGCTTGTTCATCTGGCTGCGCGCCACCCAACCGCGACTGCGCTACGACCAGCTGATGCGTTTCGGCTGGAAGGTGCTGCTGCCGGTCGCGACGGTGAACGCGCTCGTCACCGCGTTCTTCGTGGTGTGGGCGGCCTAGACATGAGCTTCATCGTCCCCAATACGCTCAAGGGCTTCGGCGTCACGTTGAAGCAGGTCTTCAAGAAGCCGCTGACGCAGCAGTACCCCGAGTACAAGCGCCCGGTGTATCCGCGGTACCGCGGCCGGCACCGCCTGCACGTGCACGCCAACGGGCTCGAGAAGTGCGTCGGCTGCTCCCTCTGCGCCGCCGCGTGCCCTGCCGACTGCATCCGGGTGGTGCCGGCCGAGAACACCGCCGGCAATCGCGTTTCCGCGGGCGAGCGCTACGCACGGATCTACGAGATCAACCTGTCGCGCTGCATCTTCTGCGGCTACTGCGAGCTCGCGTGCCCGTTCGACGCGATCACGCTCGGCAACGACTTCGAGATCTCCGAGTACAACCGTGACGACCTGATCTACACGAAGGACATGCTGCTCGCGCCGCCGATCAAGCGCGTGCCCGTGGCAGACGCGGATCTCTACGACACGCCGATCCCCTACTACAAGGACAATTCATGACCTGCGGTCACGAATTGTCCAATAGCGTCGGAACTAGCCATTTCTCCATCCAGGAGAAATGGCGTGGCTAACTTCATCGTGTGGGTCGTGTGGGTCGTGGCCGCGTTCGCCTGCCTGGCAAGCGCGCTCGCCGTCGTCAGCTTTTCGAACCCGTTCTACTCGGCGCTCTCGCTGATCGGGAACCTCGCTTCGCTGGCCGTGCTCTTCCTGCTGCTCGCAGGCGAGTTCGTCGCCGCAGGCCAGGTGCTCGTCTACGGCGGAGCGGTGATGGTGATGTTCCTGTTCGTGATCGCCTACCTCGGCGACCGCACCGACGAGTCGCCCTGGTCGGGGGGGCCGTCGTGGCAGGTGGTCGGTGCGGTGCTTGCAGGCGGCGCGATTCTCGCCGAGGTGTGCGTCGTCGTCGGCCTGAAGGCGGGCGGCTTTCTCTCGAAGCCAGCGCACATCGGCCGATCGTTCGGCTCGCCCGAATCGATCGGCCGCCTGTTTCTCACCGATCACCTCGTCGCCTTCGAAGTGACGTCGATCGTGCTGCTGGTCGCCGCCGTCGGCGGCGTCGTCCTGGGCTCCCATGCGAGGCAGATCGAGGGCGATGCACGGACCTGACATCCAGTGGTACGTCATCCTTGCCGCGCTGCTCTTCACGACCGGCGCGCTCGGCGTGATGTTGCGCCGCAATCCGCTGATCATCCTGCTCTCGGTCGAGATCATGCTCAACTCGGCCAACCTGCTGCTGATCGCATTCGCGCGGTTGCACGGCCGCGAGGACGGGCAGATCTTTGCGATCTCGGTCATGGCGGTCGCCGCCTCCGAGGTGGTCGTCGGCCTCGGGCTGATCGTCGCGATGGGGCGCCGCCACGTCGAACTGGACGTCGACAAGCTCAGGACACTTCGTGGCTAGAAAGGCGCGGAGCTAGATGGCTCCTGCCGCCTGGGTCTGCCTCCTGCTGCCTCTTGCCTCGGCGATCGTGATCGCGATCGCGGGCACCAGCATCTCGCGGCGCACCGCCGCGTACGTCTCGACGCTGACGACGATGGGTGCGTTCGTCGCCGCAGTCGTCGCGTTTCTCGCGCTGCTCGGACAATCGCCCGAGCAGCGCAGCCACGTGACGACCTCGTGGACGTGGCTCTCGGCAGGCGGCTACCACTTCGGGCTCACGCTGCTCGTCGACCAGCTCTCGATCGTGATGATGCTGATCGTCGCCGGCGTCGGATCCCTGATCGTGGCCTACTCGGTCGGTTACATGGACGGTGAGAACGAGGAGCGGCGCTACTTCGCCTACATCTCGCTCTTCGTCTTCTCGATGCTGCTGCTGGTCGAGGGCGGAAACCTCTTGCTCCTGCTCGCCGGCTGGGGCATGGTCGGTCTCTCGAGCTACCTGCTGATCGGCTTCCACCAGGACCGGCCGTCGGCGGTCGCCGCCGCCAAGAAGGCGTTCGTGATGAATGCGTTCGGCGACGCGACGATGGCGCTCGCTCTCTTCTTGCTGATCCAGCACACCGGGCGCCTCGACTACGCGGGCGTCTTTGCCTCGTCGCCCACGGGCGGGGCGGTGGCGAACCTGATCGCGCTCGGCTTGCTCGGCGGCGCGCTTGCAAAGTCGGCGCAGCTGCCGCTGCACACCTGGCTCCCAGATGCGATGGAGGGCCCGACGCCGGTCAGCGCTCTGATCCACGCAGCGACGATGGTCACGGCCGGCGTGTATCTGATCGTGCGCTGCCATCCGCTGTTCGAAAAGGCGTGGGCGGTCCAGGATCTCGCGGCGGGCCTCGGTGCAGCAACGCTTCTGATGGCCGGCCTCATCGCACTCGTGCAGACCGACATCAAGCGCGTCATCGCCTACTCGACGATGTCGCAGATCGGCTACATGTTCGTCGGCGCCGGGCTGGGCGCATATCCGAACGCCATGTTCCACCTGATGACGCACGCCTTCTTCAAGGCGCTGCTGTTCCTCGCGGCCGGCCTTGCGATCCACGCCGTCGCCGGTGAGCAGGACATCCGCAAGCTCGCCGGCATCGGGAAGCTGATGCCGCAGACGAAGATCGTCTTCCTGATCGGTTCGCTCGCCCTCGTCGGCATCTTCCCGTTCGCCGGCTTCTTCTCGAAGGACTCGATCCTCGCCGCCGCGCTCGACCACGGCTGGTACGGCGACGTCATCTTCGCCGCAGGGCTCGCGGGCGCGTTCCTCACGGGTCTCTACGCCTTCCGCCTGTTCTTCATCGTCTTCACGGGCGAGCCGTCCGCCTTCGCACGCGAGCACCATCACGCACAGCACGGCAAGGAGGGCCCTCTCTCGATGCGCTGGACGGTCGGCGCCCTCGCCCTGCTCTCGTGCGTCGGCGGCCTGTTGCAGTTCGCCCCGATCTGGCACCCACTCTCGACCTGGCTCAATCCGGTCGACCAGTCGCTCATCGAGCCGTCGAGCTGGCAGGAGTGGCTGACCTCGGCCGGTGCGATCGCCGTCGGGCTCGCGGGCATCGGCGTCGCATGGGCGATCTACGGCGCCAAGCGCATGCAGGCGCCGCACGCGCTGAGGCTGTTCGAGCACAAGTTCTACTGGGACGAGCTCTACGACCTGGTCTGGTACCGCACCAGCGACGCAGTCGCGCGCGGCTTCTATGCGCTCGTCGAGCGGCCGCTGATCGCCGGCTCGCTCTCGGCCGTCACGGGCGCGGTCGGGCTCGGCTCGCGCGAGCTCTCGCTCGCGCAGAACGGGCTCGTCCGTTCCTACGCACTCGCGCTCGCCAGCGGCCTTGCGATCCTCGCCGTCGTCTTCCTGGCGGTCCGCTGATGAACCACTGGCTGTCGACGATCCTGATCCTGTTGCCGCTCGGCGGCGCGCTCGTCATCGCGGTGGCGCCGCTGACCGCGTACTGGCTCGGCTCGCTCGCCGCGCTCGTGTCGCTCGCCGAGGTCGGCTTCTGGATCAAGAGCGCGACGAACTTCGACTTCGGATCGACGAGCCTGCAGTTCGCACAGAACCGCTCGTGGTTCTCCGACCTGCATGTGAGCTACCACGTCGGCCAGTACGCGTTCTCGCTCTGGCTCGTCGGCGTGACCGTCGTCGTCATGGCCGCGTGCACGATCTACGGCTGGTGGGCGGGCCGTGACCGCGCGCGCGCTTACTTCGCCCTGATGCTGTTCCTGACCGGCGCGATCGTCGGCGTCTTCACCGCGCAGGACCTGCTGCTCTTCTACGCGTTCTTCGAGGCGATGCTGATCCCGCTCTACGTCCTGATCGGCGTCTGGGGTGGAGCCGACCGCCTGCGCGCGACGATCACGTTCGTCGTCTACACCGTGATCGGCTCGCTGCTGATGCTCGCCGCGATCATCGTCTACGGCCTGCAGCAGGGAACATTCGACCTGACGAAGATGGGCCCGTCATCGTCGACCTGGCTGTTCCTCGGCTTCGTCGTCGCCTTCGCGATCAAGTCGCCGCTCTTCCCGCTGCACGGCTGGCTGCCCGGCACCTATCGCGAGGCGCCGCCCGAGGTGTCGGCCGTGCTCTCGGGCATCGTCTCGAAGGCCGGCCTCTACGGCCTGCTGCGGATCGCGATCGCGAAGTTCCCGACGGTCGCGCACGACTGGCGCTACGTACTGCTCGTGCTCGCGTCGATCTCGCTCGTCTACGGCTCACTGCTTGCTTTCCGGGCACCCGACTTCCGCGGGGTCGTCATGTACTCCTCGCTCGCGCAGTCGGGCCTGATCGTGCTCGGCCTCTTTGCCTTCAACGACCTCGGCTTCGACGGCGCCGTCCTGCAGATGGTCAACCACGCGCTGATCTCGGCGTCGCTCTTCCTGCTTGCGGGCATGGTCGAGCGGCGCACCTCGACCGGCGAGTTCGCGCTGCTCGGCGGCATGGCGCGGAACCGCCCGGTGCTCGCCACCGTCGTCATGACGACGGGGATCATCGCGCTCGCGGTGCCGCTCTCCACGTCGTTTGCCGGTGAGTTCCTGATCCTGGCCGGCGTCTTCCAGCAGGGCTGGGCGTGGGCGGCGATCGGCGCGGCGGGGATGGTGCTCGCGGCGATGTACATGTTGCGCGCGATCTCCGGCGTCCTTCATCAGGAGCCGGGCCCGGCGGTCTCCGAGTCGGCGCTCGACCTGCGGCTCGGCGAGCTCGCGGTCGTGCTGCCACTTGTGCTCTGCCTGATCGGGCTGTCGGCCTGGCCGAACCTGATCTCGCAGCGCGCGTTCGGGGGCGGCCACGCCCGGACCGCGATCGTGCAGGGGCTCGGCAAGTGATTCACAAGCCGCACATCGACTGGTTCGCGATCTCGCCGTCGCTCGCTCTGCTCGCGGCCGCGGGCACGCTGCTGATGATCGCCGTCTTCGTGCCCGCACGCCCCCGGCGGGCGGTCGCGGCCTGCACGGGCTTCCTCGGTTTCGCCGCGGCGTTCGCCTTCGCGGTGCTGCTCGACGTTAAGAGCGCCCACGGCGCGACGATCGTGCACGACGCGCTCTATCGAGACCGCTGGGCGGCGCTCGCCCAGGTGCTCATCGCCGGTTCGGGCGCAGTGGCGGTGCTGATCTCCTACCGCGAGCGCATGCGCGACGAGCACGTCGCCGAGTACTACGCGCTCCTCGCAGCCGCGGGCGCCGGCATGGCGTTCTTCGTGCAGGCGTCGAACCTGATGACGCTCTTTCTCGGGCTCGAATGGTTCTCGATCGCGCTGTACGTGCTCACCGCGATCGACATCGACCTGATCGGCTCGCTCGAGGCGGGCCTCAAGTACCTGATCGTCGGCGCCGTCGGCTCGGCGACTCTGCTCTTCGGCTCGGCGCTCGTGTACGGCACGACCGGCGAGCTCAGCTTCGACAAGATCGGGGCGGCCGGGCACGGCCACGACTCGATGCTCGTCGTTGGCCTCGCGATGATCATCGCCGGGCTCGCGTTCAAGTCGTCCGCCGCACCGTTCCACATGTGGACGCCCGACGCCTACCAGGGAGCGCCCACGCCGGTGACGGCGTTCATGGCATCGGCCACCAAGATCGCAGCGCTCGTCGTGACCTATCGCGTGCTCACCGTCGGCTTCCCGCAGGACGAGCACCTCTGGCGCTACGCAATCGCAGTGATCGCGTGCATCTCGCTCGCCTGGGGCAACATCGGGGCGCTCGTGCAACGGAACGTGAAGCGGATCCTCGCCTACTCGTCCGTTTCGCACGCCGGATTCATGCTGATCGCAGTCGCCGCCGCGAGCCCGCTCGGCGAGCGAGCGCTCATGTACTACCTGATCCCGTACTCGGCGATGTCGCTCGGCGCATTCGCAGTGGTCGCGGCACGCGAACGCGAGCTCGGCGTGCCGGTGACGCTGCAGAACCTCGCGGGCTTCGGCTGGGAGCGGCCGTTCCTCGGCGTCTCGATGTGGGTGTTCATGCTCGGGATGCTCGGCTTCCCGCTCACCGGCGGATTCATCGGCAAGTTCTACGTCTTCGCGGCCGCATACGACCACGGCTTCTGGTGGCTGATCGTGGCCGGGGTGATCGCGACGATGATCTCCGCCTACTACTACCTCGGAATCGTGCGGGCGATGTACTTCCGCGATGCGGTGGAGCTGCAGCTCGCGCCGGCCGGCGGCTCCCCCCCGCGCGAGCTCCTACTCGGCGTGGGCGTCCTCATCTGCGTCGGCGTCACGGCCGGCTCGTTCTTCGCGGTGCAGCCGCTGATCGACGTGGCCCGTTCGGCCGCGTCCGCGCTGCCCTTCTAGGAGGGTTTGGCGAAATGAATGACGAGCCGCAAAGGGAGCGGACGCATGGACCGAAACAGAGGAATGTGCCGCTTTCCAGCGAAAACCGCCGTCCCGTGGCCCCGGTTAGCTATCTAGAGACGGGCGTCTTGCACTGCGGCGACAACCTCGACCTTCTTGGTCAGTTTCCGTCCGAGTGCATTGACCTCGTTTACCTGGACCCTCCGTTCTTCTCCAACCGCCAGTACGAAGTCATCTGGGGCGATGAGGCCGAGGTCCGCTCGTTCGAGGACCGCTGGAAAGGAGGCATCGAGCACTACATCGAATGGATGCGGCAGCGAGCGACTCAGCTACACCGAGTCCTAAAGCCGGCCGGCTCTCTCTACCTCCATTGCGATCCCGCCGCGAGCCACTACCTCAAAGTCATGCTCGACAAGGTTTTTGGGGGCGACCACTTCCTCAACGAAGTCATCTGGAAGCGCACCGGCGCGCACAACAGCGCCAAGCGGTACGGCCCCGTCCACGACACGATTCTGTTCTACGCAAAATCGGACTCGTACACCTGGAACCCCATGTTTACGCCCCATGATCCGGACTCTGCCTACGTCAAGTCTCACTACACGCAGGTCGACCCGGACGGCCGCTTGTGGATGCCAGACAACCTCACGGCGATGGGAGTCCGTAACGGATCGTCAGGCCTACCGTGGCACGGCTTCGACGTGGCGGGCAAGGGAAACCACTGGAAGTTCACGATCGAGAATCTGGAGCGTCTGGACGCCGAGGGGCGGATCTACTGGCCCTCCCGTGGAGGATGGCCCCGGTACAAGCGCTACCTCGACGAAGTGAAAGGCACGCAGCTTCAGGACATATGGATAGACATTGGGCCGGTGAACGCTAAGGCGCGCGAGCGCGAGGGCTATCCGACGCAGAAACCCGAAGCGCTGCTCGACAGAGTGATTGAGGCTAGCTCCAACCGCGGTGACGTCATCCTCGACCCGTTTTGTGGGTGCGGTACCACGGTCACCGTGGCCGAACGCTTGAACCGCCAGTGGATCGGCATTGATATCAGCCCGACAGCCGCTCGCGTCATGCGCCGACGCCTTCAGCGCCAAGGTGTCTATCCAGCCGTGTACGGGCTTCCGGAGACCGAGGACGACCTGCGGAAACTTCCCCATTTCGAGTTCCAGAACTGGATCGTCGATGTGCTCCACGGAACGCACGCGCCACGAAAGTCAGGCGACATGGGCATTGACGGTTACTCGTTCTTTGAAAGGCTCCCGATTCAGGTGAAGCAGCAGGACAAGGTGGGTCGGGAGACCGTGGATCTCTTTGAGACAGCGATCCGCAGAGAGGGAAAGGATCGCGGCTACGTCGTCGCGTTCAGCTTTGGCCGCGGTGCCTATCAAGAGGTTGCGCGTGCGAAGTCTGAAGGGCTGAATATCGCGCTCGTCACCGTTGCGACACTTCTGAACAACCCCGACGACAAACCCCTTGATCCGAAGCTGGACGACCTCACTGCGACTCTGCTGATAGGCGCACGTGAGGCGGCGTCGAAGAACACGCCGCAACAGGCCCCGCCGCGCACCGCCGAGGAACTCATCGCAAGCGTTCGCGACTAAGCCGCCGCGGCCATCGTCTGCTCACGAAGTAGCGCAAGCGACAGTCGTGCGAGGATCGTCAGATCCGCGTGACATGTCACGCGGCTTAGACCACGAACGCGGAGCGGTGCAAGTCCGTAGTCGTTCTTCAACCGGCCGAACTCACGCTCGACAGCTGCACGGCCCCGGTAGAGATCGCGGAACCGCTGTGTGTGCCGGGCGATATGCGGGAACAGCCGGCCGCCCGTCGTGAGCGGGATGACCGTCTGCGCCTTCGCTCCCCGTAGCGGGATGACGGGGCTGCACTTACGCGCTTCGCACTCGGCATAGACGCGGTTGTTGTCGTCACCCTTGTCGAGCGCCACCGTCTCAGGCCGAACGCCTCGCGCACAGATGGCATCGAGCAGCGTGGCCACGTACAGCGACTCATGGTGGCGGGCGCTCCGGATCTGCCACGCGATCGGCAATCCGGTTGAGGTGCAGACGGCAAGGTCGATCTTGTAGCCGTAGAAGCCACCGCCCTTCCGGGTACTCACGGCGCTGCGATGCCCCCAGGATGCGTCGGGGTCGCTGAACCGCTCACGGAGCTTGCCTCCATTACTGACGTAGCGCTGACCGTTCGCGAAGGCGGGAAGGTCGGGCGTCAATCGCCACGTCGCGGCCAAAATCCGGGTGCTTCTCGCGGAGCGCAACCGCGAGCGAGTCGAGACAGGCGTTCATCGCGGGACGGTTCGTTTGGAGTTTCTGGGCAAATCGGTACGAAGCCCAGACGCTCGGGCAGCCGTCGAGCGCGTCTTGGAGTCCTGGGTGCTCACCGATCAGCGTGGCTGTGAGCGTCCATGTGGGGAGCCCGAAGAGGGACTTGACCAGGCAGGCACCAATGAGGGCGCGTGCGCCGTATCCACGCCGACCGCGGGCGTCATCGGCCGAGTCCACGTCGGCGATCAGAGTTAAGATTTCTGGGGAGTCGAGAAGCGCCGCTACGTCGGATACGACCGTGCGGCGCGCTAACTTGCCTGTTGCCATTCGAGCTACACCTCGATTGGTCGCGCCCCCGGAGGTACCAGCCTCGCGGGGGCATTCTGTTGGACATGGACTTGCGGGTTTGCCTGTTTGGACCTACAATTCCTGGCGGTTCATCGCATCTTCCCGACGCGCCGCGACTCGGCTGATTCCGAGTGTCAGGCACGACGCGCCGGGAGTAGCTCGATGCGACATAGGGAGCGGACCGGCCAGGGTCTCATCGGACCGGCTACCCGCGACAGCGCAATTAGCAAGGACGGCGGCCGAGACCTCACTCAAGGGCCGCTGTCCTTGCCGATCTCCTACGCATGGCATTCCTCCCCGATCGCTCATGGGCTGAACGATACAGCACGCGTCTGCGGAAATCAACAGACAGAGGGACAGATCGGAAGACATTCTGAACGACCCCTTGACGAGTCTGCGGGAGCGGGTACTATGTTCAGCATGACGCAGACGGACACCGATACTCAGGTCTCCGGGCGCAACGAGCGCTCCGAGATCAGCTTCCCGTACAGCTCAATGGAGGACGCAGAGAAGGTCGCGCGCGCCGTTCATGAATGGGGCGGCAACGATGTAACGCCAGATCGTCTCGCGTCATCTCTCAAGACCACGGTGAAGAGCAGCGGCTTCCGAACTGACGTTGCTGCCGCGCGTATCTTCAACTTCGTGGACGGGCGCGGAGTCTTGTCGCTGACGCCCCTCGGCAACCGGCTGGTCGACGCTCAGACCACTGAGCAGGCCCGCGTCGAAGCTTTCAAGAATGTTCCTCTCTTCAACAAGCTGTTCGAGGACCACCAGGGCAAGGTTCTGCCGGGGCCTAAGGGAATTGAAGCTGAGATACTCCGGCTCGGCGTTCCCCCAAAACAGGTAAGCCGGGCTCGACAGTTGTTCCAGCGCTCAGCGCAGCATGCTGGCTTCTTCAACCACAGCCCGGAGCGGCTTGTCGAGCCACTGACCACAACTCTCGAAGATCCGCTGGCCGGTGACCGTGGCAATCTTGGACTTGTGGATCACGGTGACCTGAGCCCGCAAGCGGTGGCGCTGCTCGCGATGTTGTTCTCGGATGACGCTGCGGCTTGGCCGGACTCGAAGATTGCGGACCTTGTGCGTGCCGCCCGCACAGTCCAAAGCCTCTTCAAGTAAGCCGCGACCTTCGACAGCCAATCAGCGCGAGAGCACCGGGATGAACGAGCGCTCGGTTTATTTCGCCAAACCCTCCTAGGGCGCTCTACCGAGAAAGTAACAGTCTGTTACTAGGGCTTCGCGGGGTGCAGCCCGAGGCGGCGCAGGTACGGCACTCCGGCGAGGACGAGCTTCAGCGCGAACACGCCGAGGCAGGCGACGAGCGCCGAGGTGCCGAGCGGCGGCAGCGTGTGCATCTGCGTGGCCGGCGAGCGCGCAGCGCACGACAGCACGAGCATGGCGAGCGCGAGGCCCCAGAGCAGCGCCTGAAGCCCGCCGAACGGCTCGTCCCGACGCTCGAGGTGCGCGCCGAAGCTGACCAGCGCCGCGACCGCGGTGAAGGGGACCGCTGCCAGGAGCGCGTCGAACGCCAGGCCGTGTGCGCCACGTGAATCCGCGACGGCAGCCGATAGAGCGAGCAGAGCAGGAAGCGCTCGACGTCCCACGAGCAGTTAGCTTCTCTCTCGGGCCAGACGGTCCTTCTATGCTCACGGCCAAACTCGAGGCGAAAGGAGTGGCATGGCGACGATCACCTGGCTCGGCCACGCCGCCTTCCGGATCGACACCGATTCCGGCAAGCGCATCTACGTCGACCCGTTCCTGATCAACAACCCAAAGACGCCGGATTCCGAGAAAGAGCCCGAGCGCGTCGACATCATCGCCGTCACCCACGGACACTCCGACCATGCAGGCGAAACGCCGGCCCTGTCGCAGCGCTTCCCCGACGCGCAGATCGTGGCACAGGTCGAGGTCAAGGGCTGGCTGGGCGCCCAGGGCGCGAACACCGGCCAGCTGCCCGGCCTCAACAAGGGCGGCTCGCAGGAGATCGACGGCATCCGCTTCACGCTCACCCAGGCCTCCCACTCGTCGAGCTCCGACAACGGCGAGTACCTCGGCGAGTCGTGCGGGATCGTCATGCGTCTCGAGAACGGCCGCACCGTCTATTTCGCAGGTGACACGTGCGTCTTCGGAGACATGCAGCTGATCGCGCGGATCTACAAACCCGACCTGGTGGTGCTGCCGATCGGCGACTGGTTCACGATGGGCCCGGAGGAGGCCGCGGTCGCGCTGGAACTGCTCGGCAACCCGCGCTGCGTGCCGTCGCACTGGGGAACCTTCCCGCTCCTCGGCGGCACCCCCGATGCGCTCCAGGCGCTGACCCCTGCTCACGTGGAGAAGCTCGAGCCCGGGGACTCGGTCGAGATTTGAGGGATCGGCGGCCGTGAGAGAGCGGTGGTTCGGATCGACCGGCCGGCGCGTCCCCGAGATCGCGCTCGTGGGCGCGCTCGACCTGGGAGACGCCCTCGTGCTCGACAGTCTCGATGACGAATCGCTGCGGGCGGCCCACGCCGAGGGCCGCCCGGTCGTCGTCCGCGCGGGCACGGCCGAGGAGGTGAAGGCAGCGCTCGGCCGTCCCGAGGTCGCCTGCGCCCTTGTTGCCGACGCGACCCTGCTCGAGCTCGACCTGACGGAGCTGACCTATGGCTGATCGGGGAGGTCCGGTCGTCGCGACGTACTCGATCGCCGCCTGCGACCTCGACGCCGGCCAGTGGGGCGTCGCCACCCAGTCGAAGTTCCTCGCGGTCGGCTCGGTCGTGCCTTGGGCCGAGCCGGGCGTGGGTGCGATCGCGACGCAGGCCTACGCGAACCCTCGCTACGGCCCGGACGGGCTCGCGCTGCTCCGGCAGGGGCTCGCCGCTTCGGCCGTCGTCGACCGCCTGACCGCGGCCGACGACGGCCGCGACCACCGCCAGCTCGGAGTCGTCGACGGGCGCGGCGGCAGCGCAAGCTTCACCGGCGGCGAGTGCATGGACTGGGCGGGCCCGTGCTTCGCCGCGCAGGGGAACATCCTCGTCGACGCAGCAACCGTCGAGGCGCTCGCAGCCACCTTCGTCGCGAGCGCAGGCCGGCCACTTGCCGAGCGGCTGATCGACTGCCTGGCGGCCGCGCAGGCGGCGGGCGGAGACCGCCGCGGGCAGCAGTCGGCGGCGCTCCTCGTGGTCGAGGCAGACGGCGGCTACGCCGGTCTGAGCGACGTGCTCGTCGACCTGCGTGTCGACGACCACACGCGCCCGGTCGGCGAGCTCGAGCGCATCTACACGATCCACTCGCTGCTCTTCGGCAAGACACCTGCGTCCGACTGGGTGGACGTCGACGAGGACCTTCGCACCGAGCTCGCGGAACGGCTGCAGGCCCTCGGGTACGCCGGGTCGCTCGAGAGTGCGCTCGGCGAATGGGCCGGCACCGAGAACCTGGAGGAGCGCGTGGACGGCGTCGACCGGATCGACCCGGTCGTGCTCGAGCAGCTGCGGGGAGCATGAGACGTAGGCTTGACGGAGGCTCACAGGTAGCGGAGGCGCCGGCTTGGCCGGCGCCGGAGCGGAGACTCGACGGCTACGAAATCCTGTCGCTCGACGAGCTCGAGCGGTACCCGAGCGAGACCCACGGCGGGTCGGTGCTGCTGCCGCTCCGCCAACGGCTGGGGCTGCGCGCGTTCGGCGCCAACTGCTGGACGGCGGAGGCCGGCGCGCAGATCGTGCCGCGCCACTTCGAAGAGAGCGGCGACGAAGAGCTGTATGTCGTCGTGCGCGGCCGCGCCTCCTTCGCCGTCGGGGAGGACACACTCGACGCGCCGGCTGGGACGCTCGTGCACGTCCTGCCCGGGACGATGCGGCAGGCGACTGCCGAAGAGCCCGGCACGATCGTGCTCGCGGTCGGCGCGCCGGCCGGCCGGGCGTTCGAGGGCCGCGGCTGGGACGAGGTCGTCGTTGCCTTCGCGCATGGACGGGCGGGCGACGTCGAGCGGGGTCGCGCGCTGATGCACGACGTCGCCGCCCGGCAGCCGGACGGCTGGGAGGCCCCGTATAACCTCGCGTGCTTCGAGGCGCGCTTCGGCGACGCCGACACCGCGTTCGAGCATCTGCGGCGGGCCGTCGCCTCGGCGCCCGCCGAGGTGAGAGGCTACGCGCGCGAGGACCGCGACCTCGCATCGCTGCGCGACGACCCGCACTGGCAGGAGCTCTTCGAATGAACGCCGCGCACGTCGACGAGCTCGACCGCGTCGAGCTGCCCGACGGGTTCGTCTGGCGGCCGATCCGCCGCCGCTTCGACATCCGCGCGTTCGGTGTCAACGCGTACACAGCGCGTGCTGCGGGCTCACCGATCGTCGAGACGCACAAGGAGACCCAACTCGGTCACGAAGAGATCTACCTCGTCCTGCGGGGCCGCGCGAACTTCACGATCGACGGCAACGAGCACGAGCTCGCAGCCGGGCAGCTCGTCTTCGTCCGCGATCCGGCGCTCGAGCGCGGCGCGCTCGCGGTCGACGCGGACACGGTCGTGCTCGCCCTGGGAGGCAAGCCGGGTGAGCCCTACGAAGTCTCCGCGTGGGAGGCGATGTTCGCCGCGGTTCCCGCCGCGAACCGTGAGGATTGGGACGAGGCGATCCGCATCCACGACGACGCGCTCGGCGAGCGGCCCGACCATCCCGCGCTCCTCTACAACCTCGCCTGCATGGAGGCGCGCGGCGGGCGTCATCTCGACGCGCTCTTGCACCTGCAGCGCTCGGTCGAGCTCGATCCGAAGTGGGCCGCTCACGCGCACAGCGACGCCGACTTCGCCGCGATCCGCAGCGAGCCCGGCTTCCCGGTCTAGCGGTCAAACCGGTCTAGCGGTCGCCGGGCAGCCGTGCGCCCGCGGCGAGCTCGCGGAGCCCGGGCACGGGATCGGCCTCGGGCCGCGCCACGAGCAGCACCGCGCCGAACCCGTCCCCCGGGTCGAGCGCGTCGACGAAGAGCTGCAGGCCGATCGCGAGCGCGAAGGCCTTGTGCGCCTGCTCGCCGCCGAACGGCACGAGCTCGCCGGGCTGCGCGAGCCCGGCCAGGACATCGCCGTAGGTGACGGCTCCCATCGAGACATCCGTGACGACGGGCTTGCCGTCACCGGACGGGATCGCGATCGCCAGCGGATTCGTACCGGTCAGCGGCGCGCCACCCGACGGCGCCGGCAGGCGCCGCGGTGACGTCGCGGTCAGAAGAGCGACGAACCCGGCCTCGGCAAGCTGCCTCGTCCAGTAGCCGAGCATCCCGGTGGGATACGCGTTCGAGCACACGACCAGACGAACACGCGCAGGCGGCGAGACAAGCTGGGCGCGCACGACCGCAGCGAGGGTGAGGTAGCCAAGCGCACCGTCGCCGTCCCAGTGCTCGTACTCCGGTTCGCCGCGAAGACGGCGGGGCCGA
>Ga0307374_10004112_pt1 | contig 24414 bp, 27 predicted proteins | sample OX3MG_FD_202532 | JGI IMG/M metagenome (GOLD analysis project Ga0307374, IMG submission 202532) | Soil microbial communities from Risofladan, Vaasa, Finland - OX-3 | ecosystem: Environmental > Terrestrial > Soil > Coastal area > Acid sulfate soil | place: Finland: Risofladan, Vaasa | collected... | reverse complement strand
CACGGCGGACGCATCTGGGCGTCGCCGCGGAGCGGCGGCGGCACGGCCTTCGCCTTCGCCCTGCCGCTCGACGCCTGAGGACCCTCATGGTCACTGACGCAATTATCTTCATCCTCGACGACGATGCGGCGGTTCGCGACTCGCTCAGCATGTTGATCGAGAGCGCCGGCTATAAGGCCGAGGCGTTCGCTTCGTGCCGCGAATTCCTGGCGCGGCCGCCCTATCCGCCGCGCGCCTGCCTGCTCCTCGACGTGCACATGCCGGAGATGAGCGGACTGCAACTGCAGGACGAGATGGCACGCCGCGGGCTCAAGCTGCCCGTGATCGTGATGACCGGTCAGGCCGATGTGCCGGTTGCGGTGCGCGCGATGAAGGCGGGCGCACTCGATTTCATCGAGAAGCCGTTCTCCGACGAGGTCATGCTCGACAGCATCCGCAACGCACTGACGGCGCCTGCCGCCAAGACGGCGGGCGATCCGGTCATCGCGAAGCGCATTGCGGAGCTGACGCCACGCGAGCACGACGTGATGCTGCAAATGATCGCCGGTAATCCGAACAAGGTCACCGCCTACAATCTCGGCATTAGCCCGCGAACCGTGGAAATTCACCGCGCGCGAGTGATGGAGAAGATGGCGGCGCGCAGCCTGTCCGAGCTCGTGCGCATGGCGCTCGCCGCCGGCCTCGACCCAGCGAAATAGCGCCTACGGCTGACTCCGCGGCGCCAGACTCGACGCCGCCAACGGCAGCACGATGAGAGCTTCAGTGGGCGAGGAGCACCGGAAGCAGGCTGCTGCCAACGATTTGGCGCGTGGCGCCGCCGAACAGGACCTCGCGCCAGGGCGCGTGGCCATAACCGCCCATGATCAGTAAATCGGCGTCTTCCTCTCGCGCATTCGACAGCAGCAGCTCGCCCGCGCCGACGCCCTGAACCGGCCGGACCTGACGGAGGGTCGCCGCGATTCCGTGCCACGACAGGTAGTCGACCACGGCCGATCCGGTCGCGGCGCCATTGGCCTTGCCGACGGTGATCACGACGACACGGCGCGCGGCACCCAGCAGCTTCAGCGTGCCGCTGAGCGCATGCACTGCCGCCGCCGAGCCGTCCCACCCAACCGCGATCGTCTCGCCGAGCGAGGGCGGCGCCTTGGCTGGCGCGAGCAAGACCGGCCGACCCGACCGAATCAGCGTTTGCTCGATGGCGTCAGTGTGCGGCTGGTCGATGATCCGTTCCGACCGGCCCAGCACCACCAAGTCGAAGAAGCGTCCGCGATCGGCCACAGCGGTCGGCGCATAGCCGGTTTCTTCGCGCCAGCTCGCTGACGGCGCGTTCCGGCCGCCGGCCTTGCCGACGGGCAACGCGTGGCGTGAAGCAGCCTGTTCGAATTCGGCCTTGGCCTTGGCCGCGGTCTGCTTGCCGTCCTCGACCAGGCGATCGACGAGATCGGCGGTCACCGGCACGTCGAATCCAGCCGCCATTATGAACTGCCGCGGATCCGGCATGACATGAAAGCCCTCGATGTGGGCGTCGAAGCGCTTCGCGAGCCGGCAGGCGACCTCGACGGCGCCCGCGCTGGCCGTGCCGCCGCTCGCCGCGGCGAGAATGGTCGTAGTCATGTCGGATACTCCTCCTGCAGTTCGTTCAGGGATTGCGCCTCGATTGCCAGGCCAGCACCGCAATGAAGGCGAGCACTGACCCGACAACCAGGACGAGATAGGCGAGTTCACCCGTCGACATTGGCCGCTCCTCTTTTTAAAAAAAGCTTGTGGTCAATTTGGGCCGATCGCGCGGACAGGCATTGACCTAGGTCAAGCGGTCAGCGCGTTTTCGATTGCCGCGAGCAGCGGTCCCTCGGCGATGGGTTTTTCGAGAAAGGCGGCGACCCGGAGTGAACGCGCGCGGGCGCTGATGCTCGGATCGGCGCCGCCGGTGATGACGATCACCGGCATGCGCAGAGCCGCGCCTTCGGGCGACGCGAGAAACTCGAGCCCGCTGACGCCGGGAAGATGGTGATCGAGAATCAGGCAGGCCTTGCCGTCCGGCTCATGGGCGCGCTCGAATTCAGCCACCGAAGCGAACGCCGACACGTTGAAGCCGTGCGATTCGAGCAGGAACGTCAGTGAATCGCGCACAGCGTCGTCGTCATCCACCAGGTAAATCATTCGCTTGTCTTTCATGGCCGGGTTGGCCGACCGGCTTCAGGCGTCTTCGTCAGCCGCTCCATCCGCGAGCTCGGCGAGTGCATCGGCATCGAGAATGTGAATCGTGCCCGAGCCGGTGGCGGCAATGCAGCCGCTGCCCTTGAGCACCGTGAACACGCGACTCACGGTTTCCATCGTCAGGCCGAGATAATCAGCGATATCGGTGCGCGTCATCGGCAGATAGACCGAGCCGTCCTCGTTGTCCTGCCGCCGCGACAGCGAAAGCAGGAACGACGCCAGCCGTTCATGCGCGGTCTTGCGGCCGAGCAACAGCATCTGGTCCTGAGCCGCGGCCAACTCGCGGGTGATGACGCTGAGGAGCTGTCGTTCGACGCCCGGGAACTCGGTGAAGGCGCGCTCGAGCTGACGCCGCGGGAATCGACACAGACTGATCGGCGAGACTGCTTCGGCACTGACGGTATATTTTTCGCCCGGCGCAAAGCCAAAGATGTCGCCCGCGACTAGGAAGCCGACGATCTGCCGTCGGCCGTCCGACATCAGCTTGAACAGCTTCACGACGCCGCTGGTGACTGTGAACACGTGCAGCGCCGGTTCGCCTTCGTCGACGAAAGTCATTCCCGGAGCAACTGTCTGGGCCGTCCTCATCGCCGCGAGGCGATCGAGCTCGTTAGACCGCACGGTGGCGCACACGCTGTCGCGCCCGGGACAGACCTGGCATGTATGGACTCGCGGCAGGGGCGTGACGACGGCGGCGTGGGCGCTATGACGGGCGGCGAGCGCAAGCGGCATGTGGAGAACTCCCCAGAGACCGGACCGCACATCTCGCGATCCCTCGATGGTGGAGAGATACCTGCACCCGTCCGTCGGCGAAATTCGGTGATGTACGTAAGGGATTCTACGTATGCGCCCGCTGGGCCGCCCTCAGCGCAGGACGCCGCGGACGATCTCGGCTCGTGCCCGGGTCGTAAACCGGGCCACCAGGGCATCGAGCTCCGGACGGGTCACAAGTGCCCCGCGGGCAACGAGGTCACCCATGATGCGGGTCGCCACCGATCGCGGATCGCTATGCACGACTTCATCCTCGACCAGCGCCTTGATATAGGCCTCGGCCGCCGGGCCGTGGAGCCCCATTTGGGCCGCCGCCCAACCGCCAAGCAGGACGTTGCGACGCGCGGCGACTTTGAAGGCCAGCTCCTGGTCGAGCGCGAACTTTCGTTCGAACCCGCGTTCGCGTTCATCGTCGAACGTCGTCATGCAGTAGTGTCCTGCCGCGCCGGCGCCTGGAGCATTGATCCAAATCAGCGCGCGTCGGCGTTGCGAGTGAGTCGCAGGTCACCCATGTCCGACCGCGATGCCGCTGCACGAATGATTCGGGTAGTGGACCTCGCCGATTCTCAACCCGCCCAGCGGCGCGTCACAGACGCGATGTCGCTCTGGCGTGGTTGGCCGGGCGTCTTGGTCGTACCGAGGTACAGGAAGCCAACGATGGCGTCGGTCTCGGCCAAGCCCAATGCGCGTTTCATCGCGGCGTCATAGGCGATCGCACCGGTACGCCAGAATCCGCCAAAGCCGAGCGCATGTGCCGCCACCAGCATGTTCTGCGCCGCCGCGCCGACGGCGACCACTTGTTCGACTTCCGGCACCTTCGCAGCCGGCTGGACCGCCGCTGCGACGACGACGATGAGGGGCGCGCGCAACGCCTTCTTGCGCTCGGCCTCGAGCTTACCAGCCGGCGCCGCCGGCTCGCGGCGCCGAAGCGCGTCCGCCAGCAGCACGCCGAAGTTGTCGCGTGCCGCGCCGTCGATGAGGATGAAGCGCCAAGGCTTCATCCGCCCGTGATCGGCTGCGGCAACCGCGGCTTGGAGAATCGCTTCGAGGGCGTCGGCGGACGGACCGGGCGAGTCGAGTGCCGCCGGCGAGACGCGGCTGGTGAGTGCGGCGAGAGCATCCATGGCGGCGCTTGTTGTACGAAATCCCGCCACGAAAGACGAGTGCCCGCAAAGCTCGCAACGGCGTGGTGCGCTACGCGACCTTGTCGGTGCGGGGCGCCGGCTTCGCCCAGTAGCCGGCTTCGGCTTTGGCGGCCACGAGCCGCTGCGCGGTCTCGAAGCCCGGTGCCATCGACGCATCGGTTCCCGCCATAACCTGATGGTGGTCGATATTGAGAAGCCGCAGCCAGCTTTGCTGGCCCAGGGTCAAGCCGATCATGCAGCCAAGCTCGACCAGCTCCGCCTCGCTGAAGTGGCGGTAGAGCCGATCCCAGAACGCATCGTCGGTGTTGAGATGCCAGACAATCGCCTCGGCATAAGCGAGGGCCGCCTTCTGCCGCTCGTCGTAGCTCGGCGACGTCTCGAAGTTCAGCAGGTCCTTGACGTGATCTTCGATCACAGCGCCGGCCGCCGTCGCCTTCACGGAGCGCTGGTTGCCGCAATACTCGCACTGCACCGAACGCGAAACATAGAGCCGGCACAGTTCCTTGATCGCATGGTCGAGGATGCCGTTGCGGTAGACGTCGTGCCACGCATTGGCGAAGAACCAGAAGCACGCCGGCACGTGCGCGCGCACCGCCGAGCTTTCCGGCCGCGGCGTCCCTTCACGCTGGCAGCGCTCCATCTCCGCCCGCATCGCCGCATCCATCTTCTCGACCGGCACGTAGCTGATTCGCTGCTTAGCCATGGCTTCCTCCATATCTGCGACAAAGCTTAGCCGCAGCTAATCGTTCCGCCAACCGTCGTTGTCCCGCGTGTCGGCTGGTCAGACATAGTCCGGCCCGCGGCCATGATCGAGCGCGTCGCCGCCCTCGGCTATGCCGTTGAGGTAGCTTTCCCAAACCATCAGGTTGACCCGACAGGCGCGCACCACCGCATCGGCCGCTCCCTGGCGCTCCGCCTGCTCGGCGATGGTCTTCCAGCCGAGATCGGAGTGGACGATGTCCGCCGCCTCGTGCAGTTCGAAAAATTCGAGATCGTCGTTGCCGAGGCCGAAGAGCTCGCCCCAGCGCTGGCGCTCCAAGCCGAACCAGCCGTGCTTCCGCAGGAGGCCTTCGCCGTAGCCCGGGATGTTGGCGCGCTCGGCGCAGGTGTTGGCGACGAGGCCCTCAAGCCACGGCCGGTTGGACATCAGCGCGTCCCAGGCGAGCCATGCCATTTGGGTCGAAGCCAGCAGTCGCGCGTTGCGGATGGCATCGCGCTTGAGGCCGATCTTGAGGCCGAGCTCCTCGAGGATCGCCCAGTGGGGCCGGCCGCCACCGTGCTCGTGATCCGCAATGATCTCTTCGGCGCAGGCGGCGATGATTCGCAACCGGATGTCCCAGTCCGGACAGTTGGTGGCGACACGCAGCTTGAGCACCGAGTTGCGGTGGCGCGTATTCTGGCGATGCTGGAGCACGAACATGGTGGCGCGGCCGCGCGTCATCGGCTCGCGAAAGAAGCGCGTGCGGCGCACGAAGGCATCGACCTCGGCATCGAGCCGCCCAACCACCGAGCCGGCGCCACCCTTCGCCTTGATTCTCATCGCCCGTACCGCCGCCGTCATGCGCTCGCTCCCTTTTCGCGGATTTGCGATGCCGTCGCTCGTTATCCTGCCACACCGACTGGGCCGGCGCGATATTGGCGCGCGTCCCGGCATCGCATAAGCTCGATGGATGAAGGCCTGCTGGTATGAGAAGACCGGCCCGGCGCGCGATGTCCTGATTTTGGGCGAGATGCCGGCGCCCGAGCCGGGCCCCGGCGAGGTCCGCGTGAAGATCGCGATCTCGGCGGTCAATCCGTCCGATACCAAGGGCCGCAGCGGCTGGCGTGGCCGGCCCGTCGCCTTTCCGCGTGTCATACCGCACCAGGACGGCGCCGGCACCATCGACAAGATCGGCTCGGGCGTCGACCCGAAGCGCGTCGGCGAGCGCGTCTGGGTTTACATGGCGCAGCGCGGCCGGCCATTCGGCACCGCCGCCGAATACACCACTGTGCCGAGCGAGCGGGCGATGACGCTGCCCGACAACGCCAGCTTCGAGGAGGGCGCCTGCCTCGGCATTCCGGCGATGACCGCGCATCGCTGCCTCTACGCGGACGGCGACATCGCCGGCAAGGCGATCTTGGTCCAAGGCGGCGCCGGCGCGGTCGGTTTCTACGCCATCCAGCTCGCCAAGCTCGGCGGCGCGCGTGCCGTCGTCGCCACCGTCGGCCGGCCGGAAACCGCCGCGCGCGTCAAGGAACTCGGTGCCGACGCGTTGATCGACTACGGCAAAGAGAACGTCATCGAGCGCGTGGCCGCGCTGCTCAAGGACAAAGCGCCGCTCAATCGCGTGGTGGAGGTCGCCTTCGGCAAGAACCTGGAGACCGACGTCGCGCTGCTCAAGAGCGGCGGCGTCATCGCCACCTATTCGAGCGACGCCGTGCCCGATCCGGTGGTGCCGTTCACGGCGCTGCTGATGAAGGACCTGACCGTCCGTTTCGTACTGATCTACGAGGTGCCGCAAAGCGCGCGTGACCAGGCGGCGCACGACATCAATCGCCTGATCGCGGCGGCCAAACTTAAGCATCAGATCGCCGCGGTGTTTCCACTTGAACGAATCGCGGAAGCGCACGAGCGCATGGAAGAAGGCCGCGCCGTCGGCAAGCTTTTGGTCCGCCTCGGCTGACGCGTCAAGCCCGCGGGCGCCGCCTCAACCGTCGAGCTCGGGATAGTGGCGGAAGATGCCCTGTTCGTTGAACGGAATACGGCGCTCGGATGCGAGATAGGCCTTGATGCGCGGCCGTGCGGCAACACAATCGCGCAGCGCGTGGAGCAGAGGGTAGCGTGATTTGGCCCGCGCCATCGCCTTGGGAAAGGCGTAGCCCAGCCCTTCGACCACCTGGAACAACGACAGGTCAGCGTAACACAAGCGCGCGCCGACGAAGCGGCCGCGCGGGTTGTGCTCCAGTACATCCTCGAAATATCCGAGGAACTTCGGCAGCCGGCTTTCGCGAAAGTCCTCGGCGCGGCGGCGCGCCTCGGGTTTCTGGTCCTCGTAATAGAGGCCGGAGCCGATCGGATGGTGCGTGTCGTGGATCTCCACTAGGAAATCGACGACCGTGAGCTGGCACTGATGCACCCAGAGGCGCCCGGCTTCGTCCTTGGGCGCGAGATCATGCCGGCCGCCGAGATAGAACAGGATCATCGCCGTCTGGGCGACGACGAGCTTGCCAGCCCTGAGGAAAGGCGGCGCGAAGGGCGGCCGTGCGCCCTCCTCCATCAGCCGCATCATCTTGCTCTTGCCGCCTTTGGTGCGCGCGACGTCGACGTAATCGGCGCCAGCTTCTTCGAGCACGAGACGGATGAACTCGCCGCGACCCTGGATCTCGGGCCAGTAATAGAGCTCGTAGCGCATCGCTGGTGCCCTCCTGTGAAGGAAGTTCCTCCTAGAGCAGCCGGGCCAGTGCGGCGGCGATTTCGTCCGGCCGCTCGAGTGGCGTCAGATGCCGCGCGCCTTTCAAGATTGTGAGGTTGGCACCACCAACGCCGCGGCTCAGGGCCTCGGCCATAGCGACCGGCGTCGCATAATCTTCCTCGCCGACGAGAACGGCGGTGGGCACTGAGATGTTGGGTAGTGCGGCGCGCATGTCGCACACGCCGAGCATTCGGCAACTCGCAGCATAGGCGGGCACGTCGTTGTGGAGGAAGATGTCCACCGACTGGCGGACGAGGTCTGGATGGTGCGCGCGGAAGTCGTCGCCGAACCAGCGCGTCACTTGGAAGTCGATCATCGCGGCCAGCCCCGATTTGAGCGCGCGCTCGGCGCGTTCCGCCCACTGCTGCGGCGCCTCGGCTCCGTACCATGCGGTCGTGTCGACGAGGCCGAGCGCTGTGACCCGCTGCGGATAGGCGGCGGCAAAGGCCAGCGTGACGCAGCCGCCCATCGACGCGCCCGCAACCAGCGCCGCACGCCAGCCGACCGCATCAAGCAGCGCCGCGAGGTCGCGCGCGAAAAGCTCCACTGTGTATGGCCCGGGCGGCTTGTCGGACGCGCCGTGGCCACGACAATCGTAGATCAAAACCGCAGCGTCGCGTGCGAGGCGCTCGGCCACCGGACGCCAGAAGCGCCGGTCCATCGCCAGCGAATGGATCAGCACGGCGCGTTTCGGTGCGGCGGCGTCGCCGAGCATCTCGTAGGCGAGTTGCGTTCCGTCCGGCAACGCAACCTGCTTCACGACACCGTCCCGGCGCTCTTCCGACATCGCGATCTTCCGTCCGTTCTCGTCTGCGCGCGGCATGCTAGCGGCTCTCGCCCGCGGTTTCCACCGGCCACGAGTTGCCGCGGCGCGCAAACTATTGTTCACTCGCCGCCGTGACGACCATCGTTCAAGACACATTCACCGCCATCGGCCGCCCGCTGCGCCGCAAGGAAGACCAACGGCTGCTGACCGGCCACGGCCGATTCAGCGACGATGTCAATCTTCCGGATCAGGCGCACGCCATCATGGTGCGTTCGCCCTATCCGCATGCGCGCATCCGCGCGATCGACAGCGCATCCGCGCGCGCCATGCCGGGCGTGCTGGCGATCGTTACCGGCGCCGATTGTGCCGCCGCGGGTCTCAAGCCCATTCCGCACAGTCCTGTGCCGTCGACCAAATACGATCTCAAGCTCACTGCGCCTGGTGGCGACGCGGTCTTTGCCGGACCGCACGTCCTGCTGCCGACCAACCGCGTGCGGCATGTCGGCGAGGCGGTCGTCATGGTCATTGCCGAAACCCAGGCGCAGGCGCTCGACGCCGCCGAGGCCGTGACGGTCGATTACGAGGAGCTGCCGTGGGTCGCCGACAGCGAGGCGGCTCTGGCGCCAGGCGCGCCGCAATTGTGGGACGAGGCACCCGGCAACCTGCTCGTCGAGACGGTCTTCGGCGATGCCGCGGCGACCGACCGCGCCTTCGCTGCCGCCGATCGCGTCATGCGGATGAAATGGCATGTCGGCCGGGTCACTGCCTGCGCGCTAGAGCCGCGCGCGGCGCTGGCCGCTTACGATCCGGCGACCGGCCGGCCGACGCTCTACGAAAGCAGCGGCGGCGCCGTCCGTCACAAGCGCGAGTTGGCGGCGGTGCTCGGAATCGAGGCCGGAACGTTGCGCGTGCTGTCCGCCGATGTCGGCGGCAATTTCGGCTCCAAGAACCGCGTCTATGTCGAGTACGGCCTGGTGCTGTGGCTGGCGCGACAGCTTCGTCGACCGGTCAAGTTCACTGCCACGCGCGGCGAAGCGCTGCTCACCGACTACCAGGGCCGCGATCTCGTGACATCGGTCGAGTTGGCGCTGAGCAAGGACGGCCGCTTTCTGGCGATGCGCGCCGACAACATCAGCAACGTCGGCGCGCACTGCGTCTCGCTGTCGCCGCTCGGCAAGGGCTCGGCGCTGGTCACCGGTGCATACGCCATTCCTGTCGCCACGATACGAGCGCGCGCGGTGTTCACCAACACGATACCGACCCAGGCCTATCGCAGCTCGGGTCGGCCGGAGGTCACCTTCGCCATCGAACGTCTGATCGACCTGGCGGCGCGCGAACTCGACATCGACCCAATCGCGCTGCGCCGCCGCAACCTGGTGCGACCGGAGGCGATGCCCTACGCCAATGCGATCGGCGCGCGCTATGACAGCGGCACCTACGAAGCGAACATGGATCGCGCCATGCGGCTCGCCGATTGGCAGGGCTTCGCGGTGCGGCGCAGAGCGGCGGCAGCGCGCGATCGGCTGCTCGGGCGCAGCCTCGCCAACTACGTCGAGTCATCGATCGGCGCGCCGCGCGAACGAGCGGAAATGATCGTGACACCGGTGGGACGCGTGCGCGTGGTCATCGGCACGCAGCCGAGCGGCCAGGGCCACGAAACCAGCTTTGCCCAGGTCGTCGCCGACTTGATCGCGGTACCGGTCGAGACCGTCGACATCGTTGCGGGCGATACCGACGTGGTCAGCGTCGGCGGCGGCTCGCATTCCGGCCGTTCGATGCGCCACGCCGCGACGGTCTTCGTCAAGGCGGCTGAGGCGCTCGTCACCAGAGGCCAAGCTATTGCCGCGCAATTGCTCGAAACCACGCCCCAGGCCGTGGCGTTCCGCGACGGCCGCTTCGCCGCGCCTCATCGCAACCGCAGCTTTGACTTTTTGGAGCTGGCGCAGGAGGCGGCACGGCTCGGCGTCGCCGGCGATGGCATCGCAGCCGCCGCCGACAATGAGATGCACGACCCGGTCTTTCCCAACGGTTGTGCGATCTGCGAGGTCGAGGTCGATCCCGAGACCGGGTCCTACGCGCTGACGCGCTATACCGCGGTGGACGACGTCGGCCGCTGCATCAATCCAATGATCGTCGATGGCCAGACCCATGGCGCGATTGCCCAGGGCGTCGGCGAGGCAATGTCCGAGCTGTGCGCTATTGACCCGAATTCCGGCCAGCCGCTCTGCGGCAGCTTCATGGATTATGCGCTGCCGCGCGCCGATGTCCTGCCCGCCTTTCGTACTGAAATCGTCGAGGTGCTGTCGCCAACCAATCCGCTCGGCATCAAGGCCGGCGGCGAAGGCGGCACGACGCCGGCGCTTGCGGTGGTGATCAGTGCGCTGGTCGACGCGCTGGCGCCGCTCGGCGTGTACGACATCCCGATGCCTGCTACGCCGCAAGCCGTGTGGCGCGCGATCCGCACAGCACGCGGACGCTAACGACCAGATGCGAGCGTCCGCCAGACGCGTGCCGGCGTCGCGGGCATGTCGAATTCCCGTACGCCACGGGACGCGAGCGCGTCCATGACAGCGTTCATCACGCAAGCAAGCGCGCCGACGGTGCCGGCCTCGCCGGCGCCTTTGACACCGAGCGGATTGAGCTTGGTCAGCGTCGGCGCGCTTTCGACCTCCATCGCGCACAGATCGCTGGCGCGCGGCATGGCGTAATCCATGAACGACGCGGTCAGCAACTGGCCGCTGTCGCGGTCGTAGACCACCTGCTCGAGCAGGACCTGACCAAGGCCCTGCGCCACGCCACCATGGATCTGACCCTTCAGTGTCAGCGGGTTGAGCACCGTGCCGACGTCGTCGACGACGACATAGCGCTTGAGCTCGACCCGGCCGGTCTCAGGATCGAGCTCGATCTCGGCGACGTGGCAACCGTTGGGGAACGTGTCCTGGAGCGGCGAGAACGAGCCTGTCTCATAGAGTCCGGGCTCCACGCCCGGCGGCAGCTTCGCCGGCTGGAAGGCGGCGCGCGCAATCTCCTTGAGACCGATCGATTTGTCGGTGCCGGCGACGACGAAGCGGCCGTCGGCGAAGACGAGATCGGCGTCGCTGACCTCGAGCGCGTGCGCCGCGATCCTCTTCGCCTTGGCGATCACCTTGTCGGCGGCGATGGTGACGGCGGTGCCGCCGATCGCCGCGGAGCGCGAGCCCATCGTGCCCATGCCGAAGGCGACCTGATCGGTGTCGCCTTCGATGAAGCGAATGTCGTCGGGCACGAGACCGAGCCGATCGCAGAGAATCTGCTTGAAGACGGTCTCGTGCCCTTGCCCCTGGTTCATCGTGCCCATCAGCAGCGTCACGCCGCCTCCGGTATCGAAGCGCACTTCGGCGAATTCCGGGCTTGGCGCCGCCGCGCGCTCGATCGCATTGACGACGCCGATACCAGCCAGCTTGCCGCGGCCCTCGGCTTCCGTCCGTCGCGCCGCCGCTCCGGCGTAATCGGCCAGCGCCAGCGCGCGCTCCATGTTCGTGGCGAAGTCGCCGCAGTCGTAAGTGAAGCCGAGGACCGTCTTGTGCGGCATGGCGCTCGTCGGGATCAGGTTTCGACGGCGCAAATCGATGCGATCCACGCCGAGGTCGCGTGCGGCATCGTCGATCAGCCGCTCAATGACATAGATCGCTTCCGGCCGGCCGGCGCCGCGATAGGGCGCGGTGGCGCTGGCGTTCGAGAACGACACGATAAGGCCGACATGCGCCGCCGGGATCAGATAAGTCCCGACCAGAGCCGGCAGGCTGGTGAAGGTCGACAGCAGGTTGCGATCGGACGAGATATACGCGCCGACGTCGTAGGTCACATTGACGCGCAAGCCGACAAACTTGCCGGCCCGATCGAGCGCCAGCTCGGCCTCTGCGACACAGTCGCGGCCGTGCTCGTCGGCGAGCAGAGCCTCGCTGCGCTCGCACTGCCACTTGACGGGGCGGCCGAGCTTGCGCGCGGCATAGAGCACCAACCGATGCTCGGCGTACTGCCAGCCCTTGGTGCCGAAGCCGCCGCCGACGTCGCCGGCGATCACGCGGATGCGGTGCTCGGGAATTTTGAAAACGCCGGCGAGCATGCCGCGCACGCGATGCGGATATTGCACGTCGGCATGAAGCGTGAAGCGCCCGTCACGCGCGTCAAATACACCGAGGGCGCCGCGCGGCTCCATGAACTGCGCATGAACGCGTGAGATCACGTAGCGCCGCTTGACGCGATGTGCGGCGCCGGCAAATGCGGCGTCGGTGGCCGCGCGATTGCCGATTTCCCAGCCATGCGAGACATTGTCGGGATTCTCGTCCCAGACGCGCGGTGCGCCCGGCTTCAACGCATCGTCCACGCCGATCACCGCGGGCAACGGCGCGTAGTCGATCTCGATGAGTTCGGCGGCGTCTTTCGACTGGTTCAGCGTCTCGGCGACGACAAAGGCGACCGGATCGCCGACATAGCGTACACGCTCGCGTGCCAGACCGGGATGTGGCCGCGCGAAGAGCGGCGCGCCGTCTGGTCGCTTGCGCTGGAGTTGCACTTTCGGCGTGCCCAGGCCGTCGGCGGCGAGATCATCGCCGGTGAAGACGCCGAGCACCCCCGGCGCCGCTTTGGCGGCGGCGATGTCGACGCGGCTGAAGCGCGCGTGCGCATGGGGCGAGCGCAGCACGTAGCCATGGGCTTGGCCCGGCAGCGCCACGTCGTTGATATAGCGGCCGCCGCCTTTGAGCAGTCGCGGATCCTCGAAGCGCGGCAGCGACTGTCCGATACCGAATTCGCCCATGCGTCACATGCAATCACTAGCCGACGGCATGCGCGGTCGCACCGCCGATCGTGAGTGGCTTCGCGTCGATAAGGACGAATGCGACCGCACAGGGAACGGTGCCGCGATTGACCCAGTTGTGGATGGTACCGCGTTGCACCACGACGTCGCCCGCCTTCAGATGCACAACCTCGCCATCGAGCTCCATCTCGAGCTCGCCCGAGAGCACGACGGCATAGTCGATCGTTTCGGTGCGATGGTTGCGCGGCGCAACACCCGGTGCGTATTCGACGATGCGGAACACCGAGCCATTCTTCATGGCCGTGCCGGCGATCCGCTTCGCGCCGTCGCTGTCGTCGGCGTTGTCCGCCGGCAGCGATGGCGTCGACCAGATGTTCCAGACTTTCGCTCCGGGCCGGAACGAGACGAGGTCTTTGGATTCTTCGTCGATCAGGACGGTCCCTTTGCCGTCGGGCTTGTGGCCAGTGACAACTCTGCGAACGCGCATCCGATATGCCTCGCGCGGTTGATTGAGATGGCCAGCAGGAATACCCGGCGGCGGCGCTTTTCGCCAGCGGGAATCCGGCTGACCGGCGACATAGCTGATCGACCGCAAACGGCGGACGAACGCGCGATGCGCGGCTAGCCGCGCTCATCTGCCAAGGCAGCGACCGCAGTCTGCACTGTCGCGGCGACCTGATCCTCGCGCTGGCGCGGCGACAGATCCGCCGTGGCCGGCGGCAGCGCAACCGGATTGCCGAAGCGCACCGTGATCGGCCGCAAGCGAGGCAAGCGCCGCGCGACCGGCCAGGCGGCGAAACTGCCGGCGATGTGAACCGGCACGATCGGCACCGGCCGTTTTTCGATCAGGGCGCCGATCCCGGGCAGAAAGCGCTGCAACGTGCCGTCTGCGCTGCGCGCGCCTTCAGGGAACCAGACGAGATTCCAGCCGCGTTCGAGTGCGAGACGGCCACCGGCAAGGCTCGATCCGGCGGCGCGATCGGGATCGACCGGGATGACGCGCGCGAGCCGGCTGAAAAGCCGCCGCAGGTGCGTGTTGGAGACGACGCCCGTCCAGCCGCCCCAGAATGTGCGGCCCAGGCGATCGCGCGGCAGCGCGCTGCCCAGCGCGAATGGATCGAGATAGCTTGCGTGATTGGCGCAGAAGAGGATCGGATCCTCGGCCGGCAGCCGATCGACGCCCTCGACGCGGAGACGGAATGCCCGGCGCATGGTGACGCGGATCAGCGTCTCGCCCACGGCGCGCAACGCACCGAGCCAAATACCGAACGGCGCAAATCGTTGGACATCGGCAATCGCCGGTGCGGCCCTCTTCCCCACCGTCTCGGCAGCGACCGCAGCGTTCAGCAGGTCGCGCACGCTGACAATGCGCGCGATCTCCTGCTCGCGCAGCACGACGCCAAGATCGCGCTCGAGCGCCAGGCTGAGTTCGACCCAGCCGAGCGAGTCGACCGCGAGATCGAGCTGCAAGCTGGTGTCGAGGCTCAGCGTCCTGTCGGGAAAGCGCTGCGCCAGCCAGTGCCAGGCCGCAGCGACGGCCGGCTTCCGTAGCAGAGCCTGATCCTCCGCCGACGGCTCGGCGGGATTGGGCGCGGCCTCGTGCCGTTGCGCCGCATCGTATAGCGCCGGCAGCAAATGCCGACGGATCTTGCCGAGCTGCGTGCGCGGCAGGGGCTGGTGCGCAATCGCGAATCCCGAGAGCCGCGCATGGCTCGGCAGCGTCTTCGCCTTGGCCATCAGGCCTTCATGCAGAGCATCGCCGAGCCGGAGCGCGCCCGCCTCGCGTGCGGCGCCGAGATCGGGCACGACCAGCGCGACGAGGGCGCCCTTGACGCCCAGGAGTGCAACCTCGCGAACCAGGGGCGCGGTCGCATAGATATCCTCGAACGGCTCGGGAAAGAGCTTCTTGCCGCCGGCGAGAACGATCGTCTCGGTCTTGCGCGCCGAGATGTGGAGGTAGCCCCGGCGATCGAGCGAGCCGAGGTCGCCGGTGTGGAACCAGCCGTCGGCGGTCAGTGCTTCGCGTGTCGTGTCCGCATCACCGCGATAGCCTGCGAACAGCGACGGGCCGCGCACCTCGATCTCGCCGACGCCGTCGGCGCCGGGGTCGGCGATCCGCACGTCAACACCGGGGACCGCACGACCCGCAGAACCCGGAAGCGACGCGCCGGGCGGGTTGAAGCTGAGCATCGATGACGTCTCGACCAAGCCGTAGCCGGTAAGCATTTCCCAGCCCATCGCATCGAGTGTTGCCTCAACATCGGCGCCGATCGCCGCGCCGCCGCTGACCAGCAGTCGCAGATGTGGCGCCACCTGCCGGCGCAGTGGCCGCAGCAGGACCCGGCCTGGCCACGCGACGCCGTGACGCCATGCCCATCGCGACACCGCGAGGCATGCCCGCGTGGACGCGGCCGCGAGGCGCGACTGCGCGGCGATGCCGCGCTGCAGATGCTCGAACAGCGCCGTATAGAGTCGCGGCACGCCAACGAGCGCGGTGACACGACCGCGCCGCATGGCGGCGATGAGTTCGGGACCGCTCGTGCCCGCCGGTAGAACGATGCCGCAGCCGAGCGCGAGCGGCGTCAGCATGCCGATCGCTAGCGGATAGACGTGATGCAGCGGCAGCGGCAACAGCGCGCGATCGCGCGGGCCGACGATGCGGATCGCGCATAGCGCGCGGACATTGGTCAACAGGTTGGCATGCGTGAGCGGCACCGCCTTTGGCGTACCCGTGGTGCCCGACGTGAAAACAATGACAGCCACATCGTTCGGTTTGGCCGCTGGCACGGCTTCGGCCGCTGCCGTGACGAGGCTCCGCCATGCCATGCCGTCTGCCGCGTCGGTGTCGCGATCCAACAGCACAATCCGGCATGACGGCGCGAGCGCCGATACGCGCGCGGCATTGGCGGCGATCGTAAACGCCAGCCGGCAGCCGGCGGTTTGCAGCATCTGCGTCAGATCACGATCATCGGTCTGCGGATCGAACGGCACGGCAACCGCACCGGCCGCGACGATTCCCCAGAATGCCACGATCCAGGTCGCGCTGTTCGGCGCGATCAGTCCGACGCTATCACCGCTGGCGATGCCGGATCGCACCAATCCCGCGGCCAGGCGCGCGGCGGTATCCGCCAGCTCGGTAAATGACCAGCGTGCTTCGTTCTCGTCGGCAAACGCGACGAGGGCCGCCGTATCGCCGCGCGCGGCGAGGCTCTGGCGCAATGCCTGCAGGGTTGCCAGTTCCGGCATACGCAGATCACACCATCCGCCTTACCTGCCAATGCCGGCAAGCCAGACGGTTTGCCGGCCGCGATCATGGCTCGCCGGCTGGAATGCCGTAACTGGAGGCTGCGAACCGCAGGCTGCTCAGACGGTGTGAACGGCCGCGCGCGCCTTCCGTGTCATGACAGCGGTCATCTTCTCGATGCCGTGCGCTGCCTTGGCATGCTTGGCGGTCTTGGACATCACCGACTGGGTCGTCCGGCCGCGAGCGACGAAGCCGCAACCCTTTTTCAGATCCTTGCAGCGAAGCTCTTTCATCGGACCCTCCTGGTTCGCACCACCCGTGACGCATGCGGAAATCGAACGGCAGTTTGCGGCCTACTCGCTCGCCTTCGGCGCGTGCCGTAAGCCGGTGCCGCAGCTACTCGCAATCTCGAGCAGCATCTGCGAGAACTTCTGCGTTGCCTCGCTATAGTCCGCGCTGGCCTTCGCGACGAAGCGGCTCTCGCAATCGACGGCGTCGGTAACGTCGCGACAGGTTGCGAGCTTTTCCCACATTACCGAATCCTCGAGCAGCCGCGATTGCATGAACTGCGCCATGTCGTGCGATAGCTTCGCCATGCCGCGCGCCCAGCACTCGAAGGCACGGTGGTTCATCGCATACATGGGTTCGAAGCCCGTGCTCCACGCCTTGGTCCCAGCCGCGGTCTTGGGCTCTCGGGCCGTTTTCACCTCATCCGGCATCGCACCCTCCTATGTCCAATTTTGCCAGGATCGGCCAAAGGCGGCGCGCCGCATTGATCTGTATCAATGCTGTCGATAAGCCGCGCGACCATTCTTGCTGTCAGCCGCGGCGTGGAGAGGGCGAGCGAAACCGGTGGACGAAACGTCCCAAATGGGGCGCGGCTCATCCGGTGATCGGAACCCGCTCTCGATGAAGCGCCGGGACGGGCCCGCAAGCGGTCTGCTTCGAGCGCCCCGGCGAAAGCCTAGGGGTGGAGAAGCGGACCGCTACGGGTCTCGTTGGCGGCAATTTCAAGGCACCGCATCGTAGGCCGCGCGATCTCGCGAGAGCCCGCGGCAACCCTTGATTCAAATCAAGGCCGCATGTGGCGCAACCGGTAAACTTCAAAAACTGCGCCGCCGCGGAATCTGGCGCACCCAGCCATGTGGAGGCTCGTCATGCCGACCATCCCGATCGACAAGATCTCTGTCATTCTGAACCAGGCGTCGGACGTCGAGCCCGCGGACGTAATCGCCCGCGAAATCGCCGCCACGTTCGACGGCGCAAATGACGAGCGCGCGGAAGACGTGCTTGCCGGTGCGCCTGCCCAGCGCGCACTGGTCGAAACTCTCGAGGGTCTGACGACGGACGAGGCCCACGAACTGCTCGCGCTTGCCGAGTTGGCCGCGTTCGACCGGGATACCGCGTCCTGGGGCGCCGCGGTTCAGCGCGCTCAAGCGATCGCAGCGGACGACGCGGTCGGCCGGCTGCTGCGCATTCTTGTCCTGAGCGATGCGATCGAGGTCGGGCTCGATCGTCTCGGACTTGACGTGCCAGAAAAGCCAAAGGCCGAAGTCACCAAGAAGGGGAAGAAACCGAAGGCGTCGACACGCAAGGCAAAGCCGCGAGCGACGAAGAGACCGAAGGTCAAGGCCGCGCCAAAGCGCAAACGCCGCGGTTGATCGAGCGGTCCGCCAGGAAAATCACATGCAGCTTCCGATCCAGATCACCTTCCGCAAGATGGCGCCATCGCCGGCCGTGGAGGCTCGTATCCGCGAGCGCGCGGCGGAGCTCGAGCGGTTCTTCGGGCGGATCACGGCCTGCCGTGTCGTCGTCGAAGCGAGCTCGCGGCGCCAGCAACAGGGCAACATCTACCATGTGGTGGTCGATCTGACTGTGCCCGGACGCGAGATCGTCGTTCGGCGCGACCCGCCCGAGCATCAGGCCCACGAAGACGTTTTTGTTGCAGTCCGCGACGCTTTTGACGCGGCACGCCGGCAGGTCGCGGATCATGCTCGCGCAGTGCGCGGCGACGTCAAAAGCCACGAGACACCGAGCCACGGTCGCGTCGTGCGCCTGTTCCCCGACTACGGCTTCATCCGCGTCAACGACGGCAGCGAGATCTACATGCACCGTAACGCGGTGATGGACGACGGCTTCGAACGTCTGGCGGAAGGCGACGAAGTCCGTTTTGTGCTCAACGAAACCGAAGGGGAGTTGGGCCCGCAGGCCAGCACAGTGATGCCGGTCGGAAAGCACCACATCGCGCCTTGAGGCTTGTACGCCCCTCTGATGCTCGCGCAACGTCGATCGTCGATCGCCCCCATACGGCGGGCGTCCATGGAAGCGCGTGGCGTCCTTACGCGAAATCGCATGATCCGCCGCCGATCGAGTTTAAGTCGATGGTGATGTCGTCTGCAAAAAATCGTGAAGCGGCAGCCGGGGAGTTGATCCAAATCAAGGCGCCGGTTGCGACGCCGGCTATAATTACAATGTTCGCGAACACGGTGGCTTTTTCCAACCGCGGAGCGATTGGAGGGGCGACCGGGATCCGACCGCGGTCGGGTTACGACCCGGGTCAACGATCGGATCGAAGTCGGACGGGGCGTCGGCACGCGTGAATACATGTGCCGGGCGCCCCGTTCGTATTTGCGCAAGCCGCGTCAGGCCGTGTTGCGCCGGCGATCAAACCCAGATGGCTCCAACGAATTCCGTGGGCGCGCTATCGTCGCTGGCACGACGTGCAGATGGCGGGCCACGACCGACGATGATGAGCACTACGTCTACGCTATAGCCCTATGACCGGTTTGGAGCTTTGCCCACGTTGGGGTCGGAAATCGACATCATTTGGACCTGGCCTTCCAACCACGTGCGCACGTTATCCAAGTACTCGATGCCACACCAACCGTCCTTCGCCAACGCGGCTAGAGAAGTCTCCGATGGCATGGTCGCCGGTGGCCACTTCGGTGCGATAGGCACATAGATCGCAGGCCACGACAGCGACACGAAAGAGGGTGATTCGTCGAGGCCGCTGGAAATGACCCCGATGAGATGCCCCGCGGCGTCGAACGCTGCGCCACCGCTCATTCCGCCCACGGTGCAGGCGTCTACAGCAATCGCCGGATTCGGAAGGCCGTGGCTGTCGCGCCGTTGCGGATATTGATCCGTCACCTGGCCAACGCTGCCGACCAGCGCCAGACCCATAATCGCACCACGCTCAAAGGAGACCCCGGCGGCTTTGAAGCCGATAAGACTGATAGTCTCCCCAATGCACGGCATGCGCGCGGCCATTCGTGCCAAGCTGAACTTCAGAGGGCAGTCGGCCGGCGGCCGGGAGGCCGCTGTGGTACGGACCAAGGTGAGCAAGGACAGATCACTGCCTTCTTCGTCTTGAGTGAAGCTGTCGGCCCGCCAGAGCTCTACCCGATCGGCGGCGTGGACGCTGATTGCCCACAATTGTCCGCTCGCCTCGGCCAAGAAGCCACGGCATCGCATCTCGTCGATCACGTGACCTGCCGTGAGAGCTACGCCGGGCGCCACCATTACGGCGCTCCCCCAGATGTGGTGCCGGTCGTTAGCGACCCAATCCAGAGCAACGACGAGGCCGTCCAACTGCGGAAGCTGTAGGTCGCGGAAACCGGCGACAGCATCAATTCTGACCATCTTCTGACGAAAGGCGTACTGCGTGCTAGGGATCGGACTGTCCTCCGGCGGACCGATTTCGACGTGGAATCTGTTCGACACCATATTGGACAGCCAAGCGGCTCCTTCAGTCTCGTTGTTCTGGATCGTCTAGTCCTTCGCCGGATGGCGCGTTCGGATGGGGCTATTTCCCTTCAACGAGCATGACACCCTGTTCCCGTGGCGCTCCATTCCGCAGAAATTCTTGCAGCGGCTTCCCGAGGAGACCGCCTTGCTGAACGAGCGTAACAAGCTCTTCCAATTTTGCTCGCGCGATCACCTGGTCTGGATAGTAAAAGACGATGAAAGGCCGCTTCGAAAAGACCACGCCAGGATTTCCTTCATAAAGTGCGATTTCGTAGCGGGGAACAAAGAGTGCGATACTAAATCGATTGACGAGCCGAAATCTCTTTCCGAGGGAAAGCAACAATCTCCTGACGGCGCCCCATTTCACCATGCTCGATGTGATCTCTGAGCCCTCATAAGATGCAATCCGAACCTCGCCCATGCCGATCCCCCGCCACCTGCCCGTCAGATCACCAATTAGATGGGATCGTGTAGGCGACGGCGTAACCGTAAAGCCACACGATGCGGCCGAAGACTCTGGACCGTAGCGCGACGTAGCCCGTGAGGTACGCAATGGGAAGAATCCAAAGGAGATGGAAGGGAGAATATCCAACAGCCGCTATCACGACGATACCGATAAGCTGCGTCATCGCGGTCGAATTCGCTGGCAACATCGGCTGGTCGCCGCTCTTATAGTGCTGGCGTAGCGCGATATTGGTCGAGGTTGCCCAAACCGCGCAGAGAACAAACACCACCCATTCAAGCACTGTCCAGGAGTTCATCGGACCGTTCCAGTCTGCGCCGTCGAGGGTATCGGCTCCCGGATGAATTCATACTGTTCAAGTGATGAATCGACGGCCGTTTGGCAAAAACCGATGCGCTTCAGACGCTCGGCCATTTCTGACTGATTCGCGAACTTAACCGTCGCAGTCAGCGGCACATTCCTGTTCATTACGCACTGGAGCAGCGCACGAAAAATGCCGCGTCCACGCTGGCTCTTCGCGACGCCGGCGTAGGCCAAATGGAGAGCTCCGTTGCTCCTTTGAAACCGTTCCATCTCGTCCGGCTCGACCAAAATGAAGCCTTCGACGACTCCGCGACCGTCCTTCGCCACCCATGACTCGCCCGTCGTAATGCACTTGTCGATGATTCTGGAGACGCCTTCCCGCCGCTCGCTGGTATCCATCAGGAGCGGGATCTCTGGCGCCACCTCCGCAAGCACAGCGAAGATTCCCGCTGCATCGCCTCGGGCCGCCACGCGGCAGTGAACATGCGCTTCGACCATCTGTGTTCAGTCCGAACTCGAACCGTCGCCGTACGCCCAGCACTCACGTCGTTTGCAGCGAGTGAGATCGTCGGACCGATTTCGGCACGCGTTTTCCTGCGGTCATTAAGTTGCCAAAGGCTACACGACGTAGGCCGGAGGGAGCTAGCGGTTCGGCCTGAGTGTGGACGGCAAGGGAAAAGGCTGGCTGGCCGTTGGTCGGATGTTTCTGAGGAGATTGAGATTTTTAGACTCCCGCACAACACCTCCTGCTGGCGCTTGCTGCCGAAAGCTCAATAATATCAATGCTCCGAGCGCCATCCGCCGCGTCAAAGGCATTGGCGATTGCCTTTTGTACCATAGGGTGGTACATAGAGGCAGACGCGGAGCCGATGGATGATCGTGAGCTTTCGGGACAAGTGGCTGCGTGCCTTCTTCGTCGAGGACACGCGGTCGCGGCACATTCCGCCCGACCTCGAAAGCCGTCTCTTCCGCAAGCTCCAGATGATCGACGACGCGACGACCGATCAGGACTTGCGGGTCCCGCCCAGCAATCACTTCGAGAAGCTGCGCGGTAATCTGGCTGGGTTCCACTCGATCCGCGTCAACAGCCAATGGCGGCTTGTCTTCCGGTGGGACGGCAGCCGCGGCGAGGCAGAAGGCGTCTATCTCGACGACCACAGCTACGGATGAGGCGAACCATGCTGACGACGAAGCGCAAGCCGGCCACGGTTGGCGAAATCCTTGTGGAGGAGTTCATGCAGCCTATGGGGCTGACGCAGGCCGCGTTGGCCGAGGCGATGGGCGTTCAGCGCAAGCATGTCAATGAGTTGTGCAACGACCGCCGGAACGTGACCGCGGCGACGGCGCTCATCCTCGCGCGCGTCTTCGGCAACAGCCCCGACTTCTGGCTCAACGTGCAGCGGCGCAGCGATCTGTGGGAGGCGATGAATAGTCCCCGCGAGCGCGAGCGGATCGAACGGGCGACGCCGCTCGGTACCGCGGCGTGATATTTGTCACCGGGAAGGGGAAGGATGCTCTGGTGTAGAAATTGGCCGTTCCGGTCCCGGAGCCTTCGCGCGATCCTGTCGGAATGTCCCGATCGCGCGTCAGCTCGGGCGCCTTGCCCGACGATCTTTACATCGAATTGGAGCCTTGGCCTCGCATCGGCCGACCGCCCAAGCACGACCTTGCGACATGGACAGTCACGGACGATTGGCCCGACCGTGTGCCGATCACCGACGGCGAGCTCGGCGTCTTCGAGGCATGGTTCGGCGACCTGTTCGACGAGCTCTTCGGGCCGTGCCGATGATCTGACTAGGAGACCTCTACCATGACCGTGCCGCTGCGCGCCGCCCTCTATCTGCGCGTCTCAACGCCAAGGCAGGCCGAGCACGATGTCTCGATCCCCGATCAGAAGCGGCAGGGCGAAGCCTACTGCGCATCTCGCGGTTATCAGCTCGTCGAGACCTATGTGGAACCCGGCGCATCGGCGACCAGCGACCGCCGGCCCGAATTCCAGCGCATGATCGAGGCCGGGACGAGTAAGCCCGCGCCTTTCGATGTCGTCGTCGTCCACAGCTTCTCGCGCTTCTTCCGCGATCACTTCGAGCTTGAGTTCTACGTCCGCAAGCTCGCCAAGAATGGCATCAGACTCGTCTCCATCACGCAGGAGATGGGCGACGATCCGATGCACATCATGATGCGGCAAATCATGGCGCTGTTCGACGAGTATCAGTCGAAGGAGAACGCCAAGCATGTCCTCCGCGCCTTGAAGGAGAACGCCCGGCAGGGCTTCTGGAACGGCTCCTTGCCGCCGATCGGCTATCGCATCGTCGCGGCCGAGCAGCGCGGCGCGAAGGTTAAGAAGAAGCTGGAGATCGACCCGCTGCATGCGGACACGGTGCAGCTGATCTACCGCCTGGCCCTCGAAGGCGACGGCACATCCGGCCCGATGGGCGTCAAGAACATCGCGGCGTACCTGAACCAGTGCCGCATCTTCACCCGCGACGGCGGACGCTGGGGCATCGGCCAGGTTCACCGCATCCTGACGCGGCCGACCTACATCGGTCGCCATGAGTTCAACAAACGCGCCAAGAACAAGACGCTGAAGCCGACGACTGAGATCGTTGTCGTCGCCGTGCCGCCGCTCATCGACCAAGCGACTTTCGACGCCGTGCAGGCGCATCTGCGCGCACGCAATCCGAAGGTCACGCCGGCGCGCGTCGTAAGCGGTCCAACTCTCCTTACCGGCATCTGCTTCTGCGCCGATTGCGGCGGCGCGATGACCCTCAGAACCGGTAAGGGAGGGCGGTACCGCTACTACACTTGCTCGATCAAGGCGCGTCAGGGCGAGACCGGCTGCAAGGGCCGCTCGATCCCGATGGAGAAGCTCGACAACCTCGTTGCGGAGCACATCGCAGACCGACTGCTTCAACCGGAACGGCTCGAGGAAGTCCTGGCCTCCGTTCTCGACCGCCGGCAGGAACGTGCTGAGCGCCGCCGCGAGCACATCGCCGAGCTGAAGAAGCGCGCCGCCGAGACCGACTTGCGGCTGAAGCGGCTCTATGACGCGATCGAGGCCGGCGTCGCCGATCTCGACGACCCGGCGCTGAAGGAGCGTGTCGCAAGCCTCAAGGCGATCCGCGATCAGGCCCTAGCCGACGCCGAGCGCGCGGTCGCGCTGCTGGACTCGTCAGGCCAGCAGGCCGTCACGCCACAGATGGTCCAGAAGTTCGCCAGGACCGCGCGGGAGCGGATCAAGATCGAAGGCGGGGGCTATCGCCGCGACTATCTTCGCGCGCTCGCCCAGCGCGTCGAGGTCGCGGACAAGGAGGTCCGCATCATGGGTTCGAAGGGCGATCTGCTCCGAACGCTTGCTGCCGCCTCGGGCGTAAAGCCGACCACGCCCGGCGTTCGCAGTTCTGTTCTGAAGTGGCGGAGAGGGTGGGATTCGAACCCACGGTACCCAGTAAAGGGCACAACGGTTTTCGAGACCGCCCCGATCGACCGCTCCGGCACCTCTCCGACA
>Ga0307374_10004108_pt1 | contig 24424 bp, 22 predicted proteins | sample OX3MG_FD_202532 | JGI IMG/M metagenome (GOLD analysis project Ga0307374, IMG submission 202532) | Soil microbial communities from Risofladan, Vaasa, Finland - OX-3 | ecosystem: Environmental > Terrestrial > Soil > Coastal area > Acid sulfate soil | place: Finland: Risofladan, Vaasa | collected... | reverse complement strand
CCGCCCGAGACGGTGCTCCTCGAACCCCACGATGATCATGTCGGCACCGAACGTCACCGCCGCGATCAATTCCGGCCAAGGTTACATGGAGGTGAACTTTTCACGAACTCCAGAAGACCTTGAGCGACCACGGCCAAGGAGACCCTGGCCAGGGGCGGTTCGTCCGTCGCACATCGCTGCATGGCCGGGCCGTTAGCCTGACCAGGCTGCAATCTCGGAGGAGTGCGAGAGCGGCCGAATCGGCACGACTGGAAATCGTGTGTTGGGCAACCAACCGTGGGTTCAAATCCCACCTCCTCCGCTCGAAGAAGAAGTCTCAACCCGCGTATCGAACCGGCCGATAGGTCGCTGTGGACCCATGGCTCGACCCTGAGGCCGCGGCGCCCGCCGGGCCCGCCGCGCACACCCCCATGCCTGACGCGCCCCCTGACCTCGCGGGTACCCGGTTCCGTCGTCCTTCCGCCGGCACCGGCGCATCGACATGACGACGGACCTGACCGGCGATTTCGAGCTGGGCGAGGACGAATTCGACTGGGACGTGTTCCTTCCGGATTCCGACGAGGCCGATGCGGAGGACGTCGCCGCCGCGTTCGAGGACGAGACCGACGAATCTGACTTCGACTGGGATGGCGCGCTGCGCGACGACACCGGGCCGGAGAGCGGGGCGGACGACAGCGCGCGCGCCGGTGCGGCCTACGACCGGATCGTCGACACGGTACGGCGCTCCTTCGAAGACGAGCCCTCGACGCAAGCGGACAGCGAGCAGCCGGTAGCCACGAGCCCGGTGGTCGGCACCGACGAAGAGACCGCGTCATCGGGCGACGAAGATCGCGAGCCCGTCGTGTCGGGGTTCGTTGCTCCGTTCGCAGACCCGTTCGAGTCCGAGGCGGACACCGACCCTGTCGTCGCATGGGCGCCGGCGTCGGCATTGGGGCCGGACGCCGGGCCTGCCCCGGTCGCGGAGCTGGAGCCCGAATGGACCTGGAGGGCAGAGCCCGCGCGCGAGCCCGCCGCGGTGTTCGTGCAGGAACCGGGCCTCGACGCCGAGTCCCATGCCGGCGCCGAGGCCGACCTCGAGGCGGGAGAAGAAGGCGACCCCGAGCTGGACCATTGGCTGGCGCTCGACGATGAAACGCCGCTCGCCGGGACAGAACCGGTCCCGGTCGCGTTCGAGCCGGCACAGGAGAGTGAGCCCGCAGCGCCATACTTCGCCGAGGCCGCCGCGACCGTCGCCGTCGTCGACGCGGCGGGACCGGCGCAGCCGCCGTTGTCCGACGACGCGGCGGGACCTGCGCAGCCGCCGTTGTCCGACGACGCGGCGTGGGCGACATGGGAAGCGGGACCTCCGCCCGAGTTCGTGCCCGATCCGGCCGCGGGCGGCAGTGCGGAGGCCGGCCGGGAGAAGCCGAAGCGAAGCCGGGTCTTCAAGGCGACCGTCGCGTTGGCCTGCCTCTTCCTCGTCGCCGTTGGCGCGGTCGTGGCCGTGCGCGCGCTGCACCACCCGACCTCCACCACGGCGCAGCCGGCCCACGTGACGACTCCCACGCAGGCCGCCACCGGGACCGGCTCCGTCGGAACGGCCCCTTCGGGAACAGCACGGATGCAAGAGGCAACCGACGCCGTCGACTCCGCCACCACCGCGGCCAGTGTGGGGCTCACGTCGCTCACGGCGTTCCCCACGCCGACGAACGTCGAGACCGTGATCAACCCGTACATCTCGTCGCTGCAGCTCTACCAGACGTTCCTCTCAGGCACGAAGGTGCCCCACTCGGCCCAGCCCGCGGCAGCCGCCGCCGCGGCCAAGGTCCGGCTGGATCTGCAATTTCTCGAGACCATCGACGGGCTGCCGCCCCAGCGACTCGGCGCCTTCCTGGCCCAGTTCGACACCGACGCCACCCAGCTGCAGACGACCCTCAGCACCCTCGAGCAGGACCTCCGGACTCCCGCCTCCTGAGGCCTCCGAAGGCGATCCAGGGGGATTGGCCAGGGGACTTTCCAACGGGAGTGCCGAGTTCCATACTGGGGCATTCCTACGGCTGACACGACCAAACCGCTGAGCGACGACAACGTCCCGGACCCCCCCCGGACGGGGCGGAAGTCCAACACCACTCCGGCGCCGGAAGCCGATGCGGCGAAGCCCGCGGCGGCGGTCCGCCGCCCGGCGAGGAAGGCCGCTTCCACCACGCGATCGCCCAAGACCGAAGCGCCGCAAGGCGATGGTGCGAAACGCGCGACAGAGGCCCGCCGACCGGCCAGGAAACCGGCATCAGCAACCCGATCGGCAACGCGATCGCCCAAGGCCGAAGCAGGGCTGCCGCCAAAGCCGGAGTGGGCGCCCGAACCGAACGTGACGCCGAAGTTGGCTCTCCTGCCGCAGCCGGACACCGAAGTCGTCCCTCCGCCGATCCCGAATTGGGAAAGCGCGTCGGCGTCCACCTCGTGGCCCGATACGCGCTGGGAGCACGCGAGCGCGACCGCGCCTGCGCCTGCGCCTCGGCCCGTGCGCGCTGTTGCCCCGACACAGCAGGGACCCCGCCGACGCAGCCGGGCCTTCACGACAACCGTGGTGCTGGCCAGCCTGCTCGTCGTCTTCATTGCCGTGACCGTCGTCCTGGTCCTGCTCCATCACTCGGACAACGCAACGCCGGGTACGACATCGACGGAGGCGGTCGTCTCTCACGATGCCAGCCGACTGAAGGCAGCGACGCAGTCCGTCAACGCCGCCACGAATACGGCACGCTCGAAGCTGCTCGCGTTGACCGGCATCCCCACGGTCGGCAAGGTGGTGGTCGTGATGAACCCCTATGTCTCCTCCCTGCAGCACTACCAGACGATCCTGTCGCGAGTGGAAGTGCCGAAGTCGGCCCGGGGTGCCGCCGCCACCGTCCGTGCACTGGTCTCCGAGAACGTGCAATCCCTTGGCACCATCAACGGACTGGCCCCGATCCGCCTCGGCTCGTACCTCGAGGAGTTCGGCACCGGCGCCGCCAAACTCCAGAAGGATCTCGGCACACTCGAGCACGCGCTGCGCGCCCCGACCCGCTGAGCCTGTCCGGGCCCGACTACCGGACGGGCGGGCCCGACCCCCCATACTGGGGCATCACGAATTCCGACCCGGACGCCGACGAGAATGCTGAGCTGGCCTCGCCGCTGAGTGACGAGGCCGCCATGGCGCTGGCCCTGTCCGAGGCGCGCCTCGCCGCGCAGAACGGGGAGGTACCTGTCGGTGCGGTCGCCCTCGTGGACGGCGTCGTCGTGGCGGCCCGCCACAACGAGCGGGACCGGACCGGCGACCCGACTGCACACGCCGAGATCCTCGCCCTGCGCGATGCCTCGACGGGCGCCGGCGGGTGGCGGCTGTCCGACCTGACGCTGGTCGTCACACTCGAGCCCTGCCCCATGTGCGCCGGCGCACTGGTGGCCGCCAGGGTCGGACGGGTCGTCTTCGGTGCCACCGACCCCAGGGCGGGGGCCTGCGGGACGCTCTACAACCTGTGCGCTGATCCGCGCCTCAATCACGAGGTCGACGTCACGGGCGGCGTCGCCGCTGCCGCATGCCGCGACCTCCTGACATCGTTCTTCGCCGAGAGACGGACCGGGCGGGGCGCCGTCGCGGCGCCCGCCCCGAGCGGTCTCGGCTGAGAACGCGACAAGCCGCTCGTTCGGTTCCTGCGGATCGCCCCCCATGGGGCTCCGGGTCCGCTCCATGGCCGCCGCCCTCTGGCCGAATGGGGGCCTCACAAGGCCTTCGGTAGACTCTTCGACGGAGCGGTGTCCGAGCGGCCGAAGGTGCAACTCTCGAAAAGTTGTGTGGTGCAAGCCACCGTGGGTTCAAATCCCACCCGCTCCGCTGCCCGGTACACTGCCGGGGCCGGTTGAAACCCCTACCTGGGGGCGAACCCGGCGCGAAACCCCGATCTCCGGGGCGCAGGATTGAAGAAGTAGCAGGTCAGGGAGGAAAAAGGAACCCTGGCGCTCGGTGTCCCACTCGCCGTTGCGCCTCCTGGGTGCCCGTGGGTTCAGACCCCAGCTCCTCCGCTCAGGGCCGAACAGGCCCACCGCACAGGCGGGTGCGGCGTGAACATCGGCAGGGCAAGCGCCTTGCCGGCAGCACCTGGCCGCTCGCCGGCGGCCGGAAAGGAGTGAACTGTGGCACGCGCACGTTCGACATTTGGAAAATTGCAGCGCGACCAGGCCAAGAAGGACCGGGCCAAGGCGAAGATGGACGATCGCATTTCGCGCAAGGAGGACAAGGCGGCAGCCGTCGAGGGGGCCGAGCCGTCCTTGTCGGCCGACGAGGTGGATCAGACCCGTCTGCTCGAGGAGTTCGCCGCATTGCACGAGGACCTTGCCGAAGGCCGGATCTCGCTCGACGACTTCGAGATCCGCCAGGAGGAGCTGCGGGCGAAGCTGGTCGTCTGATCAGCTCAGCCCGAGCTCGAGGGCGCGGCGTCGCGGCCCTCGAGCCAACGCCGGAACCCTGCAGCATTGGAATGGACGCCATTCAACGTCTCGAGCTTCTCGACGTGCACGGGGTCGACGTCAACGAGGAGCGGATCGAACCGCGCTGAGAGCGCCGCGGCGATGTCGGCTCCCTCGCGGTAGGCCCGCTCCGCCGTCTCGGCCCACTGCCGAAGCGTCTCGTCCGCCTCGGCCAACAGGTCCTCCGGCTGGTCGAGCAGGCCGTAGTGCGCGAGTGCGATGCCCGAGGGACGCCGGGCGGCGAACTTGGCCAGTGACGACAGCGCCTGATCGAGGTCGAAGTCGGGCGGCGGGGTTGCGGGTCGGAGCACCCCGCCATCGGGCAGCTTGACACCGACGGCGTCGCCGGCGAAGAGCACGCCGCTCAACGAGTCGTGCAGGCCCACATGGTGCTTGGCGTGTCCCGGCGAGTCCACCGCCACCAGGGTGCGGCCGGGCCCGACCGTGATCTCTTCCCCGTCGTCGAGCACGTGCAGCCGCTCGGCCGGCGTGGGATCGAGGCGCCCGTAGAGGGAATCGAGCAGCGGGCCGTAGACGCGCGCGGCGGAATCGATCAGACGCGTGGGGTCGGCCAGGTGTCGGGCCCCCTTCTCGTGGACGTAGACCGTGGCCGATGGAAAGGCGCGGGCGACATCGCCCACGCCGCCCGCATGGTCGAGGTGGATGTGCGTCACGGCGATACCGGCCAACTCCGCCGGGCCGAGGCCGATCTGGTCCAGCGCGGCGAGCAGCACCGGCACCGAGGTCTGGCTCCCGGTCTCGATCAGCACCGGCGCCGGTCCCTCAATCAGGTAGCCGGCGGTGACGCGCTCCCACCCTCCAAGCATGGTGTCGATCTCGAGGACGCCCGTCGCAATCGTCCGAGGTGGTGGCACGGCGGGGATGGCGTCGCCACTGGCGGGGTCGTGCACGTGCAGGCCGGCGTCGGCGTGGCGGTGCGCTCGGCCGCCGTGGTCGTGCGTCCCGCTCATGGCGCTTCGAAGCCCCCCACGGCCTTCAGCGCGCCGCCCCGTGGCGGCGGCGCACGGTGGCGCGGCTGAGTCGCTTTGACCGCCCGATGGTCTCGTCCGTCAAGGTGTTGTCCTCCACGACGCGAGCGCCGTCGGAGGCCAGCCCCAGGGGGTCACGGCCGCTCAGACGGAAGGCCGAGTTGATCAGCGACACGTGGGAGAAGGCCTGGGGAAAGTTGCCGACGAGCCGCCCCGCCATCGGGTCGTACTCCTCTGAGAGCAGGCCCAGGTCGTTGCGCAAGGCCAGCAGGCGCTCGAAGAGCTCCGTCGCCGCCTCTTCGCGCCCGATCATGTGCAGGCAGTCGACCAGCCAGAAGGAACAGGCCAAGAACGCGCCCTCGCGCCCGGTCAGCCCGTCCACGGCACCGTTGTCCGATGTGCGGTAGCGCAGCACGAAGCCATGGTCCATGAGGTCACGCTGCACCGCTTCCACCGTGCTCACCACGCGCGCATCGTGCGGCGGCAGGAAGCCGACGAGGGGAATCATGAGCACGCTGGCGTCGAGCTGGTCCGACCCGTAGTACTGGGTGAAAGCGCCCAGTTCCTTGTTGAAGCCCTTCTCGCACACCTCGTTGAAGATCTCGTCCCGCAGGGCGCGCCATTTGTCCACTGGCCCCTCGAGCGACGGCCACTCCTCCAGCGTGCGCACGGCCCGGTCGACCGCCACCCAGGCCATGACCTTGGAGTGGGTGAAGTGGCGCCGCGGGCCCCGCACCTCCCAGATTCCGTCGTCGGGCTCCTTCCAGCCCGTCTCGAGGAACCCGACCAGCTGTGTCTGCAGTTCCCACGCGGCCCGGCTCTGCAGCCCCTGGGCCTTGGCCGAGGAATACAGGGCCGACATGACCTCGCCGTAGACATCGAGCTGGTACTGCCCCGACGCGGCATTGCCGATGCGGACAGGAGCCGAACCCTCGTAACCGGGGAGCCAGTCGGCCTCCCACTCATCGAGGCGGCGCTCGCCTCCGGGCCCGTACATGATCTGGAGCTTGGCCACGTCCCCGGCCACGGCGCGCAACAGCCAGTTGCGCCAGGCCAGGGCCTCATCGTGGTAGCCGCCCCGCATGAGTGATTCGAGGGTCAGGGTGGCGTCGCGCAGCCAACAGAAGCGGTAGTCCCAGTTGCGGTTGCCGCCGAGCGCCTCGGGCAACGAGGTGGTGGCCGCCGCCACGATGCCTCCCGTCGGGTTGTAGGTCAGTGCCTTCAACGTGATGAGCGAGCGCACCACGGCGTCCTTGTAGGGCCCCTCGTAGCAGCACTGGGCGGCCCATTCCGCCCAGTAGGCCTCGGTCAGGTGCACGGCGTAGTAGCTGTCGAGCGGCGGCGGCGGCTCCTCGTTCGAGGGATACCAGACCAGCGTGAACGGATAGCGCTGGTTCGCGGTGACCGTGAAGTCGGCGACGGTGCGCATGTCCTGCCCCATCACTTCGACCCGGTGCCAGAGTGCGATGGAGTCCGGACCGGCGGTCAGGCGTGTCAGCCCGTCGCTCGAGGTGACCCAGGGCACGACCTCGCCGTAGTCGAAGCGGATCGCCAGCTCCATGCGCATGTCGACGGTGCCACTGACCCCCTCGACGGAACGCACCAGATGCGGATGGCCTTCGCGCACCGGCATGCAGTCGGTCACGCGCACCGTCCCGGTGACAGTGTCGTATTCGGTCTCGACGACGAGCGTGTCCGGGCGGTACCAGCGCCGCGTGGCCAGGATGGCCGAGGGGCCGCCGGCGGGCGCGATCTTCCAATACCCGTGATCCTCGTCGCCGAGCAGGCGGGCGAAGCACGAGGCCGAGTCGAAGTGCGGCAGGCACAGCCAGTCGATGGAGCCATCGAGGCCCACCAGGGCAGCCGAGTGGAGGTCCCCGATGACGGCGTAGTCCTCGATGCGCTGGCTCATGGCTGCATTCTTGCCGGTTCAGCCCGAGATGCAGGGCCCGGTGCCGACGGCCGCGTGCCGTCGCTCCGCCTGCTGGACCCGGGCCAGGACGCCCGGAGAGGTCAGGGCGTAGCCGACGTCGGGATAGACGGTGGACCGGGAGAAGACCACGCCGATGACCTGGCCACCCGGACCCAGCAGCGGGCCGCCCGAATTCCCGGGCAGCACGCTGGCGTCGAGGGCGTAGACGCCCCGGGTGACCGAACCGTCGTTGTAGATGTCCTTGCCGATGGCGGTGACCTCCTCGGTGACGCCGGCGGCCCCGAGGGTCAGCCCGCGGTTTTCGGGATAGCCGAGCAGCGCCGCCTGTGTGTCGCGGGACACCAGCGTCGGGCTGACGGTGAGCGCGGGGCCCAGTGGCGCGTTGGTCCGGAGCACCGCCAGGTCGAAGTCGGGATCGAACAGCACCGTGGTGGCGTTGTACGCACTGCTCCCGAGCACCACCTGCGTGCTGCCGTCGCTCTCCCCCGCCACGACGTGCGCGTTGGTGGCGACCAGCCCCGGGCCCACGACGAAGCCAGAGCCCTCCTGCTCGCTGTTGCACGCCGTCCCGAGGATCTTCACCGTCGAGAAGATCGCGGGATCGGCCAAGGCCTTCGTCTCGGCACTGGTCGGCGTCGAGACGGCGGGCGTCGAAGGCGGGGTGAGCGACGAGAAGACCTGGGGGAAACCCCGACCGTTCAGGAAGGTCTGGAGGTCGTTGAAGATGGAGGGGGCCTGGGGCAGGACGCCGTCGATGGAATGGAGAATGTCCGAGCGGGCCACCGGTGCGCTCAGCGAGGTGAACCGGCTGTTGGGGGACAGGATCACGGCCGCCACCACCCAGACCGAGAGCAGGACGGCGACGACGGCGACGCCGACCCCGAGGACGGCATCCACGGTGCCCAGGTGGTGGCGGCGCACCGTGACATTGCTCCAAGTGCCGATGACCCGGCCGGCGTAGCCCAGGAGGACCGCTGTGAACAGGACCAGGGAGACCACCAGGACGGAACGCGTGACGTCACCGTGCCCCGAGCTGAGCAAGGGCACCCAGACGACGGTTCCGAGGAGGAAGCCGAGGAAGAACCCGCCGAAGGTGAGGATCTGGACGATGGCTCCGAGCCGCAGTCCGTGGACGGCGGCCAGCAGCATCAGTCCGATGATCAGCAGGTCGACCCAATCCACCGCTGCGAGGGTAGCCAACGGTGCACGGGGAAATGCGGCCCCCACAGCTATTGTGCTGGGGCCGTGCATCCACGCCCCGTGTTTCAGCAGCGGCGTGTCCGGCGACGCAGTGGCGGCCTGTTCCTGATTCTCGTTGCATTGGCCGTCACCGCGTCGAGCTGTGCGCTGTCCGGACACCCGGGTTCGCCCAAGGTGGCGCGCGTCCTGGGCCAGGCCACGGGGACCAAGCTGGCGGTGGGCCAGCCGGCCCCGAGTGGCACGGGCGACCTCGGCGCCGTCTCCTGCGCCACGGTCCGACGCTGCTGGGCCGTCGGCATCGCCGGGCCCAACCCTGCTCCGGCGACCGGCGCCGCCGTGATTGCCGCCACCACCAACGGGGGGACGACCTGGAAGGCACAGGAGGTCGTCGGCGGGAGCACCCCGCAGCTGAGCGGGGTGTCGTGCCCTACGGCGACCCACTGCATGGCGGTCGGTTCCAACGGGGCATCACTGCCGGGAAGCGGCGTCGTCATCACGACGGGTGACGCCGGCTCGACCTGGAACGCGGTCGCCTCGCCGCAGAACGCCCTCGCCGTCCTGAGTGTGACCTGCGCCGGCCCCAACAACTGCACCGCCGTGGTGAGCGACGGCACCTCGACGTGGGCCGCCCACAGCGCCGACTTCGGCCAGAGCTGGCAGCAGGAGGGCAACCTGCCCTCGACCTTCCAGCCCGAGAACGACCTCACGTGCGTGGCGGGCGGTCGCTGCCTCGACGCCGGCTACACGCCGACCACCAACAGCCACGGTGCCGGCGCCGTAGCGCTGAGCGCCGACGGCGGCGCGACGTGGGCCCTGGCCTCGGTGCCCACGGGGACCGGCGTCCTGCAGAGCACCGCGTGCCCGTCCACCTCGGTCTGCCTGGCGGCGGGGACGACGGGCACCACGATCAGCGACGTCGTGCCGGCCAAGGGGGAGCTCCTCCGCAGCACCGACGGCGGCCACACGTGGGTGCAATCCACCGGCACGGTGCCCGTCGAGGACGTCTACGGCATGGCCTGCCCGTCGGCCGACCAGTGCGCCATGGTCGGGGCGTTCTGGTTCGGCCTCCCCGAGGTAGCTGTCGGCTCCGTCGCCCAGAGCATCGACGCCGGCTCCACGTTCCGCAGCTCGCCCACCTCGTACACCCCGCTGACCCTGACGGCGGTGGCCTGTCCGTCGACGTCGGGCTGCATTGCCGTCGGTGGCCACACCGTGGCCAAGATCACGCTCCTCCATCCCAAGCACCCGCTGGCGCCGACGACCACGACCACCACGACCAGCGTGGTGCGCACCACGACCAGCGTGGCCGGCGGGCCGCCGACCACGACCACTGGCGTGCCCACCACCTGAGGCCGTCAGGTCGGCCGGAGCCTGGGCCCCATCAGATGGCGCAGCGCTCCCGAATAGAATCCCTCGTCAGAAGGGTCGTATCCCCGTAGACTCTGACCCGGTTCACGGCTGTGATTGTCCGAGCGGTGAGGGGGGGACGCGGACTCCCGCCGCCTGAAGGATGGAGGAGCGCCATGGCGCAGACCTGCCCGCAGTGTCAGAGCCAAGCCGGCGATGACGCCAAGCACTGCCCCAGTTGCGGCGCCCTGCTGAGCGCCGGAGCGGCACCGCCCCAGGGCGCGACGGCCGCGGCCGGCCCGCTCCCGGGCAGCACCCCGCCACCGCCGCAGGCAGCCGCTCCCGCCGGCGCCGGTGCCACCGCATCCGCCGTGCCGCCCTACAAGTTCGACGCGGCCCGCTGGACGCGGGCCGACCGGATCGCCGGGATCGCCACGCTCGTGCTCTTCATCTGCCTCTTCCTCCCGTGGTTCACCATCTCCTTCGGCTTCGGGAGCGGGTCCGTCAACGGGTTGTGGCACGGGTGGATGTGGCTCTCACTGATCCTCTCCATCGTGATCATCGCGTACCTGGTGCTACTGGCCGGCTGGGACAAACTCCCCATCAGTCAAGACGTCCCACACCTCACGGTGATGATGATCGCGACGATCGTCAACGCGGCCCTGGTGCTGATCGCCTTCATCGACAAGCCCGGCGGCTCGGGTGTCGGCTGGGGCTTCGGTGCCATCGTCGGTCTGATCGCGGCGCTCGCCGCGGCGGCGCCCTACGCCATTCCGCAGCTGCGCGCCAAGACGACCTAGCTGCGTCAGCCGCGCTGCGAGCTGCGCATGGCGGCGACCAGCAGGCCCGGGATTTTCGCCGCCGACGGTTCGGCCTCGAAGGCGACGAACCGTCGCATCACGTCATAGGAATCGGACGCCGTGGCGAACCAGGACGGCTTGGGCCGGGCCCGAAACGGCCCGCGCACGATCGACTTCTGCGGCCGGTCGAACATGGCCGCGTTGCCGACGACCCCGGTCCCCGACTGTATGTCGGTGCGGGCGTGGCCGGGGTAGGCGCCCCAGCTCGTCGATCCCATGGCGAAGGACAGCGCATGCCACACGTTGACGCCGATGGAGCCGTAGCGCAGGTCGGCCACGGCCCGGTCGACGCTCTCGGCGACGGCGTCGTCTTTCAACGAGGACGGGCTGACGATGACGGTCGCTCCCAGCGTGCCCCAGAGGACCTCGTTGCAGAACGCCGTGGCGGCGTCGACGAAGGCCGCCGGCGACGGGGCGGTCAGGGCCGTCTCGGCCACCTGCCCGAAGAACGACTCCACGTTGAAGCAGATGTCCGCCGTCTGCCCCGGGGGCACACCGCGGATGAACGTCCACGGCAGCGCGTCGTCCGGCCCGTGCCCGTACTCCTCGGCCTCGGGGTGTGCGGCCAGGAAGGCGGCGCGTCTGTCCGCCGCACCCGGGTAGTAGGCGCGGCGCGTGGTGATCTCGTTCAGCGTCTGGGTCAGCGCACCGAGGAAGGCCTCACGCTGGGGCCAGGCGGCGTGCGTCACCACGAGGCGGGCCGAGACGCAGTTGAAGCCGGCATTGTTCACCAGCATGGTCGCCACGTGCTCCGCCTGGTAGAGCAGCTCGGCGGTCGACCACCGGCCCGGCACCACCACCACGGGCGAGACGCTGCCCAGCTCGGCTGTGACCGGCTTGTCCAGCACAGGGTCGTCCGCCGCCTTGCGCCGGGCCGCCTGGGCCCCGGTGCCGAAGACGACGGCGTCGTAGGTCTTGTCCGACCCCGTGATGTGCACCTCGTCGATGCGGGGGTGCGCCGTCAGGCGTCGCCCGGTGGCCGTGCCACCCTCGACGATGCGCAGCACCCCGGCCCCGAGCAGCGCGGCCAGGGCGCGCCGCCAATGGGGTACGAGGTAGTCGTTGACGGGATTGCCCTTCATCACGACGACCTTGCCCTCGACGAAGAGCTTCGAGAGGACATCACGTGGCCCGAGCGAGGCGACGTTCCCGGCCGCCAGCACCAGCGCCGTGCCGGCATGGGCCAGGGGGTCGGCGTAGGCGGCGGCCTGCCCCGAGATCAGCGTGTCGCGCGTCACTCCCGGCTGCATGTAGATCTCGGCCGTCGTCTGGGGGAAGGTGATGCGGTCGAACGCGCCGGCCGGGAAGACCTGCACCCGCAGCCGGCCGTCGGGCGCCTCGCGCACCGGCCCGCCGAAAGAGGGCTTGCCGTCCTTGGCGATGTCGCGCAGTGCGTCGCGCAACAGGCGCGCCAGGCGCACGAACGTCCCGATGCCGGTGGACAGTTCCTCACCGGCTTCGGTGGTGCCCGGTGTCAATCCTTTGGCCATGCAGGCGGCGGCCAGCCAGTCGTCCGCGACGGCCGTGGTGTCGGTAACGACCTGCTGCAGCAGGTCGGCGCGCGCCGCGGCATCGGTCGCGGCCCAGCTGGTGGCATGGTCGGCGACCAGGTCGACGATCTCGTTCAGCGCGGACGGGTCCAGCTCCGTGGCCGGCGCCGACGGCGCGCCGGCGCTCCCGTCGTGATCACCGGTCGGAGCCACCGCCCCCCGGCTCGTGATGGTCATGGCGCCCAGCGTACCGAGCCACCCGCTGGACCGATCGGGGCGGCGCGTTGTCGGGCCCGAGGCCCTGGCGACCCTGGTCAGGCGACCCGGGGCAGCACTTCCTCCGCCAACAGAGCGATGTGCTCGAGGTCGTTCAGGTCGAGCACCTGCAGATAGACCGACTCGGCGCCGACGGCGGCGAACTGCTGCAGGCGCGCCACCACCTCGTCGGGTGTCCCGGCGACGCCGTTGGCGCGGAGCTCCTCGGCCTTGCGACCGATGTTGGCGGCCCGGCGTTCCACCTCGGCATCGTTGGCGCCGCAGCACACGGTCTGCGCGGCCGACAGCCGCAGGGTGGCGGGGTCACGTCCCCTGTCGACACAGGCGGCGCGCACGCGACCGAACTGGGCCTCGGTGGCATCGAGCGACGAGAAGGGAAGGTTGAACTCGTCGGCGAAGGTGGCGGCCAGCCTCGGAGTCCGCTTGGGGCCGCCGCCCCCGACGATGAGCGGCGGGTGCGGCTGCTGCACCGGCTTGGGCAGGCCGGGGCTGTCGTGCAATTGATAGTGCCGGCCGTCGAAGTCGAAGGTCTGGCCAACGGGCACTTCCCAGAAGCCGGTGAGGATGGTCAGCTGCTCCTCCAACCGCTCGAAGCGCTCGCCGAGGGGTTGGAACGGCACGCCGTGCGCGGTGTGCTCGGCGTCGTACCAGCCGGCACCGAGTCCGAGCTCGGCCCTGCCGCCGCTCATGTCGTCCACCTGCGCCACCTGAATGGCCAGCAACCCGGGCAGCCGGAACGTGGCGGAGGTCACCATGGTGCCCAGACGGATGCGGTCGGTCTCCCGGGCGATGCCGCCCAACGTAAGCCAGGCGTCGGTGGGGCCGGGCAGGCCGTCGCCGCCCATGGCCAGGAAGTGGTCGGAACGGAAGAAGGCGTCGAAGCCGGCGGACTCGGCCGCCTGCGCCATCCTGACCTGCTGCTCGTAGGAGGCCCCCTGCTGGGGCTCCACGAAGATGCGGAGTCTCATCGGCTCAAGTTAACCGGCGCTCCCCAGGCGCGGGCCGGAGGGCGGCGCTGACGGAGGGCGGTGGGAGACCGGGCTGCAGCCATGGGCGCGCAGCGGGCAGACTCGGCACATGGACATCGGCGTCATCTTCCCCCAGGCCGAAGCGGGCGGCGACCCCGGCGCAGTGCGCGCCATAGGACAGGCCGTGGCCGACCTCGGCTTCACCCATTTGGCGGCCTACGACCACGTGCTCGGCGGCGACACGGCGGTGCTCGGGGATCTCGGTGGGCCTTACACCATCGACACCACGTTCCGCGAGCCGCTGCTCATGTTCTCCTACGTCGCCGGGTTCACCGACCTCGCCTTCGCCACCTCCATCCTCATCGGGCCGCAGCGCCAGACCGCACTGCTGGCCAAGCAGGCCGCCGAGCTCGACCTGCTCTGCGGCGGCCGCTTCCGGCTCGGGCTCGGCATCGGCTGGAACAAGCTCGAGTACGACGCGCTCGGCGTCCCCTTCGAGGAGCGGGCCGCCATTCTGGAGGAGCAGGTGGCCGTGTTGCGCGCGCTGTGGACCGAATGGAGCGTGACGATCGACGGCCGCTACCACCACATCCGGGCCTCGGGGATTGCGCCGCCGCCCGTGCAGCGGCCGATCCCGGTCTGGATCGGCGGGCACGCGCCGGCCGCGTTGCGACGGGTGGGTCGCATCGCCGACGGCTGGTTCCCCATGGCGCGCCCCGGGGGCGGCCTTGAGACCGCGCTCGAGACCATCCGCGAGGGCGCGGCCGAGGTCGGGCGCGACGTGTCGAACCTGCAGTTCGAGGGGAGGCTCGAGTACTCGGTGCGCGACCACGACAAGATCGCCCAGCACGCCCGCCGCTGGGAGGCGGCGGGCGCGAGCCACCTGTCGGTGAACACCATGCACGCCGACCTCCCCACTGCGGATGCACATATCGCCGCGCTGGCCGAGATGGCCGACCTCCTCCTGTAGGCATCCGCCGGCGACCCGAGCCGTGGCCGCGGTGCGGGAGTGACTCCAGCCTTTGACAGGATGGGGAGATGAGCGAGCACAGCGGCTACCCCGGCGCGCCCCCGGGGTGGTACGAGGACCCGGCCGGCGGACCGGGCCAGCGCTGGTGGGACGGCTACGCCTGGACGGAGTCCACCGTGCTCCCCCAACAGCCACCGCCGCCACCACAGTGGGCGGGCGCGGCCCCGCCACAACAGGCGCCCGCGCAAATCGCACCCTGGGCGGCGGCATCGGAACGACTCAATATGTTGGCCGCGGCGCAAGCGGTGGACGACGAGCAGCGCATGGTGGGTTGGGCGCGCTTCGCCGTGGCCATGCCCGGCGTCTACTTCCTCGTCAGCCTGCTGCTGCAGCGGGCGAACACGAGCCAGCTGCTCTCCGCCGGCCACCAGCTGCGCATCGATTGGGACAAGGCACAGGCGGGCCAGCCGACCCCGGCGTACCACGCCCCCCCGAATTCGTGGGCGCCGATCGGCGCGCTCGCCCTGGCACTCACGATCGCCGCCGTGATCATCGCCTGCGTGTGGCAGCACAAGGCGGCGACGGCCGGACGCGCGCTCGATATTGCGTCGCGGTATTCCCCGGCGTGGGGCGTGGGTTGTTGGTTCGTGCCGATCGTCAACCTGTGGATGCCCTACGGCGCGATCCGTGCCTGCCTCCCGGAGGGGCATCCGCGCCGGACGCGTGTGCTGCAGTGGTGGCTGGCCTTGATGCTGGCGTGGAGCCTCAGCTCCGCGGCCGGCATCGCCGCACTGTTCTCGACCGGAACCGGGCTCGTCCTGGCCATTCCCGCCGCGCTGGCGTGCCTGGCCGTCATTGCGTGGGCGCCCGGCGTGGTGGCGGCGATCGCGGCGTCGCATCAGGAGGCGTTGACCGCGCTCACACGGGAAACAGGGGTGTCCCGAACAGGAGCCACACCCGGCTGATTCTCGGCCCCGCCGAGCACATCGGGAACTCACGAACTGTTCACCTCGGGGTAGCGCTCCTGTTGCTCCACGTTCATTTGGGCTCGCTACGTTCCTGGTAGTGGCCGACGGAGAGATCACCCAGGCAAGTCTCAATCCCGTTACGACTTCGGCGCAGTCCGATGTCGAGAAAGCGTTGCGCTCACTCGACCCGGACGCTGCCCGTCCCGAATGCGTGATGCGCTCCGTCAAGCTGAGGCTTGGCTTCTCGGGCCGGACCGTCCTCGACGACGTCAACGTCGACCTGAAGCGAGGATCGATCACTGCGCTCATCGGACCGACGGGTTCGGGTAAGTCCACCTTCCTACGCACGCTGAACCGGATGAACGACCGCGTCCCGGGCTTCGAGCGCAAGGGCGACGTGACGCTCGATGAGGAGAGCCTGTGGGCGCCGCACGTCGACCTCCTCACCTTGCGCCGCCGGGTCGGCATGCTCTTCCAGCGTCCGAACCCCTTCCCGATGTCGATCAAGGACAACGTGGTGGCCGGCGTCAAGGCCCACCGCATCGCCAAGGGCAAGCAGCTCGACGTCGTCTGTGAGCGGCGACTCACCGAGGTCGGCCTGTGGGACGCCGTGAAGGACCGGTTGAACGATTCGCCTTTCCGGCTTTCCGGAGGCCAGCAACAGCTTCTCTGCCTGGCCCGCGCTCTGGCCGTCGGGCCTGAGGTGCTGCTCCTCGACGAGCCCACGTCCTCGCTGGACCCGGTGACGACGGAGTCCATCGAGGCGCTACTCAAGATGTTGACCCCCGCGCTCACGTTGATCGTGGTCACACACAACCTGGGCCAGGCGATGCGGGTCTCGCACAACACGATCTTCTTTTACCAGGGCCAGCTGATGGAGTACGGACCGACTGACGAGCTGTTCAATCGGCCCAAACACCCGGACACCGAGCGCTACGTGACGGGACGGATGGGCTAGTCGCCCCACGAGGCGGTGGATCACCGCCCGTCGCGCGAGCGATCCCTTCGCGGCGGGTTTGCCCCAACTGTATTTACGGAAGCACATACCAAACAACCCCACAAGGAGAGAACCTGTGAAGAAAGTGCAGCGCGCCACACGACTCAATCGGGTCATGATTGCCGCCGCGGCTGGCCTCGCACTGAGCTCGATCGTGATCAGCTCGGCCGCCTCGGCGTCCAGCGTGAAGATCCCGAAGAGCGGCGTGGAGACGCCGCCGAGCGCGACGCTGTCCGAGACCGGCAGCACATTGCTGTACCCGCTGTGGAACATCTGGACGCCGGCCTACCAAGCGAAGTACTCCTCCGTATCACTGACCACCGCCGGCACCGGATCGGGCACGGGCATCGCCGACGCCGCAAACGGCACCGTCGAGATCGGATCGTCCGACGCCTATCTCTCGCCTTCGCAGAACCAGTCCGACCCGACCCTGAAGAACATCCCGCTCGCGATCTCGGTGCAGGTCATCAGCTACAACCTCCCCGGGATCACGGCGCACCTCAACCTGAGTGGCAAGGTGCTCTCCGAGATCTACCAGGGCAAGATCGTCAAGTGGAACGACTCGGCCATCGTTTCGGCCAACCCAGGGGTCACCCTGCCGAACATCCCGATCGTGGCGCTGCACCGCTCCGACGGCAGCGGCGACACCTTCATCTTCTCGCAGTACCTGTCCAAGGCCGATCCCTCTGGCTGGGGCTCCAAGGTGAGCTACGGGACGACGGTCCCGTGGCCCAGTACGCCTGGCGCGCTGGCCGAGAACGGCAACGGCGGCATGGTCTCGGGCTGCAAGGCCACGACCGGGTGCATTGCCTATGTCGGGATCAGCTATCTGTCGCAGTTGCTCGGTGACGGGCTCACCTACGCCGCTCTGGGCAACGGCAAGGGCCAATACGTGCTGCCAACGCAGTCGAACGTGGCGGCGGAAGCGGCGTACTTCCTCAAGAAGACCCCTGCGAGCGGCACGATCTCGCTGATCTACGGCCCGGTCAAGAACGGGTACCCGATCATCAACTACGAGTACGCCATCGTGAACACCCATCAGGCGAGCTCGTCCACGGCCAAGGCGATCCGCTCCCTGTTGGAGTGGGCCATCAACCCCAAGGACGGCAACAGCTCGCAGTACCTGAGCCAGGTGAGCTTCCAGCCGCTCCCGCCGAAGCTGTTGAAGCAGTCGCTCAACCAGATCAAGCAGATCCAGTAGGCGACCGCTCTGTGACTGCAGTCGGCGACGCCGCCACGGGGAGACCCGTGGCGGCGCAGCCGTCTCCGGACCCCCTCGTGTCGCGGTTCAAGAGACGGCTGCAGACGAACGAACACCACATTTGGGCGTGGGGCGGCCGGATCGCGGCCTTCGTCCCTTTGATCTCCCTGGTCCTTGTCGTCCTTGTGCTCGCCATCAAGGCGTGGCCGGCCGTTAAGGTGAACGGACCGGGGTTCCTCACGCGGTCGTCGTGGAACACCGGGAGCACGTACGGTGCCACCGTTTACACCCACGGCGTGGCTCACCCTCTCGGCGCGTCCTACGGTGCGTGGCCGGTGATCATCGGCACCCTGCAGTCGTCTGCCATCGCCGTCGTCATCGCCGTGCCCGTCTCGATCGGCGCGGCGTTCGCGCTCACCGAGCGCCTCCCCCGCTACATCTCGGAAACGCTTCGCTACGCGATCGAGATCCTCGCCGGGGTGCCGAGCGTGCTCATCGGCCTGTGGGGCATCTTGACACTCGGCCCGCTCCTGGCGAACCACGTCTACCCCATTGTGGCCAACCACATGCCGGACGTGCCCGTCCTCCGATACTTCCGAGGCCCTACTGGCCACGGCGAAGGGTTGCTCACGTCCGGCATCGTGCTATCGCTGATGATCGTGCCGATCGTCACGGCGACGACGCGGAACCTCTTCGCCTCAGTGCCGCCTCTGCCCAAGGAGGGGGGTGAGGCACTCGGCATGACCGACTGGGAGGTGGGGCGCAGGATCACCATTCCCTGGGTGCGCTCGGGCATCATCGGCGCCACCGTGCTCGGACTGGGGAGAGCGCTCGGCGAGACCATTGCCGTCGCGATGATCTCCGGCTCCCTGCTCAACACCATCTCCCCCAACATTTACGGGACGATGGGCACCATGGCCGCGACCCTCGTCACCCAGCTCGACTCGGCCTTTGCCGACGGCACAGGGTTCGAGGTGCGCACTCTGGCAGAGCTGGCTGTGGTGCTCGTCATCGTGCTCCTCATTGTCAATGCCATCGCCCGGATCATCGTCCGCCAGACCGGGCGGAACGCGGCGCCACTCGGGGTGGGGGTCTGACATGGCCATCACACCCGCGAGCGCTGCCATCCCCAGCTCGCGCCGGAGGCACATCACCAACATCGTCTTCTTCCGGGTCGGCGCCATGCTGTCCCTATTGATCATCGTCGTCCCGGTGGCCTGGGTGATCATTGATATCATCGCCCGAGCCATCCCGCACTGGCAGTGGTCGGTGCTCACCACCAACACCGTGGGTGCAAGCGGCGGGCTGAAGAACGCGATTCTGGGGACCCTCATACTCATGGCGGGGACCTTGGTCATCGCGGGCACGATCGGTGTAGCTGGTGGCGTGTTCCTGGCAGAGTTCGCCGGCGTCAATCGCAAAGGGAAGGAGCGTGGCGGCTTCCTGCGCAGCTCGACCGAGATCCTTTCGGGCGTCCCCTCCATAGCTCTCGGGCTGGTCGGCTACCTCGCGCTCGTCGTCGGTTTCCACTGGGGATTCTCTCTGATGGCCGCGCTCATCGTGTTGTCCGTCATGGTGATCCCCTACATCGCACGCGGGACGGAGACGGCAGTCCGCCAGGTGCCGACGGCGTATCGAGAGGGTGCCGAGGCGCTCGGCATGCCCGGCGGGTACAGCCTGCGCAAGGTGGTCTTGAAGTCGGCGCTGCCCGGCATCATGACCAGTCTCCTCCTCGCACTTGCCATCAGCGCAGGAGAGACGGCCCCGCTGCTGTACACCGCCGGGTGGTACACGGGCACGCCCAAGGCGGAACTCTTCCATCAGCCCATCGGCTACCTCACCTACCCAGTGTGGACCTTCTGGGACTATCCCTCCAACGAGGCGCACTACCTCGCCTACGATGCCGCGCTGATCCTCCTGGTGCTGGTGCTCGTGCTCCTGGTGATTTCGAGGATTATCGTGAACCGTACGCAGCGCCATGCGGAAGGAAGCCGTCGTTAGGGCGACTTCTCGCTAAGGTTGCGAGAAGTCGCCGCCGCACCGTCGCCAGGTGCGCGCGCGAGCAGACAACCGTGAGGAGGACCGTGAGCGCAGGAACTGAATGGGGACCACTGGCCCGTCTGGCCGGCATCTGGGAGGGCGAGAAGGGCGAGGACGTCGCCTACGCCAACCAGGACGGGAAGATCGGCCTGACCCCGTACCGCGAGCACGTCGATTTCAAGCCCTTCGGCCCCGTGGAGAACGGCAGCCAGGTGCTCTACGGCCTCGACTACCGCATGGCGGCCTGGCGGGCCGAGGAGGACAGCCCCTTCCACACCGAGGTCGGCTACTGGATGTGGGACGCCCGCGACAGCGAGGTGGTCCGCTGCTTCCTGATCCCCCGCGGGTCGGCGATTGTGGCCGGCGCCGTGGTCGGGGCGGACGACACGAAGTACACCCTCCACGCCAGCGTGGGGAGCCAGACCTACGGGATCCTCTCCAACAATTGGCTGGACAAGAACGCCCAGGCCATCCGCTACGAGGTGACGATCGACACCAGCGCCGATAACGAGTTCACCTACACCGAGACGACGGTGATCAAGCACGCCCGGCTGCCCGAAGAGGTGGTCCACACGGATCTCAACACGCTGCGCAAGATCGCCGACGCTTAGGCCGGGCGACCGGTAGGGTCGGCCCCCGGCGGGGGCCAGAGGCCGTAGGGAGGCACCACATGTTCGAGTGGTCGGATGAGCAGCTGGCGATCCGCGACGCGGTGCGGCGGTTCGTCGAGGAAGAGGTCAAGCCGAACGTCGAGGAGCTCGAGCACGGCGACACCCCGCCCTACGAGGTGATCCGCAAGCTCTACCGCACCTTCGGGCTGGACGCGCTGGCCCGGGACTCCTTCAAGCGGGCCCTCGACCGCAAGGTGTCGGGCGCGCCGGCACCCGAGCGCGCCGAGGGCGGCGGCAACGCCGCCATGACGCTCATCCCCATCATTGAGCTGTGCCACTACTGCCCCGGCATCGTCACCGCGCTCGGGGTCAGTACCGGCCTGGCCGGCGGCACCATCATGAAGGGCGGCACGCCGGCCCAGATGGAGCGGTGGGCCCTCGACCTGCTGACGCTCGACAAGGTCGGCGCCTGGGCCATCACAGAGCCCGACTCGGGCTCCGACGCTCTCGGCGGCATGAAGTCGTCCGCCCTGCGCGACGGCGACGAGTACGTGCTCAACGGCAACAAGACGTTCATCACGAACGGCCCCTACGCCGACACCATCGTCTTCTACGCCAAGCTGGACGACGGCAGCGACACGCCACTTCGCCAGCGTCCCGTCCTGACCTTCATCCTCGACCGCGGCCTGCCCGGGCTCGAACAGTCCAAGCCCTTTCGCAAAATGGGGCTGCACTCGTCGCCGACCGGCGAGCTCTTCCTCACCGACGTGCGCGTCGGCAAGGACCGGCTGCTGGGCGAGACCGAGGGCAAGGGCGGGAACGAGGGGCGCGAGAGCGCCAAGGGGAACTTCACCACCGAGCGGGCCGGGGTGGCCGCCATGGCGCTCGGCCTCATCGAAGAGTGCCTCAAGCTGTCGGTGCAGTACGCCAAGGACCGACTCCTGTGGGAGCGGCCCATCGCCGAGTTCCAACTCATTCAACTGAAGCTGGCCCGCATGGAGGTGGCCCGCCTCAACGTGGAGAACCTGGTGTTCCGCCACATTGAGCTCAGCTCGGCCGGCAAGAGCCTGACCCTGGCCGAGGCCTCGGCGATGAAGCTGTACTCGGCCCAGGCCGCGTCGGAGGTGGCCATGGAGGCAGTCCAGCTCTTCGGCGGCAACGGCTACATGTCGGAGTTCCGGGTCGAGCAGCTGGCCCGCGACGCCAAGGTCTTCCAGATCTACGCCGGCACCGACGAGATACAGGTGACCCACATCGCCCGCGACCTGCTGGGCCGCTGACGTGACGGACCTGTTCGGTCCGGCCCCGGCCGACGCCGTCTTCGACGACATGGTCGACAAGCGGCACGCACTGCACCGCCGGCCCGAGCTGTCCTTCGCCGAGCACGAGACGACGGCGATGATCCGCGACCACATGGCGACGCTCGGGATCGCCGAGACGCTGCGCACGACGGAGACCGGCGGCATCTTCACCATGGAGGGCGGTCGACCGGGGCGCAGCGTCGTCCTGCGTGGCGACATCGACGCGCTCCCGGTGCAAGAGGACGCGGCGCGCCCCGTCCACTCCGAGGTCGAGGGGGTCATGCACGCCTGCGGCCACGACGTGCACGTGGGCTCCATGCTGGGCGCCGCCTCGGTGCTGGCGGCGCGCCGCGAGGACCTGCCGGGCACCTACATCTTCCTCTTCCAGCCGGCGGAAGAGGCCCTGTGCGGGGCCAAGGCGATGCTCGAACGCGGCGCCCTCACCGCCATGGAGGGGGCGCGGCTCGTCGGGTTCCACGTCACGTCCGCGCTGCCCTCGGGATTCGTCGCCCTGCGCTCCGGCATCGCCATGTCGGAGGCCAACTCCTTGCGCATCACGCTGACCGGCCCGGGCGGCCACGGCGCCATGCCATCGGCACAGGGTGACGTCATCCGGGCCACGGCAGAGTTGGTGAGCCGGCTGGGCGACGTCGCCTCCGGGCTGCGCTACGAGGAGACGGACTGCGTCTGCAGCGCCGGCACCATCCACGCCGGCACCGCGGTCAACGTGGTGCCGACCTCGGCCAGGGTCACCGGGACGCTGCGCACCTTCACCGAGGCCCAGCACGAGGAGGCCCTCGTCCGCCTGCAGGACCTGTGCGACCAGGTCGCCGACGACCAGGGCGTGCATGTGGAGCTCGAGGTGCCCGAGCACACCCGCGCCGTGGTCAACGACGCCGAGGTCACGGCCCTGGTGGAAGCCGAGGCCGGCGTCGTGCTCGGCCCTGACCAGGTCTTCCGGGGGCCGCCGGTCGGTCCGAGCGACGACGTGAGCGAATTCCTGCGCCACCTGCCCGGCTGCTACTTCTTCGTCGGCGGCGGCGCGACAGACGGCTCGAGCGGCGTGCACCACAGCCCGACCTTCCTCGTCGAGGACGAGTCCCTGCGGGTCGGGGCCAGCGTGCTGGTGCGCAGCGCCCTGGCATTGGCCGCGCCGTGACCCCGACGGGCACAATGGGCCGATGACCGCCTCGGACCTCTTCGACATTGCGGGGAAGACGGCCCTCGTCACCGGCGGCAGCCGCGGCATCGGCCGCATGATCGCCGAGGGTTTCGTGGACGCCGGGGTGAAGGTCTACATCTCGTCGCGCAAGGCCGACGTGGTGGCGGAGGTAGCGGCCGAGCTCTCCCGGAAGGGCAGCTGCATCGGGATCCCGGCCGATCTCTCCACCGAGGCCGAATGCCGACGCCTGGCCGACGAAGTGGCCTCGCGCGAGGACTCCCTCGACATCCTCGTCAACAACGCCGGCGCCACCTGGGGCGCGCCGCTGGCCGACTTCGACGAGGCCGCCTTCGAGCGCGTGCTCGCCCTCAACGTCAAGGGCGTCTTCCACCTGACCAAGTTCCTGGTGCCGCTCCTGGAGAAGGCGGGCACGGTGGACGAGCCGGCGCGCGTCATCAACATCGGGTCGATCGACGGCATCGGGGTGCCCACACTCGAGACCTACTCGTACTCCGCGTCGAAAGCGGCGGTGCACCAGCTCACGCGTCACCTGGCCAAGCGGCTCGCCCCGAGCATCACGGTGAACGCCATTGCGCCGGGCCCCTTCGAGTCGAAGATGATGGCCGCCACGCTCGAGGCCTTCGGCGAGCAGATCGCAGCGAACGCCCCGCTGCGGCGCATCGGCCGGCCCGACGACATGGCCGGGGCCGCCATCTATCTGTCTTCGCGGGCGGGGGCCTACCTGACCGGGGCGATCATCCCGGTGGACGGGGGAATCGCCACCACCCGATAGTGCGTCGTACCGCGGTACCGACAGTTCCGATCATTCGATCGAGAGTCCAATAGGGGGTTCCACCGTGTTGCTGCTCCACGAAGTCCACCGGGTCGCCGGCGCCAGGGAAGACGCCTTCGACGACGCCTACCGCGACGAGTACCTCCCCGCGTTGGCCAAGTCGGACGGGAGCAGACTGCTCTGGTACCTGCGCCTGTCCCACGGCAGCGGGCGGGCCTACACGGTGGTCACCATCACCGGCTGCCAGGACGCCGCGGCGTGGGGGGAGCTGGCCGAGCGCGTACGGGGCGGCGACCTGGCGGCGTGGTCGGCCAAGGTGGACGCGATGCGGCACGCCACCGAAGCCAAGATCGTGCAGCCGGTGGCGTGGTCGCCCCTGCAGGACATCGACTTCAACAGCGTGCCCGTGAACGCCGAGACCCACAAGAACTCGCTCTTCATGGAGGACACGGCGTGGCCGTTCAAGGGCGGCCTGCAGGCCTACCTGGCCAAGGCCGGCACGCTCTACGACCACACGTTGAGCAGCCAGAAAGAGGAGGGCACCGGGATGATCGAGCTCGAAGCCGCCTTCCAGCCCGTCTTCGGGACGCACCAGACGACCGAGGTCATTCTCTGGCAGCGGGTGGTGAACACGAAGGCGGTCATGTGGATGCTCGGCCACGACCTCCCGCCGGAGGCGTCGGCCCCGGGGACCTGGCTGCACGATGCGCTGGAGGTGCGCGACCAGTGGGAGAGCCGGCTGCTGCGCAGCGCGGCGTGGTCCCCCCTCTACTGAGCCCATGACGCCCGGCGGCGACGCCTTCGACCTGGTGCAGGAGCTCAATGGCGCGGATCAC
>Ga0307374_10004107_pt1 | contig 24425 bp, 22 predicted proteins | sample OX3MG_FD_202532 | JGI IMG/M metagenome (GOLD analysis project Ga0307374, IMG submission 202532) | Soil microbial communities from Risofladan, Vaasa, Finland - OX-3 | ecosystem: Environmental > Terrestrial > Soil > Coastal area > Acid sulfate soil | place: Finland: Risofladan, Vaasa | collected... | reverse complement strand
CGTCGTGATGTCGTCGGAGTCGTACGCCGGCCTTGGAACCACGGGCATCGGCCTCGGCAACCCGAACAATACGGGTGACGTGCTGTCGGTGATGGGCCACTCGATCTTCGGTACCTCGGGAATCGGCAGCTTCATGTACCACCTGCTTCTGCTGATGGTGCTTAGCTCGGCGGCAGCGTCGACCCAGACGACGATTCTTCCGACGGCCCGGACCACGCTCTCGATGGCCGTCTACAAGGCCATCCCCAAGGCGTTCGCGAAGGTCCATCGCCGCCACCTCACGCCCACCGTCTCCACCGTCCTCATGGGTGGTATCTCCATTGTCCTGTACATCGTCATGAACTCCGTCTCGGGGGGGAACCTCATTCCGGATGCCGTCTCCGCCATCGGCGTGATGATCGCCTTCTACTACGGACTGACCGGGTTCTCATGCGCCTGGTACTACCGAAAAGACCTGACCTCCAGTCCTCGCAACCTGTGGATGCAAGGGATCCTGCCGGTCATCGGGGGGTTCATGCTCTACTTCATCCTCGGCTGGAGCCTCTACTTCTACTGGAAGCCGGTCAACAGCTACACGAGCTGGCACATGCCGTTCGCGCCGCACTGGATCATCGGGGGCGTCTTCTTGATCGATGTCGCCTCCCTGGCCATCGGCATCGTGGCCATGAGTGTCTACTCGTCGTTGCGGCCTCCGTTCTTCCGGGGAGAGGTGCTGACCCGTTCCACGCCGACGCTGGTGCCAGAGGACATCGGGGTCGAGGTGGGCCTCTTCGGGCTGGAGCCTGACGGAGTGGAGACCCCCGCCGGGGTGACGCTCGACGAGCGCATGCATGTACTCGACCGAGCGGCTGGGACCGAGACCAGTTCTGAACCGGATACTCCGGTCGGCACCGACAACTAGGGGCCACCTCGATGATCGTCGGAGTGCCCAAGGAGGTGAAGGACGACGAGTACCGGGTGGCCATCACCCCGGCCGGGGCGCGCGAACTGACCTCGGCCGGCCACACGGTCTATGTCGAGAAGGGGGCCGGGGTGGGATCATCGATCCCCGACGCCGACTTCATCGCCACCGGGGCCACCGTGGTGGAGGATCCCGACGACATCTGGGCCCAGTCCGACATGGTGCTGGGAGTCAAGGAGCCCGTGGTCGAGGAGTACCCCCGGCTCGGTCTTCGCCAGGGGCAGGTCCTGTTCACCTATCTCCACCTGGCGGCGTCCCTGCCCTGCACCGAGGCACTGGTCGGGGCGGGCAACACCGCCATCGCCTACGAGACGGTGAGGCTCCCCGACAACTCGCTGCCCCTGCTCACCCCGATGAGCGAGGTGGCCGGCCGCATGGCCCCCCTGATGGGCGCCCACCATCTGATGCGGCCGGCCGGGGGACGGGGGGTGCTGGTCTGCGGCGTCCCGGGGGTGCGCTGCGCCAAAGTGGTCATCCTCGGCGCCGGGGTGGCCGGCATGGCGGCGGCCACCTTGGCCGTCGGCATGCACTCCGAGGTGTACATCCTCGACCGGAATCTCGAGCGGCTCCGGCAGGTGGACCACCACTTCCGGGGGGCGCTCGAGACGGTGGCCTCCAGCACCCACGCCATCGAGGAGACCTGTGTCGACGCCGACATCGTGATCGGTGCCGTGCTCGTGGTCGGGGCCAAGGCCCCCAAGCTGGTGTCCGACGACCTGGTGGCCCGGATGCGCGACGGCTCGGTGTTGGTCGACATCTCGGTGGATCAGGGAGGGTGCTTCGAGTCGACCCGACCCACCACGCACTCCGACCCCACGTTCGAGGTCAACGGTTCCCTGTTCTACTGCGTAGCCAACATGCCCGGCGCGGTGCCGCACTCGTCGACCCACGCGCTGGTCAACGCCACACTGCCGTATGTGCTGGCCATCGCCAACCACGGCTGGCGCGACGCGGTGCGGGCCGACGCGGCGCTGGCCGAAGGGGTGAACGTGGTCGAGGGCTCCGTGGTCTACGAGCCGGTGGCCGCGGCGCACGGGATGAGCTCGAAGCCGCTGGCCTCCGTTCTCGGATGAGGAGTCGTCGGGGGTACCGGTCAGGCGCGTTCCGGGTTCCCGTGGCTGACATCGGCCACCGAGGCCGTCCCCGGTGCCGGCCGTCCATTCGACAGATGCCCCGGCGCCGGGATGCCCGAACGGAGGGTGGGATCGGCCACCAGGTCCAACCGAACCATACGCATCGGCAGCTCACCGGCCCAGATGTCGAGCTCGGCATCGGGGAGATCGCCGTCGTGGGGCGGCCCGCCCCGTATCTTCACCGAGCACTCGTCCAGCGTCATCCTCAACACCGTCGTGACGGCCAGCTCCTCGTCGGTCGGCATGCGGGCGTACCCCCATTGGCCCGGGGCCACCTGGTCGCTGATGGCCCGGAGGCCACGGCGCTTCTGCTCGAGGTCGGTCAACACCTCGGGCCTCCCGTACACCATGGCGCAGCGGTAGTTGATGGCATGCTCGAACACCGATCGGGCCAGCACCACCCCGTCGATGTGGGTGACGGTCACGCAGGCCTCGACGGACTGCTTGGCGGCCCGAAGGCTCCGGCTGGCCACCGAGCCGTGCAGGTACAGTACATCGCCGTCCCGTCCGTAGCTGGTGGGCACCACCATCGGCGACCCGTCCACGACGATGCCGAGGTGGCACACGAACCCGGCGTCGAGCACCGCGTACAGATCGGCCGGCCGGTGGGAGCCGTGCTCGGGGAACCGCCGCAGCCGGGTGCGCTCGGTGGCGGACAGGGTGTCGGGGGCACTGCCGTCCGCGTCGGTGGGTGGGGGACCCTCTTCGGGCCCCGCGGGCACGACCGGTTCTGACATGGGACGATTCTCTCACGGGACTTCGCCCGCCCCACGGGCGAGCGATGCTGACCGGATGGTCGACACCTTGGGAAGAAGCACAACGTGAAGTGGATCGGATCCACCGTCGAAGACGATCAGACGCGGACATCGCCCGTGTTCGACCCGGCGACCGGCGAGCAGACGGGCACCGTGGTGCTGGCCTCGGAGCGAGACGTCGACCGTGCGGTGGGCCAATCACTGGCGGCATCGGTGGGATGGCGGAACACCTCGCTGACCGCCCGGACGCGGATCCTCTTCGCCTTCCGCGAGTTGGCCGATCGGCACCGCGACGACCTGGCCCGGTTGATCACCGCCGAGCACGGAAAGGTGTTGGAGGACGCCCGGGGCGAGGTGGCGCGGGGCATCGAGGTGGTCGAGTTCGCCTGCGGCATGCCCCACCTGCTGAAGGGGGAGTTCTCCGAGGAGGTGTCCTCCGGAGTGGACGCCTCGTCGGTCCGCCAGCCGCTCGGTGTGGTGGTCGGCATCACCCCGTTCAACTTTCCGGTGATGGTCCCGATGTGGATGTACCCGGTGGCCATCGCCTGTGGCAATGCCTTCATCCTCAAACCGTCCGAGCGGGACCCCTCCCCGTCATTGCTGATCGCCGACCTGTGGCACCAGGCCGGCCTGCCCGACGGTGTGTTCTCCGTGGTGCAGGGGGACTCGACGGCGGTCAACGCCCTGGTCGACCACCCGGATGTGGCCGCGGTGTCCTTCGTCGGATCGACGCCGGTGGCTCGCCACGTGTTCGAGCGGGCCACCGCTTCGGGCAAGCGGGCCCAGTGCCTCGGCGGGGCCAAGAACCACGCCGTCGTCATGCCCGATGCCGACCTGGCCACCGCAGCTGATGCCCTGACTGCGGCGGGGTACGGCTCCGCCGGTGAGCGTTGCATGGCCATCTCCGCGGTGGTGGCCGTCGGGGTCGGCGACGCGGTGGTGGAGGCGTTGCGGGACCGGGCCGAGGGGCTGGTCACCGGACCCGGCACCGATCCGGCTTCGGACATGGGCCCGCTGATTACCGAGGCCCACCGCGACCGGGTGGCCGGCTACCTCGAGTCGGCCGAAGTCGAGGGTGCCGTGGTGGTCGTCGACGGTCGCAAGGTGGATGTCACCGGGGGCGATGGGGGCTTCTATCTCGGACCGAGCCTGGTGGACCGGGTCACGCCCACGATGCGGGTCTATCGGGACGAGATCTTCGGGCCGGTGTTGTCGGTGCTCCGTGTCGACCATCTCGACCAGGCCATCGATCTGGTCAATGCCAATCCCTACGGCAACGGCACCGCCATCTTCACCCGCGACGGGAACGCGGCGCGGCGATTCCGGCGCGACGTGCACGTGGGCATGGTCGGCATCAACGTGGCCATTCCCGTGCCCATGGCCTACTACTCGTTCGGAGGATGGAAGCAGTCCCTGTTCGGCGACGCCCACGTCCACGGGATGGAGGGCATCCGGTTCAACACCAGGCTGAAGTCGGTGACCACCCGATGGCCGGAGACCGCCGCGCCGACGGCGGGCGCCGGGGCCGAGCGAGGCGCGCCCATCGAGCTGCACTTCCCGTCGGGAGACGACCGTTGAGTAGGCCGACGACCGTCGAGATGAGAGGACGGGCCGATGCAGATTGAGAACGATGGGATCCCGATCCACTTCGAGGTCACCGGCACCGGACGCCCGGTCGTGCTCCTCCACGGGTTTCCGGACTCGGGCCGGATGTGGCGTCAGCAGACGGACGCCCTCGCCGCTGCCGGGTTCCAGGTGATCGTCCCCGACCTCCGCGGCTACGGCGCCACGGGAAAACCCACCGACATCGAGGCCTACTCCTTGCTGTTGCTGGCCGGCGACGTCCTGGCCATCCTCGACCACCTCGGCGTGGAGCGGGCCCACGTGGTGGGACACGACTGGGGGTCGGCCCTGTCGTGGATCATGGGCTCACTGGTTCCGGACCGGGTCGACCATCTGGTGGCGCTGTCCGTCGGACATCCACTGTCCTTCCGGGCGGCGGGGCTTCCCCAACTCGAGAAGTCGTGGTACATGCTCCTGTTCCAGTTCCAGGGAGTCGCCGAGCGGTGGCTGTCCGACAACGCGTGGACCAACCTCCGCCAATGGACCAACCATCCGGACGCCGACGCGGTGATCGCCGAGCTGGAGCAGAACGGCTCACTCACCCCGGGGCTCAACTGGTACCGGGCCAACGTTGCTCCCCACACCCTGGTCGACCCGCCCTTCGATCTCCCTGCGGTACAGGCACCCACCATGGGGATCTGGAGCACCGGCGACTTCGCCCTGACCGAGGAGCAGATGACCGGATCGTCGGAGTACGTCGCCGGCCCGTGGCGGTACGAACGGATCGAGGGTCCGGGCCACTGGATGGCGCTGGAGGCGCCTGAGGAGCTGAACCGGTTGCTGATCGACTTCCTGCCCGCCTAGCCGGGTCGGGCGCAGACGCAACGGATGCCCGGCCCACTAGCCTCGACCGGGTGGGACCGCCGCCGAGCACGGGAGCCCGATCCCGCATCGCGGACGTCGACGGTCCCGTCCACTACGTCGATATGGGCGGCCCTGACGAAGGGCCGCTGGTGGTGGCCCTGCACGGCATGGGTGGCTCCCACCTCAGTTGGTCGGCGATCGGTGCGGCACTGACCCGACGGTCGCGGGTACTGGCGCTCGATCTGGTCGGTCACGGGTTGACCCCGATGGGGGGCCGACGGGCGGACATGGACGGCCACCGACGCCTGGTGAGCGGCTTCCTTCGGGAGCTGGGTGGCCGGCCCGCCATTCTCATGGGCAACTCCATGGGAGGACTGGTGGCGGCGCTCCAGGCGGCGGAGGAGCCGGAGTCGGTGGCCGGCCTCATCCTGATCGATCCGGCCCTGCCCACGGCGCGGCTGGGTCTCGTGCACCCTCGCGTCATCGCCAACCTCCTGCTGTGCGCGGTACCCGGTGTCGGCGAGCGCTACCTGACCGAGCGCCGGCGCCGAACGACGGCCGAGCAGAGCGTGCACCGGGTCCTCGGCATCTGTTGTGTCGACGCGTCCCGGGTGCCCGCCGACGTGGTCGAAGCCCACGTGGAGCTGACGGCGCGACTGGACCGGGCCCAGGCGGACCGGGCCTACCTGTGCTCGGCCCGGTCACTCTCGACGATGATGGCCCGTCCCGCCGAGACGATGGCGAGGCTGGAGCACCTCCGACCACCCACGCTGCTGCTGCACGGGGAGCGCGACGTCCTCGTGCCCTTGGCCGTGGCTCGGCGGATGATCGCCGCCCATCGCGAATGGCGGTTCGACGTCGCCCCCGGCGTAGGCCACGTCCCGATGTTGGAGGCAACCGAGTGGACGTCCGGGGCCATCGACGAATGGCTCGGGCGCGAAGGCGCACCTGCCGCCGCGGAGGCCTCGACCGCCAACCACTGGGAACCCGGCCGGGTCGACGTGGGCGTGCGTGCCGGTACCGGGGCTCGGGACGGCTGACCGCCGCCGGGTCAGTTGACCTGGCGGGCCCGTCCCTCCCAGAAAGGGGAGCGGAGCTTGAACTTCTGGAGCTTGCCGGTCGCCGTGCGGGGCAGGGCCTCTCGGAACTCGACCCGCTTGGGGCATTTGTAGCCGGCCAGCGCCGCGCGGCAGTGCTCGATGACGTGTTCCTCGGTCAGCTGGTGGTCCTCGACCGGCACCACGAGGGCCATGACCATCTCCCCCCAGCGATCGTCCGGGATCCCGATCACCGCCACCTCGGCCACCCCGTCCAGTGAGAAGATGGCATCCTCGACCTCGATGGAGGAGACGTTCTCCCCACCGGTGATGATCACGTCCTTCTTCCGATCGAGGATGCTGAGGTGGCCCTCCCCGTCGACCAGCCCCCCGTCCCCGGTGTGGAACCACCCTCCCTCGAGGGCCGAGCCGGTCTCGTCGGGCTGCCTCCAGTACCCCTCCATGACGGTGTTGCTCCGAACCAGCACCTCGCCGTGTTCGTCCAGACGGACCGCGGTGCCGACCGCCGGTGCACCGGCTCGCATCAGCTTGCGAGCCCGGTCGCCAGCCGCGAGGTGATCCCATTCGGGTCGGCGGCGGTTGACCGTCAGCAGTGGGGACGTCTCCGTCAGCCCGTAGATCTGGACGAACTCCCATCCGAGCTCGGTCTCGATCCGCTCGATGGTCCGACTGGGCGGCGGCGCCCCGGCCACCACGATTCGGGTGCGGCCGCGGCCCGGAGTGGTGCCGTCCCACTCGGGCAGGGCATCGAGGACGGCATTGACCACCGCCGGAGCGGCGCAGAGCAGGCTCACGTCGTGACGCTCGACGCGCCGGAGGATCTCAGTGCCGTCAACCTTGCGGAGCACCACCTGGGTGCACCCCATGGCGGTGGTGGACCACGGCATGCCCCACCCGTTGGCGTGGAACATGGGGAGCGTGTGCAGGTAGACGTCGCGGTCGGAGAGCTGCACATGCCAGCCGAAGAGAGACGCATTGACCCAGCAGTTGCGATGGGTCAGCTGGACTCCCTTGGGCCGGGCGGTGGTTCCCGAGGTGTAGTTGATGGTGGCCGTGGCGTTCTCGTCCGGCTCCCATTCGACCGGCACACTTGCTGCATGGGGACCATCGTGCGGGGGGAAGAGGGCTTCGTCGCTGTCGGTGCCGAGCACGAATCGATGGCGTACATCGATGCCGGACAGCGCCGGCTCGAGCTCGGGATCGAGGAGCAACACCGAGGCACGGGAGTGCTCGACGATGTACTCGATTTCGGCTGCCGCCAACCGGAAGTTGATGGGCACCAGGATGCGTCCCCATCCGCACACCCCGAAGAACGAGGTCAAGAGGCGTGATGCGTTGTGGGAGACGATGGCCACCCGCTCGCCGCGGTCGACACCGATCCGGTCGAGGCCGGCTGCTTGGGCCCGGGCCCGGACGGCCATCTCCGAAAAGGTGAGTGGGGGCCACGGAGCCGCCGGTTGTTGTGGCTCGTCGATCAGACCGATCCGGTCCGGATAGGCCACCTCGGCCCGGTCGAGAAAGTCACGCACGTTGAACTGGACGATCATCGGTCCCCCGGATCCGCCAGCTGTCGGGACTGACCCTGGCCGTTCCATTGAATCAAACCGGCAGCTCGGGCGGGCACTGACACCTGGTCGTCCGGTGGTCGGTGTCGCTAGTCTGCGGGCCATGCCTCCACCCCGCATAGCCGTCGGCCCCCGGGCCGCCTCGTTCGCCACGGACGCCGTCGAGGAGGGCGGCGGCTCCGTCGTCGCCATCACCGAGAGCCCCGACGCCCTGGTCTGGTTGGATCCCATCGAGGTCAAGGGCCTGGCCGACCAGTTGGAGGCGGCTCCGGGCGTCCGGTGGGTGCAACTGCCGTTTGCCGGGGTCGAACGGGTCCTGTCGTTCGGACTCTTCGACCACGACCGGATCTGGACCTGCGCCAAGGGCTCCTACGCCGAGCCGGTGGCGGAGCACGCCCTGATGTTGGCCCTGGCCGGGCTCCGGCACATGCCCACCCGCATCGCCGCCCGGTCGTGGGGCGTTCCCGCCGGTACCAGCCTGTACGACCAACGGGTGACCATCCTCGGTGGCGGAGGCATCACGTCGGCGCTGCTCGAGCAGTTGGCGCCGTTCCGTGTCGACACGACCGTCGTCCGGCGCCAGTCCGACCCGGTCCCCGGCGCCACCCGCACGGTTCCGGTGAGTGCACTGCACGAGGTGCTCTCGGGATCGTTGGTGGTGTTCCTGGCCTTGGCCCTCACGCCCGCCACGACGGGGATCATCGGCCGGCCCGAACTGGCCCTGATGGACGAAACCAGCTGGCTGGTCAACGTGGCTCGCGGGCCCCATGTCGACACCGCGGCGCTGGTGGAGGCGTTGACCGCCGGTTCGATCGCCGGTGCCGCGCTCGACGTCACCGATCCGGAGCCCCTTCCTGACGGCCATCCACTGTGGGACCTGACGAACGCCGTCATCACGCCCCACACCGCCGACACCATCGAGATGGTGAGACCGCTGCTGGCCGAGCGCATCCAGACCAACGTGACCAGGTTCGCCGCCGGGGAGGAGCTGGTGGGACAGGTGGACCCGGACGCCGGGTACTGACGTCGGGCGCCACGGGATCGTGCCCTGGTGCCTGCGATACCATGCCCAGCCGGGGAGGGGAGATCGTGGCCAGTCGGGTGGAGTCCGTGGTGAAGAAGGCACTGGTTGCTGCCTCGGCATCGGCGTTGGTCGTGGCGGTGATCGTCACCGTCGGGCAAGCCGATCCGCCGGCCCGGGCAGTGGCGGCCTCGCCCTCGTACTACCTCTCCCTCGGTGACTCGTGGGCGATGGGGTATGAACCGTCGGGTGGCTTGGGAGCGGCCTCGCCCGGCTTCACCGCCCCGGTGGCGGACGCACTGCACCTGCAGCTGGCGAACTTCGGATGTAGCGGTGCCACGACGACAACGATGATCGGCCTGGTCGGCTGCACCGCCCCGTTCGGCGTGCCGGCGGGCTCCGACCGGGTTGCCTATCCATCGACTTCCCAAGAGGTGGGCGCCCTCGACTTCATCGAGGCCAACCCGGGCAAGGTCAGTCTGATCACCATCTCGATCGGGATCAACGACTTCACGAGTTGTGAGGCGACCGCACACCCGGCGCCGTGCATCGACACCGCGGCGGCCACCATCGGCACCAATGTCGCCATCGTGGTCGACAACCTGCACACTGCCCTGGCCGCGTCGGGGGACGCCACGGCCAGAATCATCGGCCTGAGCTACGTCGACACGGCCCTCGGGGCGTACGTGAACCCGGGCGGGGTGAAGGGCCGGCGACTGGCCTCGCTGTCGTCGACGGCCTATCGGGTTTCCATCAACCCGACGCTTCGGGCGGTCTACGACGCCACGCCTGGTGGCAGCTTCGTCGATGAGACATCGGCGCCCTTCGAGACGGCAGCATCGGGAGGCGAGACCCCCTACTCGACGACCGTCGACCTCAAGCCCTTCGGGTCCATTCCGGCAGCGGTCGCCGAGACATGCGTCCTGACCTTCTATTGCTCGAAGGCCAACAACCACCCCACCGACCGCGGCTATCACTTCATCGCCAAGCTGATCGTGGCGGACTTCACCGCGCACTGATCCCGACGCCGGAGCTGAACTACCTGGTCAGAGGAGGTGTCACACCTCTGAGCCACAATGATCCCATGGAAGCCATCAGCGGTTCACCCACGTCAGGAGGCCCCGTCATGCCGTCCCCTACCGCCCCCTCCGTATCCCTCCCCATGCCGGCCGTCAGGATGCTGCCGCCGGTGACCGTGCCCGAAGCCTTCACGATCGATTGCGTCGACTGCATGCACCAGCACTCCCCGGTGTGTGACGACTGTGTGGTCTCGTTCATCGTCGGACGGCAACCCGAGGATGCGGTTGTCGTCGACGCCGACGAGGCACGCGCCGTACGTCTGCTCGAGCAGGCCGGCCTGGTCCCCGGTGTCCGCCACGCCCGACAGGTGTGCTGAGCCGTCCCGACAGGCGTGTAACCATGGTGCGTGGCCCGATCAGCAGCGGTTGACCCCACCGGCTCGGCGGCGGAAAGCCGGCTCTTGGGTGAGGCCTTGGTCGAACTGGGACTGGCCTCGGGTCTCGCTGCAGTCGGCATTGCGTCCTCCGGAGTATTCGAGCACACCCGACAGGTGCTTCTCGAACGGAAACGGCTCGGGCTGCATGCCGACATGCAGTTCACCTATCGGAACCCCGAACGATCGACCGATCCCTCCCGAGTACTCCCTGGGGCGAGATCCCTGGTGGTCGGAGCGTGGAGCTATCGCCATCTCGAGCCGCCGGCGGGGGAGGTCACTCGTGCTCCGACCCGTCCCGTCGGGCGGGTGGCCCGCTACGCGCGTGCCGACCACTACTCCTCACTGCGGCGTGCCCTCGCCCCGATGGCCGAACACCTGAGGGGGCTCGGTTGGCGGGCCGAGGTCGTCTGCGACGACAATGCGCTGGTCGATCGAGCGGCGGCCCATCGCGCCGGTCTGGGCTGGTTCGGAAAGAACTCACTGCTGCTTCTACCGGGGCTCGGCTCGTGGTTCGTGTTGGGATCGGTGGTCACCGACGCCCCGCTGCCCCATTCCGCTCCGGCGGGCCCGGTGCCTCACGGCCAAGGGTGTGGGAGCTGCTCCCGGTGCATCACCGCCTGCCCGACCGGCGCGCTCGTGGCTCCCGGGGTGCTCGACGCCGGGAAGTGCCTGGCGTGGCTGGTCCAGGCGTCCGGTTCCTTTCCCGAGGAGCACCGGAAGGCACTGGGCGACCGGATCTACGGATGCGACGAGTGCCAACAGGTCTGCCCGATCAACCGGGTCGTCGACCGGAGGGACCCGCCTCCGCCTCCGGCCACCGGTGACGAACCGTGGATCGATCTGATCGACGTGCTCGGAGCCTCGGATGAGGCCCTGATGGCCGCCCACGGTCGTTGGTACATTCCCGACCGTGACCCACGGTATCTACGCCGGAACGCCCTGGTGGCGTTGGGCAACGTGGGACGTGGTGACGATCCTGCCACCGAGGAGACCTTGCGGCACTGGCTGAGCGTCGACGACCCGATGCTCGTCGAACATGCCCGGTGGGCCGCGTCCGAGTTGGGTCGGGACGACCTGGTGGAGTGGCCTGGGTGACCCATCTGCTGGTCACGAATGACTTCCCTCCGAAGGTGGGAGGTATCCAGGCCTACCTCTGGGAGCTGTGGCGCCGCATGGACCCGGACTCGTTCGTGGTGTTGACGGCGCGCTCCCATCCCGGCGCCGCCGCCTTCGACCGTGAGCAGGCCGAGCGGGGAATTCGCATCGAACGGGTGACGAGCCGGGTACTGGCTCCCACGCCCGGCCTGGTCCGGCAGATCCGCGAGACCGCCCGTCGGGTGGGTGCCGGGCTCGTCCTGTTGGACCCGGTCCTTCCCCTCGGGCTGCTCGGCCCCCGACTGGGGATTCCCTACGCCGTCCTCCTCCATGGCGCGGAAGTGGCCATCCCCGGGCGCCTGCCCGTCGGCCGTCAGCTGGTCTCCCATGTGCTGCGGCACAGTGTGCTGGCCCTCTCGGCTGGCGGCTATCCGGCCGCCGAGGCCAGACGGACGGTTCGCCAGGGCGGCATGCCGCCGGTCGTCGAGATCCCTCCCGGGGTGGACCTCGACCGGTTTCGACCCCAGTCGTCCGGGGAACGGGCGGAGACGCGGGCGCGGCTCGGGTTGCCGGCCCAGGGCCCCCTGGTGGTCAGCGTCAGTCGACTGGTGCCGCGCAAGGGCATGGATGTCCTGATCGACGCAGCGGTCCGGCTGCGGGCGGAGGTGCCCGACCTCACCGTGGCCATCGCCGGAAGTGGACGGGACTCGGAACGCCTCGCCGGCAGGATCGCCGAGTACTCCGCCCCGGTACGTCTCCTCGGTGGGCTCCCCGACGCCGACCTTCCCGGCCTGCTCGGTGCGGCCGACGTGTTCGTCATGCTCTGCCGCAACCGCTGGCTCGGCCTCGAGCAGGAGGGATTCGGCATCGTCTTCCTCGAGGCGGCCGCGGCGGGAGTCCCCCAGGTGGCCGGGGCATCGGGTGGTGCCGGCGAAGCCGTCGTGGACGGAGCGACCGGCTTCGTGGTCCGACGGCCGACCGACGTGGCCGCGGCAGCGCGGGCCATCGGCCGGTTGCTCGGCGATCAGGAGCAGCGGGAGCGGATGGGCGTCGCCTCCCGCCTGCGAGCCGAAGGATCCTTCGACTATGACAAACTCGCCCCTAGGCTGGCCGCGTCGCTGGCCGACGTGGAAGGCTGAGTGCCTGTCCCACCCGAGCAACTACGTCAACAACCTGAGTCAAGGAGGAGGGCCGATCGTGGCGGAACAAGCCACTGAGCGAATGGTCGTGTCGGCCACCCCGGCTCGGTGTTTCGAGGTCAGCTCCGATATTGCTGCGTACCCCCAATGGGCGGCGGACATCAAAGAGGTCACCATCGAGGCCCGGGACGATCAGGGCCGCGCCGAGCTGGTCACCTTTCGGGCGGCGGCATTCGGGCGTAGCACCAGCTACACCTTGGCCTACGACTACAGCGAGGCGCCCGAGGTGTTGGCCTGGGTGCAGACCCGGGGCGACATCACCTCCAAGCTGGACGGTCGGTACGTGTTCGCTCCACGTGGCGACGGGACCGAGGTCACCTACCACCTCGAGGTGGAGATGAAGGTGCCACTGCCCGGTTTCATCAAGATGCGGGCCCAGAGCCGCATCATGTCGATCGCCCTGCGCGAACTGAAGGCCCGGGTCGAATCGATCCCGTGATGGCCAGGGCCGGTCCGACCCGGCCGCTGACGGGAAGACGCGCGGTGTCGAGCCGGGTCGAGGTCCGGCGGTAACCTCGAGGCATGGAGTTTCGCCGGATCAACAGCTTGCCGCCCTACGTGTTCGCCACCATCAACGACTTGAGGGACGTCGGCCGGCGCAGTGGCCGCGATGTCATCGACCTGGGATTCGGGAATCCTGACCTTCCCTCTCCCGACGTGGCTGTCGAGAAACTGGCCGAGGCCGCCCGCAACCCGCGCAATCACCGCTACTCGGCCAGCCGCGGGATCCCGAAGATCCGCCAGGCCATCACCGATCTCTACCTGCGCAAGTTCGAGGTCGAACTGGACCCCGACTCCGAGGTGGTGACGACCATCGGCGCCAAGGAAGGCCTCTCCCACCTGATGTGGGTGCTGGTCGGCCCGGGCGACACGGCGTTGGTGCCGACCCCTTCGTATCCCATCCACATCTACGCCCCGCTCTTTACCGGGGCCGACGTTCGCCACGTGCGCCTCGACACCCCGGGGGCTGCGGGCGACGGGAGCCCGGGCGAGGCGTTCTTCGACAATCTCATGGAGGCGTGGGAGTCGGCGTGGCCCAAGCCGAGGGTGGTGGTGCTGTCGTTCCCTCACAATCCCACCACCGAGTGCGTCGACCTGGCGTGGATGACCCGATTGGTCGAGTTCGCCCGCGAGCACGACATCGTGCTGGTCCACGACTTCGCCTATGCCGACATCGCCTTCGACGGGTACTCGCCACCGTCGATCCTCCAGGTGCCGGGGGCCAAGGAGGTCGCCGTCGAGCTGTACACGATGACCAAGTCCTTCTCGATGGCCGGATGGAGGGTCGGATTCCTGGTGGGCAATGCCGCCATCGTGCAGGCGCTGACCAAGCTCAAGAGCTACCTCGATTACGGCACGTTCCAGCCCATCCAGATCGCCGCCATCGTGGCCATGAACGAGGCCCCCGACTATCCCAAGGTGATCAACGAGACCTACCAGGCGCGCCGTGACGCACTCTGCGACGGCTTGAACCGCATCGGGTGGGAGATCACCCCGCCCCGGGGGACCATGTTCGTGTGGGCGCCGATTCCTGAGCCCTATCGGGAGATGGGGTCGCTCGAGTTCTCGAAGTTCCTGGTCAAGGAAGCCGACGTGGCCACCTCACCAGGGGTGGGCTTCGGGCCGGGGGGCGACGGTCACGTGCGATTTGCCCTCATCGAGAACGAACAGCGGATCGGGCAGGGCGTGCGCAGCCTGCGGAGGGCGCTGACCCGACTGCGTTGAGGGTTATTGCCGGGTCCTCACGGTGGGCCGGCTCACGCGATCCGCCGGGCCAGCGTCGGGTCCGTGGCGACATAGCCCTGGCGGCAGAAGGCGATGGCGGACTCCGCCACCCGGCCGGCGTCTTCTCCTTGTTCGAGCACCAGTACCCGGGCCAAGTGGCCGGTGACCCCCAAAATGGCCGTGGTGAGGATGACCGGATCCTCGCCCCGGAGGAGCCCGGCGGTGATGCCGGCACTGACGTGCGGTAGCGCGTCGGCCACCGTCTGCTGGTCCCCCTGCCGGATGATGGCGTTGAAACGCTCCTCGGTGCGGGCGAACTCCATCAGCAGGAACAGATGACGATGTTCGGACAGCCAGTCCAACGTGGCCCGGATCCCCTGTTCGATGCGCCGGGCCGGATCGGGCTCGTCGGCGACGGCCTCCCGCTGGACGTGACGCATGGAGTGGAGGGCGTCGCGGAGAACTTCGACGAAGAGCTCATCCTTCGAAGGGAAGTACCAGTAGAACACGCCCTTCCCCACACCGAGACCGTCGACGATCCGGGTCACCGAGGTGGTGTGGTAGCCGTCGGCGGCGAACATCCGGGCCGCCACATCCATCAGGTCGCGACGGCGCTGTGCGCCCCTGGGTGTCAGCCGACGAGCCATGGTGGCTAGACGCTACGGGCGTCTCGCGATGGGGTCAATCGCCGGCCGGCCGCTCAACGGGATCGGGGCGTGACGACTTCGGCCGGGCCGAAGGCCGCCCGCATCTGTGCGGCCGAGGACGAGAACAGGGCCCGTTTGGGCAGACCGAGCGACCGGAGCTCGTCGGCCATCGGATGGTGGCCGAGGACCAGGGTCGCTCCGCCGGGTCGACCGCTGGTTCCTTCCGACGTCGTGGTCCAGGTGGTGCGACGCAGGACGCCGTCGGCGAACGAATAACTCGGAGGCGCGTGCGAGGGAAGGCGGAGCCGGCCGCCGGCCGCCATCGTCAACGTGAGCACGTGGACTCCGTCGTCCACCAGGCGGACGATCGTTCCGGTGCCCGCCGTGGCGTCACCGGTCGTCGGCTCGTCGATGTCGATCGAGGTGATCCATTTGGGAAAGCCCCAGATGTCACGTCCGGCCACGCAGGTGAACTCCTGGTCGACCGGGAGGCGATGGATGTAGACGCCGATGGCCCCGGTGAGGAACTCCCGGGTCCGCTGAAGCGCTGATGTCAGGGGCGGGGCATCGTGGGGGCGGACCACGAAGCTCACCGCCACCTCGTGGTAGGGGTCGAGATCGGTGTCGTCGTAGCGGCACACGGCGATGGCCACGAGCGCCTTGCCCGATATGGGCCCGGTGACGTCGAGGCCGGTGGGTTCGACGAGGCGCTGGGCCGCGGCCGCCGGCACCAGGTACTGCACTCCCCACTGCCCGGCCCGGCGCACCTCGACGGGGAGCCCGATCGTGCGACCCATCACCGACCACGACCGCACGCGGTGCGGGTCCGGAGCCCGGGTGTCACCGACCGGTTCGAGCCCGGCAGTGGGGGAGACGGCCACGCAGTGCAGTACACCACACGCGGCGGTACCGTTGCCCGTGGCCTATTGGATCCTCAAGGTGGTGCTGAGCCCGATCTTCTACCTGCTCTGGCGGGTCAGGATCGAGGGACGCGAGCACGTCCCGGTCCATGGTCCCGCCGTGCTGGCCGCCAATCACCAATCGTTCTGCGACTCCTTCTTCCTCCCGTTGGCACTCCGCCGCCGGGTGACCTACGTGGCCAAGTCCGAGTACTTCGACAATTGGAAGACGGCCTGGTTCTTCCGTGCCGCGGGTCAGATCCCCATGCGGCGTGACGGAGGAGATGCGTCCCAACGGGCGTTGGACACCGCCATGGGGGTGCTCAACGATGGCCATCTGCTGGGTATCTATCCCGAGGGAACCCGGGCCCCGGATCCGCGTCTCCACAAGGGTCACACCGGGGTGGCGAGGTTGTCGCTCAGATGCGACGTACCGGTCATTCCCGTGGGCATCGTCGGCACCCGTGTGGTGCAGCCGCCCGGAAGCAACATGATGCGGCCGTTCCATTCCGTGACCATCCGGTTCGGCCCCCCGGTGACCTATTCCCATCAGGGACGGTCCGTCACCACCGGCCGGTGCGGCGAGCCGGGGGACACCGATCCCGGCAACGGGGTCCGGGATCTCGAGCCGGCCGAGCTGCGGGAGCTGACCGATACCTTGATGTCGGAGATCGCCCAGCTGTCCGGTCAGGACTATGTCGATCAGTACGCCAACCGGGCCCGGGCCCACTGACCGGAGCGGTGCCAGGCTCCGTCCGTCCGGCGGGTCCACATCCGGCATCGGCAGCACGGATGGCCGCCATCGGGTCGCCCGATGTCGTAACGAGTTGGAAACCGGGTGTACACAGTGAGGGCCTAGCCTGACAGGGTGTTCAACTACCTGATCAGGGTGCAACTTCCCGATCGGCCCGGGGCGCTCGGGGCGGTGGCCAGCCGTATCGGCTCGGTGGGAGGTGACGTGGTCTCCATCGAGATCCTCCAGCGCGATGACGGGGTCGTGGTCGACGAGCTCGGTGTGGGTCTCGCCGGCGACCATCTCATCGATCTGCTCCGAGACGAGATCCTGGAGGTGGACGGCGTCTCCGTCGAGTCGGTCCGACCGGTGGCCGGAACCTTGCCCGACCGTCACACCGAGCTCCTCGAATTGGCCACCGAGCTGTTCAAGCAGGACTCATCGACGGGACTGTTGGAACACCTGACCGCCCGGGTGTACCGGAGTCTGGTGGCTACCTTCGTGGCGATGCTCGACACCGATGCCTGCCACGTCGTCATCAGCGTGGGCGAGCCGCCCAGCGAGGATCGTCTGACCGCCATGGCGCTCCAGGCCATCAGCTCACCACCTGATTCGGTCGCGGCCGACGGTGCGGTGGCCACGGCCTACCTGGTCCACGCCGACCTCATTCTGGTGGTGGGACGGAGCGATCCGGTACTCCGCCATCGCGAACGCCAATGGATCTCGATCATGGCCGAGCTCGCCGACCGCGGGTGGCAGAAGTTGGACTAGCGGCCGGTGGCCCAACGGCGCGAGCGGTCGACGGCGCGGGCCCAGTTCCGGCGGGTGGATTCGACCTCGGTGACCGGTGCCACGGGCGCGAAGCCATGGTCCTCGGTCCAGAGGGCGGCAAGGTCGCCGAGCGACCCCCAGACACCTTCGGCCAGTCCGGCCAGGGTGGCCGCGCCGATGGCCGTCGTCTCCACCGAGCGGGGCCGCACCACCGGAAGCCGCGAGTGATCGGCCAACAGTTGTAGGAGAAGGTCCATGACCGAAGCGCCTCCATCCACCCGGAGCAGGGTGGGGGCAGTGGAGCCACCGGCCATGGCGTCGAGCACATCGCGCACCTGAAAGCTCATCGCCTCGACCATGGCCCGGGCCAGGTGGGCCCGACCCAGCCCCCGGCTGAGCCCGAGGATGGTGCCCCGCGCCTCGGGGTCCCAGTGGGGACTCCCGAGCCCGGTGAACGCCGGCACCACAACGACCCCCTCGCTGGACTCGACCGACCGGGCCAGCGGTTCCATCTCGGGGGCGCTGTCGATGATGCCCAGGCCGTCCCGCAGCCACTGGACGCCGGCCCCCGAGGCGAAGACCGAGCCCTCCAGGGCATAGGCGATCGACGAACGGCCGCCGGACGGACCCCCGTCGGCCCCGATGGCGACATCCCCGTCGACGCCGAGGTCCCAGGCCAGCGTGGTGATCAGGCCGTCGACCGGCTCGGGACAGACGGCCCCGGCGTTCATGAGCACGAAGCTGCCGGTCCCGAACGTGACCTTGGTCATACCCGGGTCGAAGCACGCCTGGCCGAACAGGGCCGCGTGCTGGTCTCCGGCGATCCCACTGATGGCGACCCCCCGAAGCGGGGAGTCACCCCCGAGGGCCGCATCGGAGACGCGGCCGAACCGTCCGCATGACGGTCGTACCTCGGGCAGGGTCTCGGACGGGACCCCGAACAGGGAGCACAGCTCGTCCGACCACCGGCGCACCACGATGTCGAACAGGAGTGTGCGCGAGGCATTGGTGGCATCGGTGGCGAAGACCCCACCGTCGATGCCACCGGTGAGGTTCCACAGCACCCACGAATCGACAGTTCCGAAGCGGAGGTCTGGTGTTGCGGAGAGCCCGCCGTTCCGGAGGAGCCACTGCATCTTGGTGGCGGAGAAGTAAGGATCGAGGACCAGTCCGGTCTGTTCGCGGACCAGGGGGAGATGGCCGGCGTCGATCAGCTCCTGGCATGCCGACGCCGTGCGGCGGTCCTGCCAGACGATGGCCCGGTGCAGGGGCGCGCCGGTGCTCTTGTCCCAGGCCACGACCGTCTCCCGCTGGTTGGTGATGCCGATGGCCCGGGCGACCCGTTGGTGGTGGTCGAGTCGCCCGGCCACGTCGTCGATGGTGCGTCGCACCGCGTCCCAGATCTCCGTGGCGTCGTGCTCGACCCAACCGGGTCGGGGGTAGTACTGGGTGAGCTCGCGGTAGGCGACATCCACTACTTGGGCCCGATTATCCACCACCAGGGCCCGGACGCCGGTGGTGCCGGCATCGATGGCGATCGTTACCGGTGAGCGGGGAGCCACAGGTGGACTGTAGTGACGCCGGCGACGGCGCTGTGGCCAATCGCGTGCCAATCGACGTCGCCGGAGACCCCATGTGGCGCTAGCTGAGCGCAATCATTTGCAATTCTTCGCGAGCACACTCTCAACAGGGATTTCTCAAGCCCCGGGAGGCTCGATCGTGAAAGAATTCATTGACAGGGGTGTAACTACGCTGCTGTAATAGACCCACTATCTCGTACCTCGGGGGAGGACTCACCACAATATATTGTGTTTGTTCGGTACGTTGACCGATCGTCTGGGTCGTAAGCGGATGCTCCCGCTTCGGCCCACCAGGAGGATCCACCAGCGGACTGCTCTCCCGACTGATCACCGCTTCCCCAGTCCAACCCTGCACGAGCAACAACGAAGAACAACAACGAAGAGAGGTCCACCACATGGCAATTGCCCCACAGCGCATCGGCATCGGCATCCGCCGCAACTACACCACTGCCGGTGTCGATCCCTATGACCAGGTTGTCTGGGAGCGACGTGACGCCCGGATCACCAACTACCGCGATGGGGTCGTGGCCTTCGAGCAGCTGAACGTGGAGGTGCCGGAGCACTGGAGCCTGAACGCCACCAACATCCTGGCTCAGAAGTACTTCCGTGGCACCCCCAACACCGACGAGCGGGAGTGGTCGTTGCGCCAGGTCGCCGACCGAGTGGTCGACACCATCACCACCTGGGGGGTCAAGGACGGTTACTTCGCCGACGATGAGGAAGCCGAGATCTTCCGGGACGAGTTGAAGTACCTGATCATCCACCAGATGGCCGCATTCAACTCGCCGGTGTGGTTCAACATCGGGGTGGCCGGTGTGCCTCAGCAGGGCTCAGCCTGTTTCATCCTTGCGGTGGACGACACCATGGACTCCATCCTCAACTGGTACACCGAGGAGGGTGTGATCTTCAAGGGCGGTTCCGGTGCCGGTGTCAACCTCTCCCGCATCCGCTCGTCACACGAGCTGTTGAAGGGTGGAGGCACCGCGTCCGGGCCGGTGAGCTTCATGCGGGGCGCCGACTCGTCGGCCGGCACGATCAAATCAGGGGGGAAGACCAGGCGGGCGGCCAAGATGGTCATTCTCGACTCCGATCATCCGGACATCGAGGACTTCATCTGGTGCAAGGCCATCGAGGAGCGCAAGGCCCGGGTGCTCCGCGACGCAGGGTTCGACATGGACCTCGACGGCAAGGACTCGATCAGCCTGCAGTATCAGAACGCCAACAACTCGGTGCGGGTCACCGACGAGTTCATGGATGCAGTGGTCGACGGCCGCGAATGGGCCCTCACCACACGCGGCAGTGACGAGGTGGTCCGGTCGGTGCCGGCTCGGGACCTGTTCCGCCAGTTCGCCCAGGCCGCCTGGGAGTGTGCCGACCCCGGCATGCAGTTCGACACCACCATCAACAAGTGGCACACCGCATCCAACACCGGCCGGATCAACGCATCCAACCCCTGTTCGGAGTACATGCACCTCGACAACTCGGCCTGCAATCTGGCCAGTTTGAACCTGATGAAGTACCTCCACGAGGACTCGTCGTTCGACGTGAGCGGATTCCGGTCCTCGGTCGAAGTGCTCTTCACTGCCCAGGAGATCATCGTGGGCAACGCCGACTATCCCACCGAGAAGATCACCGAGAACTCGCGGCGCTTCCGCGAGCTGGGCATCGGCTATGCCAACCTCGGCGCACTGCTCATGGCGCAGGGCCTTCCCTACGACTCCGACCGGGGACGGGCCTGGGCCGGGGCGATCACTGCGCTGATGACCGGACACGCCTATGCCACGTCGGCTCGGACGGCAGCGCGCATGGGGCCGTTCGCCGGGTACCACGAGAACGTCGAGCCCATGCTCAACGTGCTGCGCATGCACCGCGATGCCGTGGCCGGAATCGACGAGGAGGAGGTTCCGACCGATCTGCTGTCCGCCGCTCAAGAGGCGTGGGAGCTGGCGGTGGAGCTGGGTGAGCAGTACGGCGTCCGCAACTCCCAGGCCAGCGTGCTGGCCCCCACGGGCACCATCGGGCTGTTGATGGACTGCGACACCACCGGAGTCGAGCCCGACCTCGGCCTGGTCAAGACCAAGAAGCTGGTGGGTGGCGGAACCATGTCGATCGTCAACCAGACCGTGCCGCGGGCCCTGACCCGCCTGGGGTATTCGCCGGACCAGGTCGACGAGATCGTGGCATACATCGACGTGCACAAGTCGATCGTGGGAGCCCCGTACCTCTCCGCCGAGCACCTGGCGGTATTCGCCTGTTCGATGGGCGACAACACCATCCACTACCTGGGCCACGTCCGCATGATGGGTGCGGTCCAGCCGTTCATCTCCGGCGCCATCTCCAAGACGGTCAACCTTCCCGAGGACGTCACCGTGGAGGACGTCGAGCAACTGCACATCGACGCCTGGCGGATGGGCATCAAGGCCGTCGCTGTGTACCGCGACAACTGCAAGGTGGCCCAGCCTCTGTCCACCACCAAAAAAGAGGGTGCCCTGTCCGACGACGCCCCCGGTGGTCTGGCCCCGGCTGCGTCCGAGGCCGAGGCCCACGCCCGTGACCTGAACGAGAAGATCGCCGGGCTCGAGGCCGCCCTGGCCCACGAGCAGGTCCGCACGGCCGACACGGTGGTGATCGGGGCGGTGCGCGAGCGCCTGCCCCGCCGGCGCAAGTCGTCGACCTTCGCCTTCCGGGTGGCTGACTGCGAAGGCTACGTGACAGTCGGCGAATACGAGGACGGGCGTCCGGGCGAGGTGTTCATGAAGGTGTCCAAGCAGGGATCGACCCTGGCCGGCATCATGGACGCGTTCTCGATTTCGGTGAGCCTGGGTCTGCAGCACGGCGTTCCGTTGGCGACCTATGTCCGCAAGTACACCAACATGCGGTTCGAGCCGGCGGGCATCACCGACGATCCCGATCTCCGCATCGCCACCAGCCTGGTCGACTACATCTTCCGGCGGCTGGCCGTCGACTACCTGCCCATGGAGGAGCGGGCCGAGCTCGGCGTACTCTCCACGTCGGAACGGATGCAACCGACCCTCCCCGGGGTGGAGGAGACGGCGACGGCGTCGACCGGAGTGGTGGAGGCGGAGAGCATCGACCCGGTGACCGCCACCGTGATCGACGGCAGCGCGTCCGATGCCGGTGCACTGGCATCGCCCGATGTGGTTCCGGCGCCCGGACCGGTCCCCCAGATCGACAACGCGTCACTATCGGACCGGTTGCTGGCCCGTACCGAACCACGGGACGCCCCGTACTGCTATCAGTGCGGCAACGCCATGCAGCGGGCCGGGTCGTGCTACGTGTGCGGAAGCTGTGGCACCACCAGCGGGTGCTCGTAACACGACCTCGCGCCAGAGAGGCCCAGGACCTTGTTGCCCCTTCCCTGACCTTGCTTCTCCTTACCTTGCATCCCCTTGACACGGAGGTAGGGTCGGCATGGCGTGGTGGGCATGGTCGTCGGCTTCGACACCGGGACTGAGCCCCCAGGCGAGCAAGGAGTCCAGGCCATCGAGGAGCGCTACGTCGAGGCGCTGGTCGGTGAGCTCCGGAAGCGCTTTGCTCGCCCGGACATCGGGCCCGAAGTAGAAGCGCAGTTGGGGACGCCTGAAGAGGCTGCGGCGCGGGTATTCGGCGGAATCCCACAGAAGTCCCCATGGGACAACGTCGTCGGGCCGATGTACACCACTCCACAGCCCCAGCAGCTGCTCGGGTGTTCACGGCAAGCCATCAGGGTCCGGACCCGGAGACACACCCTGCTGGCCCTGCCGACCCGGGACCGACACGTGGTCTATCCCGCCTTTCAATTCGACGGGACCAAAGTGCACACCGGTCTGGCCCAGGTGCTGCAGATCACCGCCGGCGCCGTCGATGACTGGACGCGGCCCGGTCGGCGGTCCAGCACTGGGCCCATTGACCCGGGCCGAGAGCCATCAGGGGCTGCCCGCGGCACCGCTGACGGCGTTTCCCGAATGCAGCCACTCCGGTCCGCTCTGGAGGGCGGCCAAGGGAAGCCCGTGGTGGTACTGCAACTGCGGCAGCTGCCGATTCGATCTCGATGCGTCCCACGGAACCTGCTACCTCGGGACCGACGAGCTGGTCGCCGTCCTCGAGACGATCGGTCCAGAGATTGCCGATGGCGTTGTGGCGTCCGTATACCTCGACGCCCGCCGACTGCATCGGTGGAAGCGGTCGCGTCCGCTCAAGGCTGCCGATCTGACGGACCGTCGGGCCGTGGGTAGGGGCGTGACCAACGAGTTGGCGACGATGACGCCCTACACGATCCCGCGGGCCCGGGCCCGAGCGTTGCACGCGGCAGAGTGCCGTGCCGTCTCGTACCGCTCCCGGTTCGACACCGGCGACTCGCATCGGGCCGTCGCACACTTCGGCCCGGCGGGCCTCGCTGGGAGGCGATCAGACTCCGGCGTGGCCATCGGTCCCGATCTCCGGGTCCGACTGGAGGAGGAGTGCGGGGTGGTGGTGGCCGGGCCACCCAGCCTCGACGGACTGACCGTGATGGAGTAGCCGCTTACGTCGTCAGGCTGACCAGCGGATCTCGAGGCTGCCCTACGATTGCGGCCGTGGCCTACGACGAGGATCTGGCGTGGCGAATCCGTGAGTTGCTGAGCGACGAATTCGGGGTTGTCGAGAAGAAGATGTTCGGCGGCCTGGCCTTTCTCATCGGAGGCCACATGTCCGTGTCAGCCAGCGGCCACGGTGGGGTCCTCGTCCGTGTGGACCCGGCCCAATCGGACAAGCTCGTGGCGACGACCAGCGCAGAGGTCGCGATCATGCGGGGTCGTCCGATGCAGGGGTGGCTACGAGTCTCGGCCGAGGACCTGCGCACCAAACGACAGCTCGCCAAATGGGTCCGGCTGGGCGCCACCTACGCCCGGTCACTCCCGGCCAAGCGGTAGCTGCCTCCGTCTGCCGGCCGTTGACTGCAACCGCCCTGGTCTCACCGGGTGCGTCGGGGTCGTGGCCTACTGTCTGGGCATGCACCGAAGAACGGGGTTCCGTGCCGGCGGGCTCCATCGTCATCAGCACGTCAGGATGCCCTGCATACTCTGGAACGATGACTTCAGAGCCTCAGAATGCACCGGCGATTGTGGCGGTCGAGCGCGTCCTGTCGTTGACGAGGGTCGATTTCAAGCCGGCATCGACCCAGCCCTCGAGGGCGAGGCTGGGTATTGCCACGCTCGTGTCGTTGGTGGGGTCCTTGGGCGCCGATGCCATCCTCGTGGCCCTCGGGACCAACGTATTCCCCTCGACCCGCGGGTATGGGCACTTCCAGTGGTGGGACTACACCAAACTGACGGTCATCGGCGTGATCATCGCCTGTATGGCCTGGCCCATCGTCACACGCATCTCGTCAGAACCCCGATGGCTGTTCTTCCGCATGACCAT
>Ga0307374_10004104_pt1 | contig 24440 bp, 25 predicted proteins | sample OX3MG_FD_202532 | JGI IMG/M metagenome (GOLD analysis project Ga0307374, IMG submission 202532) | Soil microbial communities from Risofladan, Vaasa, Finland - OX-3 | ecosystem: Environmental > Terrestrial > Soil > Coastal area > Acid sulfate soil | place: Finland: Risofladan, Vaasa | collected... | reverse complement strand
CGCGCCGCTTCCTGGAAGAGCCACCTGCTCGAGCACAAGTCGCAGAAGCGCAAGCGCAACTACGAGAACGAGCAGCCCGTGCACAAGTCGGACCGCAAGGCCGTCCGCCGGGCACTGGGCATCTAGGGAGATTCGATGGCAAGGGTCAAGCGAGGCGTTCCGGCTCATCGTCGCCACAAGGCGATACTCGACCGAGCCAAAGGCTTTCGGCTTTCCAAGAAGCTTCTGTTCCGCCCCGCCAACGAGGCGGTGCTGCACGCGCTCGCGTACGCGTTCCGCGATCGCAGGCGCCGCAAGCGCGAAATGCGCCAGCTCTGGATCGCACGCATCAACGCCGCGTCCCGGCAGTCGGGGCTTCCTTACAACAAGCTCATGCACGGCCTTCGCCAGGCAGGAGTGGAGATCGACCGCAAAGTGCTGGCTGATTTGGCCGTGCGCGACAGCGGTTCCTTTGCTCAGCTGGTGGAGGTTGCGAAGAAAGCCCTCTGACCAGCCGATAAGCAGCCCGGACAACGAGATCGTCCGCCGCCTGACGCGTCTCGCACGCCGGCGCGAGCCAGGCCTCGCCCTCCTGGAGGGTCCACGCGTGCTCGCCGAGGCTGAGGCGGCCAGGCTGGAGCTGGAGCTCGTCGTGGTGCGAGAGGGCGATCACTACGAAGGCAAGGCCGAACAGCTGGTGACCGTGACGCGCGGCATCTTCCGCGACCTGAGCCAGACCGTGACCCCCCAAGGCGTGATGGCGATCGCGCGGGTCCGTGAGTCCAGCCCGGCCGAGGCCATCGCGGTGGCGCGCAAGGCACGCTGGCCCCTGGTGGTGCTGGACGGAGTGCAGGACCCCGGCAACGTGGGGGCCATCTGCCGCACGGCGGCCGCCGCGGGCGCGCCCGCGCTGGCGGTCCTCGAAGGATCGGCCGACCCCTTTGGCGCGAAAGCGGTCCGGGCATCGGCGGGCAACGTGTTCCGCCTCAAGGTCGCGCATGCCGCATGGGGAGACCTCGCACGCCTCGACGGCTACGGGGCCGCGGCGTCCGGCGGCACGCCCCTGTCCGAGGCCGCGGTGGAGAATGCGGGCATGATCGTGTTGGGCAGCGAGGCGCACGGGCTCTCACGCAAGGACCTGACGCTGGTCACGGTCCATCTCAGCGAGGGGGTGGAGTCGCTCAATGTCGCCGCGGCGGCCGCGCTGATCCTGTTCGAGATCCGCCGGAGGCGCGCGGCGTGATCGGCCTCTTGGCTGGGATTCGCGAGGAAGTGCTCAAGGAGCTCGCGGTGGCAAATGGCGAAGCTGCCATAGAAGCCATCCGCGTCAAGTATCTCGGCCGCAATGGAGTTCTCAATCAGCGCTTCAGACAAGGCATGGCTGAAATCAAGGCTGAGGACCGCAAGGCATTTGGCCAGGCTTTCAACGACCAAAAGAAGCTGATCGAAGCAGACCTCGCGGGAAAAGAAGACCAACTCCACCAGGCGGAACTCGCCGACATCGCCGAGATTGAGGCGATCGACATCACGTTTCCCGGACCGCCCCTGGAGCGAGGCCACGTCCACGTGCTCACCCAGATGCGACGCCAGATCGAGACGGTGCTGGAGAGCCTCGGCTACCAGGTCGAGCAGGGTCCTGAGGTGGAGACCGAGTGGTACAACTTCGAGGCCCTCAACATCTCAGCGGGCCACCCGGCGCGCGAGAACTGGGACTCGTTCTACTTCAGCTCAGAGCTGCTGCTGCGCGCCCACACCTCGCCAGTCCAGATCCGCGCGATGCAGCGCATCAAAGAGCCGCCCGTCTACATCATCACGCCCGGCCGCTGCTACCGGCGCGACGCCCCGGAGGCGACCCGATTGCCGTATTTCAGCCAGGTCGAAGGCCTGGCCGTGGACAAGAGCCTCACGGTGGGCGACATGAAGGGCACGCTGCTGTTCATGATCCAGTCGCTCTACGGCCGCGAGCGCAAGGTTCGCGTAAGACCCAGCTACTTCCCGTTCACCGAGCCCAGCTTCGAGTTCGATGTTTCGTGCGGCATCTGCGCGGGGATGGGCTGCAAGAGCTGCCGCCACAAAGGCTGGCTCGAGGTGGGCGGCTGCGGCATGGTCCATCCCCAGGTGCTGCGCAACGGCGGCATCGACCCGACGCAGTGGAACGGCTACGCCTGGGGTTTCGGGATCGAGCGGATGGCGATGCTGAAGCACGACGTCGACGACATCCGGTTGTTCTACGAATCCGACTTGCGCTTCCTCGAGCAATTTTGAACGCCAGTGAAGTGGGCAACGATCGCCGAAGCGCTGGATCCTCGGCCAGCCTCACCACCACGTCTGACCGCAACCGCGGCCGGGGGGACCCGGCCACGGGCCACTTCAGCGGCTTCGGTCCGAAATCCGAACCCCATCACCGCGATTTCGGACCGGGAAGGTAGGGTCAGCTAGGAGATGAGGATTTCCTACGAGTGGCTCGGCGACTTCGTCGATCTTGACGGCGTGTCGCCCAAGGAAGCGGCTGAGGTGCTCACCCGGCTCGGCGTAGAAGTCGAGTCGCTGGTGGTCACAGACCTCTCGGCGATCGTGGTCGGCAAGGTGCTCGAGCAGGTGCCGCATCCGAAATCGCGCAACCCCCTGTGGGTGCACCAGGTCGACCTGGGCGGCCGCGTCGAGCAGATCATCGCCGGCGCGCCCAACGCAGTGCCGGGCTCCCTGGTGCCGGTCGCGCTGCCCGGCGTGACGGTGCCGAACGGGAAGCTCGTCAAGGACATGAACATCGCCGGATACAGGGCCAGCGGGATGCTGTGCTCTGCCGATGAGCTCCTACTCGGCGACGACCACTCCGGGATCATGATCCTCGCGCGGGGCGTGCCGGGCGAGCCCCTGACGACGGTGATCCCGATCCAGGCGGTGATGGAGGCGGAGATCACGTCCAACCGGCCGGACTGCATGGGCCACCTCGGCATCGCGCGCGAGCTAGCGGCCGGCCTTGCCCGTCCGCTGAAAAGGGATTTCATGCCTTCGTTCACCGGCACGGCCAACCCGCCGGGCAAGGACCTGGTCAAGGTCGCCATCGACGAGCCGGACCTGTGCAGCCGCTACATCGGCGGCGTGATCCGGAATGTGAAGGTAGGCCCGAGCCCGGAATGGCTGCGTCGCCGGTTGAGCGTGTGCGGCGTAAGGCCGATCAACAACATAGTCGACATCACCAACTACGTCCTGCTCGAGTACGCGCAACCCCTGCACGCTTTCGACCTGTCGAAGCTTTCCGGAGGTGCGATCCAGGTACGCCGGGCGCGGAGCCGCGAGAAGCTGCTCTGCCTGGACGGGGTGGACCGGACGCTGACGACGGACATGCTGGTCATCGCGGACGCCCAGCGGCCGGTCGCGATCGCAGGCGTGATCGGGGGCGAGGAATCCGCCGTCACGGATCAGACCACGGAGATCCTGCTCGAGGCCGCCACCTTCAGCGGACCCAGCGTCCGGCAGACGTCGCGCGCGCTGGGCCTGCGCACCGAGGCATCGGCCCGCTTCGAGCGTGCGCTGCCTCCCGAGCTCGCCCTGGCCGGGGCGCGCCGGGCCGCTTCGCTGATCGCAGAGCTTGCCGGCGGGTCCGTGCATCGGGAATGGGCTGACGTCTACCCACGGCCGCAGGAGCCGGTTCGCGTCAACCTGCGACCGGGCCTGGTGGACGAGGTCCTGGGCACGCACGTGCCGCTGGAGGAGGCCGAGGCGATCCTCAAGCGCCTGAACTTCCACGTCAAGGTGCTGAGCGACGGCGACTGGGACGTGCTCCCGCCGGTGTTCAGGCTCGACGTCACGATTCCCGAGGATCTGGTGGAGGAGGTGGGAAGGGTGTTCGGCTACGACAGGGTCGCGCCGACCCTTCCGGGCCGCCGCCACGACCGCTGGTCGCCGTCTGCGCCGAGCGTGGATCGGCGGCTGGACGGCGCTCGGCAGGTGCTCTCGGGTGCGGGGTTCGACGAGACCTGGAACCCGGCGTTGGTGTCCGGGCGTGGGCTCGATGCGCTGCGGATCTCGGCCCTCGCACTGAAAGTATCGAATGCGCTGAGCGACGACATGGACACGCTGCGCACATCGCTTTTGCCGTCGCTCCTCGACGCTGTCGCGCTGAATCGCGATCGTGGACGCTCGGACGTGCGTATATACGAGATCGCCAGCGCGTTCCTGGCCCGGGTCGGGGAGAAGAACGTCCAACCGGACGAGCCGCTGCGGCTGGCGGCGCTGGCGACTGCCGGCGCGACGGCCGACTCGGCGCGCGAGGCCTTTTACGCGCTGAAGTCGGTGCTCGACGGCTGTGTGGCAACGCTCGGAGCGCCGGCTTGCACCTACCAGAGGGCGGCCGGCCACCTGTTCCATCCCGGCCGTTGCGCCGCGGTCATCCTCGAAGGTCGCCAGCTGGGCTACCTCGGAGAGCTCCATCCGACAGTCGCCGCGTACCGCAAGATCGAAGGCCGCCTCGTGGCCTTCGAGATCGACGTCGAGCCGGTGCTCGCGCACTCTGCCATTCCTCGCGCCAAGTCGCTGCCCAGGTTTCCCGGCGTCGACCGCGACCTTGCGGTCGTGGTGGAAGAGCACGTTGCGGCAAGCGCACTCCTAGCGACCATCAGGGAAGCCGGCGGCGAGCTCCTCGAGCTCGCCCGCGCGTTCGACGAGTACCGCGGCGCCCAGGTGCCCACCGGGCACAAGAGCATCGCTTTCACCTTGACTTTCCGCAGCCCCGAGCGCACCCTGACGGACGCCGAAGTGGACAAACCCATGGCGGAGATCAGGCTGAGATTGGAGAAGAAGCACGGCGCCAGGTTCCGCGAATGACCGCAGCGCAAGTTTCAGGCCACCAGATCGTGAATCAGCGGGGGGCTGACGAATGACCTGGATCGATCTGATGCCGGTGGTCTTGATCGCCGTCTACGGCGTCGGGGGCTACTTCACGGGGGTCCTGCGCCGCCTGATCGGCGTGGTCGCCCTGTACCTGGCGTGCTGGGCCGCTACGAACATGGGGCTGCAGGCAGGGGGTATCCTCCAGCAGTCGTCGAACCTGGAGACCTCCGACGCCCGGATCTACGGCTTCTTCGGCATCATCGTGGCCGTGCTGCTGTTGGTCGAGGTGGCCACGCAGCTCGCGCACAGCCAGATCCAGATTCCCGCTCTCGTCTTGAACCACACCCTCGGCGCGATCGCCGGGTTGATAACAGGGGTGCTTCTCGCAGTGATCCTGATCTACGAGCTGGGCGCGGCCGCAAACCCCATCGGCGGCCCACAGCTCGACCAGCTGGAGCAGCATCTTCGTGACAGCGTCAACGGGTCCGCGTTTGCCGTCACGATCGTGAACAAGGTGAGCCCCCCCATCATCGGCCTGTTCCAGCCCGTGCTACCCAGCGATCCGCAGATCTATTTCGGACCAGGCCCGGTCAACCCCTGACCAGGTGAGCGACCAATTCTTCGACCGCCTTCGAGCCAGGGCGGTGGAGATCCACGTCGACGACCATCTGCGCACGCGTCTGGCCCGCGGCGAAAAGCTGCGGGTGAAGCTCGGCCTCGACCCCACGGCCCCCGACCTGCACGTCGGCCACCTCGTCCTCCTCGACGTGCTGCGGGACTTCGTCGATCAAGGGCATACGGTGGTCGTCATCATCGGCGACTACACCGCGCTCATCGGTGACCCCAGCGGCCGCTCGGAGACGCGACCGATGCTCACCCCTGAGCAGGTGGCGGCCAATGCCGAGACCTATTTCGAGCAGGTGGACGTGGTGCTGGACCGGAGCAAGATCGAGGTGCGGCACAACTCGGAATGGCTCGCAGCGATGACCGCGGCCGACGTCCTGCGCCTCACGGCGAAGGCCACGCTCCAGCAGGTGCTGCAGCGTGAGGACTTCGCCGACCGCATGAAGTCCGGGACCTCGATCGGGGCGCACGAGATCCTCTATCCGTTCAGCCAGGCTTACGACTCGGTCGCGATCGAAGCCGACCTCGAGGTCGGAGGCACAGACCAGCTCTTCAACCTGCTGTTCGGCCGGGAGATCCAGAAGGCATACGGGCAGCGGCCGCAGGATGTTGCCGTCTTCCCGCTGCTCGAGGGCACGGACGGCGAGCAGAAGATGTCCAAATCGCTGGGCAACTACATCGGCATCAGCGAGCCGGCCGAGCAGATCTACGGCAAGACGATGTCGATCCCAGACCGCCTGACCGAGAAATACGTCCGGCTGGTCTCGGGCCTCGACGAGAGGCGGCAGTCCGAAGTGCTGGCCATGAAGCCGCGGGATGCCAAGGCGGCGCTGGCGCGTCAGCTGGTGCTCCGGCTTCATGGCGCGAAGGCAGCGGCGCGGGCGGAAGAGGATTTCGAGGTCAAGTTCCGCAAACGTGACATCCCCGACGAGATGCCGGAGCACGTGACCGCGACCCCGAGCGACCTCATCGGGGTGCTGGTGGAGTCCACGCTGGCCAAGAGCCGCGGCGATGCGCGTCGCCTCGTCGAGCAAGGTGGGGTGCGGATCAACAACGAGCGCGTCGGGTCCGACGCTTCGCTGACCGACGGCGACGTGCTCCAGGCAGGGAAGAGAAACTTCGTTCGAATTCGGGTGCGATAGAATCACCGAAAGCATGTTCGGAGCCTGCGGGTAGATGTCAGGCCATTCGAAATGGGCCGGCATCAAGCACAAGAAGGCCATCGTCGACGCCAAGCGTGGCCAGGCGTTCACGCGCGCCAGCCGCGAGATCACGATCGCAGCGCGCGAGGGCGGCGGCAACCCTGAGGGAAACTTCCGGCTCCGCCTGGCGACGCAGAAAGCGCGCGAGATCAACATGCCGACCGACCGGATCCAGAACGCCATCAAGCGAGGGACCGGTGAGCTGGCGGGCGAGAAGATCCGCTACGAGGGGTATGGCCCCGCGGGGGTGGCGGTGATGGTCGACGCGTTCACCGACAATCGCAACCGCACCAGCGCGTCCATCCGCCACCGTTTCGCGAAGCTGGGTGGCAACCTCGGCGAATCGAACTCCGTCGGTTGGATGTTCGAGCGGAAGGGAGTCATCGCGGCCAACGCTGGGAAGATGGATCCCGAAGAGGTCGGGCTCGCGGCCATCGAAGCCGGCGCCGACGACGTGCAGGTCGACGGCAAGTCGGTCGAGATCTCGACCCCCCCGCCCGCCTTCGAGAAGGTCAAGGCCGCGATGGAGGCGCTCGGCGTCACCGTCGAGAATGCCGAGATCACGATGCAGCCCAAGCAGACCGTGCCGGTGGGAGAGGACAAGGCCGGGGCGGTGCTCAGGCTGATGGAGTCACTGGAGGAGGACGACGACGTCCAGCAGGTTTACGCCAACTTCGACATCCCGACCAACGTCCTAGAACGCGTCTCAGCACAGGTTTAGAACCTGATGGATACATGCCAGGCCGCGACAACGGGCTGATCCTCGGTATCGATCCCGGCCTTGCCGGCACCGGTTTCGCCCTGCTCTCCGAACCCAACCTCGTCCTGGCATTCAGCACCGTGGTGACCATTCCAGGACGGGACGGAGCACGCCTCCTGACCATCACGAAACACCTCCGCACGCTGCTCGTGGAGCACCCTCCCGCGGAGGCGTCGATCGAGGAGCTGTTCATGGGCCGCAACGCCACGAGCGCGGTGGGGGTGGCGCAGGCGCGCGGCGCGATTCTGACCGTGCTCGAGGAATGCGGGATCCCGGTGTTCGAGTACAAACCGAGCCAGGTCAAGGTCATCCTCACCGGCTACGGCAACGCGGACAAGGCCCAGATCGCGCGGATGCTCGCGGCCCAGGTCAGGGTCCCGGAGGGCCGCATCGACGACCACTCTCGCGACGCCATCGCGATCGCGTTGTGCCATGCGCGCAGCCGGCGTTTCTCGAGGGCCGCTACCCGTTGATCGCTCACCTGCGTGGCAACGTGCTTCGGGCGGGCGCGGATTTCGTGGTCCTCGACGTTGGAGGCGTGGGTTACCTCGTGAGCGTCGCGGCGGCGACGCGGCAGCTCGTGCCGGTGCCCGGAGGTGAGATGGATCTTCACATCCACACCCAGGTGCGCGAAGACCAGCTAGCGCTCTACGGGTTCGCCTCGGTCGACGAGCTCGAGCTCTTCGAGATGCTGATCCAGGTCGACGGCGTGGGCCCGAAGGTCGGTCTCAACATCCTCAGCGCTGCGAGCCTGGAGATGTTGAAGCGCGCGATCGTGAGCGAGGACCCTGGGCCCATCAGGCGCGCGAGCGGAGTCGGACCACGCACCGCGGCCAAGGTGATCATCGAGCTCAAGCCTCGGCTCGACGCCGTCGCGGAGCTCGAAGTGGTACCGCGCGCGGCGGCCATCGCAGGAGATGGGGCCGTGCCCAAAGCGGTTGAGGCCGCGCTGCGAAACCTCGGCTTCTCATCGCAGGAATCTCGCACCGGCATCGAGGCGGTCGACTGGAAGACAACGCCTTCCACGCAGGAGGCGCTGGCCGTGGCCTTGAAGGCCCTGGGGCGGAAGTGAGCGGGGAACCGATCCTCGATGCGCGCGTCGACGACGATCAGTTCGACCTCACGCTGCGGCCGCGAATGCTCGACGAGTACATCGGCCAGCACCAGGTCAGGGAGAACCTGAGCATCCTGCTCGAAGCGGCGAGACGACGCGGTGAACCGGTCGAGCACGTCCTCCTGTGCGGTCCGCCCGGCCTGGGCAAGACCACGCTCGCGCACATCATCGCCAACGAGCTGGGGGTGGCGATCAAGGTCAGCTCGGGGCCGGCCATCGACCACCAGGGCGCGCTGGGGTCCATCCTTCTCAACCTCAGCACGCGTGACGTGTTCTTCATCGACGAGATCCACCGGCTGAACAGCATCGTCGAGGAGTCGCTGTACCCCGCCCTCGAGGATTTCCGCTTCGACGCGGTGCTCGGAAAGGGGGTGGGGGCGAGCGCGGCCACCCTGCCGCTTCCGCACTTCACCTGCGTGGGCGCCACCACGAGACAGGGCCTGTTGAGCGGACCGCTGCGCGACCGCTTCGGCGCCGTCTACCGGCTCGACTTCTACACCAAGCCTGAGCTCGAGTCGATCGTGACCCGCTCAGCTCGCATCCTGGACATCGAGATCCACGACGATTCCGTCTCGGAGATCGCGCGCCGCGCGCGGGGCACCCCTCGCATCGCCAACCGCCTCCTGCGCCGCGTGCGGGACTTCGCCCAGGTGCGTGGTGACGGCCGGGCGACCGTGGACATCACAAGACAGGCCCTGGGCATGCTCGAGATCGACGAGATCGGCCTCGAGCCCCTCGACCGGCAGCTCCTCCAGACCCTGATCCTCAAGTTCAAAGGCGGCCCGGTCGGCCTCGACACGATCGCGACCTCGCTCTCGGAAGAGCCCGAAACGATCGAGGACGTCCACGAGCCCTACCTCATCCAGGTCGGGTTCATCGCGCGGACGGCGCGCGGCAGGGTAGCGACCGAGCTGGCATACCGACACCTGGGCATCACGCCACCCGACCCCGGCCCCCAGCAAACGCGCCTGCTCTGAGGCTTGATGGCCGACATCGGACGCACGATCCTGGTTTTCGGGGTGCTCCTCGTGCTCGTCGGCGGGGCCTTGATGCTGTTCGGCCGGCTGCATCTGCCGGGAGACCTGGCCTTCAGGCGCGGCGGCGTGACCGTCTACCTACCGATCGCGACCAGCATCATCCTGTCGGTCATCCTGACCGTGGCGCTCAACCTTTGGTTCCGGCAGCGATAGGCAGCCGGACCGTAGACTGATCGGCCGTGCAGTTCGTCCTCAGCTGGCCCGTCCGCCTGTTCGTCGTAGCGGTCCTGGCGTTCTCGCTTTTCGTGGACGGGGCCGGCTACATCTACAGGATTACCAACCACTATCCCCTGACCGGCAACGTGCCCGGGCTCCCACCGAACTTCGCCGGCTGGCAGCTCTACATCCACAAAGGGCTCGACCTCGCCGGCGGGACGCACATCGACTACCAGCTCACCAACTTCCCACCCGGGCAATCTCGGGCCGACGTCCAGCAGCGGACGATCCAGGTCATCAACAAGCGCGTCAACGCCCTCAACGTGAGCGAACCTGAGATCCGCGGCGCCGGCGCCAACAACGACCGCATCACAGTCGACCTCGCGGGTGTCACGGCCGACCAGGCGCAAAAAGCCATCGGCGCGGTTTCCAAGCTCGTCTACACCAAGTGGGTCCCGGACGCGAACGTCACCAACGGTCCCGAGCCAGGTTACAAGCCGGCGCTCGTCGGGCTCGAAGGTAGTGACATCACGAGTGCGACCGCTTCGATCGACCAGACCGGAGTGAGCTGGGTGGTCAACGTCAACTTCACGTCGGCCGGCGGAACGACGTTCGCCAACCTGACCCGGGCCAACGTGGCCGCCTGCCCGGGGGACCCGAACACCGTGGCCACCGCCAACTGCCCCCAGCGCCACCTGACGATCTGGCTCGACCTGACCCAGAAGGACATCGACAACTGGGAAAACGCCGCTTACGTATCTGCGGTCTCGTCGACCTACGACCCCGGCTGCCTGGCCGCACAGACGGCTACCACCGTGTGCGGCAAGTTCCTGACCGACCCCATCACCTTGCAGGAGATCGACGGCGGGCAGGCGACGATCAGCGGCAGCTTCACGCAGGCAAGCGCCACCGACCTCGCCACCGGCATCAACTCGGGGTCGTTGCCCGTGGACCTCGTGGTGCTCGACGTGACCCAGGTCAGCTCGACGCTCGGCGCGCAGTCGGTGAACCTCAGCCTCGCCGCGGGCCTGCTCGGGCTCTCGATCGTGGTCCTCTTCATGATCATCTACTACCGCGTGCCGGGCCTTCTCGCGAGCATCGCGCTCCTGTTCTACGCGGCCGCGGTCCTGGCCGTGTTCAAGGTCGTGCCAGTGACCCTGACGCTCGCGGGCATCACCGGTTTCATCCTGTCGGTGGGCATGGCGGTCGACGCCAACGTGCTGATCTTCGAGCGGTTCAAAGAAGAGGTGAGAGCCGGCCGGACCATCGCCGCCGCAGTCGACGCCGCGGTCAGGCGCGCCTGGCCGGCCATCCGCGACTCCAACACATCGACTTTCATAACCTGCGTGATCCTGGGCTTCGTGGGACCGTCGCAGGTGAAGGGCTTCGCGATCACCCTGGGCATCGGCGTCGTGGCCAGCCTCATCTCGTCGATCGTCGTAACCCACAACCTGCTTGCGATCGTCATGACGGCCGGCAGCTTACGGCGACCTTCGCTCCTGGGGGTGGACCGGATCCGCAATGTCTGACGTCGTGCCCGAGCAGCAAGCAACCGACATCGCAGCGGACAGAGCGACCAAGGAAAGCGCACCGGTCGAAGAGATCCGCGAGCCGCGCGTCCGAAAGCTGAACATCATCGGCCAGCGCAACATCTTTTTCGCCATCTCGCTGCTGATCATCATCCCGGGCATCCTCTCAATGGCGACCAGGGGTTTTTTGCTCGGCATCGACTTCGTTGGTGGCACCGAGTTCACCGTCACCTTCGCCCAAGAACCCTCGCTCACCCAGGTCACGAATGCCGTCGCGGCGGAGAACGACAACGGCTCGGTGATCCAGACCGGCGGGGGAGGGTACATCCTCCGCTATCCGCCTCTCACCCCCGCCCTCCAGAAGCAGGTCGAAGACGACCTCCAGGCCCGGCTCGGCACGGCGAACTTCAGCCAGGTGCTGGAGGTGGGGGGCACGATCGCCGGCGAGACCATCGAGTTCGCGCTGCTCGCGGTGGTGCTGGCCGCGGCGGCCATCCTCTTCCTGCTGGCGATCCGATTCCGAAACGTGCCCGGAGGCTGGCGTGCAGGCTTCCAGTTCGGAGGGTCCGCGCTCTTCGCTTTGCTGCACGACGTCTTCCTGCTGACAGGGCTGTTCTCGATCATCGGCAAGGTCCTGAACCTGAGGATCGGCGAGATCGACAGCCTTTTCGTGACCGCCGTGCTGACCGTGGTGGGCTTCTCAGTCCACGACACCATCGTCGTCTTCGACCGGATTCGCGAGAACCTTCGCGTCAGCCAGAGGCTCTCATTCGAGCAAGTCGTGAACTTGAGCATCATGCAGACCGCCGCACGGTCCATCATCACCAGCTTCACTGTCGTCCTGGTCCTGGCGGCGATCCTCATCGCCGGCGGCACGACGCTCAAAGGCTTCGCCCTCGCGCTGTTGATCGGGATCGTCTCGGGCACCTACAGCTCGATCTTCAACGCCTCGCCCCTGCTGGTCGTGTGGCGCAGGCTGCAACCCCTCCGCTGAGCCCGCTGCAGGCTGGTAAGGTGTCGACGGACACCGGACATGCCGACCTGGCCAATAACGTCACTGAAGGAACTGCTCGAGCCGACGCTCAACCACATGGGTTATGAGCTTTACTCGCTCGACCAGTCGGGCTCGGCCGGCCGCACGCTGCGTGTGTCGATCGACCACGCCGAGCCGATCACCATCGAGGACTGCGAGCGCGTGAGCCGCGTCGTCGGTCCTCTCATCGACCACTCCGACCTGATCAATGGTCCATACGACCTCGAGGTCTCGTCGCCTGGCGCCGAGCGTCCGCTGCGAAACCACCAGGAGTACGAGAGGTTCAGCGGTAGGCGCGTGAACATCAGGTACATGACCGGCGAGTCGGAGACGGTGGTCGAAGGTCAGCTGGTCGCGGCCGACGCGGCGGGCATTGCGGTCCAGGCCCTCGGCGCGCGAGGGCGCGCACCGGTGATCGTGCACATTGCATGGAGTGACGTTGTCGCGGGCAGGCTCGCGGTCGCAATCTGAGCCGTCCACCGAGAGCTTCGGCGAGGCGCTGACCGCGCTATGCGCCGAGGTGGGCATCCCCTTCGAGGAGATGCTGCACACGGTTGAAGGCGCGCTCGCGGCCGCCTACAGGCGTGCATTCAACCCGCCCGGCGACATCACGGTCAAACTCGACATCAAGACCGGGGCGCTGGACGTCCGCAGCCGGGTCGTGAGCCCCGACGGAACCGCGGTGGAGGGGCAGCTTCCTTCCGAAGATTTCAAGCGCATGGCAGCCCAGACGGCCAAGCACGCGGTGCTGCGTCATATTCACGACCTCGAGCGTGACAAGGTGCTGCGCGATGTCGCGGAGCACAAGGGAGAGCTGTCCTCGGGCGTGGTCGATCGCATCGAGGCCGGGACCGTCTATGTCGACCTGGGTCGCGCCGAAGGCATCATGCCACCTGAGGAGCAGATCCCCGGGGAGCTGCTGCACGTCGGTCGGCCCGTGCTGGTGGTCATCCTCGACACGCAGCGCAACACGCGCCAGGCGTCGGTCCGCGTGTCGCGCGCCGCGAGGTCCTTCGTCAACCGGTTGCTGGAGGCCGAGGTGCCGGAGATCAAAGCCGGCACGGTGGAGATCAGAGCGATCGCGAGGGAACCCGGCCTGCGAACCAAGATCGCCGTGTCGGCCACGCAAACCGGACTGGATCCTGTCGGCGCCTGCGTCGGCCCTAAAGGCGTCCGCCACCGCGCGATCCTGAGCGAGCTCTCCAACGAGCACGTCGACATCGTGCCCTGGTCCGATGACCCCGAGGCTTTCGTAGCCGCTTCGCTCGGCCCGGCCAAGGCGGACTCGGTTTCCATCGACCGGGCTACGCGCACGGCGACCGTCCTAGTCCCGCGGGCGCAGCTGTCGCTGGCGATCGGACGCGACGGCCAGAACGCGAGGCTCGCGGCCAAGCTCACCGGACTGCGGATCGACATCAAGCCGAGCGATTCAGACAGCCCGGTCGCTGACGATGGGAACTCATGAACCTGTCCGGACCTGCGTCGGATGCCGCATGGAAGGTGACAAGCGGGGGCTGATCCGCATCGTCCGCCGCGCGCAAGGCGGCGCATCGGTCGACGTCTCAGGACGAGCGAGCGGCCGCGGCGCATACCTGCATCCAGATCCTCCGTGCATCGAATCGGCCCGCAAGAAGCGCTCGCTCGACCGTGCACTTCGGACCCCGATCCAACCTGAGCTGTGGTCTGAGCTGACGGCGATCCACTAGCCGGCACCGCGGCCGAAGGCCGATGGACCTGGCACCTCCCCGCTGGCGGGGAGGGTGGCCGAAGGCCGGGTGGGGAGGACCGTCTTCGAATGCGACACAAGACCCCCAAAAGTTTCGAATTCGCCCGGAACGGCATAATCAGTAGTCCGGCATGAAAGCACACGAACTCGCGCGCGAACTCGGAATCAGCCAGAAAGAGCTGGTGAACTTCCTCCAGCAACGAAGGCTGACTCGCAACGCGGCCGCCCCATTGGCGCCCGCTGCGATCGAGGCCGCCCGGTCCGCGTTCAAGCCCCTTTCGGCCACGCCCAAGATCGAATCGAACGGCGAGCGCAAGGTCGCACTGCCACCGACCCTGTCGGTGAAAGACCTCGCGGAAAAGCTCGGTGTCAGCCCGGTCGAGGTCATCAAGAAGCTGATGGCTTCGAAGATCTTCGCCACCATCAACCAGGTGATCGACTTCGCGACGGCCGAGATCGTTGCCGACGAGTTCGGCTTCACCGTCGAGCCTGTCTTGAGCGAGGACGTGGTCGCGGTCGAGTCGGCGGAGGGCGAGGGCAACGTGGTCACCACATCGCGCGAGGAGCTGTTCTCAGTCGCGCACGAGGACCCCGCCAAGCTGAAAGAACGGCCACCCATCGTCACGGTGCTCGGCCATGTCGACCACGGCAAGACCTCCATCCTGGACGCAATCCGCAAGACTCGTGTCGCAGCGGGCGAGGCCGGCGGCATCACCCAGCGCATCGGCGCCTACAAGATCGAGACAGCGGACGGCCACCCGGTGGTCTTCATCGACACCCCCGGCCACGAGGCGTTCACCGCGATGCGCGCGCGGGGGGCGCAGGTGACCGATGTCGTCGTGCTCGTGGTTGCCGCCGACGACGGGGTCATGCCGCAGACGGTTGAGGCGATCCAGCACGCGCGTGCCGCCAAGGTTCCGATCATCGTCGCCATCAACAAGATCGACAAGGAGGGCGCCAACCCTGACCGCGTGCACCAGGAGCTGGCGACACAGGGGATCGTGACCCGCCATTACGGCGGCGAGCACGAATGCGTGCACCTGAGCGCGAAGACAGGCCAGGGCATTGACGACCTGCTCACGACCATCGTGCTGTCCACCGACATCCTCGAGCTCAAGGCCAACCCCGACCGCAATGCGATCGGCACCATCGTGGACGCCCACCTCGAGCGCGGCCGTGGCCCCGTGGCGACGGTGCTGGTCCAGGCCGGGACGTTGAGGGTTGGCGACGACTTCGTGTGCGGTCACATCTACGGTCGCGTCCGTGCGCTCGCCGACGACCGTGGCGCCAACGTCATGGAGGCTCCTCCGGCGACGCCTGTGGTCGTGTCGGGCATGAACGAGGTGCCCCAGGCGGGCGACATCTTCCAGGTGGTCGGCTCGGAAAAGGCTGCGCGCCAGATCGCGCTGACCAAGCTGACCGAGAAGCGAACCATCGAAGCGGCCAAGGACTTCGCCCCGCGCATCACCCTCGAGGAGCTTGCGCGCCGCGCCAAGGAGGGCGAGGTCAAGGAGCTCAGCCTCGTGGTCAAGGCAGACGCGCAGGGCACGCTCGAAGCCGTCCTCAGCGCGCTGCAGAAGATCGAGGACCCCGTGGTCGCGATCAAGATCGTAGGCCAGGGCATCGGCGCGGTCAGCGACTCGGACCTGCTGCTCGCGGGCGTCTCGAACGCGATCATCGTCTGCTTCAACCTGAAGCCGACCCCGTCCTCCACCGCCGCGGCCGAGCGCGCCAAGGTGGAGGTCCGCTACTACGACGTGATCTACAAGCTGACCGAAGACGTCGAGCGCGCGGCCAAGGGCCTGCGCGAGCCGACGTACCGGCAGATCCGCGAGGGCAGGGTCGAGGTCGTCACCCCGATCAAGATCCCGCGGCTCGGCATCGTCGCAGGCAGCCGTGTGCTGGAGGGAAAGGTCAGCCGTGGAGGCTGGGTCAAGCTTTTCCGGGGCAAGGAGCAGGTCTTCGAGGGCCGCATCACCTCGCTCAAGCATTTCAAGGAAGACGTCCGCGAAATGCCGGCGGGACAGGAGTGCGGCATCGGGCTCGAGAGCTACGAGACATTTTCGGCAGGCGACACCATGGAGACGTATCGACTCGAGCGGGAAGAAATTTAGGCAAAGCGTGCCTTTGCCGACAGCGGAGGTCGTCATGACCAGCTACCGCGCCGACCAGGTTGGCGAGCAGGTTCGCGAGGAGATCATGTCCATCATCAGGCGCGATCTCAAAGACCCGCGCATCGGTTTCGTGAGCATCACCGCCGTGCGCATGTCGCCAGACCTGCGCCAGGCAAGGGTGCGCGTCAGCGTGCTCGGCAACCCCGAGCAGAAGAAGGAGTCGCTCGCGGGCCTTGTCTCCGCGCGCGGCCTGATCAGGCACGAGCTCGGCCGCCGGCTGCAGAACCTCAAGTTCTCCCCCGACCTGCGCTTCGAGCTCGATCCCTCGATCGAGTACAGCGTCCACATCGCAGAGCTGCTCAAAGAGGTGCTGCCCCAGGGCGGCGCAACGGCCGAGGAGGAGTCATAGCCAAGGCAAAGAGCAAGACCCGGCACCTTTACGACGAGATCAAGGAGCTCATCGACGCGAACCAGGAGATCCTCGTCTTCGGTCACAAAGATGCCGACGGCGACACTCTCGGCTGCAGCCTCGCCTTCGCCGAAGCGCTTCGCACGGCGGGAAAAGACGTGTGGGTGCTCATCCCGCCGCCGCTGCCGCAGATGTACACGTTCCTGCCCGGCTTCGACAACATCCTGTCTGAGCCGCCGCACGGCATCGACCCGCACCTGGTCTTCTTCTTCGACTCGGGCAACCTGGAGCGCTCGGGCAGCAGCGTCAAACGCATCGCCGAGCATGCGGTGATCGTCAACGTCGACCACCACCCGTCGAACTCGCGGTTCGGCGATGTCAACGTGATCGACCCGGCGGCGTCGGCCGTCGGACAGATGGTGATCGAGATGTTGGACCATTTCGCATTCCCGATCACGTCGACCATCGCGGCCAACCTCTACGTCGCGCTGCTCACCGACACCGGGGGCTTCCGGCACGAGAACACCACCCCCCGCACGCTCGAGGATGCGGCCCGGCTCGCACGGCTTGGCGCGGATCCTGGGCACATCGCGACGCAGGTCTACAAGATGCGGCCCGAGACCACGCTCAAGCTCAGCGGCCTGGCTCTCGCCACCATGAGCGTCGAGCTCGAGGGCCGGCTGGCGTGGGCCAAGGTGACACGCCGGATGCTGCGCGAAGCGAGCGCCGTGATGGCCGAATCCGAGGGCATCATCGACACGCTCAACAGCATCGCCGGCCTCGAGGTGGCGATCCTGTTCAAGGAAGTCCAGGGCGAGCTCACCAAGATCAGCGTGCGGAGCCGGGGCGGCGTCGACGCTGCCGCGCTGTGCGCTTCGTTCGGCGGGGGCGGCCACGTGCGGGCTGCGGGCGCCGAGATCGACAAGCCGATCGACGAGGCGGTGAGATACGTCCTGGCGGCCGCCAAGGAGGCCATCCTTGCCGCGCCGCCAGAAAGCTGATTCGCCGCCCTTTCCGACCGGAGTCCTCAACGTCGACAAGGCGGCCGGGGAAAGCTCGTTTGCCGTCGTCAGCCGGCTCCGACGCCTGACGGGCGCTCACCGCGTCGGACACGCCGGCACGCTGGACCCGCTGGCGACCGGCGTGCTGCCCATCCTTTTCGAGTCGGCGACCAGGCTCGCCGAGTTCGCGCTCCGGCTGTCGAAGACATATGTCGCAGACATTCACCTCGGCTTCGTCACGGCCACCGACGATGCCGAAGCCGAGCGGCAGGCGGGAGCCGACCCGAGCGGGCTCACTCGTGAACAGCTGGAGGCCGGCCTGGCCGCCTTCACGGGTCGCATCCTCCAGGAACCGCCGGCGTTCTCCGCCGTCAAGGTCGAGGGCCGGCGCGCCTACAAGCTGGCGCGCAGCGGCGAGCCAACCCGGCCGGTGGCGCGAGAGGTCGTGGTCTACGAGGCGCTCCTGCTCGACTTTCAGCCCGGTCCACAAGCCGTGGCCACGGTCGAGATCCGCTGCGGCAGCGGGACTTACCTGCGCTCGATTGCGCGAGACCTCGGCGCACGATTGGGCGTCGGGGGCTATCTCGGTCGCCTGGTGCGCACCGCGTACGGGCCGCTGGCCATCGCATCGGCCTTGCAGTCGGACGAGATCGCCAGCGCAGATATCGTGCGTGACCGGCTGCTCCCGGCCGAAGTCATACTGCCGGACATGGAGCGGGTGGGGCTCACCGTGGAGCAGACCGCGATGGTCCGGCAGGGGCGCGCCGTGCGCGTTCTACCCGAACCGGGACCCGGTCAGGTGCGCGCCCACGACGGCGGTGGGCGCTTGATCGCGATCGGCCACACCGACCCGCTGCGCCGCACTTTCGTGCCCGAGAAGGTTCTCAACTGAGTTGAGGGTCCACCTCGGGTTGCCATCGAGCCCGATCGGCGCGGTGGCCCTCACGGTCGGCAGCTTCGATGGAGTCCACCTCGGCCATCTCGACGTCATCCGGCACACTGTCCGGTCGGCTCTGGCGGCCGGCGCAGAACCGGCCCTCATCACGTTCGAGCCGCACCCGCGCTGCGTGCTCGACCCGGCCAACTGCCCGCAGTCGATCACCACGCTGCACGAGAAGCTGGAGCTGATCGAGGCCGCCGGGATGGCGCACGCCATCGTCCTTCGGTTCGACCGCGAGCTCGCCTCGTGGACGCCGCGGGAGTTCGTCGGGCGCCTTGGCGCGGCCATGGACATCCGGCGCTGGGTCATCGGCTTCGACTTCGCCTTCGGGCGAGGGCGCACCGGCAGCGCCGAGTGGCTCCGCGCCAATGGACACGATGTCGAGGTCATCCCGCCGTTCCTGGTCGAAGGTCACGAGCTGCACAGCTCCGAGGTCCGGCGGCTGGTCACGACCGGCGAGGTCGAGGCTGCCAACCGCCTGCTCGGCCGCGAATATGCCATGGCCGGACCGGTGGAGGCCGGGGAGCGCGTCGGACGTCGGCTGGGCTTTCCCACCGCGAACATCGGGATCGAGCCCAACAAGCTCGTGCCGGCGCTGGGCGCGTACGCCGGACGGGCATCTGCACCCGACGGCGAGTTCATGGCGGCGCTGTCCGTCGGGTACCGGCCGACGTTCGGCGGCACGCAGCTCCGTGTGGAGGCATTCCTGCTCGACTTCGAAGGCGACATCTACCAGCAGCACCTGGAGCTTCGCTTCCTCCGCTACCTGCACGCCGACATCAAGTTCCCGAGTCCCGCCGAGCTGGTCGTGCAGCTGAAAAAGGACGTCGACGACACCAGGAGGATCGCGGCGAGGTGAAGGTGGTCGTGATCGGGGGCGGAATCGCCGGCTACTGCGCTGCGCTCGCGGCCCGGCGCGACGGGGCGGAGGTCACCCTGGTCGCCCGGGCTCCCGGCGCGACCGCCCTTTATGCGGGCGGAATGGAGATCGTCGACGACCTCGATTCGATCCTGGCGTCTCAGCCCCATCACCCGATCACGCGCCTTGGGCTCGATGCCGTCCGTCTCGCGACCGAGCTCGACGGGGCGATCCAGACGCTGCGACTGGCGCTCGAGAAAGAGGGTCTGAAGTTCGTAGGCGGCTGGCGCACGCGCGGCCTGTACGCGGACATCCACGGGCTCGCCCGCCCCGCCAACCTGGTGCCGGCGACCGTCGCCCCCGGCGAGCTTCGCGCGCTCAGCGGGCACCGGGTGGCGGTCATCGGGGTCTCTCAGGTGGGCGACTACGACGCCGCCTCCACCGCCCAGGCCTTGAAGGAGCTGCACGGGATCGACGCGTTCGCCGAGGAGGTGAGCATCGCCGATCTTCCGGTCGGCGCAGCGCTCACCGATCTCTACGGCCGCCGCGCGCCTTCGGCGACCAGGCCGAAGGCGGCCTCGATCGCCTACCCGCCGGGATTCACCAACCTTCCCGACCACGGTTTCGAGCTGCTCGCCTCCCCGCCGTCGCCGCACGGATGGCGCCTTCAGCAGGCGATCGCGCTCGGTACCGTGAAGGCGGAGGTGACCGGCTTCGAGACCGCCGGGGGTCGCATCGTGGCGGCGCGAGCGGGAGATCGCACTTTCCGCGCCGATACCTTTGTCCTCGCCACCGGGCGGCACATCGGAGGCGGCCTGCGGGGCGGCCGGCAAACGGTCGAACCCCTGCTCGACCTGGGGGTCTTTCACGAGGGCCGGCCGGTGCGCACCCTGGGCACGCGCTTCCAGCACATGCAGTATCTCGACCCTGGAGAAGAGCTGCGAACGGGGGTGGCCACCGACAAGGGGCTGCACCCGCTCGACGAGGAGGGCGTCGCACCTTTTTCGAACCTCTTCGCCGCCGGCGCCGTGCTCGGTGGCTACGACTACAGCGGCCCCTGCGGCTTCGGCGTGCCGATCCTCACCGGTTGGCTGGCCGGCCGGTTCGCAGCGAGGAAACCTTGAGGGCGGAGCTCGAGGCGATCGTCGGGCGGCCTGCGGTCGACGAGCGCGAGGTCCGCGACCTCTGGCCGCTCGCGATCATGGACCGGCGGGCGGGCAACTCCCCGCCTCGGGTGATCGTGGTGCGCCCGTCCGGGCGTGAGCAGGTGGTGGCGGTCCTGCGGTGGGTGGCCGCCCACGACGTCAGGGTCACACCGCTGGGCGGCGGGAGCGGTGTTTGCGGCGCGTTGTCTCCCGACCACGGCGAGATCGTCCTCGACATGGGCGCTTTCGACCGAATTCTCGAGGTCGACGAGGTCAACCTGACCTGCAGGTGCGAGGCGGGGGTGAACGGCCTGGTGCTGGAGCAGCACCTGAACGGCCTGGGCCTGACGCTGGGCCACTACCCGAGCTCCCTGCCCGGAACCACGGTCGGCGGCTTGATCTCCACGCGGTCGTCCGGGCAGGAGTCGAGCCGCTACGGGAGCATCGAGGACATGGTGGTCAGCCTGGCCGCCGTCCTCCCCGACGGGACGTTCGCGGCGCCGCGGCCGGGCCCGCGCTCCGCAGTCGGCCCCGCCCTGCACGAGCTGTGGATCGGGGCCGAGGGTGCCCTGGGGGTCGTGATCGGGGCGGTGCTTCGCGTTCACCGCCTGCCGCCGGCGACCGTGGGCGCCGGCTATGCGTTTGCAGGCCTCGAGGCCGGCCTCACCTGTATGCGCGAGGTCATGCAGTCCGGGATCCGGCCGCTCGTCATGCGGCTGTACGACGCGGAGGACAGCGCCTTCAACGGTTTCGACCTGCCGGCGGGCGGTTGCGCGCTGGTCGTCGCCACCGCCGGCCTGGCGGAGGTCGCGCAATCGGAGGCCGCCGCGATCAGGGTGATCGCCGGCTCGGCCGCCCACCTCGGCCCTGGACCGTGGGAGCGCTGGCAGCGCCACCGTTTCGACCTGTCGGCCGAGCGGCTCAAGACGTTCCTGGAACCGGCCAACTCATATCTCGACACGGTCGAGCTCGCGGCGCCCTGGACGGTGCTTCCCGAGCTCCACTCGAGGGTCAAGGCCGCAATAGGCGTCGGCGGGCTGGCGTTATGCCACTTCAGTCATGCCTACGAGCAGGGGTGCTGTGCCTATTTCTCATTCGCGGGCTCTGCCGGCAGCGAGCAGGATGCCCGCGCCAGCTACGGGCGGGCCTGGGAGGGTGCGATGAGCGCGGCACTCGAGCTTGGTGCGACGATCAGCCACCACCACGGTGTGGGCCAGGTGCGGGCGCGCTGGGTCGCCGATGAGATGGGAGGATGGATGAAGGTGTGGCGAGCGGTGAAAGAGGGGCTCGACCCGAACGGGATCATGAACCCGAGGGCCATGGGAGGCTCGAGATAGGCGGCCAGGCCGGTGCTCCGGTGCTCTTCATCGTCAACCCCGCATCGGGGGCAGGGAAGGCGGCGCGCGACTGGGCGGCCGTCGAGGGGTGGCTGCCTTCTGCCGGCATCCCGTTCGAGTCCGCCCTCACCACGCGAGCGCTCGAGGCGACCGAGATCGCGGAGAGGGCCGTGCGGCAGTCGAGGCCGGTGGTGGTCGCGGTCGGCGGTGACGGCACGCTGAACGAGGTCGTCAACGGCTTCTTCCACAACGGCGCCCCGATCCCCACGACGAGCAAGCTCGCGATGGTCCCGCTGGGCACCGGCGGAGATTTCCGCCGGACGCTCCGCATACCTCTCGACGTCAAGGCCGCTCTGCAGGTGATCAGCGGTGGGCTCGTCCGGCGCCTGGATGCGGGCTGCGTGACCTACCAGGCCGAGGACGGCTCGACGCGAGTGCGGCATTTCATCAACATCGCGGATGCCGGCTACGGGGGCGAGGTCGTCCACCGCGTCAACCACGGCAAGAAGCGGCTGGGTAGCGCCACCTTCACCTTCGCCGCGCTGATGGCCCTCCTCGCCTACAGGAACAAGCCGATGACGGTGGTCATCGACGGCAACACTCACGAGCTGGCCAAAGCGCAGCAGGTGGTGATCGCCAACTGCCAGTACTTCGGCGGGGGCATGAAGATGGCTCCCACCGCCTCGCCGACCGACGGTGTTTTCGACGTCATCCTGGTCGCCAACGCAGGCAAGATCGAGACGATTCGCGGCATGAGCGACATCCGAAGCGGCAAGCACCTCGACCAGCACAACCCGAAGATCGAGCTGCTTTATGGCAAGCGCATATCGGTCACCTCGCCCGAGAAGGTTCGCATCGACCTGGACGGCGAGCAGCCGGGCTTCCTGCCTGCGCTTTTCGAGATCCAGCCTGGAGCGATCGAGTTCATAACGCCGCGATAATCAAGCGATGACCAAAGGCGTCATCGCGACTCCTCATCACCTCGCGAGCGAGGCCGGAGCGAGCGTGCTGCGCGACGGCGGCAACGCCATCGACGCCGTGATCGCGGCCGACGCCGTGCTGTGCGTCGTCTACCCGAGCATGACGTCGGTCGCGGGCGACCTGATGGCGATCGTGTGGCCGGCCGGTGCCGGAGCGCCCGTCGGTCTGATCGGCGCCGGACGGTCGGGCGAGCTCGCGACCATCGAGGCCGTCCGGTCTCGAGGTCACGCGCAGATGCCGGTGCGCGGAGTGCTCACGGTGACGGTGCCGGGCACGGTCGAGGCGTGGGGGAGGCTGCTCGAGCGCTTCGGCACGTTCGGCCTCGGCGCGGTCCTCGAGCCCGCAGCGGCGCTGGCGCGCGACGGATACGTCATCACGGCCCACCTCTCCCGCTTCCTGATGGACGCTGCCGACCTCCTGGGGCGTGAGCCGGCAGCCCAGGCGCTGTATCCGCCGATGGAGGCGGGGATGCTCCTGCGCAACCCCGACCTCGCGTCCGTGCTGCAATCCATCGGCCGGGGCGGGATCGGTGGCTTCTACCGAGGCGAGATCGCGGCCGAGATCGCCGCGGCGATCAAGCGGCGAGAAGGGCTCGTCACCGCTCAAGATCTCGCCGCTCATCGCTCCGAATGGGTGGACCCGGTTAAGGTGGCGTATCGAGACCTCGTGGTCTATGAGCTCCCGCCGCCGACCCAGGGGCTGGCCGCGGCAGCCATGCTGGCGCGGTTGAACACCGTGCCACCACGAAGTCTGCGCCCGGGCATCGACTTCATCGAGCCGTTCAAGCGGGCACGCGACGTGGCTTACGGGCTGCGCGATCGATACATCACCGACCCGGATTTCGCGAAGGCACCGCCGGCCCCCTTTCTAGACCCTACCCATGTCGCCCGAGAGAAGACCACGTCTTTGGAGGGCGGCGACACCGTGTACATGTGCGCCGCCGACGAGCACGGCAACGTCGTCTCGCTCATCCAGAGCGTCGCGTTTGATTTCGGCTCCGGGATCGTCGCGGAGGGCACCGGCATGCTGTTGCAGAATCGGGGCAGCTACTTCAGCCTCGACCCGAAGCACGTCAACCGGCTCGAGCCCAGGAAACGCACGATGCACACGTTGATCCCGGCCATGGCTTCGAAGGACGGCCGGCCCTGGGCTGCCTTCGGCTCGATGGGCGGTGACGGCCAGCCTCAGCTGCAGGCGCAGGTCCTGGTCAACCTCGTGGACCATGGTCTCGAGCCAGCCGAGGCGGTGGCGCGGCCCAGGATCCGGATCCTCGCCGACGGGGTGACGGTGTCGGTGGAGGCGGACTATCCCGGCGCGGGCGGGTTGTCGCATTCGAAATGGAAGGTGGAGCTGATGCCGCCCAAACATCACCTTTTCGGACACGCACACTCGATCGTGATCGACGGACCGAATCAATGGCGCGCCGGGGCCGACCCGCGCTCCGACGGGAGCGTGGAGTTCGCGCCCTGACGGCCGATGCCACGCCGCACGTATACTTCGAGGTCGAGTTTTGGCAGTAGAGACTGAAGTCAAGGGCAAGCTCATCGCGGAGCACAAACGCGCCGACAAGGACACGGGTTCGCCCGAGGTCCAGATCGCGCTTTTCACCGCGCGCATCAGGGAGCTCACCGAGCACCTGAAGACGCATGCCAAGGACCATC
>Ga0307374_10004103_pt1 | contig 24443 bp, 24 predicted proteins | sample OX3MG_FD_202532 | JGI IMG/M metagenome (GOLD analysis project Ga0307374, IMG submission 202532) | Soil microbial communities from Risofladan, Vaasa, Finland - OX-3 | ecosystem: Environmental > Terrestrial > Soil > Coastal area > Acid sulfate soil | place: Finland: Risofladan, Vaasa | collected... | reverse complement strand
TTTTGCTCCTCGGAGCCGGCGATCATGACCGGCCCGGTGGGCAGCCGGGTCAACAGCAACATGAGGGCGGCCGTGTTGGAGTACTTGGCCACCTCCTCGATGGCGATGGTAAGGCCCAAGATGCCGGCCCCGCCGCCCCCGTAGGCCTCGGGAATGCACAGGCCGAGCAGGCCGGCGTCCCGGAAAGACTCGAAGACGTCGGTCGGGTACTCGCCGCTGCGGTCGATCTGGCGGGCGCGGGGTTGAACCTTGTCGCGGGCCAGGCGGCGCACCACGTCGCGTAGCTCGGTCAACTCGGGTGAGAGTTCGAAGTCCACCGGGCCACGCTACCGGACGCCCCGCGACGCCTCGCAGGCCCCGGGGCACGACACGGTAGTGTCGGCCCATGTCCATGGCCGCGCCCAGCGCGCCGGGGGCGGCCACCATCGAGGTCCACGACCTGAGCCGCCGCTTCGGCGACCTCGAAGCCGTGCGCGGCGTGACCTTCGACGTGGCGCCCGGAGAGACCTTCGGCTTCCTCGGCCCCAACGGTGCGGGCAAGTCGACCACCATCTCCATGCTCTGCACACTGCTCAATCCGACGGCCGGGCGGGCCACCGTGGCCGGCTTCGACGTGGCCCGCCAGCGAGCCGAGGTGCGCAAGCGCATAGGCCTCGTCTTCCAGGACACCACCCTCGACGACTACCTCACGGCCGAGGAGAACCTGCGCTTCCACGCCGAGCTCTACGGCGTTCCCCGGGCCCAGGCCGCCGAGCGCCTGCGCGACGTCATGGAGATGGTGGGCCTGTGGGATCGGCGCACCGGGCTGGTGCGGACGTTCTCGGGGGGGATGAAGCGCCGGCTCGAGATCGCCCGGGGCTTGTTGCACTCGCCCCGGGTGCTGTTCCTCGACGAGCCCACGGTGGGGCTCGACCCCCAGACCCGGTCCCACATCTGGAGCTACATCAACGACCTGCGCCGGCGCGAGTCCATCACCATGTTCCTCACCACCCACTACATGGACGAGGCCGAGCACTGCGACCGCATCGCCATCATCGACGAGGGGCGCATCGTGGTCATCGACACACCCGAGGCCCTGAAGGCGAGCGTCGGGCGCGACCGCGTGCAGCTGCACACGGCCGACGACCAGGCTGCCATCGTGGCCCTGCGCGACCGCTTCGGGCTGGAGGCGACAGTCAGCGAAGGGGCGGTGACCATGCACGTGGCCGGGGGCGAGCAGTTCGTGCCCAGACTGTTCGCCGAGCTCGAGGTACCCATCTCCTCGGTGAGCATCGCCCGGCCCACCTTGGACGACGTGTTCATGAACTACACGGGCCGTACCATCCGCGATGCGGAAGCCTCGAGTGCAGAACGCATGGCCGGTTCGCCGTGGATGCGCGCCGCGAGGCGGCGATGAGCACCGAACCGCTGGGCACCGGCCCGGTCAGCACCGAACCGCTGAGGACGGCCGCCGCCGGCACCGCCCACCGAGCGACCCCCGCCCCGGTGCGGGTGGCCGGCGGGCGCTGGCGCGACGACGCCCGCGCCGTAAAGGTGGTGTGGCGGCGAGAGCTGATCCGATTCGGCCGCAACCGCCTTCGCATCGTGACCTCGCTCGTGCAGCCGGTCCTCTTCCTCTTCGTGCTGGGCACCGGGCTGTCCTCGCTCGTGTCCAAGGGACTGCCGGCCGGGAGCGGGGTCAATTTCCGGACCTTCATGTTCCCGGGGGTGGTGGCCATGACGGTGCTGTTCACTTCGATATTCTCGGCCGTGTCCATCGTGTGGGACCGCGAGTTCGGTTTCCTGCGCGAGATGCTGGTGGCTCCGGTGCGCCGCGGCGCGCTGGTGGCGGGCAAGTGCGCCGGAGGCGCCACCGTGGCCACCTTGCAGGCCCTCATCATGTTGGCCCTGGCCGGGCTGGTGGGGGTGCCCTACTCCCCGCTGCTGCTGCTCACTCTGGCCGGGGAGATGCTGCTGGCCGCCGTGACGATCACCGCCCTCGGAACCGCCCTGGCCTCGCGTATGGCTCAGGTGGAGTCCTTTCAGGTGGTGATGCAGTTCGTCGTCCTGCCTTTGTTCTTCTTGTCGGGGGCCCTGTTCCCCATCCGGGGGCTGCCGACGTGGCTGAGCATCCTCACCCGCCTGGACCCGCTGGCCTACGTGGTGGACCCCATGCGCAGAGCCGTCTTCGCCCACATGCACACGACGCCGGCCGTGGCCAAGGTCTTCGGGGCCACCATGACCTGGGGCTCGTGGCACGTGCCGGTCAGCCTCGAGCTCGGCCTCACCGCTGCCTTCGGCGCCCTGATGCTGGGCCTGGCCATCGTGGCCTTCTCGCGCACCGACTGACGGCACAGCCGGCCGGGACCTCCGGCCCTGTCGGGGCAGGGTCTCCAGCCTCCACGCTGCAAGGAGGGCCAACGACACAGGAGGAGTGCCCGTGGACCGACCGGCCATCGTCACCGAGGGACTGTCCAAGCGCTACGGAACCGTGGAAGCCCTGGCCGGATTGGACTTGTCGGTGGCGGCCGGCGAGGTGGTCGGGTACCTGGGGCCCAACGGGGCCGGCAAGACCACCACCATCCGGCTGCTGCTCGGGCTCATCCACCCGAGCGCCGGACGAGCCGAGATCTTCGGGCTGGACACCCAACGCCAAGCCGTCGAGGCCACCGGCACCTGGCTTACGTGCCGGGGGAAGCCACCCTGTGGCCCACGCTCACCGGAGCCGAGACGCTGCACGTGCTCGGCCGGGTGCAGGGGAGCGTCGACGCGGCCTATGGCGACGAGTTGGTGGAGCGCTTCGACTTCGATCCGTCGAAGAAGGTGCGCTCCTACTCCAAAGGCAACCGCCAGAAGCTGGTCCTGATCGCCGCCCTCATGACCCGAGCCGAGCTGCTGCTGCTCGACGAACCCACTGCCGGCCTCGACCCCCTGATGGAGCAGGCCTTCCGCGACGCCATCGGCCAGGCGCGCCGGCGGGGCCAGACCGTCTTCCTCTCGTCGCACATCTTGAGCGAGGTGGAAGCTCTGTGCGACCGCATCGGCATCCTGCGCCAGGGACGGCTGGCCGACCTGGGCACCATGGCCCAGCTCCGCCACCTGTCGGCCACCTCGGTGCAGGCCGCTTTCGAAGCAGCGGTGCCCGATGTGTCGGGCGTCCGGGGTGTGAGTGCGGTGCCGGTGGAGGGGAACGTGATGCGCTGCCAGGTACAGGGGTCGATCGAGCCGCTCCTGCAGGCTCTGGCCGGCGCCGGCGTGCACACTCTGCTCAGCCACGAGCCCTCCCTCGAAGAGCTGTTCCTAGCCCACTACGGAGCCGGCGGGACGGCCCGGGAGCTCGCCGCCGTCGGTCCCCGGTGACCGGTAGTCCGTGTTCTTCAGGCTCACCGCCGGCAAGGCGGCGCGCTCAGGTGTGCTGTGGGGTTACATCTTCGGCATCACCGCAGCGGTGTCGGCTCTGTCGTACACCACGACGTAACGCACCACGGCTTCTCGCCTGGCCCTGGTGCGGGCGTTCGGTTCCAATGCCGCCTTTGCCGCCTTGTTCGGGCCGGCGCACGAGCTGCAGAGTGTGGCTGGCTTCACCGCCTACAAGTGCCTGGGGTTTCTGAGCATCGTGGGCGCCGTATGGGGCCTGCTAACGGCCACCCGGCTCCTGCGCGGCGAGGAGGAGGCAGGACGCTTCGAGTTGCTGCTGGCCGGGCCCACCACCGCCCGGCGGGCCACCACCGAGGCCCTCGGCGGCCTCGGGGCCGGTCTAGCCACGATGTTCGCGCTGACAGCGGCCCTGGCCGCGCTGGCCGGTCGGTCATCGAAGATCGACTTCTCGGTGACGTCGGCGCTGTTCTTCGCCCTAGCGCTGGTGGCCAGCGCCGGCGTGTTCCTCGGCGTGGGAGCGGTGACGGCGCAACTGGCTCCCACGCGGCGCCAGGCGGCTGCCTATGCCGGCGTGGTCTTCGGCGTCTGCTACGCGCTGCGCATGGTGGCCGATTCCGGCACCGGCCTCGAATGGATGCGGTGGACGACACCACTCGGATGGGTGGAGCAACTGCAACCATTGACCAGGTCCGACGCCGTGGCCCTGGTGCCGCTCGCCGCGTTGGTGGCCGGGCTCAACGTCGTGGCCCCAGCGCTGTGCGTGCTCGGGCTCGGGGCTCTCGTCCTCGGCCTGTGGCCCAGGGCGGCGGGGGCCGCCCCCTTCGTCCTGGTGGGCTGGTCGATCTTCGTCGACCTCGTGGGCGGCCTGGCCCACATGAGCCACTGGCTGCTCGACACCTCGCTGTTCCACCAGATGGCAGCGGCGCCGGCCGCCGCTGCGGACTGGGCCAGCGCCGGCGCCATGGCCGGAGTGGGCGTGGTGGCCGCCGTCCTCGGTCTGGTGGCCTTCGACCGGCGCGACCTGCAAGTGCGCTGAAGGGTCGCCGGCCCGGTCAGTGTCCCTCGTAGACCAGCGCCCTCCACTTCCCGGTCAGGGCGATGGTGCTCAACACGGTGCCCGCTTCGAGGAGCCAGCGCAGCTGTTCAGCGTGCGCTGTGCCCGGCGGGGTCAGCACCACCAGGCCTCGCCGAGGATGGTCCTGGACCCAGCGCCAGCCCTCGGGAAGCGCCACCCCGAGCGATGCCAGTCGGGCCACCACCTTGGTGCCGGTGGCATGCTGGACCCCGACCGAGTCGGGCTCGACACCGTGGCGGCCGTGGCGGCCGCACACCCAGGTGCACACCGGCACCTCGTGCACAGCGGTGGAGAACAACGCTCCCAGGGCGCCCTGGGCAGCGGGCTCGTCGTCCTCGGCGATGCCCGGCTGCAGGTTGACCCAGCCACGGCCAGCCGCCCCCAGCCGCTCGATGTGCGACAGCACCTGGCCGCTGTCGGCGGTGACGAACTCGAACTCCTCCGACGGTCCGGCCATGGCCTTCGGGTCAATCCGCCGGCCGCATCGGCTCCCCGTCGAAGCGGTCGACGGTGGTGAACTCCTCCACGGGTTGGCGCCGGAGACGGCCGGGTTGGTGCACGGGACGACCGAGGGCTATCACGGCGGCCACGGCGAACTCGTCGGGCACCCCGAGCCTCCGACGCACGGCGTCCTCGCCCCGGGTGGCCATGGTGGTCATCACGCCGCCGAGTCCTTCGGCGCGCGCGGCGAGCAGGATGCTCCAGGCGAAGGGATAGACCGACGCTCCTCCCACCAACGTGTAGCGGTCAAGATCACGATCCACCGCCGCCAGGCGCCGGAGGTCGGCCAGCAGCACCAGCAGTACCGGCACCTCGTCCAAGTGCTCGGCGAAGCCCCCCGGTCCGGCGGCGGCCGCCGCAGCCATGGCCGGCGCTTCGGCCAGGGCCCGGCGCTCGGCCTCGAGGTCGGTCACCGGCGCCCACGGGGTGAGCCCGGCCGCCGACATGGCCAGGTAGGGGTACCACCCCTGCAGGTACACGTCGCGCAGGGCCCGGCGGGTGGCGCCGTCGCGCACCAGGATCACCCTCCAGGCCTGGCGGTTGCCACCGTTGGGGGCGAACCGGGCCGTGTCGAGCAACCGGTAGACGACCTCGTCGGGAACGGACGTGGGCTCGAACTGGCGCGCCGCCCCGGTGCTGCGCAGGGTGTCGACCAGGTCCACGGAGGCCGACGCTAATGGCGGGACAAGTCCACCGCGCTGTGGCGAGTCACGGGCTCATCTCCTCGGGCTCGCGGCCTTTGGTCTCGGGCACCAGCCAGAACAGCCCGGTGGCCGCCAGCATGGGCACGAAGGTCACCAGCCCCCCAACGGCGAAGCGGTTGCCCACGTCGGCCACGGCGCCGAACAGCAGCAGCCCGAGCACGGCTCCGATCACCCCGGCAGCCACGTTCCACCCGGCCACCGAGGCGCGCACCGAGGTGGGGAACAGCTCGTTGGCCAAGGCGCCGGCCGCCGGGGCGAAGCACCCTCCAGACAAGGCGGCCAGCTCGTAGCCGCAGTAGAGGGCGGCGTGGGGCCCGCTGTAGGTGATGGCGGCGGCCACGGCCATGCCGGCCATGGCCATGGCGCCGGTGGGGCGCCGACCCAAATGATCGGCCAGGTACCGACCGAGCAGCAGCCCGACCAGGCCCACGGGGCCGGCCACCACCACCATGACGGCGGTGGCCGCCCCCGACAACTTGAGGACGTTCTGGGCGTACACGAAGACGAAGCTGTTGGCCGGGCCGGCGATGACCGACACGCAGAATGCGAGCGAGGACACCACGAGCAGGCGGCGGCGGAACCGCTGGCTCACCGCCCCGAAGACGGGCATGGGGTGGTCGAGCTCGGCCGCCGCGATGGCGAAGCGCTCAGACTCGACCACGTGGCGGCGCACCAGGGCCACGCCGATGAGCGGTAGCAGGGCCAGGGCGAAGATGCCGCGGAACCCGAGGACGCCGGCGGCCAGGCCGTGCAGCACGGCGGTCAGCCCGGAGCCCAGCGCGTAGCCGGCGGCGATGAGGCCGATGGCCTTGGCCCGGTCGTGGCTGGCGGTCTCCTCGGCCGCCCCCACCTGAGCCAGAGCGCTGGTGGCCGACAACAGCGGCCGGCCCAGGGCGAAGATGGCCACGAACCACCAGTAGCCGGGGCTGGTGGCGGCCACCACCGTGAGCACCAGCCCTAAGGAACAGGTGAGCAGGAGCATGGTGCGCCGGCCCAGGCGGTCGGCCAGGCCGGCCAGGGGCAGGCCGCCGAGCGAGGCCAGGCGCAGCACGGCCAGGCCGACTCCGAGTTCGGTGCCCGACAAGCCGGCCCGATCGGCGATGGAGTTCCCCGAGGTGGCGTGGCCGAAGGCTTTGGCCACGTCCCCCAGCGCCGACACGGCGCCGAATTGTCCGAAGCCCGAGGCCATGGCCAGCAGGGCCAGGCTCAGCACGGCAGGGTCGAGCCAGCCGCGCAACTCGATACCGACGATGCGCGGGCCCGGTTCGCTCATGGCTGGCCGAGTCACCTCCTCGCCGTCAGGCTCGCGCCCGGTGGCCAGGAGTGGGGTGACCCCCTGTCGTCAGGCCGACTTGCGGCGTTGGCGAAGGATCCGACGACGCTCGCGCTCGGTGGCCCCACCCCAGACGCCCTCGCGCTCGCGGTGAGCCAGGGCGTGCTCGAGGCAGGCCTGGCGGACCGGGCACATCGAGCACAGCGCCTTGGCCTCCTCGGCGTCCTCGTCGGACACCGGGTAGAAGACCTCGGGGTCGATGCCCCGGCAGGCGGCTCGCTTGCGCCATGTGGCGGTCGAATGGGCGGTCATCGGAGTCACATCCCTCGGATCAGTGCGGTGTGTCGTCTCGTCAGTGCGTGGGTCTGTTCGGGTCCAACTGTGCTATGGCCCGCCGAAATTGCCCGTGACCAGGGACAATGATCCCCGGGTAGGGAATACAGCGGAACAGCCAGTATGGCCCAGCCGCACCGGGGTTGTCCAGATCCCCCCTGGTCAGGGGCGCAAGTCGCCGAGCAGCTCGGCCCTGGTGGGCGAGGTCAGGACGGTGGTCTCCCGGTAGGACGGGTGGGCCACGGCCAGCGTCACCCGCTCGTCGGCGAAACGCTGCACCTGCGCCGGGGTCAGCACGAAGCGGATGTAATGCACCGACGAGGTGACGTCGGCCCGGGTCAGTTGCTCCTCGTGCGCCTGCTCGGGGATGCATGACACCACGTCGGTGGCGCTGTTGCTGCGTTCCTCGCCGTCGCCCAGGTGCAGCTCCACGGCCCGCTCGATGCCCACCAGCTTGGGCAGCCACTGGCGCAGCGACGGCTCGTCGGTCAACTCGACGAACAACGTGGCCGACAGTTCGCCCGGGCCAGGAATCAGCGGGTTGTACACGTCGAGCTCTCCTTGGATCTGCTCGTCGCTCACCATGCGCTCCACGCGCGCCATCTCCTGGACCTGGAAGCGGATGGTGTCGCGGTTCTCGAAGAGGAGGGTGACGAAAGGCCCCACCGCCACGCGCCGGCGGGCTTTGAGCTCGATGATGCGGCGGCGGAACTCGTCGCGACTTCGCTCGTACTGGCGGATGTCCTCGATGTCCTCGAGGCGCAAGGCGCGCTGGGAGGGTTGGGTCATGGGTGGGCTCCTTCGGATGTACACGATGGGCCGGCCCCGAACGGGGCCGGCCCATCGGACTCCACGCCGGCGACCGGCGCCGGCCGGATGGATCAGGACACGGACTTGAGACCCTCGGCGAAGCGTCCGGCGTGGCTCTTCTCGGCCCGGGCCAGGGTCTCGAGCCACTCGGCCACCTCGGTCAGGCCCTCTTCGCGCGCCGTCTTGGCGAAGCCCGGGTACATCTCGGTGTATTCGTAAGTCTCGCCCTCGATGGCCGACTTCAAGTTGTCGGTGGTAGCGCCCACCGGCACGCCGGTGACGGGATCACCGATCTCGCGCAGGAAGTCGAAGTGCCCGAAGGCATGTCCCGTCTCCCCTTCGGCCACCGAGCGGAACAGCGCGGCGATGTCGGGGTAGCCCTCCACGTCCGCCTTCTGGGCGAAGTACAGGTAGCGACGGTTGGCCTGGCTCTCGCCGGCGAACGCCTCCTTCAGATTGCTCTCGGTCTTGGAACCTTTCAGCTGCGCCACGATGCTTCCTTCCTCTTCTTGTCGTCGGTTTTCCTGACTTTGCTACGGCAGGTCTCGCACAGGCCCCGGAAGACCACTTCGGCGCCGCCCACCTCGAATCCCTCGTCGGCGCCCGGGGGTACCGTCACGGTGCTGAAGTCGACGTGCAGGTCACGCACTTTGCCGCACCGCTTGCACACCAGGTGATGGTGGGGATCTTCGACGTTGGGGTCGAAACGGGTGGTGCCGGTGCCGAGATCGAGCGGTGCCAACTCGCCGAGGGCGGCCAACTCGTGCAACGTCTGGTAGACGGTCTTGAGCGAAATCGTCTCCATGTCGGCCCGGGCCGCCGCGTACACCGACTCCGCCGTCGGATGGGTCACATCCCCGTGGAGGACCCGGAAGATGCACTGGCGCTGAGGGGTGACCTTGCGGCCCTCGCTGCGAAACAGCCTGGTGAGCTCGTCGGGGGACCGCATGACGGATACCACTGTATCACCAATGATTGTTGATTGACATTGGATGTCGAGAAGGGCTGGCCCATAGATGGTCAACCCTGTCCGGGCCCGACGAGTAGCCCGACACCGCGCGCGAATGCACCGGTGGCCCGAGCAGCAACCTCGACGATGCACCGTGCGACGACACCGATGACCGGATCGGGCAGCAACCGAGAACGGGGCCAGGGACTGCTGGTAGTGCCACATCGGCCACTCGCCTGGCCCACATCGAGTCTCCGGCACCTGTGGCAGGCTCTGCGGATGCCGAGCCCCGAGGCACCCGCTTCGTTCGACCGGGCCCGCTCCCTGCAGCGCATGGCCAGCGAGACCTTCGACGTGCTCGTCATCGGGGGTGGCATCACCGGTGCCGGTGTGGCCCTCGATGCCGCCTCGAGAGGTCTGCGAACGGCGCTGGTCGAGCGCCACGACTTCGCCTCGGGAACGTCATCCAAGTCCTCCAAGATGATCCACGGGGGACTGCGCTACCTGCAGCAGCGCGAGTTCCGCCTCGTCTACGAGTCGCTGCACGAGCGTCAGCGGCTGATCGGCAACGCCCCACACCTGGTATCGCCGCTGGCGTTCCTCATCCCGCTCTTCGGCCGCAACGGCGTGGTCTCCAAGCAGGTGGCACGGGCCTACTCGAGCGCCCTGTGGCTCTATGACGCCACGGGCGGGATTCGCATCGGCAAACGCCACAAGCGCATAAGCAAGGCCGAGACCATGGAACACCTCCCCACCTTGCGCACCGACGCGCTGGTGGCGGGTTTCCTCTACTACGACGCCCGGGCCGACGACGCTCGGCTGACTTTGACCCTGGCCCGCACGGCCGCACTGGACCACGGGGCCGTGGTGGCCAACTACGCCGAGGTGACCGGGCTCATCCACGACGCCGGCGGCACCGTGGCCGGGGCCAAAGTGCGCACTGCCGTGCCCGTGCCCGGAGCCGATGCTGGCGCTGAGGTAGAAGTCCGCGCCACGGTGGTGGTGAACGCCACCGGGGTGTGGGCCGACGAGGTCAGAGCCCTCGAAGAAGGAGCCCATCCCCACTCCATCCGTCCGGCCAAGGGCATCCACGTGACCGTTGCGCGGTCCAAGCTGCCGGCCGACATAGCGGCGGTGATCCCGGTGCCGAAGGACAGGCGATCGATCTTCGTGGTCCCCTGGGCCGACGGGGACGACGTCTACCTGGGAACGACCGACACCGACTGGGACGGCGGGCTCGACGATCCGGCTTGTCTGCCCGAGGACGTGGACTACGTGCTCGAGGCGGCCAACGGCGTCGTCACCGAAAAGCTCACCCGCGAGGACGTCACCGGGGTGTGGGCCGGGCTGCGCCCACTGCTCGCCCCGCCCGGGGGGCGCCACGTGAGCGAGCGCACGGCCGACATGTCCAGACGCCACACCGTGCGCGTCTCGGACGGCGGCATGGTCACAGTGACCGGCGGGAAGCTGACCACCTACCGGCGCATGGCCGAGGACACCGTCGATGCCGTGGTGCACCGCCTGGGCTCAAAGGCCCCGGTCGGGGCCAGGCGCTCCCGGACCGCCCATCTACCCCTGCGCGGCGCGGCGGGCCTGGACCAGGTCCGATCCGCCGGGGCGGCAGCCGGCCTCGGGGTGGCCGACGACGTCCTGGCCGCCTTAGCCGGTCGCCACGGGGGCGAAGCACCCGACGTGCTGCGCATGGCGTCGGGCCGACCCGAGCTCTTGGAACCTCTTGTGCCCGGGCTGCCGTACCTGCGCGTGGAAGCACTGTGGGCGGTGCACCAGGAGATGGCCCTCACCCTCGACGACGTGCTGGCCCGCAGGACCCGCGCCGTACTGCGCCGGGCCCGGCCCTGCGCCGACGAAGCGGCCGCCGTGGCCGCTCTGCTGGCACCGGCGTGGGGCCGCAACGCCGGGGCGGCCGACGAGGAAGCCGAGGCCTTCGCCCGTCGCACCCTGGCCGAACTGGCCCGAGCCGGCCTCGAGCCCACCCGCCCGGAGCCGGCGTCTTGACCACCTCGACGAACCCGAGCGAGCCCACGCCGGTCACTGAGGTGGACGCCGCGCCGTCCGAAGTCGGCGAGCGCCTCGAAGGCCCGCGGGTGCCTGTGGACGACCGCCTGCTCGAACGCCTGCGATCGGTGTGCGCCGAGGTCACCGCCGACGACAGCGCCAGGGTGGAGGCGGGGCGCGACTGGTGGCCCCTGGCTATCCGGTGGGCCATGGGTGGCACGGTGCCGGCCCTGCCGGCGGTGGTGGCCCGACCCGGCGACGCCGCCCAGGTGGCAGCGGTGCTTGCCGCCTGCCACGAGGGACGGGTCCCGGTCACGGCCATGGCCGGACGCTCGGGCGTGTGCGGCTCGAGCGTCCCCGCCTTCGGCGGTGTGGCGCTCGACATGTGCGCCCTGGCCGGCGTGGAGGCGGTGGACAACGAGTCGCTGCTCGTCGATGTGCGGCCCGGCACTTTCGGGCCCGACCTGGAGCACACTCTGCAGGGCCAAGGAGTGACCGTGGGCCACTGGCCGCAGTCCATGGACCTGTCCACCGTGGGGGGATGGCTGGCCTGTCGGGGGGCAGGGCAGTACTCGACGCGCTACGGGAAGATCGAGGACATGGTGGCGGGCCTCGAGGTGGCCCTGGCCGACGGCCGGGTCATCCGCACCGGCGGGGTGGGCCCCAGATCGGCCACGGGGCCCGACCTGACGCAGCTGTTCGTCGGCTCCGAGGGCGTGCTCGGGGTCATCACCCGGGCCGTGCTGAAGCTGCATCCCCTGGCCCCGTCCCAGGGCCGGGGGGCATGGTCGTTCTCGAGCTTCGGTGCCGGGCTCGAGGCCTGTCGGCGCATCCTGCGCCGGGGGGCCACGCCGGCCGTGCTGCGCCTGTACGACGAGGTCGAGTCGGCGCGCAACTTCGACGTATCCGAGGGCCACGCCCTGATCGTCCTGGACGAAGCCGACCCCGGCCTGCTCGATGCCACCATGGCCGTGGTAGACGCCGAGTGTGGCCGGGCCGGGGCTTCGGCGCTCGACGATGCGCTGGTCGGGCGGTGGCTCGGTCACCGCAACGACGTGTCGGCCCTGGCCCCGCTGTACAGGGCCGGCATCGTGGTCGACACCATAGAGATCGCCGCCCCGTGGTCACGCTTGACCGCCCTGTACGAACGGTGCGTGGGGGCGCTGCGCGCCGTGCCCGGGACGCTGGCCGCCTCGGCCCACCAGTCCCATGCCTATGGCGACGGGGCTTGTCTGTACTTCACCTTCGCTGGGCAGCCCACCAACGGGGACATCGACGACGCCTGGGCCGAGCGCTACTACGACACGGCCTGGTCGACCGTGATGGAGGCCGTCATCGAGGGGGGCGGGACCATCAGCCACCACCATGGCGTGGGCGTGAACCGGGCCCGATTCATGGCTGCGGCGCTCGGTGAAGGGCTCGAGGTGCTGCGCTCGGTCAAAGAGGCACTCGACCCCCGGGGCATCTTGAACCCGGGCAAGCTGGGCCTGCCCTCGCCGTTCGGGGAGCTCGGCTGGCCGTGAGCGTGCTCGTCGTGGACGTCGGCACCTCTGGGGTGCGCGCCGCCGTGGTGGGCGACGATGCCCGGGTGGGCGACGTGCACTACAGGGAGGTCCTCCCGAGCTCACCCGCTCCCGGGTTCGTGGAGTTCGACCCGACAGCCATGGCCGCGGCCGTACTAGAGGTGGCCCGGCGGGCGCTGGCCGACGGCGGCCCGGTGGCCGGTGTGGGCATCACCAACCAGCGGGCCTCCACCGTGGTGTGGGACCGGTCGAGCGGGGTCCCGGTGGGCCCCGGCCTGGGCTGGCAGGACCTGCGCACCGTCGGCACCTGCCTGGCTCTGCGCGACCAAGGCATCCGGGTGGCGCCCAACGAGTCGGCCACCAAGGTGGCCATGCTGCTCGACCTGGCTGATCCCGGTCGTAGCGGCGACCTGTGCGTGGGCACGGTGGACAGCTGGGTGGCGTGGACGCTGTCGGAGGGAGCGCTGCACGTGACCGACCAGACCAACGCCGGTGTCACCGGGCTGCTGCGCCCTGACGGTCTCGAATGGGACCAGGCCATGCTCGACGCCTTGCGCATCCCGAGGTCGGTGTTGCCGTCCGTGGTGGACTCGACCGGCATGGTCGGCGAGGCCACGGCGCTGCCCGGAGCCCCGCCCATCTGCGGCATGGCCGGGGACCAACAGGCGTCGCTGGTAGGACAGAGCTGCACTCGGCCGGGCCTGGCCAAGGCCACCTTCGGCACCGGGGGCATGCTCGACATCTGCGTCGGTGCCGAGCGACCACGCTTCGACCGCCGTGGCGGGGCCGGGACCTTCCCCATCGCCGCCTGGCGGCGCCAGGGCCGGATCACGTGGGGTGTCGAGGCCATCATGCTGTCAGCCGGCACCTGCGTCGAATGGCTCCGCGACGACCTCGGCATTATCGCCAGCGCGGCGGAGTCCGACGCACTGGCCGCCTCGTGCCCCGATACCGGTGACGTGTGGTTCGTGCCCGCCCTGCTCGGCCTAGGCACCCCGGTGTGGGACTTCGGGGCGCGCGGCACCTTCGTGGGCATCACCCGCGGCACCGGTCGTGCCCACATGACACGGGCCGTCCTCGAGGGCATCGCCCAGCGCGGGGCCGATCTGGTCGAGGCGGCCGAGGCCGACACCGGACTCACGGTGGGTGCCCTGCGGGTAGATGGCGGCATGTCGGCCAACGCCACCTTCGTCCAAGCCCTGGCCGACGCCGTGGGACGACCGGTCGAGGTGTCGCCGGTGGTGGAAGCGACCACCCTGGGCGCCGCCTATCTGGCCGGCATGGCGCTCGGGACCTACGGCGACGAAGAGGACGTGGCCCGGGCCTGGGCGCCGGCCCGTGTGGTGGAGCCGTCGGACGGCGAGGCCCGGCGGGCTGCTCACCGGGCCCGCTGGCTCGAGGCCCGGGATCGGTCGCTGCGCACGGTGCCCGAGCTCTCGGCCCTCGATTTCTGAGGATTTCCCCTACTCAGGCGGGCTGGTGCGCCAGGGCGGCGCCGTAGCTGGCCCCGTCCTCGAGAAGTGACCGGTATCCCATGAGCTGACGGGGCCGACCGAAGCCGAGGACTGCGCCGAGACGGCCGCCGTGGCCATACAGAGCGACGAATCGGCCGGCGTCGAGCGACCCGTCCACCACGGTCACCTCGTCGTCGGGGTGGGGATGGCCGAGAACCTGGATCTTCATGTCGTACTGGTCGGACCAGAAATAGGGCACCGCTCGGTAGGCAAAGGCGCCCTGGCGCCCGGCCAGGAGGCTGCGCGCCGCGTGGGCCCCCTGCTCGGCGGCGTTGGTCCAGTGCTCGATGCGAAGGTCGGTGCCGAGGCTTTCGTCGTGCCACCGGGCCACGTCCCCGGCCACCACCACCGAAGGGGCGGCGTGGAGGGTGGCGTCGGCCACCACACCGTCAGATACCTCCAGGCCCGACCCGTCCAGCCACCCGGTGGCGGGTGTCACGCCGATGCCCACCACCACCACGTCGGCTGGGACCACGGTGGCATCGGACAGCTCCACGGCCACGGCCCGCCGCTGGGAGCCCTCGCCCTCGGCCAGCAACCGGGCCACACCGGTACCGAGGCGCAGGTCGACACCATGACCTCTGTGCAGAGCGGCACAGGCCGCCCCCATCTCCTCACCGAGTACCCGGGCCAGGGGAACGGTCAGTGCCTCGATCACGGTGACAGCCGCACCACGGCCCGAGCAGGTGGCGGCCACCTCGGCTCCGATGAAGCCCGCCCCCACCACCACCAGCCGGGTCCCGGGTGTGCTGGTGGCGTCGGACAGGGCTTGGCAGTCCTCCAGGGTGCGCAATGTGTGCACGTTGGCCAGCTCTTCGGTGTCGGGCAGTGGGCGTGGCGTGGAGCCGGTGGCGATGACGAGGCCGTCGAAGCGCACCGTCGTGTCGTCATCGAGCTCGAGCGCGCCGGCGGAAACGTCGAGGGCCGTGGCCCGGCGCCCCAGGCGCAGGTCGAGGCTCAGGGCCGACAGCTTCTCGGGTGGGCGCAGCACCACGCGTTCGATGCCCCACGTGCCGGCCAACAACTGCTTGGAGAGAGGTGGCCGGTCATAGGGCACGTGTGGTTCGGCTCCCACCATGACGATGGGCCCGCTGTGTCCTTCGGCCCGCAGCGACTCGGCGGCGCGCAAGCCGGCCAAGGAGGCGCCGACGATGGCGACGGTGGCCTGGGGGTCGAGCGGCACGTGGAAAGACGTTCGGCTCAACCGCCGAACATCGTCATCCACTGTTCGGGGCTGCGCAGCCGGAAGACGTAGTTCCGGCTCCTGGTCTGGCCCAGGCTGGCCGACGCCTCGGGCGAGTACAGATGGCCCGGGTAGAGAACGGTTTCGTCGCCGAATCGCGCCAGGCGGGTGGTAAGCGACTCGTACATCTGCTCGGGATCCCCACCGGGCAAGTCGGTGCGTCCGCAGCCGTCGAGGAACAAGGTGTCGCCCGACACCAGTCGCCCTTCGACGAAGAAGCATTGACTGCCAGGGGTGTGCCCCGGCGTGTGCACCAACTCGATGTCGACGTCGCCCACCGTGACCACGTCGCCGCTGTCGTGCTGGGTGAGGTCGTCCTCACCGATCCCGGTGGAGCGCAGGACCCACGGGGCCTCGTGGCGCTGGACGTGGATGGGAACGCTCTGGCGCTCGAGGAGGTCGGTCACCCCCTGGATGGGATAGCCCATCAGGGAGCCCCCCACATGGTCGGCGTGGTAGTGGGTGGCCAGGACGCCGACGCATCGCATCCCGTCGGCAGCCAGGATCCCGAGCAGCGCGTCCACGTCGTAGGCGGGGTCCACCATGACCGCCTCACCTCGTTGGCGGTCGCCGACCAGGTAGGTGAAGTTGACCATCTGCCCGGCCACCGCGTCCTCGGTGGCGAAGTCGCGCCCCGAGAGCAGCTGGCGGAAGTAGAAGCGCGACTCGTCTCCCATGACTCGATGAAGGGTAGTGGCTGCCGGCGCTTGACCCGCTCTCAGCGGTACACCTTGCGGGCGAACAGGGCGTGGGGGCCCCGGACCCGGTCGAGAAAGACCAATCCGTCGAGGTGGTCGAGCTCGTGCTGCACGGCTCGGGCCTCGAAGGCGTCCACCTCGAGGCGCACTGCTTCGCCGAGCAATCCGGTGCCGGCCACCACCAGGCTGGTGGGCCGGGCCACGTCTCCGGTCAGGTCGGGCACGCTCATGCATCCCTCGCGGCCGAGCTCGACCTCGCCGGCCGAGAGGACCACGGGATCGAAGAGCACGAAGAGGCCGTGGCACGAACGGGCTTTGCGGTGCCCGGTCACGTCCACGGCGAAGGCCCGGCGGCCCACCCCGATCTGAGGGGCAGCCAGGCCCACGCAAGCCGGCGACGCCCGCATGGTGTCGACCAGATCCCGCCCAAGGGCGGCGGCTTCGTCGTCGACAGGGCCGATGGCCGTCGATGGGGTGGTGAGGACGGGGTGGGGCAGGCGCAGGACGGGACGGGCGGCCACAGGGTGAGAAGGCGACGCCGGGGCGGGGTCCGGCGCCTACAGCGTGTCGGCGTCGTCGGGGCGCACCGAGCAGTGCACGCCGAGGGCTTCGGCGGAGGCGCGCACACGCTCAGCAGCTGCCTCAGGGTCGGGGTGTCCCGGCAATGTGACCCTGAGGGTCATTACGTACATGGGCGCCTCGGGGGCTCCCACCAGGTGGGTTGAGAGATCGACCACGTTGCCGCCGGCGTCGGCCAGGGCCGAGGTGACACCGTGCACGATGCCGGTCCGATCGGCGCCGTGGACGGCGATGGTCCACGGTGTGCCGCCGTCCCCTTCGACGGAGGCGGCGGAAGAGACGTTCTGGTCGTCGAGAGCCCGGACCGTCACCACCAGGTCGAACCGGTCGGCGGCCGGCACCAGGGCGCCCTCGAGCATCGAAGTGGTGACGTGAGGGGCCGTCTCCACCACGAGCAGGATGGCGAACTGCCCCTGGAGGAACGTCATGGTGGAGTCCTCGAGGTTGCCCCCCAACCCGGCCAGGGCGCCACTGACGGCGGCCACGATCCCGGGTCGATCGACCCCCACGGCACTGAGCGAGAAGCGCGGCACGGAGCTACGACCTTAGTGGTGGGTCCGGTCGGACCAGGGAATACCGTGGCGGCGCCGACGGCCCGGTGGTGGCGGCGGGCCGGTAGCCTCTTTCGGGTGAGCCGAATGGCCCTGCCCCAGCGAGGCTCATCAGTCGAGGATGGTCCCATGCCCTGTGTGGCCGGACCGGTGGAGACGAGGGCAGCGAGGAAGTCTGCGCTCGAACCAGGGCCGGATCACGTCGACGTGCTGGTGGTCGACGACGACGAGGCAGTCCGCTCGTCGGCAGCCGAGATCCTCCGGTTGTCGGGCTACGTCACGGCCGAAGCCGAAGACGGCGTGGTGGCCCGCCAGTTCCTGGAGGAGACGGACGTGGGCGTCATGCTCCTCGACATCCGCATGCCCCGGCTCGACGGCCTCGGCCTGCTCGAGATCCTCGACGCTCCCCCGCCGGTCATCTTGATCTCGGCCTTCTCGGGGACCGAGCAGTCGCGGGCCAATCCCAAGGTCCGCCGGTACCTGCGCAAACCGCTGCACCCCGAGGCCTTGCTCGAGGCGGTGGCCGACGCACTGGGCCGAGGAGCACCCTGACCCTCTACAGTGGCGCCGCCGTCACCGGTTAGAGGGGGAGATCGATGGAGGGGCGCCACACCGTCGCCGGCATGTTGCGGGCCAATGCCGAGACCTTCGGCGACCGGCCCATGTTCAAGTCGGAGGGCCGAGTCGTGACGTGGGGCGTGCACTACCGTCGCGCTCGGCTCGTCTCGCAAGCCCTCGCCGCTGAAGGCACTGGTCTGGGAGGTCGCGTTGCCTTCCTCGACCGCAACAGTGTCGAGTACTTCGAGATCCTCTTTGGTGGCGCCTGTCTGGGTGCCGTCAACGTGGCCGTGAACTGGCGGCTGTCGCCGCCGGAGATGGGCGCCATCATCGACGACGCCCGGGCCGAGGTGCTCGTCATCCACCCCGGGTTGGTGCCGTGCCTCGAGGCCATGTCCAGTGACCTGCCCACGGTGCGCCGAATCGTGGTGATCGGCAGTCAGCCGGTGGGCGGCGACGCACGGAGCGTCGGCTACGACGACTGGCTGGGCGGCCACGAGCCCAACGACCCCGGGTACCTCGGGGGGCCCGATGACGTGTCCTTGCAGCTCTATACGTCGGGGACCACAGGGCTTCCCAAAGGGGTGATGCTGGCCAACCGCAACATCGAGGTGATCCTGTCGCAGGCCGCCAAAGAGGCCTTCCGCATCGACGAATCAGCTGTGAGCCTGGTAGCCATGCCGCTGTTCCATATCGGCGGGTCAGGATGGGCGCTGGCCGGGATGTCACGCGGGGGCACGTCGGTGATCCTGCGCGAAATGGACCCGGTCGAATTGGTCCGACTGGTGACGACCGAGCGGGTGACGCATGCCTTTCTTGTCCCGGCCGTGCTCATGGCTCTGTTGGCCGTCCCCGGGATCGAGGCCGCCGACCTGTCGAGCCTCGAGACCATCTTCTACGGCGCCTCCCCCATCGCCGAGGAGGTCCTGGTGCGGTGCCTCGAGGTGATCGGCTGCCACTTCGCCCAGGTGTACGGCATGACCGAGACGTCGGGCGCCATCGTCTTGCTGGAGGCAGCTGACCATGACCCAGGCGGCTCTCGCCAGCACCTGCTTCGGGCAGCGGGCAAGCCCATGCGGGGAGTGGAGTTGCGGATCGTGGATCCCGACGGTGGCGGCGACTCGCCGAAAGGAACGGTGGGTGAGGTGTGGACGCGCTCGGCGTACAACATGCTCGGGTATTGGGACAAGCCGCAGGAGACGGCGGCCACCTTGCGCACGGACGGCTGGCTGCGCACCGGTGACGCCGGCTACCTCGACGAGGACGGCTATCTGTTCCTGCACGACCGCATCAAGGACATGATTGTGTCGGGCGCCGAAAACATCTACCCGGCTGAGGTCGAGAATGTCCTGCTGGCGCACCCGGCCATCGTCGATGCGGCGGTTATCGGCGTCCCTGACGAAAAGTGGGGCGAGACGGTGAAGGCCCTCGTCGTCGGACGCCCGGGGACCGACGTGGCGCCGCACGAGGTCATCGAGTTCTGCCGCGCCCATTTGGCCCACTACAAGTGCCCGACGTCGGTGGACGTGGTGGCCACCTTGCCGCGCAACCCTTCGGGCAAGATCTTGAAGCGCGAGTTGCGCGACCCCTACTGGCAGGGCCGGGAACGCCGCATCCACTGACGGCGACGGCAGTGGCCCGGTGGCCACCACTCAGAAGAGCGCCTGGCCCGTGTCGTCGCCTGCGTCCTCCGCCGAGTTCTCGTCCTCGGTCACATCCCAAGCCTCACGGCCTGCTTCGAGTTGGTCCTCTGGGGGCTCCAGGGCCGGGTCGTCGGTCGCCGCCAATCCCTCATCGGCTGGCTCCCCAGTCAGGGTGCGCCGAGCCGCACCCTCCAACCGAGGCACCAACTCCTCGACCTGCGCGCGGGTCTGGCGGATCCGTCGATCTAGCTCGTCGACGATGGCGGTGGCGCGCTCGAGGCGATGCACAAGCTGGTCCACATCCACCTCGCGTTGTTCGAAGAACTCGACGATGCCATCGAGCTCGTGGCTGGCCTCGGTGTAGCTCAGCTCGGCCACGGGCTTCGGAGCCGGCAAGTCGGCGGTCATGATGGTGCTCCTTTACGCCCTCGGGCGCTGGCGGATGTTGTCGACGGTCGAGTGGGCGTCTCCGTCGGCGAACCGGGTGACGAGGTGGCGGCCCGGGCTGAGGGAGCCGGCCGAGCGGACGATGCGGCCCTGGTCGTCCATGGTCAAGGTGTAGCCCCGCTCGAGCTGGCGCTCGACGTCGTAGGCGGCGAGGAGGCGGCGCCAGGAAGCCGAGCGTTCGCTCTGGCGGTCGAGCACGGCCATCGCCCGCGGTCCAAGGTGGGCCGAGCGGCGTTCGAGTGAGAGTAGCGACGACTCGACTTGGCGGCCGGCCCGGGCGGCTACCCGGGTGGCCCGGGAGCCCAGATGCTCCCGATGGTGGCGCAGCTGGCTGCGGGTGGCCCTACTGAGGCGATGGCGGATGGCGGCGTCGCGCACCTGGGCCTGCTCGGTGCACTCATCGGCGCGACGGGCGATCCTCACTGCGGCGGTGGAGACGCCCGCCCACCACCGCTCGACCTGTTGGACCAGTTCCTGGCCGCACTCGGTGGGGGTGACGAAGGACCGCCCGGCCACGATGTCAGCCACCGACCGGTCGCCGGTATGACCTATGCCCGTCCACACGGGAACCGGATGGGTGGCGACGGCGCGGGCCACCGGTTCGGTGTCGAAGGCGGCCAGGTCGGCCTTGGACCCGCCGCCACGCACCACGACGGTGATGTCGCAGCCGGCGTCGGCCATCGAGCTCAGGGCGCCGGCGATGGCAGCCGGGGCGCTCGGTCCCTGCACCTGCACCGGGGCGAGCAGCACGTGGAAGCCGAACCGAGACTGGTGTAGCTGCCCCAGGAAGTCGTTGCATCCCTCGGTGCGCGGGCTCGCCACCAGGCCGATGCGCAGCGGCACGTCGGCCACGGGCAGGGAGCTGTTGCGGGTGAGGAGGCCTTCGACTTCGAGCGCCCGGAGCAGAGCGGCGCGCTGGGCCGCCAGACGGCCGAGCAGGGCAGAGACGTCGATCTCGGTCGCCACGAAGTTGACCTGGGCCCGGGGGTCGTAGAACTCGAGCCGGCCCCTCAGCGTTACGACCGTGCCGGCCTCCAAGGTGATGCCCTGGTCGGACAACAACGCCTTCAGCGGTCCCCATGTGGTGCGCCAGCAGTTGACCTTGAGCACCGGCGCGTCACGGCCGCGCTGGACGTCGGGGTCGATCAAGTCGATGTAGCAATGACCGCTGCGATGGTCGGCGATCTGGTGGATCTCACCGCGCACCCATAGGCCCTGGCCCTTCGGGAAGGCTTCGGCTAGGGCGCTGTGGACCTGGGCGAACAGGTCCGCGATGGAGAGGGCTCCGGGCCGTTCGCCCTCGAAGAGCCCGGTCACCTGTGCGCCACGGCGTGCCACGGGCGACACCCTATCCAGGGGGGTGTTCGGCCTGGCAGACTGGGTGGCGACGGTGAGCCGGCCGGGTGGTCGCGGCTCGGGTCCGCCTCCGGGCGGGGACCGGGTCGAGGAAGGTCGGGGCTCCACAGGGCAGGGTGCTGGCTAGCGGCCAGTCGGGGCGACCCGAAGGACAGTGCAACAGAGAGCAGACCGCCGATGGTGGGCTCCGGCCCGCACAGGCAAGGGTGAAACGGTGCGGTAAGAGCGCACCAGCGGCCGAGGTGACTCGACCGGCTCGGTAAACCCCACCCGGAGCAAGGCGAAACGTGGGACATGAGCGGCCCGCTCGGTTTCCTAACAGGGAACCAGTCCCCAGGTACGCCGCACAGATGGATGGCCACCACGTCCCCGAAGGGGGACGGACAGAACCCCGCCTACAGGTCGGCTCACCGTCACCAGACCTGGGACAGGGCGCTAATATAGGCGCTGACCTGCACTTTTGGGCTATCAGTGACTGACCGCAGATGACCGTGGTTGACCCCGATTGTCCTCAGTGCTGAGGACTAATTGAGGACCGAGGGAGCCATGGCGAGCATCGACAAGCGCCGGGACGGGAAATACCGGGTTAGGTGGCGCGAGTATCCAGGGGGACCACAGAGGGCGCGACACTTCCAGCGCAAAGCCGAGGCCCAGCTCTTCGCGGATGGCGTGAGGGGCGACCTCGCCCGTGGTGTGTATATCGATCCTGGTGGCGGGAGAACCCTTTTCCGTGACTACGCCGAAATGTGGCGCGCAGCCCAGGTTCACGCCAACAGCACCGAATCCCAGGTCGAGACGTACCTACGGCTCCACGCGTATCCCATCCTCGGGAATCGTCCGCTCGGGGCGGTGCGCCGAACGGACGTTCAGGGATGGGTGAAGAGCCTCGACCAGAAACTGGCCCCCGGTTCGGTGGAACTCGCGTATCGGTGGGTCTCCACGATTTTCAAGGCAGCCGTAGACGACCGCCTTATTCCATCCTCACCATGTTCCGGCATCACGCTTCCGCGGCGAGACCATAACGAGGTGGTACCGCCAACCACCGAAGAAGTAATGGTCCTCGCCGACGCCGTTCCCGATCGCTACCGAGCATTGATCGTCCTCGCGGCCGGAACCGGGCTCCGGCAAGGCGAATGTTTTGGCTTGACCATCGATCGAATCGACCCCCCTGCCCAGGTGTCCCGAAAACGATCGGAACGGGTGTCCGGAATGGATGTCCGAAAACCATCGGAATCCGCAAATCCCACGAGGATCTTCATACTCCAGACAGGATCCGGGCGCAGCATGTCCTTAGAGGTGGCATCGCGACGAAACAGCGGACCTACGACGGAGGTCTCAATGTGGAGCCACTCGTCCCATCCGCACCAGGGTGGACAGCGTCAAAGGATTTGTCAGAGGGTGCACAGGCAATACACAGAGACCGCTCAAGGTTGCCGGCGAGGATGACATGATGCCGACCGCTCAGCAGGCCGCTCCGCCTGGTCGCGCTCTTCGCGCCGATCTGGCGCATGCGTCTTGGGCCAGGCCAGGGCGAGCGCCGATGCCTTGGGTCGCCGATGCGTGTGCCGCACTCGGTGGTCTCGGTTTTGGCGTCGTGTTGGCTTTGGTCATCACCGGGGAGACGCTCGGCTCCCTGGCTGCGCCGGGTGGACTGCTCATCGCGGGGGGCCGGCTGGCTGGATTCACCGGCGCCTACCTGATGTTGGTGATGGTTGTCCTCATCGCCCGCCTACCGTGGCTCGAGCGAGCTATCGGTCAGGATCGGCTCCTCCATTGGCACCGCCGGGTTGCACCGTGGGCGCTTGTGCTCATCACCGCCCATGTGATGCTCATCACTCTCGGCTATGCACGGCTGGCCAAGGTCGGAGCCCTTCGTCAACTCTGGCTCTTCGTCACCTCCTATCCGGATGTTCTCGCCGCGGCTGTTGGTTTTAGTCTGCTCATCATGGCTGGAGCCACCTCGATCAGGATCGCCCGCCGACACCTCAAGTACGAAACCTGGTGGGTTGTCCACCTTTACATGTACCTCGCCCTGGCGCTTGCCTTCGCCCACCAACTCGTCACCGGCGGATCTTTCATCGGTCATCCGCTCACCCGGGCGTTTTGGATGGCACTCTGGATTTCGACAGCTGGGCTCGTCATCGTGTTCAGAGTCGCTCAGCCGATTGGGCGGAGCCTTCGGCACCGGCTTCGGGTGGAGTCTGTTCACCAAGAGGCACCCGGAGTGTTCTCGGTCGTCTGCTCAGGCCGAAAACTCGATCGGCTGGCAGTCTCAGGCGGTCAATTCTTCCAGTGGCGCTTCTTCACGAAAGGCCTGTGGTGGCATGCCCACCCCTACTCGTTGTCAGCCCTACCGCGTCCGCCCTACATGCGGGTGACTGTTAAGGGCCTAGGCGACCAGAGCCAGGCCATTGCCCAACTGAAGCCTGGTACCAGCGTGGCGATCGAAGGGCCCTACGGAGTGTTTACACACTATGCGCGCTCTTCAGATCGCGTCGTGCTGATCGGAGCAGGGGTCGGTATTACACCACTGCGCGCTCTGCTAGAGGACCTACCAGAATCGACTGTGGTCACCGTCATTGTCAGGGCGTCGACTGCCGAGGACATCGTCCATCGTGATGAGGTTGCCGCTTTGGTGAGCCAGCGTGGCGGGCAGTTCCACGAGATCATTGGCTCGCGTCATAAGGTCCGGTTCGACTCCCGTGTCCTTCGACAACTTCTGCCTGATATCGCCAGCTGCGATATCTATGTGTGTGGACCGGAGGGCTTTAGCAAGGGCGTAATCGCCGCCGTCCAAAAACTCGGGGTGCACCGTAACCAAATCCACGAAGAAGCATTCGCTTTCTAGGCTACAGAAGGTCCAGCCGATGCGCATTCCCACACGGACGCGACAATGAGACGCACGCCGATCGTTCTAGCGGCCACCGCCGCTGGGCTTGCCGCTGTGTTGAGCTTCCACACGAAGTCTGCCCCCCTTACCCTTGGTACGGTGCCCGGTGCCTCAGCGACTCGCGGTTCTCCGACGACCGCTGGCACCTCGGGCCCACCAACACCTCCCGGCTCAACTGGCACCAGCTCCCCGCCAACATCGAACCCTCCCTCGAGCCCCTCGCCCAACCCTTCGACCACCGTCCCTTTGAGTACGCGGACTGTCACTGGCCCGCAGGTCGACTACCACTACGGAATCCTGTCCGTGTCGGTCACAGCGACGGGACACAAGATCACCAAAGTCGGTATTGCTTCGCTCGACGACGGCGGCAATTTCCGGTCCCAATCGATAGACCAGCAGTCGATCCCGATGCTCGAACAGCAA
>Ga0307374_10004102_pt1 | contig 24445 bp, 18 predicted proteins | sample OX3MG_FD_202532 | JGI IMG/M metagenome (GOLD analysis project Ga0307374, IMG submission 202532) | Soil microbial communities from Risofladan, Vaasa, Finland - OX-3 | ecosystem: Environmental > Terrestrial > Soil > Coastal area > Acid sulfate soil | place: Finland: Risofladan, Vaasa | collected... | reverse complement strand
CCTTCTACGGCGTTTGCGGATGGGGAAGGATCCTGGTCCCCATCAATTTCCGATTGGCGGCCGCCGAGGTCGATTTCATCGTCGGGCACGCGGGTGCTTCGGTACTTATGGTCGATCCGGACCTCGGGGCCGATCTGGCAGGCGTGAAGGCCCGGCATCGCTTCGTCCTCGGAGCCGACAGCGACGATGTGCTCTTCCCGACCGGCGCCGAGCCCGAGGCGTGGGAAGCCGACGAGCAGGTCACGGCCACCATCAACTACACGTCGGGGACCACGGCCCGGCCCAAGGGGGTGCAGCTCACCCATCGCAACTGCTGGGTCAACGCCGCGATCTTCGGCTGGCACACACAGATTTCCGACCGGGACGTCTACCTCCACACCCTTCCCATGTTCCACGCCAACGGCTGGGGCATGCCGTGGTCGACCACGGCCATGGGGTGCACCCAGGTGGCGCTGCGCAAGGTCGACGGAGCCGAGATCCTGCGCCGGGTCGAGCGCCACGGCGTGACCCTCCTCTGCGCGGCCCCCGCGGTGGTGAATGCGGTGCTCGAGGCCCTGACCGAATGGGACGAGCCCATCCCGGGCAAGGACTGCACCCGCATCGTCGTCGCCGGTGCGCCACCACCCAGTCGGACCATCGAGCGAATCGAGTCCGAGCTCGGATGGGAGTTCATCCAGATCTACGGGCTGACCGAGACGTCTCCCCTGCTCACCATCAACCGGAGTCGATCCGAGTGGGAGGACTACTCTGCCGGCGACCGGGCGCGCAAGCTGATGCGGGCCGGGACCCCTGCGGTGGGCACCGAGCTCCGGGTCGACCAGGACGGCGAAGTACTGGCCCGGAGCAACACGGTGATGGAGGGTTACTGGGATCAACCCGGGGAGACGGCCGCGGCCATGGACGGGGGTTGGTTCCATACCGGTGACGGTGGGGCGCTCGACGAAGAGGGGCATCTGAGCATCCTCGACCGCAAAAAGGACGTCATCATCTCCGGGGGTGAGAACGTCTCGTCGATCGAAGTCGAGGACGCCATCTTCTCGCTCAGCGGCGTGGCCGAGGTCGCGGTGATCGGCATTCCCCACGAAACCTGGGGCGAGATGGTCATCGCCCTGGTCGTCCCGGCGGTGGGCAGCAACCTGACCGAACAGATGGTGACCGACCACTGCAGGAGCGCCCTGGCCGGGTACAAGATCCCGAAGCAGGTGGAATTCCGGGAAGAGCTGCCCCGGACCGCCACCGGCAAGCTCCAGAAGTTCCGACTTCGCCGCCCCTACTGGGAGGGTCGGGACCGCCAGGTCAACTGAACCGGGGCGACCAGGAACTGAGCCCGCGAGCGCGAGGTCAACTGGCACGTTGGAAACGGGCGGGTTCGGCGATCGCCAAAGTAATCACCCGACGCTCAGGCGGCGCCGGAATGTGCACGGCTGACCCACTGTTCAGGGATATCTGTCAAAGGGGTCACAAGGACTGGCGCAAAGGCGATCCGAATCGGATGAGATTCCCATCGGGATCGGTGTGCGTTCCCTCGCGCTTGCCGTAGTCGAAGTCCTGGGGCCCAGTGACCTCGAGGCCGGCCAGCCGCCATTGCCCCGCAAGCACGTCGGCATCGTCGCAGTGGAGATAGAGCCTGCTGGGCGCCGTCTCGCCCTCTGCCAACGTCAGGTGGATCGTCAGGTCCTTGTCCCGATGGGCGAAGGCGTAGGTTTCGTCGTGATGTCCGATCTCAAACCCCATCTTGTCGTAGTGATCGATTGCCCTCGGCACGTCTACGACCGAGAAGATCGGTTCGAATCCTGCCACCTGCCACCCTCCGCCATGAGCCCCGACCTTCTGGTCCCGCCTCATATTGAGCCAGTCAAGGCACCGATAGCAGATCTGGATTTCCCGGTGGGAGTGGAGTTGAACGGCCTGCTGAACGGTCTCTCCGCAGCATGGGCAGGTGGTTGCCACAACCAAAAGGCTAGTGAAGATGCACCGGTGAGTCTCGGGAAGAATGGCCCCATGAAGATCCAGCTCCTCTACTTCGACGGCTGCCCCACTGGGGGGTGCTGGAAAAGCGGCTGGGCCAGGCCCTCGACCTGCTCGACGTCTCAGAAACAATCGAGCAATGCCAGGTCGAGAGCCAAAGCGAAGCAGAGCGCCTGCGGTTCGCTGGATCGCCCTCGATCCTGCTGAACGGGACAGATCCATTCGGCTCACCCGTCAACGGCATCGGTCTTACTTGCCGTATGTATCTCACTCCGGATGGGCCATCCGGCGTTCCGACCCTGGGCCAGCCTGTCGGTGTGCTGAGGACAGAGCTCGGTGGGTAGATCACCCCACATTTGGGCAGAACCCCCTTGTCATGCAGCAATGCGGGCGGCTACCAACGAAGAGCCGTGCAGCCACGGTGGATGGCCGCCGCCGTCCCGGCGATATGGAATCCTCGAGTCGGGCCACCGCACCCAGCGCAGACCCGGGGGCAGGTCAGCCGACCCTCAGGCCGGCAGGAAGTCGAGCAGCAGCCTGGTGACCTGGTCGGGGGCGTCGAGCGGCATCCAGTGCCCCGGCCCCTGCAACCGCTCGTAGCGCCAGGGGCCGGCGACATACTCGGCTGACGCGGTCATCTGCTGCTCGGTGAGGGCGAAGTCGCCGCTGCCCCAGACCCCCATGGTGGGTGCCTCGACGGGGGGGAGTGCGGGCGGCGGATCGATCCAGGCCTGGGGTGGGACGTTGGCACGATACCAGTTGAGGCCCGGTGTCAGCGACGCGTCCTTCTCCAGATCGTCGATCACCGCGTCGGCGTCCGGGTGGTCCGACCAGGCGCGGAAATTCGCCCACGAGTCGTCGGACAGCCACCGCTCGGCCACGCCCTCGAACTGGAACAGGAACATGTACCAGGATTTCTCGAGCTGGCCGAGGCCCGCGGCCCGGAAGGCCAGCGGGTGCCCGACCGAGAGGGCGGCCAGGTGGTCGACCCGGTCCGGGACCAGTGAGCCCATGACCCAGGCCAGGGCTGCTCCCCAGTCGTGGCCCACCACGTGGGCCCTCTCCACCCCGAGTTGATCGAGGACGGCGAGGACATCGCCGGCGATCACCGGCAGCGAGTAATCGTCGACGGCGGGCGGCTTCCCCGACCTCCCGTACCCCCGCAGATCGGGCACGATGACCCGGAGGCCGCCGGAGGCGAGGGACCCGACCTGGTTCCTCCACAGGCGCCCCGAGTCAGGGAACCCGTGGAGGAGGATCACGGGCCGACCGGCGCCGGCGACCTCGTAGTGGATTTCGACGCCACCGCTGTCGACGCGACCACTTTGGACTCCACAACCGCTGTCAGCGCCCATCGCACTTCCGGACATGCCGCCAGGTCATCGGTCGTCGCCCGACGGGAAATGCAGCTCGACGGGACGCTGCCCTGCGGCGTGGGTTGGCTCGGGCCAGCGGGTGGTCACCGACTTCAGCCGGGTGTTGAAGCGGACCCCCTCCATCCCGTGGATGTGGGCGTCGCCGAACAGCGACTGCTTCCAACCCCCGAAGGAGTAGTAGGCCATGGGCACCGGAATGGCCACGTTGATCCCCACCATGCCGACCTGCACCTCCCGCCGGAACCGGCGGGCGGCATGGCCGTCCCGGGTGAAGATCGCCGTCCCGTTGCCGTAGGGATTGGCATTCACCACATCGATGGCCGCTCCCAGGTCGTCGACCCGGAGAACCGAGAGCACCGGACCGAAGATCTCGTCGCGGTACACCGTCATCGAGGGTGAGACCCGGTCCACCAGGCTCGGCCCCAAAAAGAACCCGTCGCCCCCACCGGGGACCTTGACCTCGCGGCCGTCGACCACCACCTCGGCGCCCTCGGCCTCGGCCGCATCGAGGTAGCCCGCCACCCGGTCGCGGTGCGCCTCGGTGATCAACGGTCCCATGTCCGATGCCGGATCGCTCCCCGGTCCGGTGACGAGCGCGGCGGCGCGGTCGCGCAGGGCCCGGACCAGGGGATCGCCGTCACCGACGACCACGACGGCAGAGACAGCCATGCACCGCTCCCCCGCCGACCCGTACCCGGCGGCGGTGAGGGCGTCGGCGGCCGCCCCGAGGTCGGCGTCGGGCATCACGACGGCGTGGTTCTTGGCCCCGCCCAGCGCCTGGACCCGCTGGCCCGAGGCGTTGGCCCGCTCGGAGACGTGACGGGCCACCGGTGTCGACCCCACGAAGGACACCGCGGATACGCCGGGGTGTCCGACCAGCGCGTCGACCGCCGCCGCGTCCCCGTTGACCACCGAGAACACCCCGTCGGGCAGGCCCGCCTCCCGCCACAGGTCGGCGATCAACTGTGACGGCGAGGGGTCGCGTTCGGAGGGCTTGAGGATGAAGGCGTTGCCGCAGGCGATGGCCACCGGGTACATCCACATCGGGACCATGACCGGGAAGTTGAACGGCGTGATGCCCACCACGACCCCGAGCGGCTGGCGCATGGACGAGGCATCGACCCCGTTGGAGACATCCTCGGAGAACTCCCCCTTGAGCAGATGGGGGATGCCACAGGCGAACTCCACCACTTCGATCCCCCGGGCCACCTCGCCCCGGGCGTCGTCCAGCACCTTTCCGTGCTCGGCGGTGACAAGGCGGGCGAGGTCGTCACGATGCCGATCGGCCAGCTCTCGGAAGGCGAACAGGACGCGTGTCCGCGCCGTCAGTGACGAGTTGCGCCATCCCGCCCAGGCCACCAACGAGGCGTCGACGGCCTGATCGACGTCGCGCTCCGAGGCCAGCACCACCGCTCCGGTCTGTTCCCCGGACGCCGGGTCGAACACCGGTGCGGTCCGGGCGGCGTCCCCCTCGATGGAGGTGCCGATCAGTTTCACTGGTGCTCCCGTATCACGGTTCGTCCCGCTTCACTGCCTCTCCCGGATCCATGCGGAATCCACATGGTACGACCGATCCAGGGGAGCGAACCCCGGAGGCCGTCGGCGGGCTCCGGGCCACCGTGACTACGGCGCGGCGAGCTGGTCACCGGACGGACGGGCTCCTACGTGGTCGTGTCGATCCCGAACATTCCGACGGGGGTTCCGAGATCTTCGGGAACCTTCGTCGGGGTGTCCCGATTGAGCACTTCGCCCCGGAAGAACGGCGGGCGCAGGGCCGCGTAGACGAACATCAGCACCACCCCCAGGATCAGGGCGATCATGTCGATGATGAAGACACCGCCGATGTCCCAGTGCGGCCAGAACGACATGTGCCATGTGGTGAAGGAGTTGACCGGCCGCCAGTAGAACCAGAGGTTGTAGCCCATCGCCCCGTACAGCATGAGGCCTCCGAGCACGGGGAGGATCCCCCGGAACCAGAGGTTGCGAGCGCTCTCGCCCAGTGTCTTCCGGTAGTACCAGGCGCAGGAGAAGCCGGTGAGCCCGTAGTAGAAGGCGATCATCACCCCGAGCGCCGACACCGCGTCCCTGATCACCGACCCGGCGGAGATGTAGTTCATGATCACGTAGAGGATGATGGAGACCCCGCCCATCGCCACCGTGGAGACGGTCGGCGTCAGGAAGCGCTTGTGGATCCTCGCGAATGAGGACGGAATGGCCTTGTACACCCCCATGGCCAAGGTGGTGCGGGCCGTCGGCAGGATGGTGGTCTGCGTCGACGCCGCGGCCGAGCTGAGCACCATCAGCAGCAGCAGATGGAACAGGACGTTTCCGCTTCCCGACGTGCCGAACACCGAGTGGCCGAGCACCGACAGCACGTCGCCCTGATTACTGGGATTGCCCAGTCCGATCCCCTTCGTACCGATCCCTGCGTATGACTCGGTCGACATGACGACCAGCACGTAGGTGACGAGGAGGATGACCGTCGAAAGGACGGCCGCCCGACCGGGGGTGGTGGTCGGATTTTCGGTCTCCTCGTTGATCGACACGGTTGTGTCCCATCCCCAATAGATGAAGAGCATCAGGAGGACGCCGTTGATGAAGGCCGAAGCCGACGGCACGTTGAACGGGTTGAACCAGCTCCACGCGGGTGTGAGGTGCCCGACCGGCGCAGTGCCGTTCCCGACCTTGATGAGCGCCCAGATCGACAGCACGAAGAGCATGGTGAGCTCGATGCCGAGCAGTACCTTCTGGAAATTGGCCGAGATCTCGATGCCCACATAGCAGATCAACGTCATGGCGACGATCCACGCGATCCCCACGAGGAGCACCCAACCACTGCTCGCGTTCTGCCCGATCCCGTTGGCGTTGAACAGCAGGAACACGTACTGACCGGCGATCTGGGCCAGGCTGGCCATGACCAGCAGGTCCGCGGCCACGATGCCCCATCCGCCCAACCAACCCGTCTTCGGGGTGAAGGCCCGGACCCCCCAGGTGAATGTGGTGCCGCAGTCTGGGTCGGCGTTGTTCAACTCCTTGTACCCGTAGGCGATGAAGAGCATGGGCACGAAGGCGATGATGGTGATGATCGGAGCCTGCAGGCCGATGCCCGCCACCACGAAGCCGAGCGTGGCCGCCAGGCTGTAGGCGGGCGCCACCGAGGCCACGCCGACCACGGTGCTCGAGATGAGCCCGAGCGCTCCGGACTTGAGGCCCTTGTCGGGTCGCTCGGTGACTGCCAGGCCCACTGCTTCTGTGGCCACGACTCGACCTCCGTCCTTCCCCCGCAACCGTGGTTGCTCCGCTACGCGGAAGTGCTCACCTTTGACCCCGCCGCTGAAACGTAGCGGGGAACAGTGCCCCGCGGGGTGATGACGCGAGGCCGACGGTCCACACTTCGGTTTCCATCGTGTCACCGCCGCCGGCTCGCCGCCGGGGTGGCGAACACCGCTCGTCCCCCATTCTGGCCAGGTGTTTTGCGGTTGCAAGGGCAAACGCAGGCCGATCTGCCGGGGACCCTTCCGGATCGGACGACGGCAATATGGGCATCGGGACGCGCCGATGAGCAACGGTATTCGTGGTGTCCGATTCGTGGCGGCCGCACGGCCGTTCAATTCCGGTCATCCGAGGGCGGCGGCGATCGGGAGAGCGACCATATTGTGAGCCGACGCCACCGGTTCGTAGACCACCGATCCTTCGACGACATTGACCCCCTCGGCCAGGGACGGGTCGCCGCGCACCGCATCGCGCCAACCGCGGTTGGCGATCTCGAGCACATAGGGAAGGGTGGCGTTGACCAGCGCGTGGGTCGAGGAGTGGGGCACGGCGCCGGGCATGTTGGCGACGCAGTAGAACAGCGATCCGTTGTCCTCGAAGACCGGGTCCGAATGGGTGGTCGGCCGGGTCGACTCGAAGCACCCCCCCTGGTCGACGGAGATGTCCACCAGTACCGAGCCCGTCCGCATCCGCGCCACCAGGTCGTCGGACACCAGCTTCGGTGCCTTGGCCCCGACCACCAGGACAGCGCCGATCACGATGTCGGCGTCGACGCACGATTCCTCGATGGAATGGGTGCTCGAGGCCACCGTCTCCAGTGCGCCGCGGAAGTGGTGGTCGACCTGGCGGAGGCGCTCGAGGTTCCGGTCGAGGATGAAGACCTCGGAGTGCATCCCGACGGCCAGGGTGGCCGCGGCCATTCCGGCCACACCGGCCCCGAGGATCACCACTTTGGCGCTTCGGACCCCAGGCACACCGCACACCAGCACTCCGCGGCCCCCGCCCGGGCTCATCAGGTGGTGGGCACCCATGAGCGGAGCCATGCGACCGGCCACCTCGCTCATCGGGGTCAGCAGGGGAAGGGAGCCGTCGGCCAGGCGCACCGTCTCATAGGCGATCGCCGTGTTGCCCGCCGCCAGCAGTGCCTCGGTGCACGACAGGGAGGCGGCCAGGTGAAGGTAGGTGAAGAGGACCTGCCCCGGGCGGAGCCCCAGACGCCGGTACTCCTCGGCGACGGGCTCCTTCACTCCCAGGATCATGTCGGACCCCGCCCAGACGTCGTCCGGGTCCTCCACCATCTCGGCCCCCGTGGCGGCAAAGTCGGCATCGGGGATCGACGAGCCGACTCCGGCTCCCCTCTGGACGAAGACCGTGTGGCCAGCGGAGGTGAGCTCCCGCACCCCGGCCGGCGTCATGGCCACCCTGTACTCGTCGGCCTTCACCTCCTTCGGCACGCCGACGATCATCGGGCCCTGCTCACTCGCCGCCGATGTAGCTCATGACGTGCTTGATGCGGGTGTAGTCCTCGAAGCCGAAGGACGACAGATCCTTGCCATAGCCCGACTGCTTGAAGCCGCCGTGAGGCATCTCGGCGACGATCGGGATGTGGGTGTTGATCCACACGCAACCGAAGTCGAGGGCTTTGGACATGCGCATGGCCCGGGCGTGGTCCCGGGTCCACACGCTCGATGCCAGCCCGTAGCGCACACCGTTGGCCCAGGCGACCGCCTGGTCCTCGTCCGAGAACTGCTGGACGGTGATGGCGGGACCGAACATCTCCTCTTGGACCACCTCGTCGTCCTGGGCGACGCCGGCCACGATCGACGGGGCGAAACAGAAGCCCCGGGCGCCGACCGGCGTGCCGCCGGTGACCACCTCTGCGTGCCCGGGCAGCCGCTCGAAGAAGCCGGTGAGACGGGTCAGCTGGGCGGCGCTGTTGAGGGGGCCGTAGTCGGCGTCGGGGACATCGAGGCCGCCCACCGTCTGGGACCGGGCCTGCTCGGCCAGGGCACTCACCAGGTCGTCGTGGACTCTCGGCCCGGCCAGAACCCGGGTGGCGGCGGTGCAGTCCTGACCGGCGTTGAAGTACCCGGCGACGGCGATGCCCTCGGCCGCCGATGCGATGTCGGCGTCGTCGAACACCACCACCGGGGCCTTTCCGCCCAGTTCGAGATGGACCCGCTTGACCCCGGCCGCAGCGGTGGCCGCCACCTCCATGCCGGCCCGGACGCTGCCGGTGATCGAGACCATGGCCGGAGTCGGATGCTCCACCAGGAGCCGGCCGGTGCGGCGGTCCCCGCAGATCACATTGAGCACGCCCGCCGGCAGGTGCTCGGCCATGATCTCGGCCATGAGCAGCGAGGAGGCCGGCGTGGTGTCCGACGGCTTGAGCACCATGGTGTTGCCGGCCGCCAGGGCCGGCGCCCACTTCCACACGGCCATCATCAGGGGATAGTTCCAGGGCGTCACCGCGGCGCACACCCCCACCGGTTCGCGCCGCACGAACGAGGTGTGGTCCTTCAGGTACTCACCTGCCGACTTGCCCTCGAGGTGGCGGGCGGCCCCGGCGAAGAAGCGGATCTGGTCCACCAGTTGGGGCAGCTCCTCGGCCATGGTGACGGCGACCGGCTTTCCGGTGTTCTCGCATTCGACGCGCACCAGGTCCTCCCCCCTGGCCTCGAAGGCGTCGGCGATGCGGAAGAGGGCCAGGCTGCGTTCCGAGGGGGTGGCGTCCCGCCACACGGGGAACGCCCCGGCGGCGGCGGACATGGCCCGGTCCACGTCCCGGGCCCCCGACACCGGTGCCTCCAGGTACTCCTGCCCGGTGCTCGGGTCCACCAGCCCCGAGGTGGTCCCGTCGTCGGATTCCACGTAGGCGCCGCCGACGAAGTTCGAGAGGCTCCGCCGACCTCCGGTGGCCTCCTCCGACTTCATGCTGCTCACGGACCCTCCCCGAGGATTTCGGACCCATCGCCGGTACGGCAACCCGTCCCGTAGCTCATAGTTGCCGAATATAGGACGGCAGACAAGCTTTTTCTGGAGGGATCTTCCGCAGGGCTGCGAATTCGTTTGAATTTTCTTGTGGTTTCCGCTCAGACTGCTATAACAGACCGTGCATGAGCACCGTGAGAGTTGGCCGATCGAGGCGCACGCCACGCACCCACACCCGGGGAACGTTCGGTTGACCCCCGGCCCGTCCGCCTTCGGCCCGCCCGCCTCCGGCCTGCTCGACCACGTCAACAAGGCCATCGTCGAACAGCTCCAGCAGGACGGCCGGCGCACCTACGGGTCCATCGCGGGGGCGGTGGGCCTCTCCGAGGCCGCCGTCCGCCAGCGGGTCCAGAAGCTGCGCGATGCCGGGATCATCCAGATCGTGGCCGTCACCGATCCCCTCCAGGTGGGTTTCCGCAGCCAGGCCATGGTGGGGATCCGGGCGGACGGCGACGCCCGCACGGTGGCCGACCAGCTGTCCGCGGTGGCGGACATCGACTACGTGGTCATGTGCACCGGCTCCTTCGACATCCTGGTCGAGCTGGTGTGCGAGGACGAGGACACCCTCCTCGAGCTTCTCAACGGGGTCATCCGCCGGATCCCCGGCGTGCGGGACACCGAGACGTTCATGTACCTGAAGCTGACCAAACAGACCTATGCCTGGGGGACCAGATGACCGACCCGACCAATGAGGCCATGCTCTCGAACGAGGCGATGCAGGAGAGCGCCCACCGCCACCTGTGGATGCACTTCACCCGTCTGTCGGACCAACCCGGCCACCGGATCCCGGTCATCGTCCGGGGCGAGGGCGTGTGGGTCTACGACCAACAGGGGAAGCGCTACCTCGACGGGCTGTCGGGGCTCTTCACCAGCCAGGTCGGCCACGGCCGCGCCGAACTGGCCGAGGCGGCGGCCCGGCAGGCGAGCCAGCTGGCCTTCTTCCCAATCTGGAGCTATGCCCACCCGACGGCGGTGGAGCTGGCCGACCGCCTGGCCGGCATGACCCCGGGGGACTGCAACCGGATCTTCTTCACCACCGGCGGCTCCGAGGCGGTGGAGTCGGCCTGGAAGCTGGCCCGCCAGTACTTCCGGGTGACCGGTCAGCCGGGGCGGCTGAAGGTGATCAGCCGGAACATCGCCTATCACGGGGCCACCATGGGAGCCCTGTCGGTCACCGGCGTCACCGAGATCAAGTCACCGTTCGAACCGCTCGTGCCCGGTGCGGTGAAAGTGCCGAACACCAACTTCTACCGGGCCAAGTACTACGCCGACGACCTCGTCGCCTTCGGCGCCTGGGCCGCCGACGCCATCGAGGAGGCCATCCTGATCGAGGGGCCCGAGAGCGTCGCCGCCGTCTTCCTCGAGCCCGTGCAGAACGCCGGCGGATGCTTCCCCCCTCCCCCGGGCTACTTCCAGCGGGTCCGGGAGATCTGCGACCGCTATGGCGTCCTCATGGTCTCCGACGAGGTGATCTGTGCCTTCGGCCGGCTGGGGCACTGGTTCGGGTCCGAGCGCTACGGGTACGAGCCGGACATGATCACCATGGCCAAGGGACTGACAAGCGGCTACTCCCCGCTCGGGGCGCTGGCGGTCAGCGACCGCCTGATCGAGCCGTTCCTGCACGGCGAGACGTTCCTCCACGGCGTCACCTTCGGCGGCCATCCGGTGAGTGCAGCGGTGGCGCTGGCCAACATCGACGTCTTCGAGAAGGAGGGCCTGCTCGAGAACGTCCGCACCAACGAGGCGGCGTTCAAGGCGTCGCTGGACACGCTCGGGGACCTGCCCATCGTCGGGGACGTCCGGGGGGCGGGCTACTTCTACGGGATCGAGCTGGTCAAGGACAAGGACACCCGGGAGACCTTCGATGACGACGAGGCCGAACGCCTGCTGCGCGGCTTCCTCTCCCACGCCCTCTACGACGCCGGGCTCATCTGTCGGGCCGACGACCGGGGGGACCCGGTGGTCCAGCTCGCCCCCCCGCTCACCTGCGGAGAGGAGGAGTTCGAGGTGATGACCACCATTCTGCGGTCCGTGCTGACCGAGGCGTGGAAGCAGCTCTGACCTCGTCGTCGGGAGAGCGCTACCGGGACCTGTCCCTGTGGTGGGACCGGCTCCCGGGCACCCTGGCCGTCCGGCCGCCACTGGCCGGCGACACCGAGGCCGATGTGGCCATCGTCGGAGCCGGGCTCACCGGGCTGTGGACGGCGTACTACCTGGCCGGGGCCGATCCCGGTCTCAAGATCGCGGTCGTCGAGCGCGACGTGGCCGGGTTCGGGGCATCGGGGCGGAACGGCGGGTGGTGCTCGGCGCTGTTCGCGGCCTCCGAGGAGCGCCTCGACCGGGAAGCGGGGGCGGGCGCGGGAGCAGCCATGCGGCGCGCCATGGAGTCGACCGTCGCCGAGGTGGGCCGGGTGGTCGACGCCGAGCACATCGAGTGCGGGTTCGCCGCCGGAGGCACGGTGGTCCTGGCCCGCACCGGCGTGCAGCTCCAACGCACCCATGACGAGGTGGCCGCGGCCCGGGCCCGGGGCATCGATGCGGACGGCCTCCGCTTCCTCTCCGCCTCCGAGGCCGCCGCCATGGTGGGGGCCACCGATGTCCTGGGCGGGACCTACACGCCACACTGCGCGGCGGTGGATCCGGCGCGACTGGTGCGGGGGCTGGCCGAGGCGGTGGAGCGGCGGGGGGCGACCATCTACGAACAGACGGCGGCGCGGGCCCTCCTGGCCGGCGCGGTGGACACCGAGCGGGGAACGGTGAGGGCACCGATCGTGGTGAGGGCCACCGAGGGGTACACCCGCAGCCTCGACGGAGAGGTGCGGACGCTGGCCCCCGTCTACTCCCTGATGATCGCCACCGAGCCACTCCCCGACGCCTTCTGGGAGGAGGCGGGCCTGTCCCGGCGGGAGACGTTCGCCGACCATCGCCACCTGATCATCTACGGGCAACGGACCGACGACGGGCGGATGGCGTTCGGCGGCCGAGGGGCGCCCTACCATTTCGGGTCGGCCATCCGGCCGGAATTCGACCGCGACGGGGGCGTCCACGAGTCGCTGCGGTCGGCGTTGGTTGAGCTCTTCCCGGCATTGGCCGGCACCGAGGTCACCCATCGCTGGGGTGGCCCCCTGGGGATCGCCCGCGACTGGTTCCCCTCGGTCGGGCTGGACCGGGCCACGGGCGGGGCCTGGGCGGGCGGCTATGTCGGAGACGGGGTGTCCACCACCAACCTGGCCGGGCGGACACTGTGCGACCTGATCCTCCGTCGGGACACCGAGCTCACCTCCCTCCCATGGGTCGGGCACCGCTCGAAGCGGTGGGAGCCCGAGCCGCTGCGCTACGTCGGGATCAACGCCGGCCTCCGTCTGGCCGGGAGCGCCGACCGGGCCGAGGAGCGGACCGGGAGGGCGACCTGGCGGTCCCGCGCCCTCGGGAGGGTGCTGGGCGGCTGACGGCTCAGAGCTTCTCGGGCCGGAAGATCTGGGTGTGGATCGAGCCCTGCGCGGCGAAGGACCCGGATCGGCCCCCGCCGGGCCCGCGCAGCAGATAGGCCGCGGCCACCGCCAGCACCGCCCCGGCCAGCGGGCCGACGACATAGACCCAGAGGCTGGAGAAGTCGACGGAGACCAGGTCGGGCCCGAACGTCCTGGCCGGGTTCATCGAGGCCCCGGAGATCGGGCTCCCCCACAGGCCGGCGAGGGCGATGTAGGACCCGACGCCGAGGGCCCCGAACAGCCCGACCTGTTGGGCGCCCGACGCCGTCCCCAGGATGACGCTGACCAGTCCCATGGTCAGGACCGCCTCCATCAACAGGGCGTCGACGGCAGAGCGGCCGGCGGCGGGGTAGGTCGATCCGTGCATGGACGAGACGTTGACCACCGCCTGGAGGAACCACGCGGCCAGGACGGCCCCGGTCAGCTGGACCAGGATGTAGCCGGGGACCCGGCGCCACGGGAAGTCGCGGCGCAGGGCGAAGGCCACACTGACCGCCGGATTGAGATGGGCGCCGGACACCCGACCCATGAAGAGGATGACCGCCATCACCATCATCCCGGGGGCGACCACCGCCGCGGCCCGGCCGACGGAGCCCGGGATGGCCGCGTCCATCATCGGGCCGCCGGCCGCCACCAGGACCAGGAAGAAGGTGCCCAGGAGCTCCCCGAACAGCCGGCGCCACTCCCGGGACGGGTCGTTGAAGTCCCGGATCATGGCGCCCAACCGCTGCTGGGCGGTCAGGAAGGGGAACTGGTCGTCCTCGGGATCGGGGATCCGGCCGCCACCGTCGGGATCGGGCTGCATCCCTGCCGGTCGGGTCAAAGGAGCGGCGACCCGGGACCCGGGCCTCAGCCGGCCCCGTTGAACGGGGCGCCGAAGGCAAAGACCCCGCCGTCCCAGCTGACCAGCCAGTAGCCGCCCGTCGCCTGATCGACGTTCATCCCGGCGATCGGGGCGTTGAGGTCGAGCATTCCGGTCGATCCCTGGTACACCGCGCCACCGAACGAGGAGATGCTCCCGTCACTGGTGACCTCCCAGTAGCCGCCGGTGATGGGATCGAGGGCCATGCCGACGACCGGGCTGTTCGAGACCTGGCCGCCCATGGAGCCGTAGAAGGGTGCGTCCCCGAAGGCGAAGATACCCCCGTCAGCACCGACCTCCCAGTAGCCGTTACCGCTGGCATCGAGGGCCATCCCGACCACCGGGCTGTTCAGTGTCTGGCCGCCCATGGAGCCGTAGAAGTGGGCGTCGCCGAAGGCAAAGACGCCCCCGTCGGCGGCCACCTCCCAGTAGCCCTTGCCGTCGGCGGTGGCCGTGAGCCCGACCACGGCGCCGTTGAGCCTCGTGCCGCCCATGGAGCCGTAGAAGTGGGCGTCGCCGAAGGCGAACACTCCCCCGTCGCGGGCCACCTCCCAGTAGCCCCTTCCGTCGGGGGAGGCGACGATGCCCTCGACCGGGGCGTTCAACGGGAGCGAGGCCACCGAGCCGTAATTTCCCGCCGTCCCGTGGGCCGAGATCTGCCCGATCGAATTCACCAGCCAGTAGCCGGTGCCCTGCGGGTCGGACGCCATCCCGACAACCTGTCCGATCAGGGAGCCCACCGACTTGAATCCGGTGGTCGGAGTGGCCGATGCCTCAGTCGACGCCCCCGAGATCCCACCGGGGCCGACGGCGCGGACCTCGAAGTAGTACGGCATGCCCGGGACGAGGCCGGAGACGACGTACGAAGTGCCGGTGACGAGCGACGATCCGTTGGCCGGACTCGTCCCCTCGGTGCCGGGCCTGGTCGCCACGTACACGTTGTAGCCCACCACGGTCGCGTTCCGGTTCGACGCGGGGGCGGTCCAGGTCACCCGAGACGAATCCTGGCCGGCGGTTGCGTGGACCGTGCCCGGTGCACCGGGTGTGCCCGGCGCTCCCGAAGCCGGTGGTGGCGTGGCCTTCCCCGCGACCGCAGGCACCGGGGCCTTGAGGGCACCGGGGCCGGCCTGGGCCACCGACGGGGTGGCCGAGATCACCGATGTGCTCGGCGAGGGCACCACCGGGGACGAGGTGGCTGTGCCCGACTTGGCCGTGCCGGCCGCGCCCGACCTGGCCCTGCTCCCGTGCCTGCCGTTCCGGCTACGGCCGGCCGTGCTCGGCGGGCCGGCCGCGGTCGCCTGGCCGGCCACAGCGGAGCTCGAGGCGGCATTGCCCGACGCGCCGCTGGCATTCGACGCCGACGCCGGCGCCGGGGCGACCCCGGTGGCCGTGTCCTGGGCGGTGGTGCGAGTGGACCGGGCCGGGCTCCGGAACGCCGACACGACGCCGGCGGCAAGGAGGCCAACCACCACGAGGGACGCGGCCAGCATCATCCGGGCCCGCTTGGCGGGCAGCGGTGATTCGCCGAGGAGCCACGACAGCCACTCCTTCAGTTCATACGCCCAGTCGATTGCCCAGTCCCTCACAGAACCGCCCCCTCATCGATTCGCATCCCAACCCTGAGGATCCCCTCAGGTCTGCCCACAACGCAGCGTCGATGCCCGGGCACATACCCGACACTTGGCATCTCAACCGCTGGCGTCGTTCCCATTATAGGCAGCGGGATCGTCGGACCCACAACGGCCTCCCGCCCGTTGTGGTCCCCCACACGCCGATGACCAGGGTGAACGATTCGTCAGCGGTGTCCGCAGACCCCACCGGGCAGCTGTCTAGCAATCGGGCAGCTGGTCGATGGGACGGTTGTCGTCGTCGACGACGACGACGCTGGGCTCGTGGGTGGCGAGCTCGCGGTCCTCGATGTCGGCGAAGGTCACGATGATCACCCGGTCGCCGATCTGAGCCAACCGGGCGGCTGCACCATTGAGACAGATCTGACCCTCGCCCCCCTCGATGGCATACGTCTCGAAACGGGCACCGTTCATCAGGTTGTAGACCGCCACCTGCTCGTTCGGGAGGATGTCCGCGGATTTGAGGAGCAGGGGGTCGATGGAGATCGAACCGACGTAGTCGAGGTCGGCCCCGGTGACCCGGGCACGATGGATCTTCCCGTTCATCATCCGTCGTCGCACGGCTGCTCCTCTCCACGGACTCCCGGCTCCCGGTGCGGGCGCCCTTCAGGCATCGAGGCTACTCGGAACCCCACCGATCCCGTCCTCGGCTCCGTCGTCACCTGCGTGACCGGGCGTACTCGACGACCCGGTCGACGACCGCGTCGTCAGCCTTGGCCGGCGCCCCGCAGTCGAAGGGGGGCTGGGGGTCGTACTCGATCATCAGCTGCGCGGCTTCGGCGGCGGTGCGGTCGACCACCAGCTCGACCATGCGGAGGGCCATGTCGATGCCGCTCGACACTCCGGCGGACGTGACGATCCGCCGGTCCAGGTGCTCCACCACCCGCTGGGCGGTGGGGACCGCACCCAGTGCCTCGAGCTCGGGATAGCACGCCCAGTGCGTCGCGGCGGTCAGGCCCTCGAGCAGCCCGGCGCTGCCCAACACCAACGAACCCGTGCAAACCGAAGTGGTGAGGAGGGTGGTGGCATGGGCGTGGCGGACCCACTCCAGTACCCGCTCGTCGTGTTGGAGACGGCGGGTGCCCACCCCGCCGGGGAAGACGACGATGTCCGGCCCCGCAACCTCCTCGAAGGCCGCGTCGGCGACGATGCCGAGCAAGCCGTTGTCGCTGCGGATCTCGCCCCTCTGGTGACCGAGGAAGATGACGTCGATCGACGGGATCCGCTGCAGGACCTCGTAGGGACCGATGCCGTCGAGAGCGGTGAATCCGGGAAATAGGGGGATGGCGACGGTCAAGGCACCGGTCACGCGGATGTCCTTTCATCGATGGCGACGCGGAAGCGCCGCCGGTAGGCGTCGGGGGCAACGTTGAGACGGCGTCGGAAGGCCCGTCGCAGCGTCTCGGCGGTGCCGAGCCCGCAACGGATGGCGATGACATCGAGCGTGTCGTTGGTCGTCTCCAGCTCGTGGCGGGCCGCTTCTGTGCGGACCCGCTCGACGAAGCGACTGGGTGTCTCACCCACCTCGGTTGCGAAGACCCGGGCGAAGTGCCGGACGCTCATGGCGGCCGCGGCGGCCATGGCGGGCACCCGGTGGTCACCGCCGGGTGAAGCCTCGACCATGCCCTGCACGGCCCGCACCGTCGAGTGCTCGGCCCTCGGCACCCACACCGGCGACGCGAACTGGGTCTGACCCCCGGGTCGGTGTAGGAACATGACCAGCCAGCGGGCCACGGTCTGGGCCACGTCGACGCCGAGGTCGTCCTGCACCAGGGCCAGGGCCAGGTCGATGCCGGCGGTCACGCCCGCACTGGTCCAGAATTTCCCGTCCCGGATGTAGATGGGATCGGCGTCGACCCGGAGTGCGGGAAACTCGGCGGCCAGCTTGTCGGCGCTCGCCCAGTGGGTGGTGACCCGGCGGCCGTCCAGCAGGCCGGCCCGGGCGGCCAGGAACGCCCCGGTGCACACCGTGGCCACCCGACGGCTGTGCGGTGCGGCCGCCTTGATCCACGCCACCAGCGCATCGTCGCCACGGGCGGCACGCGCCCGTTCACCGCCCGGGAGGACCAGCGTGTCGATCCCCCCGGCGGGGTCGGGCAGCGGCCCCGTGCACAGGCCGAGGCCGCTCCCGGACCGGACCGGCTGTCCGTCCCGCGAGGCCAGGGTCACCCGGTAGCCGCCGGGCCGGCCCAGCATCGTCACCGCCCGGGTGGCGCCGGTGAACACTTCGAAGGGCCCGACGGCATCGAGCGGCTGCAGGCCGGGGTAGGCGACGATGACCACGCGGCGAAGCCTCATGCAGCCAGCGTGACCGACGCCGTCGATGGCGTCAATGACGCAATGCCCACATATTCGGCCATCGGCAGGGGCCCCAGCAGGGCCGTGGTCCCGCCTCCGACCCGGTGGTCGCCATCCCCGCCGGGCGGTGGCTGTCGCCCGGGGGGCGTGGCGGCCGTACCCTGAGCACCGGAAGCCGCCGGCGACGGGAGGGTCATGGCATTACGGGTCATCCAGTGGGCGAGCGGCGGTGTGGGCCGGGCGGCCATGGCGGGGGTGGTGGCCCATCCCGAGCTGGAGCTGGTGGGATGTTGGGTCCACTCCAAGGAGAAGGCAGGTCGCGACCTCGGCGAGCTGATCGGCGGGGAGCCGTCGGGGGTGGTGGCCACCGATGACATCGACGACCTCGTGGCCCTCGAGGCCGAATGCGTCATCTACTCGCCGCTGATGGCCGATCCGGCTGTGGTCGCCCGGTTGTTGAGATCGGGAAAGAACGTCGTAACCCCCTTGAACTGGTTCTTCCCCGGTGGCCGGGACGAATCCCTCGTCGAGGCAGCCTGCGTCGAAGGCCGGACCAGCCTCCACGGCACCGGCATCCACCCCGGGGGCATCACCGAGCGCTTCCCGCTGGCGCTGTCGGCGCTGTCGCAGTCCATCACCCATGTGCGCGCCGAGGAGTTCTCGGACATCCGCAGCTACGGTGCGCCGGCCGTGGTGGGCGACATCATGCTCTTCGGGCGGACACCCGAGGAGGCGGCGAACAGCCCGATGCCCGTCATCCTCGGCGACGGCTTCGGCCAGTCGATCGCCATGACCGCCCACGGACTCGGATTCGGGCTCGACCCCGGGCTGAAGGTGACCCATGAGGTGGCCGTCGCCACCGCGGCGATCGACTCCCCCGTCGGGCCCATCCGGCCGGGTTGCATCGCCGCCCAGAAGTTCTGCTGGGAGGCGAGCGTACGCGGCCGGCCGGTCATCTCCGTGCGGACCAACTGGTTCATGGGGGACGAACACCTGGATCCGGCCTGGTCGTTCGGGCCGGAGGGCGAGCGGTTCGAAGTCGGCATCACCGGGGATCCCTCCACCCTCGTCACCTTCCACGGCCTCCATCCTGCGTCCGTGGCGGCCGGCCTGCAGCGCAATCCGGGCGTCGTGGCCACGGCCACCCACTGCGTGAGCGCGGTCCCGGCCGTGGTGGCCGCCCAACCCGGGATCCGGACCTACCTGGACCTTCCCGCCTACTCGGGCCGGGCCGCCTCCCACTTGCGCTGAGAGCGCACGAGGCGCGCCACGGAGGGGCCAGCCGGGCGCGGGACGGCCCGATCGGTTCAAGTCGGCCTCGGAATCGGTCGACAAGAGCTACAGCAGACTCACAGGAAGCGGGAACTGCAGTGTCGAACACGATGGCGAAGCCGTCCCCTCCACCGGGATCAGGCCTCCTGCCGGCAGCCGGCGGGGCGGGCGCCGGGCGCGGGTCGGACGCGTCAAAGCGCAAGCTCGATCCCAAGATGCTGGCCTATCTGATGGGCCCGGCGGCCCTGGTGATCATCCTGCCGCTCATGGACTTCGGGGTCATCGCCCGCGAGTCCGCGTGGGTGTGGCTCGGCATCTTCATCGCCATTCCGGCGTCCAACCTGGTGGTGGACAAGCTCTACACCAGCCGTCCCACTCCGGCGAGGCTGCACCTGCGGATCGCCGCCCAGGCGGCCGGGGTGACCGCCGTCATCTACCTGACCGGGTGGGGACCGGTCCTGTCCGGGGCATTCGCCTTCATCGCCCTCGAGAACGTCTTCTACGTTGGATCGAAGGTCTGGCAGACCACCGCCGTCTGGAGCCTGACGGGCATCGCCCTCGGCCAGCTGGCCGTCTGGCAGCACGTGGTCCCCTCGACCCTGTCGCTGTCCCAGGGCAACACCCTGGCCCTGATGGGTGCGTTCGTCCTGTTCTTCATCATCCGGATGGCCGGTGCGACAGCCGAGCAGAAGGAGGACGCCGAGGCCTCCATGCGGCTGAGCGAGGACCGGTTCCGATCGCTCATCCAGAACTCGTCGGACACCACCATGGTGTCGGACAAGATGGGGATCTGCACCTATGTGAGCCCGGCCATCACCGACCTGCTCGGATTCGAGCCGAAGGACATGATCGGCCGGGTCAGCACCGACTTCGTCCACCCCGACGACCGTGACCGGGTGGAGAGCCGGCTCGGAACCACGTTCCAAGCCGCCCCGGAGACCGTGTTCGTCCAGTTCCGCATGGAACGCAGCGATGGCACCTGGCGGGACGTCGAGGCGGTGGTGACCAACCAGATCGCCCGACCCTCGGTGGCCGGCTACGTCTCGAACATCCGCGACATCACCGAGCGCAAGGAGTTCGAGGCCCTGCTCGCCCACCGGGCCCTCCACGACCCGCTCACCGGTCTGGCCAACCGCCAGTTGATCCTCGACCGGGCCGAGCAGATGCTGGTCCGGTCGCGGCGGACCCTGGATCCGGTGGCCGCCTACTTCATCGACCTGGACAATTTCAAGGACGCCAACGACTCGCTCGGCCATGAGGCGGGCGACAAGCTCCTGCGGGCCGTGGCCGGGCGGTTCGCCGCCATCCTGCGGGCCAGCGACACCGTGGGACGTCTGGGAGGCGACGAGTTCGTCATCCTGGCCGAAGGTGTCTCCTTGGCCGCAGGGCCGTTCATGGTCGCCGAGCGGATCCGGGAGGTGTTGGCCAAACCGTTTACGGTCGAGGGGTACGAGGGGCTCCCGATCACGGTGACCGCCAGCATCGGGATCGCCACCGGTGACCGGCCCTCGGCCCAGGAGCTCCTCCGCGATGCCGACATCGCCCTCTACCGGGCCAAGGCCGGGGGCCGGGACGGTTCGGTGCTCTTCGAGCCGGCCATGCAGTCGGCGGCCGTCGACCGCCTGGCGCTCAAGTCCGACCTCGACTCGGCCCTGGCCGATTCACAGTTCTTCCTCCTCTACCAACCCATCTTCGACCTCGACAGCGTGGCCATCCGGGGGGTGGAGGCCCTCATCCGGTGGCAGCACCCGACCAAGGGGGTCATCGCGCCGGACGACTTCATCCCCGTCCTGGAGGACAGCGGGATGATCGTGGAGGTGGGACGGTGGGTCCTCCACGAGGCCTGCACCCAGGCCGCCTGCTGGCGCGAGATGGGCTACCCGACCACGATGTCGGTCAACGTGTCGATGCGGCAGCTCGAGGCCGACACCCTGGTCGACCACGTCCAAGAGGCCCTGGCCGCCAGCGGCATCGAGCCCGGGGCGTTGGTCATCGAGGTCACCGAGTCGACGCTGATGAAGGACGCCAATGCCACCGTGTCCCGGCTGAAGAGGCTGAAGGAGCTCGGTGTGATGATCGCCATCGACGATTTCGGCACCGGCTACTCGTCGTTGGCCTACCTCCGTCAGTTCCCGGTGGACGTGCTCAAGATCGACCGGTCGTTCGTGGCAGAGATGGACGAGACGACGGACTCCGTCGCCCTCATCCACACCCTGGTGGAGCTCGGCCGCACCCTGGGACTGGTGACCCTGGCCGAGGGCATCGAGGACGACTCCCAGCTGGAGGGGCTGCGCCGTGAGCTCTGCGATCGAGGCCAGGGGTTCATCTTCTCGCGGCCGGTCGAGCCCGGTGCCATCGAGGCCCTTTTGGCCCAGGGCGAAGCCGACCACGTCACCGGCCCGCGATCCCCGGCCCCGAGGTCCGCCGCGACCGTGAAGTGATCGGGGTGTGCCAGGGCGAAGGCGGCCGGTGACGCCGTAGCTGCTGTCGGTTCCGTCGCACTCCCTTGGACGGTCATGTCCCCGCTCTGCAGGGCACCGTGGGCACATTCCCGGACGGAGGAGCGGGTGTCCGGGTGGTGGCGGCCACGTAGGCTGCCCGCCGTGGCCAAGTCCGGAGCGCGCACGGGGTCGGGATTCGTATTGGTGGTGCTGGCGTCCGCCCAGTTCCTCATGACGCTGGACAGCTCGGTCATGAACGTGTCGATCCAATACGTGGCCAAGGATCTGCACACCACGGTGACCGGCATCCAGACCGCCATCACCCTTTACACCCTGGTCATGGCCTCCCTCATGATCACCGGGGGGAAGATCGGAGCGCGCCTCGGGCGGCGGCGGACCCTGGCCCTCGGCCTCGTCGTCTACGGGCTGGGATCCGCGACCACCGCGGCCGCCCCCAACCTCGGGGTGCTGCTACTCGGCTGGTCCCTGCTCGAAGGCATCGGTGCGGCCCTCATCCTGCCGGCCATCGTGGCCCTGGTGGCGGTCAACTTCCCCGAGGCCAAGCGCTCCGCCGCCTACGGCATGATCGCCGCGGCCAGTGCCATCGCCATCGCCGCCGGCCCGTTGATCGGGGGGGCGGTGACCACATTCGCGTCGTGGCGCTATGTCTTCGTCGGTGAAGTCGTCGTGGTCGTCGTCATCCTGTTCGCCCTGCGCAGGGTGGCGGACCAGCCGGTCGGCGCTTCGGGGCGCTTCGACTTCGTCGGCGCCGTGCTGTCGATCGTCGGGCTGGCCGCAACCGTGTTCGGGGTGCTGCGATCGTCGCAGTGGGGCCTGGTGACGGCCAAGCCGGGCGCGCCGCAGTGGCTCGGTGTCTCACCGGTCGTCTGGCTCATCCTCGGCGGACTGGCCTTCATCTGGGCCTTCTTCGTGTGGGAGCGCCACCTGGAGGACCGGGGTGCGGACCCGTTGGTGCGGCCCTCGATGCTGAAGAACTCGCAGCTCGCCGGCGGCCTGTCATTGTTCTTCTTCCAGTTCCTGGTCCAGATGGGCGTCTTCTTCGTGATCCCGCTCTACCTGTCCGTCGTCCTCGCCCTGTCGGCGGTCCAGACCGGGGCGCGCCTCTTGCCCCTCTCGATCGCCCTGCTCGTCGCCGCCGTCGGGATCCCGCGGTTTGCACCCAGGGCCCCGGCACGGTTGGTCGTCCAGGCCGGGTTCGGCGCCATGACCATCGGCATCGGGGTCCTCATCGGGGGGATCTCGCCGTCGTCGGGTGCCGAGATCGTCCTGATCCCCATGTTGCTGCTGGGCCTGGGCATCGGCGCGCTGGCTTCGCAGCTCGGCGCGCTCACCGTTTCGGCCGTCTCGGACGCGGAGAGTGCCGAGGTCGGCGGATTGCAGAACACCGTGACCAATTTCGGGGCTTCGCTCGGGACCGCCCTCGCCGGCGCCGTGCTCATCGGCGCGCTTACCACCACCCTGCTCTCCGGCGCGCAGGCCAACCAGGCCATACCCGCCTCGGTGACTCAGTCCGCCACCGTCGAGCTCAGCAACGGCGTCCCGTTCGTCTCCGACGCCGAGCTCAAGACCAAGCTGGCGCAGACCGACCTGTCGAGCTCGGCACAACAGGCCATCGTCGACGAGAACGCCAACGCCCGCCTGGCGGCGCTACGCGCCTCCCTGTGGCTGCTCGCCCTGTTCTCGGTCATCGGCCTGTTCTTCACCCCCTTGGCGCCAAACCGGCCGCTGGCGGAGGCCGGCCCGAAACCGGACCCGCCGACCGCCGGCTAGTCAGCCCGCATCCGCCAGTGCCCGTCGGCTGCCGCCCGGGCGGTGGACCACCCCCCGGGCGCGCAATAGCATGCTCGCACCTCGGCGCGTCGTCGTGCCGGTGCCGCGCCCGGCGTCCGAGCGTGCGCCGGGGACCTTCGAGAGGGGGCTCGTGCTCTTCATCCACGAAGTTCACAAGGTGGTGGGGAAGTCCGCGGCCCGGTTCGAGGACGCCTACCGGGGCGGATGGATGCCGACATTGGCCAAGGGGTCCGATGCCCGGCTGCTCTGGTATTTCGACCTGGCTCACGGGAGCGGGCTGGCCTACCGGGTGGTCACGGTGACCGCGGTCGAGGACGGCGCATCGTGGGCTCGTCTGGCCGAGCGGTTGGCCGGTGGCGACCTGCAGTCGTGGGCAAGGCACCTCGACGGGCTCCAGCACGAGTCCCACGGTCGGATCATGACGCCACTGGACTGGTCGCCGTCGATCGGTGCCCTGGTCGACATCCCCGGTGATCCTGCGGTGCACGAGCCGACGATGTACATGGAGGACACCATGTGGCCCTATCCGGGGAAGGTCGGCGAGTACATCGAGAGGTCGGGCGACGTCTACCGACGCTCCCTCGGTGCCGAGGGGTCGCGGATGCACATGAGCATCGAGCTCTCGATGCAGGCCATGCCGGGGGCGGGTCGTTACCCGGAGGTGACACTGCTGCAGAAACTGTCCGCCCTGCCCCCGCTCATCCATCTCCTCACCAACGACATCCCGCCGGAGGTCACCGGACCGGGCTCCTGGATGCACCAGGCGCTCGAGCTCCGCGACCAGTGGAGGAGCAAACTGCTCCGGACCGCCGTGTGGTCGCCACTGCAATGAGACCGATCGCTGGGGGACCCTGACCGATGCTGTTCCTGCACGAGACCCACAAGGTGATCGGTCGGCACGCCTCCGCCTTCGAGGATCTGTTCCGGGACGAATGGATGGGGGCGCTGGCCCGGGGCGAGGGCGCCCGGCTCCTCTGGTACCTGAACCACGCCATGGGGAGCGGACCGTCCTATCAGGTGGTCACCATCACCG
>Ga0307374_10004101_pt1 | contig 24446 bp, 14 predicted proteins | sample OX3MG_FD_202532 | JGI IMG/M metagenome (GOLD analysis project Ga0307374, IMG submission 202532) | Soil microbial communities from Risofladan, Vaasa, Finland - OX-3 | ecosystem: Environmental > Terrestrial > Soil > Coastal area > Acid sulfate soil | place: Finland: Risofladan, Vaasa | collected... | reverse complement strand
GCCGGCGCGCAGCGCCCCGCATCTCACGTCTCTGTAGTTGTTCACGGCCAGCGGTCGGGTGTCCTCCATGTCAGGGAGGCAGGCTAATGCCTCCCTGCAGGAGGACCCGACTCAGGACCTATGCCGCGGAGCGCCTGCGGAGCCGGCGGACGAGGGCCAGCGAGAAGCCGCCCAGGCCGAGGGTGCCGACGCCGACCACGGGCTGCCACAGACCACCCGGGCCACCGGTGAAGGGGAGCTTCGGCGGCACGGTCGTCGGGGTAGGCAGGGTCGGGTTGTTCTGGGCCTGAACAGTCGCGCACGAGATCGGCTGCTGCTGGTTCGAGTTCGCCTCGAGCACGCCGACAGCCGGGTTGGCCAGCGCGATATCCGGGAGCTGGATGCTGGTCAGCGGGATGTTGACCTGGTTGACGACCTGCTGGGGGATGTTGATCGAGCTGTTCGTCAGACCGAGCTTGATGTTGAGCAGTTGGAAGGCCCCCGATGCGGCCGTCCCGCCGGTCGTCGCCGGCGACGAGCCGAACGTTCCCCCGATGGCGTGGGGCACGGTCTCGATGTCGATCTCCCCGAGGTTCAGGTTGATGACACCGTTGAGGGTGCTGATGATCTGCTGCAGCGTCGGCGTCACGGTGTTCAGGGCCGACTCCACCGGGCTCACCACGGGCTGCAGCACGCCGAGCACCTGGTTCAGAGCGCCGCTCAGGGTGGAACCGCTCGGCAGCGAGTTGAGGGTGTTCTCGAGGAACGTGGTCAGCTGCGGCAGCGTCAGCTGGGAGAGCAGAGCGGAGATACCGCTGATCGACAGCGGGATCTGCTTGCCGTTGCTGGCGACCGACGACAGCGGCACCTGCTCGTCGATGGCCGGGGTCGACTGGCCGGCGGCGGTGAGTTTGACGGTGAGGATGTCGTCGGTGGACATCTTGACGGTGGCCGGGACGCTGGGCTCGCCGCTCGTCGTGGCGGTGAGCGTCACAGGATCGTTGACGCCACCCGCGCTCTGGACCGAGATCTCCAACGTCGCCAGGCCGAGCAGGTTGAACGTGATCGGAGCGATGATGTCCGACGCCTGCGTCTGGATGCCGTAGGTCCCGTCACCGTTGGGTACTAGCGAGGTCAGCGACTTAGACAAGAACACGGAAGTGCCGTCGCCGGCGGTGCTGATGAGCGGCGCGCTGTTGACGCCGCTGGATGTCAACGTCGGCAGCCCGGTCAGGATGTTCGCCGCGGTGAGGTTGCCGAGGCCGTAGGAGATGTCGCTCGTCGGGCACGATGCGGTCGGGAAGTTGGCCTGCGCCTGCCCAAGCAGCGACGACGCGTTGGCGATCGGATCGAGGCTGAGCGCCGATTGATTGGTGACGCCGGGGATGTTCGGCGGGGCGAGCGCGATCGCCGGCGCGGGGATCGCCTGCTTCGCGGCGGCGAGCACGGTGTTGGCGAGATTGTTGAGCGTCGCGCCGGTCGTGCCCCCGAGGTTGAGCTGGAGTCCCGCTCCCTCGTCGAATGCCTTCGTCGTGGCCGCCTGCGCAGGCTGGATGACGGTCTGCAGCTCGGACGTCAAGGGCGTGGTCAGGCCGGCGGTGTTGGTGGACGCCGCGGAGAAACCTTGGTCGAGGCTGTTGATGCTCAGCCCGGTGATCGGGCTGAGGTTGCCCCCGGTGATCTGGTCCAGTGAGTTGAGGGCGGTGGTGCCGAGGTGCAGTTCGGTACCGGTGGCGTATCCGCTGAAGTTCGCCTGGCTGAACGGCACCGCGGCGCTCGAGCTCGCCGACGCAGGCGGTATGACGACGGCCGCAGCAACGATGGCCGCAGCGAAGCCGCCAGCGGTCGCCTTGATCAATGGGTTCCTCACGTAAGCCTCCCCAGCTTCGCCCCTGAGGCCGCCCCTTTTCGGACGGCTGACTATGCCTCTTGAGCGCAAAAATGTAGCTGACAGGGCTATACGAGGGCAACGAAAGCTGAGCTAAACGGGCTATACATTCCGGAAATTCTTCACCTTTACCTAAAGAATTCTCTCGAAACGGACGAAAACGGAAGGCTCGCGACCGGGCCGGTCTTTTTCCCTCTGAACGCCCGCTGCGCCAGACTGGGCCGTAACAGTCACATCACAGGAGTCGCGCATGGCGAGCAAGAGCAACAACAGCTTCGGGGCACGGGCCGAACTCTCCGTCGGCGGGCGCAGCTACGAGATCTTCCGCCTCGACGCGCTGGACCGGGCCGCCAGGCTCCCGTACTCGCTGAAGATCCTCCTCGAAAACATGCTCCGCCACGAAGACGCCCTCACCGTCCACCCGAGGGACGTAGAGGCGCTGGCGAACTGGGACTCCCAGGCCGAGCCCGACACCGAGATCGCCTTCGCGCCCGCCCGGATCCTCATGCAGGACTTCACCGGCGTGCCCGCCGTGGTCGACCTGGCCGCGATGCGCGACGCCATGGTCCAGCTCGGCGGCGACCCGTCGAAGGTCAACCCGCTCATCCCCGCCGAGCTCGTCATCGACCACTCGATCATCGCCGACTACTACGGCACACCCGACGCGTTCAAGCGAAACGCCGAGCTCGAGTTCCACCGCAACGAAGAGCGTTACCGGTTCCTCCGCTGGGGGCAGGGCGCGTTCGACACGCTGAAGGTGGTTCCGCCGAACACCGGCATCTGCCATCAGGTCAACCTCGAGTACCTCGCCCGCGTGGTGTTCTCGACCGACGACGGGCAGGCGTACCCGGACACGCTGCTGGGAACCGACTCGCACACCACGATGATCAACGGCCTCGGCGTTCTTGGCTGGGGTGTCGGCGGCATCGAGGCAGAGGCGGCGATGCTCGGCCAACCGGTGTCGATGCTCATCCCTCGCGTGGTCGGCTTCCAGCTCACCGGCGCCCTTCCCGAGGGGTCCACCGCGACCGACCTCGTGCTGACGGTGACCCAGATACTGCGCAAGCACGGCGTGGTCGGGAAGTTCGTCGAGTTCTACGGAGACGGCGTTTCGGCCGTCCCGCTCGCGAACCGGGCGACGATCGGCAACATGTCGCCGGAGTACGGCTCGACCTGCGCGATCTTCCCGATCGACGCGGAGACGCTGCGCTACATGGAGATGACCGGTCGTTCGCCGGAGCGCATCGCGCTCGTCGAGGCGTACGCGAAGGAGCAGGGCCTCTGGCACGACCCGTCGCACGAGCCGGAATACTCCGAGAAGCTGACCCTGGATCTGTCGACCATTGTGCCCTCGCTCGCCGGGCCGGCGCGGCCGCAGGATCGGGTGCGTCTCGACGAAGCGAAGAGCGGTTATCGGTCGTCCGTCTCGAAAGTTCTGGGAAAAGAGGGCGCCGGCGCGCCACCATCGAACCCGGTTCCGGTCACGCTTTCGGATGGGACGAGCTTCGAGCTGGACCACGGCCGCGTCGTCATCGCGGCGATCACGTCGTGCACGAACACGTCCAACCCTTCCGTGATGATCGCAGCCGGGTTGCTCGCGAAGAAGGCCGTGGAGAAGGGGCTTTCGTCCAAACCGTGGGTGAAGACAACGCTCGCACCCGGGTCGAAAGTCGTCATGGACTACTACCAACGAGCCGGCCTCGTTCCCTACCTCGACAAGCTCGGATTCGACCTGGTCGGCTACGGCTGCACAACCTGCATCGGCAACAGCGGACCGCTGCTTCCGGAGATATCGAAAGCGGTGGCGGACGGAGACCTCGCCGTGGTTTCCGTTCTGTCCGGCAACCGCAACTTCGAAGGACGCATCAGCCCCGACGTGAGGATGAACTACCTCGCGTCCCCTCCGCTGGTCGTCGCGTACGCGCTCGTAGGTTCGATGGACTTCGACCTCGTGCGCGATCCGTTGGGGACCGACCCCGACGGCAAGCCCGTGTACCTGCGCGACATCTGGCCCTCCGCGTCGGAGGTCGCGTCGGTGGTCGAGTCCTCCATCGAGTCGAAGATGTTCAGCGGGTCGTACGAGTCGGTCTTCGAAGGCGACGATCGTTGGCAGAACCTCGACATCCCCTCTGGCGACGCGTACGCGTGGGACTCGACGTCCACCTATGTCCGCCAGCCGCCGTACTTCGAGGGCATGGGCCTCACGCCCGCGCCCCTGTCCGACGTGCACGGCGCGCGCGTGCTCGCGGTGCTCGGCGACAGCATCACCACCGACCACATCTCGCCGGCGGGGAACATCCGCCGCGACGGACCAGCCGGCAGCTGGCTGGTCGACGGGGGAGTGGATCCCTCGGACTTCAACTCCTACGGCTCGCGCCGCGGCAACCACGAGGTGATGATCCGGGGCACGTTCGCCAACATCCGGCTGCGCAACCGCCTAGCCCCCGGTACCGAGGGCGGCGTCACCCGTCTGCTTCCGAGCGGCGAGACCATGTCCATCTACGACGCAGCGAAGCGTTACGAGGCGGACGGGGTTCCGCTGGTGATCCTCGCCGGCAAGGAGTACGGCTCGGGTTCGTCGCGCGACTGGGCGGCGAAGGGGACCGCGCTGCTCGGAGTGCGGGCGGTCCTTGCGGAAAGCTTCGAGCGCATCCACCGTTCGAACCTCGTCGGCATGGGGATCCTGCCGTTGCAGTTCGCCGAGGGGGACAACGTCGAGTCGTTGGGCCTGACCGGCGAGGAGGTGTTCGACGTCACCGGCCTCGAGGGCCTGGCCGACGGTGCACCGCTGCCGCGCCAGCTGTCGGTTTCGGCCGCCGGCAAGCAGTTCGACGTCCGGCTGCGGATCGACACACCCAAGGAGGCCGAGTACTACCGCCACGGCGGCATCCTCCAGTACGTTCTGCGCCAACTACACGGAGCCTGACCGGCCGGCCGGCCCCGACAACTACGGCGCCGGCGGGTGGAGCCCCATCGCCGGGTCGAGGTTCTCCTTGACCACCCACTCGAGCACCTCGAGCGTCGCCTTCGCCGGCGCGCTCGCCCGCCCGCGCCGGCGCAGCACCATGCCGACCTTGCGCCTCGGTAGCCCGGTGATGGTGACCCTGGCGAGCTTCATCACCCCCTCGGTAGCACCGGTTGCGGGCAGGATCGCCGGACCAAGACCCTTGACGGCGAGCGATGCCATCAGCCGCACCCCGTCGAGCTCCGCGCGGGGAATCAGGGTCACGCCGGCGTCGCGGCACGCCTGGTCTATCTCGAGACGGAACGCCGTACCGGGGGCGGGGAGCAGGAGCTCGAACCCGTCGAGATCGTTCAGGTGCACGCTGGGTCCGCTGGCGAGCGGGTGATCTTTCGGCAACACGAGTATCAGGTCCTCGTCGAACAGGGGGTGTTCGACGAGCTCAGGGCTTCCTTGCGGCAGGTTCACTATCGCCGCGTCGAGCGAGCCCGACGCCAGGTGTGGCTCGAGGGTCGCCGAGGTCCCGTCCCCGACGACGAGGCGGACCTTCGGATGTCGTTGCGATGCCGCCTCGAGGAGCAGGGGTGCGAGCCAACGGGCGGTTGTTCCGATCATTCCTATGCGCACGGTGCCCGTCACCTCGTCGCGTAGCGCTGCGACGTCCGACACCGCGGCCTCGATCTCCGACAGAGCCCTGCGACCCCGCTCGACGACCGCCGCGCCTTCCTCGGTGACCAGTCCGCTCTGGCGGTCGACGAGCTGGACTCCGAGCTCGCGCTCGAGGCGGGCCACGTGGCTGGAGACGTTCGACTGGACCGTGTGCAGGGAGGACGCTGCGGCCGAGAAGCTCCCGTGGTCCGCTATCGCTATCAGCGCTTGGAGTTGGCGCAGGTCCATCGCTTACAGAGATAGCACAGCCAGATGAACTCTTGGTGAGAGCGTCCCGATTTGGCCCCATCTGGCGCCGGCGGGGGGTAGCGTCGTCTCGCATGAGGACGGCCGCGATCTTCGACCTCGACCGCACGCTCCTCAGGACCTCCAGCACGCCAGCGATCAATCTCGCCCTGTTCTCCAAGGGGCTGGTAGGACGCTCGTCGGTCCCGGGGCAGGCGCTGTTCATGCGGTTCTACGACGTGTTCGGCGAGACGCTCCCGTCTATGGCGATGGCCAGGGCCGCGGCGCTCGCCGCGCGGGGGTGGTCGGTCGCCGAGGTCGCCGAAGCCGCGGAGGAGGCTGCCGAGAACCTCGAGGGCATGGTGCTGCCGTACGTGCCCGGACTCATCGAGTCGCATCGTTCGGCCGGCCGGGTTCTCGTGCTCGCCACCACGACTCCCTTCCAGTTGATAGAGCCGTTCGCCAAGCGGTTGGGTTTCGACGCCATAGTGGCGACCCGCTACGAGTCGCGACCCGACTCCGATGGAGTCGCCCGCTTCACCGGCAACTTCGACGGCGGGTTCGTATGGGCCGGCGGCAAGCTCAGGGCGGTCAGGAGTTGGGCATCCGCCGAGGGCGTGGACCTGCGCGAGAGCTACGGCTACTCCGACAGCTTCTACGACCTGCCGTTGCTGCTGGCCGTAGGGCACCCGACGGCCGTCAACCCTGACTACCGGCTCCACGCGGCGGCGACCGTCGCCCGCTGGCCGGTGGTCCACCTGGACAGCCCTGCGGGCGTGCCGAAGATCCTGGGGGCGGAGCCGCTCGACGTCGTGCGTACCGCGTTGCAGCAGGTCGCCCTCCCGTTCGCACGCTTCGACATCGCCGGCACCGATCACATACCCGCCCGCGGTGGCGTGATCGTGGCCGCGAACCATCGCAGTTACTTCGACACCGCCGCGTATGCGATGGCCGTCTTCAAGGCTGGCCGCAATCCCAGGGGACTCGCCAAAAAGGAGTTGTTCGACGCTCCGATCATCGGCGAGCTCATGAAAGCGTCCGGCGCGATCTGCGTCGACCGGAAGCGCTCCGGCCGCGAGGCCTACGAGGCGGCGGAGCAGGCGTTGCGAGGCGGCGAGGTCCTGATCGTCGCGCCGCAGGGGACCATCCCGAGAGGGGAGTCGTTCTTCGATCCGGAGCTGAAGGGGAAGACGGGGGTGTCGCGCCTGGCCGCGGCGACGGGAGCCCCGGTCATACCTCTCGGCGTGTGGGGGACCGAGCACGTCTGGCCCCGCTCCGCGAGACTCCCGAACGTCGCCAACATCCTGCGCCCACCGACGGTCAGGGTGAGGGTCGGCCCCCCGGTCACCGGGCTCACCGGCACGGATTTCCGAGCTGACACCCAACGGATCATGGAAGCGATCACCGAGCTGCTCCCGCCTGAGGCAAGGCTCCGCCGGATTCCCACCGAGGACGAGCTGGCTCGCACGTATCCGCCGGGCCGGCGAGGCTCGAAGAGCGGAACCGGGTAGAGACAGACAGGGCCGCCCCGAGGCACCCCGTGACGCCCACGCACCGACCAACGGAGGTCGAGCAACCCATGGCCGACATCGAGACGACCACCGGGATCGAAGCGGAAGAGGAGGCCGCCCACTGGTTGGCCGAACCGCCGCCCCCTCCGCCGGCATCCGACGGAACCGCCGGCGGCGCCGGTGCCGGCGGCGCCGGCTCGCCAGCCGGACGAGACAGCGGCCTCGCCACCCGTTTGCCAATGGCCGGAGCGACGTGGCAGTCGGCAGCCGCGCACCTCCGGGAGGAGTCGCCGTGGATGCTGGCCTCCGCCGGCGTCCTGGTAGCGCTGGCTGCCTACTGGGTGGCTTCGGTGGTCGCCGCGTTCGAGCACGGGCATCACCTCACGGCCCAGGAGCGGGTCTTGCGGATCTTCGCCCCGGGCTCGTTCGTCTGGGTGCTCGGAGCGATCGTGGCGGTGGCCTTGTTCTCGGCGGGCCGCCGTTTCGAGTTGCCGCCGGCGCGGCTCGGCCCGCTACGTGCCCCGCTCGCTATGGCCCTGGTCCTCGCCGGCTCGGCCGCCGTGGCGTCGGCGGCGATGAGCGCTGTGGTCGAGCTCGCCAACTTCGGCCACGGGATCCTGGCGGCGCTGGCCGCGCTGCTCGGTTATCTCGGGACTCTGGTTTTGGCGGCGGCTGCCGCTTGGTGGGCGAACCGCGAGCACCAGGAATCCGCCGGAGCGCGCTGACGGGCCCTGACGGGCCTGCCGGGACCTGACGGGACCCGCCGATCGCCCCGAAAAGCCGGCCCCTGGGCCGCCGGCGGACAGAGAACGCAGCCGTTAGGGCTTGCCAGCCGGCAACCCTGTCCCTTTAGGGCGCGTCCCAAGCGGGGCAAGTGGACAGGCAACGCGACCTGGACGGCCCATTTGTGTGGCCGGCGCCGAACTCTGTCCTCTTGAGGAACCGAACCGCACGCCGGGTCCCGCCAGGTCCCGCCAGGTCCCGCCAGGTCCCGCCAGGTTCCCCCGAGCCACCGCCGGCCGGCCAGCCTCGCTGGTCCGGGGCCCGGCCTGACCCTGCACCAGTTCGCCGCCCGCCGTTCGCCGCCCGCCGCCCGCCGCTCGCCGACCTAGTCCGCCGCTCGCCGACCTAGTCCGCCGGCCAGCGCTCGGTGCCCGAGCCCCCGCGCCGGCGCCCGGAGAGCCCCGAGAGCCCCGAGAGCCCCGAGAGCCCCGAGAGCCCCGTCCCACGCCCGCCACCACGCCCCGTCCCACGCCCGCCGTCGCGCCCCGCCCCGCGCCCCAGGGCCCATGTCCGCCGCCACGCCCCCGCCTCGGGGCCGGTGAGAGCCGGCGTGGTGTTCGACGCCGCCCGCCGGCGTGCAGTCCACCAGTCGGTCGTCTGCTCGTCGGCCAGTGCGGCGACGGCACGCTCCAGCCGTTCGGCCAGCGCGCGGGCCTCCGCGGAAGTACCTCTGTCTTCCCGCGCCTGCAAGGGACGACCGAACGTCACGATCGTCCGTCCCGGCCGGATCACGTTTCCGCCCTTCGGGAGGATGTCCCTGGTCCCCGAGACGTAGACCGGCACTACCGGCCGCCCGGTCCGCGCGCCGAGCCACGCCGCTCCGGCGCTGTGCGGCTGTGCCCACCCGTCCGGGCTGCGCCCGCCCTCGGGGAAGATCAGCAGGCTCCAACCCTCGGCGAGCAGCGACGCCACCCGATTGACCGATTCGCGGCTGGCCCGCTGGCGTTCGATCGGGACCGCGTTCAACAAGAAGGCGAACACGGTCGCCTTCACCCGCGTGTCGAAGAAGTAGTCGGCGGCGCCCGCCACGAACATCCGGTGCCGCCACCGTTCGGGGATCACCGACAGGATCAGCGGGGCGTCGACATGGCTGACGTGGTTCGCCGCGAAGATGACCGGTTCGTCGAGATGGGAGATCCGGTCCAGTCCGTCCACGGTCGGCGAGGCGACCGCCTGGACGAGTGGGCGGGACACGAGTTCCTGCACCAGGACTCGAGCGAATCGCGCCGGATAACGACGCGCCCATTCGCTGTCATAGTCCATCCCCAGGTTCTTCTCGACTGGCGGCCGGTCGATTCCCCCCGGCCAGGAAGGCGCGGTGAACGGGAACGCCAGCGACGACGCCCGGGGCAGGCGCACACGCGACCGCAACGCTCTCAGCGACTCGGGTGTGACGGGCAGCCGCCGCAGCGGCTCGACCGATCCGGACAGCCCGCGACCGGCCACACCGCCGCGACCTGCCGCACCGCTGCGCCGGCTTCCCGACGAAGCCATTAGTGGACGTCCGCGAGCATGATCGGCGGGCAGTGCAGGTGGGTGATCGTGGCGTCACGGCCGACCACGTCGCTCGCCATCTCGAGTGCGTCGGTGAGAGTCGACGCCGGCGAGAACCCGAGCCGGCGCACGGAGCGCGGCTCGCCGCCCACGATGATCACACGCCCGAGGTGCTCCAGCGCGTGCGCGCCCCAGTACCACATGTAGAAGGGGTGCACCCCGTGGTAGGCGTGGCTGGTCCTGTAGAGGTGTCGGTACCACTCGTCTGTGGCGTAGCGCTCCTCGTAGTTCTTCTCGATCTCGACCGGATCGGTCGTGTCCGCGAGGACCTCTTCGAAGAAGTCGATGTACGACGGGTGGTGCACCGGGTGGAAGGCCCACGGCGTCGGGTGCGAGAGGATCGCGACACCGCCCTTGCGCACGACGGGTTGCCCCCGGTACAGGTTGAAGAGGTACCCGAGTCCCATGCACGTCACGAGGATCGGGTTCATGATCGAGTTGACGTTGTAAGGGCACAGGTGAGGCAGGCCGAATACCGCGATGTCGGTCTGACCTTCGACGTGCACCAACTGCTGGCGGTACACCATCTCCGTGGTCGCGCGGTGCACTGCTTCGACCTCGCCGGCGTTCACCCCGGTCATCTGATGTGGTGCCTTGATCGACTGGAAGATCGACCGGGCGGCACGGGGCGGAGTCATCGCGAGCGATCTCTCCGTCGCCAGATAGAGCCCCCTGTCCCGGGCCGACCACTCCCACTCTCGCTTTTGCAGGAAGGCCATCTGGGAAGGGAAGGTGTCGTTGTTGAGGGTCGTCTCGATCTGGAACACCTTCACGCCGGCGGCCGCGATCAGCCGGCCCATCCGCCAGTTGGAGGAGTGAAGCTCGGATTTCTCCTGGTCCATAAACGACCGGCTGTGTCGCATCGTCTTCACGTTGTGGTGATGGCGGAGGCTGCGGTAGCTGGCGAGACCAGTCGCCACGCTCTTGTGGCCCCCGTCCATGGCAACCAGGTTGATGTTGACGTAGACGAGCAGGTCGGATTCGGCAGCCCGCCTGTTGATCTCGACGTCCTCGCCGTGGTCGGTCTGGCCGAGGTGCACCATCGCGTCGGGGTCCTCGGCGTCGTGCTGCAACAACAGACCGTGCGGCGCGAAGGCGTCGTAGACGCGGTCGCCGATGGCGTGGCGCAACTCGGCTTCGGTCATGCGCCGGTGAAGCGCGAGCGCGCAGATCAGGACCACGTCGTCGACGCCGGCATGCGCGGCCATGTCGAGCACCGCTTCGATGACGCGCTGCCTGTTGTCGGGGCGGCGCATGGGAGGGAGCGGGAGGGAGATGTCGTCGAAGGCGATCGTCAGCTTCATGCCGGGGAAGAGCAGTGACGGCAGCGGTTGCGAATCGCCGAGGGGGTTCAACAGGGCGTCGCGGATCGCGTCGTCGGGATCTTCGAGCGGCTCGAGAGGCTCGGGCGCGTAGATGACGCGGGAGCGCCCAGCGGGCAGGCGCTCCAGGCGGAAGCCCTCCCCGTGCCAGGTGAGGATCGGCGGGGTGGACCTGTCGACTTCGAGTACGAATCCGGGGCGGGGCATGGGCTTGGGAAACCTATCTTCTCTTCTCGTCACGCATGTCGAACGCGACCTTGACGGCGCCACGCCGTCCGGCGGCGGCTGCGTGCTCGATGGCGTCGCTGTAGCGGTCGAGGGGGTAGGTGGCGGTTACGAGCCGCTCGAGACCCGCCGCGTCGACCAGCTCCATGGAGAGATCGAAGCTGTGGCGCCCGCCGGCGGCAGGCTCGGGCCCGTACGCGTAGGCGCCGACAAGGCGGACTTCGCGCTGCCAGAGCCCTGTGAGGTCTACGTCGACGTGCCCGGGCATGCCGATCATCACAACGGTCCCGCCGGGCGCGACGACCGCCAAGGATTCGGACAAAGACTGCGCGCTTCCGACGCAGTCGAACACGACAGGTGCGCCCGCGGTGAGTTGTCCGTTGTCGAGCAGCCATCCGCCGGTGGACCTCCGTACCGCACGTCTGAGCGCGTCGGGCTCGACGACGGTCGCGGCCCCGAGCTCCGATGCGAGCCGGCGTTGCTCGGGGTGCTTCGCGACCGAGATCAACGACACGATGTCGGGACGCAACCGGCGCACGGCGGCGATGGTCGCCAGGCCGAGAGTTCCGGCACCGATCACCACAGCGGTCGTCTCGTCGCCGGCGGGGGCACTGAGCGCACCGTGTACCGCGCAGGCGACCGGCTCCACCATCACGGCCGCCTGGTCGGACCAGTCAACCGGGACGTCGTGCAGCTGCAACGTGTGGGCGACCATCGCTAGGGACCAGCCCCCGCCCGTGTCGGCGCAGTACCCGCTCTGCAGGCCCGGGCTCAGGTGCCCGGTGGTGAGGCGCTCGCAGTGATTCGTCCGGCCCGCCGCGCACTGGGCGCAGCGGGGCTCTATCGCGCGTATCGCGCAGTGCAGCACCGGTTCGACGACCACCCGCCGGCCGTCCTCCGTGTCGGCGACGATCTCGTGGCCGGGCACGAACGGAAAGCTCACGATCGGCTCGAACCACCGCGACGAACGACCGTCCACCGTCGCCAGATCGCTCCCGCATATCCCAGACAACCGCGGCCGAACCACCTCCCAGCCTGTGCCCGGCAGCTCGGGCGTCTCCGTGTCGACCAGCCGCAGCGGGCCGACACGTCCACCACCGCCTGAGCGCCACTCCGAGACAGCACGAGCGGCGGCGAAACGCGCGACCGAGCGTTCCATCTGCAGCGCTTTCATGCGCGTGGCCCGATGGGCAGGAGCGGTCGCGGGCCTTGCGGAGCCTTCGGCCAATGCTCGACGTGCCAACCGCGCTTGCGGGCGATGGCCGCCAGCTTCGTCTCGGGGTTCACCGCGACGGGATGTCCGGCCGCCTCGAGCATCGGAAGGTCGCTCGCGGAGTCGGCGTACGCGACGCTCTCCTCGAGGTCGAGGCTGTTGGCTTGCGCGTAGTCGGCCATTATCAGCGCCCGCGCCTCGCCGGTCGGCGGGGCTTCGAGAAGCTCACCCGTGAAGCGCCCGTTCCTCCTGCCGAGGCTTGCGCAGACCACCTCGTCGAAGAGAGGCCGGAGCGGTTCGATTACGACGTCGAGCGCACCTGTGATCAGGAGCGTCTTGTGACCGAGCGCGCGGTGCTCGCGCACCCGCCGGATGCCGGCCGGGAAGGACTTCGTGAGGATCAGGTCGCTGAAGAGCTCCCACCCGTCGCGTTGGAGGCGGTCGACTGGGGCGCCCTCGTAGCGTCGGTAGAAGTAGCGGAGGAAATCCCCGCGGTCGGTACGGTCCAGCGCCAGCAGCTTCGGCGCCTCCCGCAGTGTCTTGATCACGAACCGGGCGCGGTCCGCGTCGTCTTGGTGGCGGGTTGCGAGCCACGAGTACGAGTCGACAACGTTGGACGCGATGAGAGTGTTCTCCAGGTCGAACACCGCGAGCTGCCGCTCGGGGGAGAGCACCGCCTTTCGCCCGCGCTCCTCGCGGGTCATGCCGGTCGACCCCTTGCCGGTCTTCGCTCTGGTCGCCGTTCCCTGTTTGGGTGCCTGGCGGACGCGGGCGTGCGCCACGACCGAGGGGAGGTAGACGTCGCGACAGAAGTGCGGCCAGTCGATGACGGCCGGGTCGAAGCAGAACTCCTCGCGGTCGTCAGCGGGCAGGCTTGCGTACAGGTCGAGCAGCCGGTCAACCGAGAAGATCGCCTCGGTCTCGGTGTACGCCCCGTACAGCTCTACATAGGAGAGCGCGCGTTCCGCCTCCTCTCTCCGCTCTTCCAGCCGCGCGCTCAGCTCCGCCTGCCTGCCCCGCAGGGGCAGCGCCTGGAGGGTGCGCTCAGCGCGGTCGAGCACCTGCGTGGCGCGCTCGAGCTGGTGCTGCACCCGCCGGCGGCCGGGAAACGACCACTCGGGCACCATGATGGGCTGGTCCTGGCTGTCGGCGAGCGGGTTCTCGAGGAACCAGGTCCGCACGAGGTCGACCAGTTGGCGGTAGCGCAATGGGTTGCGCGCGCCCGACGCGGAGTGGAACACGTCCGGCTCGTCGAGCGGACCTCTCGCTGCGACCGCCACGATCGAAGCGACGACGAGATCGACGGGGATCACGTCGATGATGCCCTCGGGCACCCCGGGGAACTGCTTGAGCAGTCCCTTCGCGTACGAGATGATCACCGGGTCCGCCATGCGGAACCCCCGGATCCACCCCGGTACCGGTTCGGCGAGCGACGACTCGATGATCGAGGGGCGCACGATGGTCACCGGCAGCGCGCCTCGCGTGTCGAGCAGCGCCCGTTCGCCCAACGACTTCGTGTAGGCGTAGGCGTCTGGCCAGCCGAGACCCTGTGCACGCGCCTTGCCGAACTCGACCATGCGGTCCTTGACCCATTCCTCGCGTAGCCTCTCGGCCTTTCCCGCCAGCAGCGGGCTACCGGCCGCTCCGAGCTCGCCGCGCGCTCGCCTCTTGAAGCTCGCGAGCATCTTGGGGTCGCGGCTTTCGCTGTCCGCGTCGGCCCTCGCCCGCCGTGCTGCATCGACCTCCGGTCTCCACGCGACCTCCGCGGACCAGGGTGTGTCCGGGAGAGTCGCTTCGGGCGCTGGCCCGCGGCGGCTTCCGGCGACGTAAGCGGTCGACACGGCGATGAGGTGGGGAAGCTCACCGCCGCCCGGATGCAGCTCGTTGAGCGTTGAGGCGACGCGCACCGGGCCGAGAAGGTTGATCTCGACGGCGGCGTCGAGAGGGGAGTCGAAGCTCACGGTCGCGGCTGAATGGATCACGGTCTGGCACGAGCGCAGCACGTCACGCCCGGCGTCGTCGAGACCGAGGCCGTCCACTCCGACGTCACCTGCCATCACGTGGACGCGACGTTCCATCTCCGTGTCGAAGCGGTCACCGAGCTCGGAGCGCAGCCGGTCGAAGCAGTTGTTGCGCAGGATCTCGCGCCGCACCCGGTCGGACGCACCCCGACGTCCGGGACGCACGAGCAGCGCCACCTCGCACTCCGGAACTGCGCGAAGAAGCCTCTCGGCCAGGGCGGTGCCCAGGAACCCAGTAGCGCCGGTGATGGCTATCCGCCGGCCGGCGAGGGCCTCACGCAGCATCCTGTGTGTCTACCATCTGGGAGTCTGGCATCCCGGGCTATGGGCTCTCAGCGAGTGCGGTCATCGAGTCTGTGACCGCCGAGACTCCCAGTTGGTGACGCGATGAGTGCCCTTCGGGCTCAGGCGATGCTCCGTTTGGCGCTGAACATCGCCCGGTCCGCCTGGCTCACTACCGCCTCGGGATCGTCGTACGGCCCCGCGAAGCACACCCCGAGGCTCGCCGTGACGTGGAATGTCCCTATATCCGGAATCGTGATCGGCTCGGCGATGGCCTCGCGGATGCGGGCGGCGATGGCGTGGGCTTCCTCTGCGGAGGGGAGATCCTCGCAGAGCACGAGGAACTCGTCTCCGCCCGTGTACGGCCGGGCCGGGGTGTCGGAAGGCCGCACCGCTCCGCGTATGCGGTCGGCGACGACCACGATCGCGCGGTCACCGACGGAATGGTCGTACTCGTCGTTGATCGACTTGAAGCCGTTCAGGTCGAGGAACAGGACCGCGATGTGCCGGCCGCTTCGCACGGCTCGCGCCTGAGCTTGCACCAGGCGGTCGACGAACATCGACCGCAGTGGAAGGCGGGTGAGCGGATCGCGGTTCGCCTGGTCCTTGAGCCGGTCGTACGCGACGCGCAGTTGAGCTTCGCTCTCTGCCAGCGCGCGCTTGCTCTCCACGACGTCCCTCTGGGCGTCCATGCGTTCTGTCTGCGCCGCGCCCAGCACAAGCCCGCACAGGGCGAGGACGGCGATGAAGACCTCCAGGTATTCGACCTTTCCAGGAGAGAGCGACTCGACGTGGGCGGCCACGGTCACCGCGGTCGTGGCGACGGCGACGCCAATCGAGGTTCCGGCGATGCCGCGTCGGAGCGCGAGCCACCCGATGGGTATCAACATCGGGTAATACGTCCGGCCACCCTGCGCGAAGGCAAGGATTGCGAGACCCGTGAAGGCGCCGGCCTGCGCGAGGTACTCGGCCAAGGGAACCAGCCAGCGCGAAGTGCCGGTGCTCGCACGGTCGCTTCGTCCCGTGCGTTCCCGGAGCCACCATCCGCCGAGGATGACGAGCGGAGCCGTGGCGAGAGCGCTGGCGGCGCTCGAGGCGAAGGTCTCGGCGAAGGCGCTCCCGAAGTTGTTGTAGTGCAGGTAGCCCGTCGCTTCAGCGAGCGGCAGGGCGAAGATGACCGCCAATGCCGTTCCGCCGGCGATGCAGACTGCCAATAGGACCGCGTCTGACAACCTGCGCAACGAGGGTCTGATGCGCAACTTGCGCGCAGTCACCGCGGCGAAGCCGTAGCCGGTGATCACCGCCGCAACCACCTCGAGGACCAATGGCCAAGCGGCGCCGCTGTGGCCGAGCGGCGATGCGGTGAGCGCGAGCAGCGCGGCGATGAGGATCGGGGCCGACCGCAGCCCGTACAGGAAGAGGACTCCGAACACGATGCCGAGGGTGGGCGTCCAGATCGACTGGCCCGCGTGGGAGGTGAAGTTTCTGGCGATGGCGGCAGCCGGGACGAGCAGGATCACGAAAAGCGCGAGGTACCACAGTCGCGGCTTCGTCTCTGCCGAGGACGAACGGATCCGCGCGTCGGCGACGACAGTGATCCCGCCACCATCGATCGCTGGTTCACCGCCCGGCCTGGCCGGTGCGGACGCGACGCGCACTTGGTCCCCTTTCGTCATCGGGGTCTTTTGCCCCTCAAGCTCTCCGCAGCTCAACCATACAACGCCGGCAAACCACTGTGGGCGATGGTCTTACCGCTTTGCGCGCTTCGCCTTTGGGGGGGTGTAGCGGCGATTCGGTGTGGGCGCCTTGGGGCGATTCGAGCTGTCGTCTTCATCCTTTTTCGACCGCTTCCGGCGCGCGGATCGCGCGGGAGGTCTTGTGGATCCGCCCGCCTTGGCCTGCGCGATTGCGGCTTTTCGCTGTCGTTGCGTCAAGAGCAGCGCGTACACCAGCGGGAAGACGATCGCTATGACGTGCATCGATTGCACCGAATTGGGTCCACGCGGAAAAGTCACGAAAAATGCCGCGATGACAGCCGCGAATGGTGCAATGAAGCGGTTGCGCGTTCTTAGTATCGGCAGCAAGGCAACCGCCGCGATCAGCCCAATGATCTGGAGTGTCGTTTGGGGGTGGGTTGGAGCGCCGGTTCCGTGGCGGATCAAGAAGTTCGCGATCGCGACCGCGATGAGGATGGCGGCCACGACGTGGCCGTAGAGGAACTCGTTGCCCTGCATGGTGCTCGGCTTCGCCTGTGGCGAGGTGCCCGCCCCGTTGGTCGCCGTGGAGCTGCTGCCGTCGCTCAAGCCTGCTCCTCGCTGCCGCTGTGCCCGTCGCCGGGCTGGCGTTCAACGCCGGGAGGTTTGGTCCGGTGGTCACCGGAGTTGCCCGGCAGCAGCCATGGCCGGACATTGACCACGCTCTGCTTGGGGCGCCCGTATTCGAAGTCCGCTTCGACGGGCAGATCCTGCGGCGGCTCTCCGGAGGTCTCCATGACCACGCTCGGCTCGTCCCTCTTGGGTTCGAAGACCTGTTGCAGCCCGAGGGCGAACCCGGTCAGGATCGCGCCGGTTGCGCTTCGCCGGCGCCAGGCCTCGACCTTGCTGGGAAGAGCCGTGTGCGGTTCGCCGTCCTCCTCGTCGGCGGGGAACTCGTAGAACTCGTCTTCGCCGCCCAACTCGTCCAGCGGGTCCAGCGGCTCCAGCGGCTCCAGCGGGTCCGGCGGGTCCAGCGGGTCGCCGGAGTCGCCGTTGTCTCCGTTGCCGGTACCCGTCTCGTCCACCCCGCCAGGCTACCGCTGCACCCAGCGCTCCAAAGAAGGTTCGCAGCATCGCCTCACTCGGCCTATCCGCCCTTTTTTTTGCGGGACAGAGCCGTCGTCTGATGACGGATCCGTCCCGCAAAACGGATCCGTCCCGCAAAAAGCGCGGCTGGGCGCGGCCACCCAGTCGAGCGAACCGCTCTACGCCTGGGGCAGCGGCGCCGGCAGGAGGGTGGCGCCGGCGAGGAAACGGTCCACCGCCGCGGCTGCGGAGCGGCCCTCGGCGATCGCCCAGACGATCAGGCTCTGACCTCTGCCGGCGTCGCCGCACACGAACACACCAGGGACGTCGGTCTCGTAAGACGGCGACCGTGCGATGGTCCCCCGTGACGTCGTCGACGCTCCGAACGCTGACGCGAGCGCCGGCTCCGGACCCGCGAATCCGAGCGCCAGCAGCACCAGTTCGCACTCCAGCTCGAACTCGGTGCCCTCGATCGGGTCGAAACGAGGCCGCCCGTCGACCTCCGACATCTCGACCTCGCATGCGCGCAACCCGCGGATCGCCCCCGAGCCGTCGTCGATGAACTCGAGCGTGTTGACCGCGAACACCCTCTCGCCGCCCTCCTCGTGTGCGGACGAGGTGCGGAAGATCAGCGGCCAGGTCGGCCAGGGCGTGGATGGGTCGCGCAGGTCGGGAGGGCGGGGCATGATCTCGAACTGGTGGATCGACTTGGCGCCCTGGCGGTGCGCCGTGCCGAGGCAGTCCGCCCCCGTGTCGCCGCCGCCGATGATCACGACCCGCTTGCCCGTGGCGGTGATCGGAGTGGCGGACGCCGGGTCAGGCGCGTTGACTGCGCGGTTCGCCGGCGGGAGGTATTCCATCGCGTGGTGGACGCCGCGAAGCTCGCGACCGGGGATCTGCAGATCGCGCGGCACGGTGGCTCCGACAGCAATGACGACCGTGTCGTGCAACGACCGGACGTCCGCGGCCGACACACAACCCGGTCCTGTCTCCGGACCTACGGATACGCCGGTCACGAAAGCGGTTCCTTCCGCCTCCATCTGCTCGAGCCGGCGGTCGAGGAACCGCTTCTCCATCTTGAACTCGGGGATCCCGTAGCGAAGCAAGCCGCCTGGGCGGTCGTCGCGCTCGTACACGGTTACTGAGTGGCCGGCCCTCGTGAGCTGCTGCGCGGCGGCCAGACCCGCCGGCCCGGAGCCGATCACCGCCACCCGTTTGCCCGTCTGCTTCTCGGGCACGACCGGCTGGACCCAGCCCTCGTCCCAGGCCCGGTCGATGATGGTCACCTCGACCTGTTTGATCGTCACCGGATCGGAGTTGATCCCCAGCACGCAAGCCGCTTCGCAGGGCGCCGGGCAGAGCCGTCCGGTGAATTCGGGGAAGTTGTTCGTGGCGTGGAGTCTCTCGATGGCCGAGCGCCACTGGTCGCGGTAGACGAGGTCGTTCCAGTCGGGGATGAGGTTGCCGAGCGGGCAGCCGTCGTTGCAGAACGGTATGCCGCAGTCCATGCAGCGGCTCGCCTGGGTCTGCAGGCGCTCCGTCGGGAACGGCTCGTACACCTCCTTCCAGTCGCGCAGACGCACGGGTACGGGCCGCCGCTGGGGGAGTTCCCTTCCCGCTTCGAGGAAACCGGTGGGCTTACCCATGAGCGGCCGCCATCACTGCGTCGTCGACGGGTACTCCCGACTCCCGCGCGGCGCGCATTGCGTCGAGCACCCGCTTGTAGTCGCGGGGCATCACCTTTACGAACTCCGAAGCCGTCCGCGGCCAGCCCGCCAGTACCCGGGCGCCGACGGCCGAGCCGGTTTCGTCCACGTGGCGTCGCAGGACGTCGGCGAGCCACTCGACATCCTCGTCGTCGCAGTCCTCGAGGTCGACCATCTCGCCGTTGACGTTCGCTCCGAACGCACCGCGGGGATCCCACACGAAGGCGACGCCTCCGGACATGCCCGCGCCGAAGTTCCTGCCGGTCGGTCCGAGCACGACCACCCTGCCTCCGGTCATGTACTCGCAGCCGTGGTCGCCGACCCCCTCGACCACCGCGGTCGCTCCCGAGTTGCGTACGCAGAAGCGCTCGCCGACGACACCGCGGATGAACGCCTCGCCGGCAGTCGCGCCGTACAGGATCACGTTGCCGGCGATGATCTGCTCCTCGGCCACGAAGCCTGGCGGCGCTTTCGGCGACGGCCGGACCACCAGGCGCCCGCCCGAGAGGCCCTTGCCCAGGTAGTCGTTGGCGTCGCCTTCCAGTCGCAGGGTGACGCCTCTGGGCACGAACGCCCCGAAGCTCTGGCCCGCCGATCCTGTGAAGGAGAGATCGATCGTTCCGTCAGGGAGGCCAGCGCCGCCGTAGCGGCGCGAGATCTCCGCGCCGAGCAAGGTGCCGGTGGTGCGGTTCACGTTGCGGATCGGCATTTTCAACACGACTGGCCGGGCGTCGTCGAGCGCCGGCCGGCACGCCTCGATCAGCTCGCGGTCGAGGACCCGGTCGAGACCGTGGTCCTGCGAGCTCACGCAGTGGCGGGCGGCATTCGGATCGACCGCCGGCACCTCGAGTATCGGCGACAGGTCCAGGCCGCGAGCCTTCCAGTGGTCGACCGCCTGTTCGATGTCGATCAGCTCCGGGTGCCCGATGACCTCGTCGAGCGAACGGAAGCCCGTCGAGGCGAGGAGTTCCCTCACCTCCTCGGCGATGTATTCGAAGAAGGTCACGACGAACTCGGGGCGGCCGGTGAAGCGCTTGCGCAGCTCCGGGTTCTGGGTCGCAATACCGACGGGGCACGTGTCGAGATGGCAGACGCGCATCATGATGCAACCGCTCACGACCAGCGGAGCGGTTGCGAACCCGTACTCCTCGGCGCCGAGCAGCGCGGCGATCACTACGTCCCGCCCGGTCTTCAGCTGACCGTCCACCTGCACGACGATGCGGTCGCGCAGCTTGTTGAGCATGAGAGTCTGCTGGGTCTCGGCGAGACCGAGTTCCCAGGGAGCGCCGGCGTGCTTGATCGAGGTCAGGGGAGACGCGCCCGTGCCCCCGTCGTGACCGGAGATGAGCACCACGTCGGCGTGCGCCTTCGACACGCCCGCGGCGACGGTACCGACCCCGACCTCGGCGACGAGCTTGACGTGGATGCGGGCGGCGTCGTTGGCGTTCTTCAGGTCGAAGATCAGCTGCGCCAGGTCCTCGATGGAATAGATGTCGTGGTGCGGCGGGGGAGAGATGAGGCCGACGCCTGGCGTCGAGTAACGGGTCCGGGCGATCCACGGGTACACCTTGTGCCCGGGAAGCTGGCCGCCCTCGCCCGGCTTGGCTCCCTGGGCCATCTTGATCTGGATGTCGTCGGAGTTGACCAGGTACTCGCTGGTGACGCCGAAGCGGCCCGACGCCACCTGCTTGATGGCGCTCCTGCGAAGATCCCCGTTCGGGTCGGGCGTGAAGCGGTCGGCGTCCTCGCCGCCCTCGCCGGTGTTCGAGCGTCCTCCGATCCTGTTCATCGCGATGGCGAGCGTCTCGTGGGCTTCGGCAGAGATGGACCCGTAGGACATGGCGCCGGTGTTGAAGCGCGACACGATCGACGAGACGGGCTCGACCTCGTCGATCGGGACGGGGGTCCGGCCCAGCTCCTCGGCCGACTTCACGCGGAACAGCCCGCGCAGAGTCCCGAGATGGGCGGCCTGGTCGTCGACGGCCTTGGTGTACTGCTTGAAGATGTCGTAGCGCTGCGTGCGGGTCGAGTGCTGCAGCTTGTGGACTGTCGTCGGGTTGAACAGGTGGTACTCGCCTTCACGTCGCCACTGGTACTCGCCTCCGACCTCGAGGTCGCGGTGGGCGAGCTCCGTCGGCCGGTCCGGCCACGCCTTGGCGTGCCGCGCGAGAACCTCCCTTGCGATCTCGTCGAGCCCGATCCCGCCGATGCGGCTGACAGTCCCGGTGAAGTAGCGGTCGACGAGCTCACGCGACAGCCCGATCGCTTCGAATACCTGCGCGCCGGTGTAGGAAGCGACGGTGGAGATGCCCATCTTGGACATCACCTTGAGGATGCCCTTGCCGCAGGCACGCACGTAGTTGCGCGCGGCCTGGCGCGGCGTGACGCCGGCCAGCACCCCGTCCCCGATCAGCTCGGTGATCGAGTCGAACGCGAGGTAGGGGTTGATGGCTGCCGCCCCGTAACCCAGGAGGAGGGCCATGTGGTGGATCTCGCGGGCCTCTCCCGTCTCGACGACGAGACCCACGCGGGTGCGTGTCTTTTCCTGGATCAGATGGTGATGCACCGCGCTCACCAGCAGAAGCGCCGGGATCGGCGCGAGCTCGGCCGAACTGTGCCTGTCGGACAGGACGATCACCTTCGCTCCGCCGTCGATCGCCTCGCTCACGCGGGCGCAGATTTCGTCGAGCGCTTCCCTCATCGCCTCCCCCGGTGACTCCGAGCCGACGGGGAACAGGCCGTCGATCGCAAACGACCTCCACCCGGGCTGCGTCCCGTCCTCGTTGATATAGAGCAGCTTCGCGAGCTCCTCATTGGTGAGGATCGGCTGGGGCATCACGATCTGGTTGCAGCTGTCGGGCTCCGGCGCCAGCAGGTTGCGCTCCGGCCCGATCGTGCTGCCGATGGAGGTCACCAACTCCTCGCGGATGGCGTCGAGCGGCGGGTTGGTGACCTGCGCGAACAGTTGCTGGAAGTAGTCGTAGAGGACCCGCGGCCGGTCCGAGAGAACCGCTATGGGCGTGTCGGTGCCCATCGACCCGATCGGCTCGTACCCGGTCTTGGCCATCGGCGCAAGGAGCACCTTGAGCTCCTCCGTCGTGTAGCCGAACAGGCGCTGGTGTGTCACGACCGACGCATGCTGCGGCGTCAGCGTGAAGCGAAGAGCCAGGTCGTCGAAGTGGATCTGCTTCTCGGCGAGCCAGTCGCCGTAGGGGTGCTCTGCTGCGAGCGCCGCCTTGATCTCGTCGTCGGCGACGATCCTCCCCTTGGAGGTGTCGACGAGGAACATCCGCCCCGGTTGCAGCCGGCCCCTCTGCACCACCTTTGACGGCTCGATGTCCAGCACCCCGACTTCTGATGCCATGACCACGAGGCCGTCGTCGGTAACCCAGTAACGGGAGGGGCGAAGCCCGTTGCGGTCCAGCACCGCGCCGATCACGGTGCCGTCGGTGAACGCGATCGACGCCGGCCCGTCCCACGGCTCCATGACCGATGCATGGAATTGGTAGAACGCGCGGCGCGCCGGGCTCATAGTGCGGTGGTTCTCCCACGCTTCGGGGATCATCATCAGCACGGCATGAGGAAGCGACCGGCCGCCGAGGTGCAGCAGCTCCAGCACCTCGTCGAAGCTCGCCGAGTCGCTCGCACCCGGCGTAACGATGGGGAACGCCCGCGACAGTTCGCCGGGGAACAGGTCCGACTCGAGGAGCGCCTCACGGGCGCGCATCCAGTTGCGGTTGCCCTGCAGCGTGTTGATCTCGCCGTTGTGCGCGAGGTAGCGGTACGGGTGCGCGAGCGGCCAGCTCGGGAAGGTGTTCGTTGAGAAGCGGGAGTGGACCAGCGCGAGGGCGGAGTCGAGGCGCTCGTCCTCCAAGTCGACGAAGAAGGTCTCGACCTGGGGGGCGGTGAGCATCCCCTTGTAGACGATTGTCCGCCCCGACAACGACGGGAAGTAGGTGCCTTCGACCTCGTGCTCGACCCGCTTGCGCAGGATGAACGCCCGTCGTTCGAGGTCGAGTCCCGTCGCACCGCCGGCCTCAGCGACGAACAGCTGCTTCATCGACGGCATCGCTTCCAGCGCGATGGTGCCGAGCGCGCTCGCGTCGATCGGGACGTCCCGCCAGCCGATGATGGTCATCTCCTCGGACGCGGCGACCTTGCCGATTTCTCTCACGGCCCGCTCGGCTTCGGCCGCCTCCGACGGCAGGAACGCGATCCCGGTGGCGTACGCCCCCGCCTCGGGCAGTTCGAAGCCGACCTGCGTCCGGTAGAAGGCGTCGGGAACCTGGATCAGGATGCCGGCGCCGTCACCCGTGTTGCTCTCGGCTCCCGAGGCTCCCCGGTGCTCGAGGTGGCACAGGCTGGCCAGTCCCTTGCGAATGATTTCGTGGCTTCGCCTGCCGTGCATGTCCACGACGAACGCGACGCCGCACGCGTCGTGCTCGAACTCGGGCCGGTAGAGACCTTTGGGGTGCAGGCGACTAGAAGAGGGCGGCAACGCCATCTGCGTCCTTCCGGGGATCGATGTAACTGGTCCTGGCACGAAGGGACGACGCTGGCCCTTGCTGCGGAACTCAAGAATAGGCGATCGCCGCCGGCCCGGCGAGCCACTTTCGGGGCCCGTCTATGATGACGCGTCCTACCGGGCGCTTAGCTCAGCTGGTTAGAGCGCAGCCTTCACACGGCTGAGGTCGGAGGTTCGAGTCCTCTAGCGCCCACCCGCCCCGGTGCAGGTCAGGCCCCATATCGGCCCCGGGCCGGGAACGGTCAAGCTCCGGGTCGTGCGCGATCCGTGCGCGAAGGACCGAAAAACGCGCCGACCTTCTCGGCTGCCAGCCGGTCCGCCTCGACGGTCGCCCGGGCGTAGATCCCGAGCGTCACCTGAGGCGACGAATGGCCCAGCCGGGTCTGAGCGGTCTTGATGTCGACGCCCTGGGCGACAAGTGCCGTGGCAGCCATCGAGCGCAGGTCGTGGAACTTCAACCCGACCAACCCCGCCTTCTTGGTCGCCCTGGCCCACATGCGCCGGCGCCAGTTCGTGTAATCGAGCGGTCCGCCGTCTCGGTCCACGAACACCAGGGACTCGCTGTCCGCCGCGGTCAACCCACGACGGGCGATCACCGCCGCGAGATCCTCGGCGAGCCATGTCGGTACTGCCAGTGACCGGCGCCCGGCTGTCGACTTCGGAGGCCCGAGCCGCCCGTCGCGACGCAGTTGGGCTGTCACCTTCACAACACCGGCCGGGAGGACAACGGTACCGACCGTCAGGCCAGCCACCTCAGCCCACCTGAGCCCGCCGACAGCCCCGAGCCACATGAACGCCGCC
>Ga0307374_10004098_pt1 | contig 24457 bp, 24 predicted proteins | sample OX3MG_FD_202532 | JGI IMG/M metagenome (GOLD analysis project Ga0307374, IMG submission 202532) | Soil microbial communities from Risofladan, Vaasa, Finland - OX-3 | ecosystem: Environmental > Terrestrial > Soil > Coastal area > Acid sulfate soil | place: Finland: Risofladan, Vaasa | collected... | reverse complement strand
GCTCCGCCCGGCCCGGGGACGCCAAAGAGCCTCCTCCCGCATGCAACCGCACGCCCAGGAGGACGCCATGTCCCGCCGCCACTTCGGCTCAGTCCGAAAACTTCCCTCCGGCCGCTACCAGGCCAGCTACTGGCACCAAGCCGTACGCCACACAGCCGTGGAGACCTTCGTCTCGAAAGGCGACGCCCAACGGTGGCTGTCCAACATCGAGACGACCATCCACAGAGGCGAGTGGGTCGACCCCGCCGGGGGGCGCATGACGGTCTCCGACCTGGCCGACCGGTGGAAGGCCCACGATCCGTCCAAGCGGTCGAGCACCAAGGCCCGGGACGAGACCATCCTGCGCCTGCACATCCTGCCCACGCTCGGCGAGCGCCGGCTGAGGGAGGTGACCCCGGCCGACGTCCAGCAGATCATCAACGAGTGGGCCGAGACCCAGGCGCCTCGGACGGTCGACCGGCACTACGACGTCCTCCGAGCCATGTTCGCCTACGCCGTCCGCTCCGAATGGCTCAGCCGGACACCATGCCGGAACATCAAGCTGCCCAAGGTCACGGGGACCCGGCGACGCGCGCTGTCCGTCGAGGATGTCGTCGCCCTCGCCCAATCGATCGACCCCCGCTACACGGCCATGGTCTGGCTGGGCGCCGTTCTCGGCCTCCGCTGGGCCGAGGCCGCCGGCCTCACCGTTGGCTCCCTCGACCTGCTCCGAAACACGGTCACGGTCACCCTGCAGCTTGGCCGTGACCGCCAGCTCGGCGATCCCAAGTCCGACGCCGGCCGGCGCCAGTTCGCCATCCCGCAGGAGCTGAGCGAGATCCTGGCCGCCCACATGGCCACCAACCAGCTCACCGGTGCCGAACCCGACCGGCTCGTGTTCACCACCCCCCAGGGCCAGCCGCTCGACTACTCACACTGGCGGCTCCGCCAGTGGCTGCCGGCCACCGCCAAGGCCGGCCTGGAGGGCGCCGGCTTCCACGACCTCAGGAGGGCGAACGCCACGACCCTCGTCGCCGAGGGCATCGACGTCAAGACCGCCCAGACCCGCCTCGGCCACGCCGACCCCCGCACGACGCTGGCCATCTACGCCCGGGCCGTCCCCGAATCCGATCGGGCTGCGGCCGCCGCGCTCGGCCGGGCCTTCTTCCAGCGAACCCAAAGATCGCGCACGGATCGCGCACGCGGGACCAAATCCGGATAACTCAATCGACGGAAATGGCCCCTGACCTGGTCGGGAAGGCGGGATTCGAACCCGCGGCCTCAGCGTCCCGAACGCTGCGCGCTAACCAAGCTGCGCTACTTCCCGGAGGGGTGCCAGCTTACTTGACCGGTACCGCGACGGGATCTGGGACGAAGCTGGCGTCGTGCCAGGTCCCGCCGGCCAGCAGCGCCCCCACCGCCCGGCGCAGGCGAATCGGATCCAGGGGCTTGAGGATCCAGCCCTGCGCCCCGCTTCGCCGTGCGAGGAAGACGTCCGCACGCCGATCGAGCAGCAGCAGCACGGGGCAGGGGTCGAGGCGGCCGGCGTCGGCCTCCAGGCGCAGGTCGAAGGCCACGGCGATGCCCCCCATGGCGGTGATTTGCATATCCACGACCGCCAGGTCGGCTGGCCGGGCGTTCAACTCCTCCCTGACCGCCTCGCCTGCCCGGACCCACCTGACCGTGGTGCCAGGCCCCGCGACGACCGAGCTGACCTCGTCGCAGACGGCGGCCGAATCCGTAGCTATCACTATCTCTGGCACGTGCCCGAGGGTAGCTGCCCTCCGGACATGGGTACCATCCTGTGGACGCCGCCGCAGGGCGGGTTCAGGAGGACGCGTGCTCACGATCCACCAAGACGAGACACCCGAGGGGTTTACCGTCTGCCGCCCGGTCGGCGAGTTGGACGCCTTCACCGTCAGCCACTTCCGCCAGGCCCTGGCGGACATGGCGAACGGGCGCCGTCTGCTCATCGACATGTCCGGGATCCCGTTCGTGGACTCCGCCGGCCTGGGAGCCCTGATCGGCGCCATCCGCCGCACGCGCGAGCTCGGGGGTGATGTCGCGGTGGCGTGCAATCGCCCGACCCTCGTGCGGCTGCTGCGCACGACGGGCTTCGACCGCATCGTGACCGTCGCGGAGACGATCGAGGAGGCCGCTGCAGCGCTCTCGAAGGATGCGACTGTAAAAGAGTGAGCTGAAGAGGTCCGCGCTATCAGGGGAACATCCAGCGCGCGATCTCGTCCAGGCCGTGGAGGTCGTGGATGTCGCCCGCGAGGAAAGGAACCCTGACCACTGGGGCTCCCGGCAGCCGCCGGGCCAGCTCCTCGACGTACCGCTCCTCCCTTCCGGCGACACGGTCGAGCTGCTCGAGGTTCTCGGCCAACGGACCCGACAACCCCTCGGGCACCGGCCCAAAAGACGGGAACATCCGGTTGACAACGATCGCCTCCACCGAACCGGCCGACTCGCGAAGGCGGTCCGCGAAGTACACCGCCTCTGTGGTCGCGTCCCGCCGCGGTGATGACACCACCACGAAGGCCGTTCTCTCATCACTCAGCAGCTGCTCGACCTTCGCGGCGCGGTCGCGGAAACCCTGTTCCATCCCCTCGAACGCTGTGAAGAACGCAACCGCGTCCGACACCATCGCCCCGCCCACCACCTTCGAGACCGTGCGCAGCAGCATCTGCGTCGCAACGCCCACCGCGCGCAGGCTCGCCCTCGTGGGCATCATCAGAAGACGGAAGATGCGGTTGTTGAGGAATCGAAGCAGCCGGCCCGGCGCGTCGAGGAATTCGAGAGCGTGGCGCGTGGGCGGTGTGTCGACGACGACCAGGTCGAACCTGCCCGACTGGTAGAGCTCGTAGAGCTTCTCCATGGCCATGTACTCCTGCGTCCCGCCGAGCGCGCCGGAGATGTTGCGGTACAGGCGGTTGTCGAGGATCGCCCTGGCCTGCTCCTCGGAGCCGGCGTTGCGGATCACCACCTCGTCGAAGGTGCTCTTCGTGTCGAGCATCAGGGCCCACAGCCCGCCGCCGCCCACGCCCTCTACCGGGCTGGCCTCGTTGGTGAGCTCCTTCAAGCCGAGAGCGTCGGCCAGCCGTTTGGCCGGGTCGATGGTCACGACACAAGACCGCCGGCCCAGCCGCGCGGCGTGCAGCGCGATGGCGGCCGCGGTGGTCGTCTTGCCGACCCCGCCCGGACCCGCACAGATGATCACCCGGCGCTCGAGCACCAGCTGCTCCAGCGAGCTCACCTGCCTTCCGCCGCCGCGAGCTGCGGCGCAAACGACTCCGCCAACACCTCGAGATCCCCCCGCCCCAACTCGGTCGTGAAGAGGAACGGGAGGATCACCTGCGGCAGTGGCAGCATCGACGCCAGCCGCGCGATCTGCTCCTCCTGGAGCGCCTGGCGCTGCGAGCGGAACTCCGCCGCGGCGCGCACGCTGCCCTCCGATCCGTCCATGACCAAGTCGAGGTGCGGCCACACGGCGTTCACCACGATCGGCGCCAGCTTCACGCCTGCGCGGTCCTCGAGGTGGAAGGCGGTGTCGACCGCCTCGTTGACCGGTGTTTCCTCCGGGATGGTCACCAGCATCACCTGGCAGCGAGCGGGATCGCCGAGCAAGCTCGTCACCTCGATCGCCTGGGCTCTTATCGGCCCGACCGGCGCCGCGTCCAACAACCCGTACGCACTCGCCAAAAACGACACCGCGTGGCCCGCCGCCGGCGCGTCCACCACGATGAACTCAGGCGCGCCCTCGGCCCCCGAAGCGCTCAGCACCTCGAGCTGCTTGACCTTGCCGAGAACCAGGATGTCCTTGATGCCCGGAATGGCAGTCGCCACCACGTCGAGGGTCCCCGTGGACGACAGCCTCTTGGACACCCGGCGCAGACCGTGGGACTCGAGGTACTCCACCAGCGCGTCGTCGGGTGTCAGAGTCCTGGCGCGCAGCTCGGCCGCCCCCCGGCCGGCCTCGCCTTCGGCGAGCAGAACGGTTTCCTCGTAGCTGAGAGCCTCGTTCCGGCCGAACAGCTCGGGCAGGCCGCTCTTGCCCTCCACCTCGACGATGAGGGTTCGCAGGCCGGCCCTGGCGGCGACGTAGGCCAGGGTCGCGCTGACGGTGGTCTTACCGACACCGCCCTTGCCGGCGACGATCATCACCCGGGCGGGCGGTTTGAACTCGTTTCGGTCCAATTCACTCCCTTGGGCCGGCAGGATCAGCGCTCAGGTTAGCCAGGACCGCCGTTGGTGCCCCCGAAGCGGGAAAGCGCAGGTCAGATGGGACGCAGCCACGACATTGCCTCTTGTCGACCGGCCGCCGCGGATGTAGCTTGCTCGCGAGAGCAACGGGGAGGCGCCGCGGTTATGAGCGTCCAGCACATTGAGGATGTATGGCAGGCCAAGGCGGCCTGCCGCGGCCCCCACACGTGGCTGTTCTTCCCGCCAGCGAACTTCGAACGCAAGGACGATAAGGAGGACCGGGAAGCCAGGGCCAAGTCGATCTGCGCCACCTGCCCGGTAAGGCGCCCCTGCCTGGACTACGCGCTGCGGATCCGTGAGCCCCACGGCATCTGGGGGGGCCTCAACGAGGCCGAGCGTCGCGCCCTTCTCTCCCGTTAAGACCCCAGATACACCGACGCCCCCGATAATCTCCGCCGCAATGAACACGGACCGCTTGGTGTGGACCTCGACCGAGGTGTGCGGCCGCCGGGTGAAGTACGGGGTCGCGGGCGAAGGCGTACCCGTCCTGTTCGTCCACGGGTGGGCGCTCGGCAACCGTGCCTACAAGCGGGCGCTGAGCCGGCTCGCCCGTCTCGGGTGCCGGGTGTACGCGCCGGCGCTGCCCGGCTTCGGGGGGAGCGCGACTCTCCCGGCACGACATTGCGGTCTCGATGCGTACGCCGCGTGGGCCAACGCGTTCCTTGCCGCTGTAAGCGAGGAAGGACCGGTGGTCGCGGTGGGCCACAGCTTCGGGGCGGCGGTCGCCGCGAAGCTGGCGCACGACTTCCCCGGCCGCGCTTCCCAACTCGTATTGATCAACCCGCTGGGCGGGTCGGTATGGAAGAGCTCGGGCGACAAGACTCGGACCATGGCGGAGCGGCCGCTGTGGGACTGGGCCGTGTCTTTTCCCAAGGATCTGCTGCTCGACCGCCGGGCGCTGCTGACCCTAGCGGCCGTTGTCGAGGACGCCGGCCCGAATCTGGCCACCAACCCGATGGGGGTCTGGCGCGCTGCGGAGCTCGCCCGGCGCATCGACCTCGCTGCGGAGCTCGACGCCCTGCGCAGGTCGGGTATGCCGGTCCGTGCGGTGTGGGCGGAAGGCGACGTGATCATCCCGAAGGCCTGCTTCGAGTCGTTGTGCGAGGCGTTGGGCCGGCCGGGCACGGTGGTCCGGGGCAGGCACTCGTGGCTGCTGGCGGATCCGGAGTCGTTTGCGGAGGTGATGGCGGAGACAGTCGCCGCCGCAGCGTCGGTCCCGCCGGCCGCTGCAGCGGCCCGCGCCGCTGGGTGACCTGGGTACGGGTCTGCCGGCGCGACGACGTCCCGCAGCGCCGGGGATGGCCTGTGAGGGTGGCCGACCACAACATCGCTGTGTTCGACATCGGATCGGGCCTGGCAGCCGTTGACAACATCTGCCTGCACGTCGGTAACCCCATCGACGACGGCTTCGTGTCCGGCGGCTGCGTCACGTGCCCGTGGCACGGCTGGCGCTACGACCTGGAGACCGGAGAGCACGTCACGACGTTCGGCCGCCACCCCGGCCTGCGTACATATCCCGTGCGGGAAGAGGGGGGCGAAGTTCTCGTCGAGGTCGACGATTAGGAGAAAGACCGGCCGTCGCGCGGTAGGCGCCCCTTCGCCGCCGTCGGCGTGCGCGAAGCTTGCGGCGTAATGCGCTTGTTCCGGAGGATCGTCAGGACGATCTTCAGCTCGGTCTTTCTGGCGACCGTCACCGTCGTCGGTGCACCCGTTGCGTTCGGCGCCACGGTGCTCGCGGGGCTCATCTTCCTCCCGCTTCCCGCGACCATCCCGATCCCCAAGGCCAACCCCGCGATCCTTCCGACGATCCTGTACGACCGGTACGGGAAGCAGATCGCGTCGTTGCAGCGTTTCGACACCAACGTCCCGGTGACAGAGGCGCAGATCCCGCAGGTGTTGAAGGCAGCGGTCATCGCCGACGAGGACCACAACTATTACCATCACGGCGGCGTCGACCTCCGCGGCACCATCCGCGCGTTTTGGGCCGACCTCCGCAACCGGGCTCCGGTGCAGGGCGGGTCGACGATCACCCAGCAGTACGTGAAGCTTGCATACACCAACGCGCATCGCACGATCGTGCGAAAAGTCAAGGAAGCGATCCTCGCCAGCCAGCTGTCACGCCAGGCGAGCAAGGACGAGATCCTGTACCGCTACTTCACCATCGTCTACTTCGGCGACGGCAACTACGGGGTTGGCGCGGCGGCGCTGAACTACTTCCACGTCCCGGTCCAGAACCTCAACGTCTCGCAGGCCGCGACTCTCGCCGGACTCATACCCGCGCCCAGCGCGCGTGCTCCGCGGGAGAACCTGGCAGCGGCGGAGAGCGGGCGAGAGCTCGTGCTCGGGAAGATGTTGAAGTACGGGTACCTCACCAAGGACCAGTACGACGCGGCGATGGCCCAGAAGCTCGCGCTTGCGTCGACCGGCAACGTCCCGCCCGGGTCCACGGTGGTCTATCCGTACCAAACCAGCGCGACCCAGTATCCCGACTTCGTCGACTATGTCACCCGCTGGCTACTGCAGCGTTACTCCCCGCAGGAGGTCTACAGCGGCGGCCTGAGGGTCCAGACGACCCTCGACCCGGCCGTGCAGAACGCTGCTTACGCAGCCGTGCGCCAGACCCTTTCGGGGACATCAGATCCGCTCGAGATGTCGCTCGCCGCTGTCGAGCCTTCGACCGGTTTCGTGCCGGCGATCGTCGCCGGCAGGGACTACGGCGGGAAGGGCCCCTACTCGCAGGACAACCTCGCCATCGGCGGCTGCGATCCACAACCTTCGAAGACCGCGTCGGTCCAGGTGGCCGCCACGTGCTGGTCCGGCAACTCCATCAGCGGCGGCACGCCGGGCCGACAGCCCGGCTCCTCCTGGAAGCCATACGTGCTCGCCACCGCGTTCGAGCAGGGAATACAGCCGAGCGCGGTGTACTCGGCCCCCGCCGTCTACCAGGTTCCGGGTTGCAAGCCGTCGCCCGGCCAGCCGCCGTCGATCTGCCAGGTCCACAACGCCGAGGCCGGCGTCAGCACGTCCGAGACGCTCGCAGAGGCGACGGTCTATTCGACCAACACGGTGTTCGCGCAGGTGGCGGCCCAGGTGGGGTGCCCGAACATCGCGACCAACGCCAAGAAGCTGGGTGTCCAGTCCGCCTACTATTCCACTCCACCGTTCTACTACTGCCCTCCGTACGCGCTCGGTGAGGTCGACGTCTCCCCACTCTCTATGGCATCGGCGTACGGGGTGTTCGCCAACCACGGCGAGCGCGCCGAGCCCACGCCCGTGCTCGAGGTCGTCGACGCGTCGGGCAAGGTGCTGCTCGACAACATCAAGCATCTCCCGTCCACCACGAACGTGATGCCGGCAAACATCGCTGACAACGTCACCAATGTCCTGACGGGGGTGATCAACAGCGGGACAGGGACCGCCGCCAGGCTAGGCCGGCCGGCCGCGGGCAAGACCGGCACGACCAACAACTACACCAACGCCTGGTTCGTCGGTTACACCCCGACCCTCTCGGCCGCTGTCTGGATGGGGAATGCTGCCAGCCAGGCGACGTCGATGGGCCGGGTGAAGGGTGTCTACCCGGTCTACGGAGGTACCTGGCCGGCGATCACGTGGCGCAACTTCATGAGCGCGGCGCTGGCGAAGGTACCGGTGACGCCGTTTACCCAGCCGGCGCCGATCGTCCCGCCCCAGCAAGCCGCGGCGCTCCAGGCGCACGGTCCGACCACCACCGTCGGCATACGTCCCGGAGAACCCGGCGTCGTCGAGCCCACGCCGGCGGGAGGCCCCTACCGGATCCCGGCGCCCACGCCCTACGCGCCTCCGCCGGCGACCAACCCCACGACCACCACGACCGTGCCGTCAGGCGGGGGAGGTGGTGGCGGCCCGCCTACGACGCCATTCGGCGGTCCGGTGGGCGGCTAGCGCCGGCCGCCCCGCCGCCGGCTGTTACGCCCGCCGGCTGCGCCGGCCGGGGTTCAGCGCCCCGGCGCGCACCAACAGGCGGGTTGTCGCGAACCCGTCGCCGGTGCTCGTGACCTCGGTGCGGATGTCCGCCGGCGGCAGGGAGTCGATGTCGATCCCGCGCGACGCCAGCCAGGCGCCGGCGAGGAAGCGGAGGTGCTCGGCGACGTCGGGTGTGCCGCCCTCGGCCGTCTCGACGACGATCCAATCGGAGGCCGCCGGCCGGTGGGCGCGACTCGGGTGGAGTTGCGCCGCGTCGAGAATGGGCGACGGGCCGCGCCGGCGCTCGGTGAAGACGCCCCACAGCATCAGGGACGCCACGACCAGCCAGCAGGCGGCGAATCCGATTATCTCTGCCACACCCATCGGTCCCTCCCCCTCCCCACACCCAGGGTAACGCGCCCGCCCGGGAGGGCCAACCCAAACCGCCAAAAGGTCGCCAGGAGGATGCTCAGTGGCTACCGATCAGGCTTCCCCCCGGACAGGAGAGAACCTTGTTGCACGCCGCCTCCACATACGCCGCGTAGAAGACGCTGTCCGAGGTGAACCCCAGGGGCGCGTAGGTGCGCGACGCGACCGCCACCACCTGGCCCTGCGGGTTGACCAGTGGGGCGCCCTGGAAAGCCGCGCCGATACCGCCGTCGATAGCGAGGCCCGACGCCGACACGTCCACGACGCTGGCCTGGGTGATCGAAGCGCCGGCGGTCCCGAGCCCGGAAACCGCGTACAGCCTGTCACCCGGCTGCGGTGACGGATTGTTCGACGCAGCGGTTATCGCCTTCAGGTTGCCTTTTGGATAGACGAGCAGCGCGAGATCGTATTGAGGGTCCCAGGTGCGGACGGTGACCTGCGTGTCGGTGCTGCCCTGGCGGACGTAGACGGCCGGGCCCGGTGAGTGTGTCGCAGCGGCGACCGTCGTGTACGACGTTATGAGCAGCGACTGCGAACCGCTCGAAGAGACCACGAACGCTGTCCCCACCGACGGTTGGCCGTTGGCGTCGAGCGTGTGCACGAACAGAACCGAAGGCGACATCTGTTTGATGAGCGCGGCGAGCGTTGCCGGTCCGGCCGAAAGCTGCTGCACAGCCTTGAGCTGGTTCTGGATGTCGGCCTTGGCGTTGGCCACGTCTGCGTTGAGGTTGCCCTCCGCGTCGCTGAACGCCTTCTTGTAGTTGTTGACCAACGCGTTGACATTGTCGTTGGTCTGGTTGAGCTTGTACTGGTAGTAGGAGAACAGGACGACGCCGCTCAACCCGGCGCCGATCGCGAACGCCAGGATCAGCGACGCGACGCCCAGCATGCTCCTCGGGAGGATTCGCTCACGGAAGTAGCCCGGTTGAAGCCGGCGGAGCCGCTCGCTGGCGCCACGCCTTCCTCCCTTGGCGCCCCCGGCAGGGGACGGACCGCCGTCCGCGTCGCCGTCCTGTGCCGCCCGGAGGCCCGCGGTGCCCCGGCGAGTGCCTTCAGCGGACCTGAGTGTCCTCCTCGCCATCGTCAGGACAACGTAGCCTGCGCCGGCCCGCTGCCGGGGTAGGGTCGCCCGCGTGACAGGGCCGCGACCAGCTGCGCCGGCGGCGCTTTCCACCTGGCCCGAGCACCTCCAACCGGGTCGTGCGATCGAGATCGCGCCCGGCGTCACCCGCGTCGTAGCACCGAACCCCGGGATGATGACCGGGCCCGGGACCAACACCTACCTCCTCGGCTCCGACCGGCTGGCGCTGGTCGACCCGGGACCGATCGACGACCAGCACGAGCGCCGGTTGCTGGAGGAGGCCGGTGACCGCCTGCGGTGGATCCTCGTCACTCACACGCACATCGACCACTCGCCGCTCGCCGCCGCGCTGAAGGATGCGACCGGGGCGGAGATCGTCGCCTTCGGCCCGGCCCCGCCGGCGCCTCCCACCGTGCCCGGCCGCAAAATCACCCACCTCGACACCCACGACATGTCGTTCGCCCCCGACCGGTTGCTCGCGGACGGTGACACCCTCGACACCGGCGAGATGCTCGTCGCAGCGGTCTACACGCCTGGGCACACCTCGAACCACCTCTGCTTCGAGATCGAGGGGACCGGGCTCCTGTTCTCGGGCGACCACGTCATGTCCGGCTCGACCGTCGTGATAGCGCCACCGGACGGGGACATGGCCGTGTATCTCGAGTCGCTGGAGAAAGTCCGCAGCCGCAGGCCGCGGCGGATAGCACCCGGCCACGGGGACATGATCGACGACCCTGGGGCGGTGCTCGACGGGTACCTGCGGCACCGGCTGGAGCGCGAAGCCCAGGTGCTTGCGCAGCTTCGCGCTGGCGACGCCGGCCACGGGAGCACCGGCGCCGGCGTCGTCATCGACGACCTGGTCGCCGCCATCTATGTCGAAGTCCCCAAGGAGTTGCACCCCGTCGCCCGCTTCTCCGTCTGGGCCCACCTCCGCAAGCTGCGAGCCGAAGGCCGTGCCCGTTCCGACGAGCCAGAGGACATCGATGCTCGCTGGTACCTCGCCGCCAGAGCTTGACGATCTTCGGCCGGGGCCTACTCCCCCAGGAGAGGTCGCGGCCCGATGCGCGGCGCCGGCTCGGCCAGCCCGAAATACGGCCCTGACGCCCAGTTGCACCCGAGCGCTCGGAGAAGCGTCGCCTCGGCATCGGTGCGCACACCCCGTACGGCCACGTCGATCTCGAGGAGCCGTCCGAAGCCGAGCACGGCTGTCATCAGCCGTGTCTGGCGCCGGTCCTCGCCGAAGCCGTCGAGAAACGACTCGTCCAGCAGCAGAGCGTCCACCGAGAAGCGTCGGACTGTGGACATGCCGCCGGCGGCCCCGCCGAAGCCGCCGAGCATGATCCGGACCCCACGGGCCTGAAGCTGGTCGAGGGTCCGCAACACGGAAGGACCTGGGCTCGACAGGCTCTCCTCGGCGACTTCCACCATCAGCCATGAGGGAGGGGCGCCGTGTGCTGCCAGCGTGCCGAGGACCTGGTCGGCCGCGCGCGGTTCGTCCAGCTGACGTTCGGTCATGGGCCACACGAGACCGACTGTGGGCCTGCCGTCTCCGTCCGCCGGCCAAGTGCTCGCCGAGTCGCACGCCTGGTCGAGCATCCCCGCGCCCAACGACACGACGAGTCCCGACTCCTCGGCCAGCCGCAGCAGCTCCCCTGCCTGCTCGACACTGATCCCGTCGTCACCGGCGTCGCTCTGAGCGCCGAGCGAGACGCGCATCTTCACCGGTGCGCCCGAGACGAGGTCGACGATCGGTTCGTAGACGACGCCGAGCTTCCCGCTCTCGAGGGCGCCGGCCAGGAGCGCGTCGGCTCCGTCGTGGCGCGAGCCGCGAATCCGGTCGCCCGGGCGGTACATCTCCGCCCGGTCGCGTCCGAGCTCCTTGGCTCGGTACAGCGCGGTGTCCGCCTGCTGAAGCAGGACGTCGCCGTTGCGCCCGTCGCCAACAGCCGCTCCGACGCTGAGCGTCACGTTGATCGTGCGGCCACTCACGCGGACCGGCGCCTCCATGCCAGCGCGGATCCGCTCTGCGATTACGGCTGCGACGCTCAGGTTGTCCACGCCGCCGGCAACGACGACGAACTCGTCGCCGCCGAACCGCGACACCAGATCCCCGGGGCGCACCGCCGCCCTGAGCCTGTCCGCGACGGCGAGCAGGACGGCGTCGCCGCCGGCATGCCCGAGTCGGTCGTTGATCCGCTTGAAGTGGTCGACGTCTATGTAGAACACGGCGAGCGTGCCGCCGCCCTCTTCGGCAGTCTCCCTGAAGCGCGCCTCTACCGCTTCGCGGTTCGCCAGGGCTGTGAGGGTGTCGTGCGTCGCTCGCCCACCGCCGGCGGCACCGACCCCGTCGTCCGCCCGCTCCTCGCGGACGGTGACGAACACCGCGTCGGCGTACTCCCGGGGCGCGGCCGACACTTCGAGCACGCAGCGCCTCCATTCGCGGTCCGAGCCGACGACCTCGGTGGTGAAGTCCCGCCGCGCGGCCCGCCCCCCGAGCACCAGTCCGATCGACTCGTCCAGGATCCTCCGGCCGGAAGGATGGAGAAAGCTCGCGAGGTGCGCACCGGCCGCCCAGCCCTGTGGGTTCTCCCAGACAACCGTCCCGTCCGGCTTGATCAGCAGAAAACGATCGGCGTCAGGCGCCACCCCAAGCTCGCTCGGATCCGGTACCACCGGTCGATTTATCGGCACCCCCGGCAAGGTTATCCACCAGCGACAGGCATCCGAGCCCACACCGTCGAAAAGAAGAAAAAGCCGCTGCCCATTCGATTGACGGTCCCTCACCGGGGCCACCGCACGGACTAGACCTCACGAGAACACGATGAGCCAGGAACGACAACCGAACGTCCTCGCCATAGACGAGGCAGCGGCGATGCTCGACCTGCCCCCTGTGGCGGTCGAGGCGCTCGTCGGAAGCGGCTACCTCGTGCCTGCGCGTATCGGAAAGTCCGGCCCGGAGCTCCCGCTTTCCGACGTCAAGGCGTTCCTGGCCCGGAATGCGGACAACGGCGCCGGGGCCGACATGATCACCGCTGCTCTCGCCGCCACCACCGGTGCAGCAGCCCCCGCCCCGGACTCTCAGGTCGAGCTCGATCCTCAGGAGCTGCTCGACGCGTTGGACGGCCGCGCTTCGGAGATGGCGCGGCGCGCGTTCCAGATCTTCGCCACGGTGTTCCCCGAAGCCGAAGGTTGGACCCTGAGGCAACAGACGTCGTTCATCGAGCAGGCCCGCGGTCGGTTCGAGGCGATCCTCGCGGTCACCGAGCAGGGAGCCGACGTCGACGCAGCACTGTTCGACGACCTTCGCGAGGTCGGCGCCTCCGCTGCCCGTTCCGGGTCGCCGCTCCCGCAGCTGCTCGTGATCCTGCGGATCTCGCGGGACCTCGTGGTGCAGACGGCGATCGAGCTCGCGGAGTCCGGCGGCCGCCACGCGGGCCTCGCGCTCTCTCTGGTTCTCACGCGCATCCTTCCCGCGATGGACCGGCTGACGGACGCGCTCGCCCAGGGTTACTGGGAGGCGACGCTCGGTCGGGAAGAAGAGGCGCTGGCCCGCTACCGCCACGTTGTCGAGCGCGCGTCGGACGGAGTCTACGAGGCGGACCTCGACGGGCGGATCAGCTACGCCAACGCTTCCTTCGCGGTCATAGTCGGTCGCCGGCTGAGCGGGCTGTTCGGCGCACGCCTGTCGGAGGTCATCCGCCCGATCGATCCTTCCGGCACCGTCGACGAACTCCTCACCGTCGAACCTCACGCGCCGGTGGTCCATCTCGTCGTTGCGCGCGCCGACGGGGTCCGGCGCCTCTTGTCGATTCAGCCGAGTCCTCGCCGCGAAGGCGGGGAGCTCGTCGGCTACCAGGGCATCGTGCGCGACGAGACAGTGGAAGAGGAGCTCGAAGCCGACCGGGCCGAGTTCGCCGCACTCCTGCGCAACGATCTCCGGGGGCCGCTCGCGACCATCGTCGGCCTGGGCGCGACACTCGAGTCGCACGCCGACGAGATGAGCCCGTCACACGCTGCGGCAGTCGGTCGTTCGATCCGCACCCAGGTCGAAAGGGTCTCGCGCCTCGCGGACGATCTGTCGGACATCTCGAGGCTTCAGACGAGCCGGCTCCGCCTGTATCCGAGACCCGTCGAGGTGCGGCCGATCGTCGACGCGGCTCTCGGGTCCGTCTCGCGCGACGGCCGTTCGACGGCGGCGGACGTGACGATCCAGGTGCCGCCCGGCCTGAACGCCCTCGCGGACCCGAGACGCCTCGAACAGATAGTCGCCAACCTCGTGGACAACGCCCTCAGCCACGGAGCACCGCCGGTAACGGTGCGGGCGTCCGCGAACGGAGACGAGGTGCGGATCACCGTCGCCGACTGCGGGCCCGGTGTAGCAGCCGACGCGGCGCCGGGGCTCTTCGCCGGGCGGGCGACCCCCACCCGCTTGCAGCAGGCGCGCAGCAGCGATCGAGACCGCGGCCTCGGCCTCACCCTCGTCCGCGGTCTCGCGGAGGCAATGGGCGGAAGGGTCTGGTACGAGCACGACGAGACCGAGACCCGCTTCGTCTTGGCGGTGCCGGCGCCGGTGCGCGGCACCTGAAGTCAGCGATCGTCGCGAGCAGCGAGCGCCGCGTCGACGGCGTCGAACATGCGGGCAGTGCAGTCCTGCATCTCGATCAGGGGTGCGACCTCGAGCACGGCATCCACCAGTCCGGAAAAAGACCTCGCAGCTTGGCCTTGACCCAGAGCTGCCGGCTCGCCTCGATCGCCGCCCGCGGATACGGCCGGCTCCAACGGGATGCGGGCCAGCAACGGGACTCCGATTTCGCGCGATAGACGTTCGCCGCCGCCCGACCCGAACAGCTCGTAGTGCTCGCCGTGGTCGCAGGTGAAACCGCTCATGTTCTCGATCACGCCGGCAACGCGCAGGTATCCCTTGCGGGCCATGTCGGCCGCGCGCACGGCGACTTTCTGTGCCGCCAGCGCCGGGGTCGTGACGATCAGCATCTCAGCGCGCGGGAGCATCCGCGCCAGGCCCATCTGTACGTCGCCGGTTCCGGGCGGCATGTCCACGAGCAGGTAGTCGAGATCCCCCCACGCGACGTCCTCGAGGAAGTGCTGGACGCCCCGGTTGAGCATCAGCCCGCGCCACATGATCGCCTCGTCCTCGGGTGAGAGGAAACCCATGGAGACGACCTTGACGATTCCGTCGCCGACGGGCTTGCTCATCGGTTCGATGCGCGGGCGATCGGACCCGTCGGACCTCGCCGCCTGCAAGCGACCTTCGACGCCGAGCATGCGTGGCACCGAGAACCCCGCGATGTCAGCGTCGAGCAGACCGACGGTGAAACCGCGCACCGCCAGCCCCGCCGCCAGGTTGACGGTCACCGACGACTTGCCGACCCCACCCTTGCCGGACGAGATCGCGAGCACTCTTGTCCGGCCCGGTATGTCGGTGGCAGGTGGGTTCTCCTGGGCCCGCCGGCGCGCGCGAGCCATCAGCTCCTTCCTCTGCGCCGGCGACATCTCGCTCGTCGTGACGGTTACGGAGGCGACGCCGGGCACGCTGCCGACCCTTTCGGTGACGTCGCGCTGTATCTGGGCGCGCAACGGGCAGCCAGCGGTGGTCAGCGCCACCCGGACCGTGACCTCCCCGCCGGGACTGATGTCCGCACCTTGGTACATGCCGAGGTCGACGAGGTCGTCGCCTAGCTCGGGATCGATCACACCCCGCATCGCGTTGCGTACGGCTTGTTCCTCGACCACCCTCGCATTGTACGGGTGGCCCGTGCCGTGAAGGCGCGGCCGCGCGCCCGCCGGTAGGCTTCGGATGGTGGACAGCCTGTCCTTGTTCAAGGTGCTGGCCGACGGTTCCCGGTATGCGATCTACCAGCTGCTCGCCGACGCAGACGAGCCGCTTTCGACCACGGCCATCAGTACCAAGCTGCACCTGCACCCCAACACCGTCCGCCTCCACCTGGAGAAGATGCGCGAGGCCGGCCTGCTGGAAGCCGAGCCCGACCGCCACGGCTCGGTCGGCCGTCCCCAATACCGGTGGAAGGCGATCGCGGAGGTCCCTGCGTTCGGCGTCGAGCGGGGCGGCTTCAGGCTCCTTTCCCACCTGCTGGCGGAGATAGCGGCCGCGCCGCAGGGAGGCGCCGGATCAGCGTTCGACGTCGGTCGCCGGGCGGGTGAACGGCGCCGCGGGGAGCGCAACGGCGATCAACTGTCCACCTCTGCCCGCCCCGAACGCACGCCGGCAGCCGCATGCTTGAGAGCGTTCGTTGACGAGCTGGCCGGCCTCGGGTTCGACCCCGTGATCGACCCCGACGGCGATCCTCCCGGCGACGGTGACGAACAGCGCGTCGCTGTGTCCTTTTCCCGGTGCCCCTTCCGGGAGCTCGCCGTGCTCTACCCCGACCTGGTGTGCGAACTGCACCGGGGCCTGAGCGAAGGCATCGCATCGGGTGCCGAGGTGCGGCTGGAGTCGTTCTCGAGCCTGGTGGACCAGGATCCGTGCAGGGCCGAGGTGACCCTTGGCGCCAGATGACGGGTAGGATGTCTCTGAGCGTTCGCGCCCATTCAACTTTTCAGGAGGACCGGTGAGCACGACCCAGACCGACGCCAGCCAAGAAATGATCACCCTCACCGACAGCGCGACGACCAAGGTCGCCGAGCTCCTCGAGCAGGAGGGCAACCCGGAGCTCGCGTTGCGGGTGGCCGTCCGTCCCGGTGGTTGCTCCGGCTTCAGTTACGAGATGTTCTTCGACAGCGACGTGGCCGACGACGACGTGACCGTCGTCTCCGGCGCGGTGCGCGTCGTGGTGGACCCGTCCAGCGCCAGCCTGCTCCAGGGCGCCACGCTCGACTTCAAGGATGGCCTCCAGGGCGCCGGGTTCAGCATCAACAACCCGAATGCGAGCCGCACCTGCGGTTGCGGCAACTCCTTCAGCTGACCCACCGCCGCTGAGCGTCGAGTTCGTCCTCGACGGCCGCCGGGTCGTAGCGCCCCGCGACGGCGTCTCCCTGCTCGAGGCGCTGCGCGAGGACCTGGGCGAGAAATCGGCCAAGGATGGCTGCGCGCCCCAGGGTCAGTGCGGCTGCTGCACCGTCCTCGTCGACGGGTCGCCGCGCGTCGCATGCGTCACGCCCGTGCGGCGGGTAGCGGGGCGCTCGGTCACAACCGCGGCCGGGATCGACGCTGGGGCGTCCGAGCGGCTGATCGGGTCGTTCTTGCGCCATGGGGCCAGCCAGTGCGGTTTCTGCACCCCCGGGATCCTGTGCCGGCTCTCCGCACTCGGCCCGGATCCCGATCCCGCCAAGGTCGAGACGGCCCTGCTCGCCCATCTCTGCCGCTGTACGGGATGGCGGACGATCGTCGACGCGGCGTGCGACCAGCACGTGCCCGGCGAGCCCTACGGCCCCGGCGCGGGAGCGTCGGCGCGGGCCACGCTCGAGGGGCGTACTCCGCAGGACGTCGGGCCGGACATCGTCGTCGGCGGCGGCGGTTTCGCCGATGACACCGCCCCCCCCGGCTGCCTGGTCGCGGTACCCGACGGATCTGGAGGGTGGTCCGTCGGGGAGACCCTCGCCGAGGCCCGAGCGGCGTCCGGGAAGGTCCAGGGACGCCGCAGCGGTCAGGCCCTCGCCCACCCGGTCGGGCTGCCGGAGGGGGACTGGGATCTCCGGATCCAAACCACCTGGGTGGAGCCCGCCTACCTCGAACCCGACGCATCCTGGTGCGAGCCGGGAGGCGAGCCGAGGTCACCTGTAGCCAACGGCGGAGCGTTCGGCGCCAAGACCTCCTCGCTCGCTCCCGCCGCTGCGCGGGAGCTGGCCGACCGGTACCGCCGGCCGGTGCGTGTGGTCCTCTCCCGCGAGGACGTTGTACGCCTCGGCCCGAAGCGGCCTCCCCTCTCCGCCGGCCTTCATGCCGACGGCTCCGGCGTTGTGCGGGTGGCGTCCGCGCCGGGCATCAGCGAAGCGATCGCATCGGTGGCCCCGGCGCTTCTGGTCGAGGAGGTCCCGGTTCTCGGGCCGCCTGTCTCCTCCCGGGCGCGCGCAGCGGGATGGGCGGAGGCGGCCGTGCTGCTCGAGGCCGCCCGGGCGCTGCGCGAAGCCCGGGTTCCGTCCGGCGGTGCCGCTTCGGCGAGCGCCGAGGTCGCCGGCCCGGGCGGAGGCTGGGCTAGGGCAACCGTGGCCGTCGATGCAGACGGGTGGCCTTCCGGCGTCGACGTCGTCGTGCGCTGCGGACCGGTCCTCGACGAGGTCACGATGCGTTCCTACGCCACGGGGGCGGCGCACATGGCGCTCGGGTGGGTGTGCTCGGAGGCCATCGCTGTCGGCGAGGACGGTGTGCCTGATGATCTGACGATCCGGTCGTTTGGGGTTCTGCGCGCCCGGGACACACCCCCGATCCGGGTCGGGATCGACGAGGACCGTGGCGCTGCGGGCGAACCGGTCAACGGCTCCGACGCGGTGTTCGCAGCGGTCGCCGCGGCGGTGTGGATCGCCCAGGGCCTACCGTTCAAGTGGCCGACCCGCAGGGGAGGCCACCGGTGACCCGGCCGACCCGCAGGCGAGGCCCGCTACGCACGAAGGAGAGACCATGACAGCGCCAGCACCCGGCTCCAAGCCCGTCGGGCCGTACACCCCCGTCGTGAAGGCCGGTGACTGGTTGGTGTGCAGCGGCCAGCTCGGACTGCAGGATGGCCGCCTCGTCGAAGGCGGCGTCGTGGCGCAGGTAGCGCAGGCCGTGCGCAACATCGAGGCGCTTCTCGCCGGCTACGGCGCCGGTCTCGATGCGGTGGTGAAGACCACGGTGTTCCTGGCCGATATCGGTGACTATCAAGCCATGAACGACGCCTACGTCTCCGCCTTTGGTCCCCACCGCCCGGCCCGGTCCGCGTTCGCCGTGGCCGCCCTGCCGCTCGAGGCCGCAGTAGAGATCGAGGCCTGGGCCTATTCACCCGATTCGGGCTCACCGGCTTGAGATTCACCGCCTTTGGCGCCGGGCGGTCGCCTGCCGGCCCCCGAGGGCGGGACATAGCATCAATTGCTCAAAAGGGATCTAAGCTTGGAGCTGTGACTGGCTGGGGAGGACCCACCGGCCGTGCGCCTTGGGCCGACCCCGCGGTGAGGCTGGTCTCCGACGACGCGGCGCGCAGCGCCGGCGTGGAGATACGGCACCTCGAGGAGCTGCCCGATATGGCCGAGGTGGAGGGCCTGTTCGAGCGCATCTGGGGCCCGGGCGGGGTGACCGTTCCTCTGCTGCGCAGCCTTTCCATCAGCGGCAACTACGTCGCCGGCGCGTGGGCGCACGAGCATCTGATGGGGGCCTCTGTGGCCTTTGCGTCCCCCGAGCCAGGCCGGCGGAACGCCCACCTCCACATGACCGGGGTCGTCCCGAGCGCCCAGGGTAGCGGGATCGGCTTCGCCCTCCTGTGCCACCAGCGGGCGTGGGCGCTGGAGCGGGGGATCGAGCAGATCACCTGGACGTTCGACCCGCTGGTCCGGCGCAACGGGTGGTTCGCGACCGTCAAGCTGGGAGCCCGGTGCGACGCTTACTACCACGACTTCTTCGGGTACCTCAACGACCCGATCAACCGCTGGGACTTCACCGACCGCTGCCTGGCCCGATGGGAACTCGCGGAGGCGAGCCCCGGGGAGAACCGGCCCGCCGACCAGGACGACCCCGACATCGAGGAGATGGCGCTGACCATCCTCACTGAAGGTGCCGGCGGCGAACCTGTCCTCGTCCCTGCGGACTGGATCGAGCAGGCCCCCGAGCTCCTGCTGTGCCAGGTCCCGTCGAACACCCAGGCTCTACGCCAGTCGGAGCCCAAACTGGCCCGAGAGTGGCTCGCGGCGCTGCGCGGAACGCTCGCCCGTGCGCTCGACGCCGGCTACGTCTTGACGTCCATGACGACCGGCGGGTGCTACGTCCTCCGCCGGCCGGAGGGTTAAGGAGGTTCGCTCCGTCTGCCCAGGCAGTAGTGCGAACCTCTTCAGGGCGTCCAGCGTCCCTGACCGAACCGGTAGCCCACCGAGCGCACCGTCGAGATCAGGTTCGCCTGCTCCTCCCCGAGCTTGGCGCGCAGCCGGCGGATGTGGACGTCGACGGTCCTCGCCCCGCCGTAGTACTCGTAGCCCCAGACCCGCGAGAGCAACGTCTCGCGGGTGAAAACCTTGCCGGGGTGAGTCGCGAGGAACTTCAGGAGCTCGTACTCCATGTAGGTGAGATCGAGCGGCCTGCCCGCCACCGCCGCCTGGTAGGTCTCGAGGTTCAGCACCAGTGCGCCGTACTCGACGAGCTCCGGTCGGGTTCCGCGTCCCGTCCTCCAGAACAGGTGAGCGAGCCGGGCGTCGAGCTCCTGGCCCTGCCACGGCGAGACGCAGAAGTCGTCGAAGAGGTCCTCGCGCAGCTCCAGCTCGCCGAGCTGCGATACGCACACGATGAGTAGGACTGGGGCGAGCGGGATGTCGCGCTTTCGCAGGACCCGGCACATTGCGAAAGCGCCGTCGGGATCGGTGTCGGCGCAGACGATGGCGCCGGACCAGCCGTCGTCGGGCTCCACCCGCTCGGCCACCGCCGGCGACGCAACCGACTTCCACTGGTAACCGCCGAGGTCCAGGGCCTGCGCGAGGAGTGGTGGTGCGGGATCTGGAAAAAGAAGGAGCGGCTCCACGGCAGGCTCTCGAAGCTCCTACAGCGAGGTGAGGTAGCGGCGCAGCTCGAATGCCGTTACCTCGGCCTTGTAATCGGCCCATTCGGCCCGCTTGTTGCGAACGAACCATTCGAAGACGTGCTCGCCCAGCACCTCGGCTATCAGCTCCGACCGCTCCATCTCGTCGACCGCCTCGGACAATGACCCGGGGAGCGACTCGATGCCCTCGGCGAGTCGTTGTGCCGGTGAAAGCTCGTAGAGGTTGGCGGCGGCCTCCGGTGGCAGCTTGTAGGAATTCTCGATCCCGTTGAGTCCCGCAGACAGCACCGCCGCGAACGCGAGGTACGGGTTGGCGGCGGGGTCGGGTGCGCGGTACTCGATGCGCGTCGAGTCGCGCTTGCCTTTCTTCGTGGGAGGCACGCGCACCAGAGCGGAGCGGTTGTTGCGAGCCCACGAGATGTACACGGGCGCCTCGTATCCAACGATGAGACGCTTGTAGGAGTTGACCCATTGATTGGTCACCGCTGTGAGCTCGCGCGCGTGCGCGAGCACGCCGGCTATGAACATGCGCGCGACGGGGGAGAGGTTGTACTCGTCGGAGTCGCCGTAGAACGCGTTGGAGTCCCCGTCGAACAGCGACATGTGCGTGTGCATCCCTGACCCCTGCACGCCGTGCAGCGGCTTGGGCATGAACGTCGCCATCACGCCGTGGCGCGCCGCTATCTCCTTGACCACCATCCGCACCGTCATCACGGTGTCCGCCATGGTCATGGCATCGGTGTACCGGAGGTCGATCTCGTGCTGGCTGGGAGCGTCCTCGTGCTGGCTGTACTCCACCGGGATCCCCATGTCCTCGAGGGTGAGCACCGTCTCCCGGCGCAGCTCCGCAGCGAGGTTGTTGGTGGTCAGGTCGAAGTACGAGCCGTGGTCCAGAGGCCGGGGCGACATCGGATCGGAGTTTCCGTCGAAGTAGAAGTACTCGAGTTCCGGTGCCACGAAAAACGAGAACCCCAGGTCCCTCGCACGCTCCAAGCTCCTACGCAGAACGTGGCGCGGGTCACCCTCGAACGGAGTGCCGTCCAGGTTCACCACGTCGCACACGACCCGCGCGACCGGCGCGCCGTCGCTCAGGTAGGGGAGCAGCTGGAATGTCTTCGCGTCGGGCATGGCCAGCACGTCGCTCTCCTGCACCCGGCTGAAGCCGTCGATCGTCGAGCCGTCGAAGGTCATGCCCTCCTCGAGAGCATTCTCCAACTCCGCCGGCGTGATCTGGAACGACTTGGGGGTGCCGAGGACGTCGGTGAACCACAGCTGGATGAAGCGGATCCCACGCTCCTCGACGGTGCGCAGCACGTAGTCCTGTTGACGTTCCACATGCAAGAGGTTATGGCCAATGACGACGGCCCGGCGTGGGGTTGAGGCCCCATCCGGGCCGGTTGTCACAGACTGTTCACACTTCCGCAAGGAGACGTTCGCACAGCCGTGGCACAATGACGGCCCGTCAGAACACGACCCGGCAAGGGGCTACAGGGAGCATTAGGAGCAAGCACGTGACCATCAAGGCCGAGTACATCTGGATCGACGGCACCGAGCCGACCGCCCTCCTGCGCTCGAAGACCAAGATCCTCGACAAGGGTGGCGCCGCGGCGGACCTCCCGATCTGGGGTTTCGACGGGTCCAGCACCAACCAGGCGCCGGGCAAGGCGTCGGATTGCGTGCTCAAGCCGGTCTTCGCCTGCCCGGACCCGATCCGCGGAGGCGACGACCTGCTCGTCCTCTGCGAGGTTCTGCTGACCGATTTCACGCCCCACCCGACCAACACCCGCTCGGCGCTCGCCTCGGTCGTCGACAAGTACGGCGACCAGGAGCCCCTGTTCGGGATCGAGCAGGAGTACACCCTCTTCAAGGGCAGCCGCCCCCTCGGGTTCCCGGATCACACGGGCTACCCGGCCCCCCAGGGGCCGTACTACTGCGGCGTGGGCTCGGACGACATCTACGGCCGGCCCCTCGTGGAGGCTCATCTGGACGCCTGCATCAGCGCCGGCCTGAGCCTTTCGGGCATCAACGCCGAGGTCATGCCCGGCCAGTGGGAGTTCCAGGTGGGGCCCCTCGGCCCGCTGGAGGTCTCCGACCAGCTTTGGGTGGCTCGCTGGCTGCTCCACCGCCTCGGGGAGAACTTCGGGATCTCCGCCACCCTCGACCCCAAGCCCGTACGCGGCGACTGGAACGGCGCCGGGTGCCACACCAACTTCTCTACCAAGAAGATGCGCGAGTCCTATGAAGCGGTGATCACCGCCGCCGAGGCCCTCGGTCAGAACGCCGAGGAGCACATCGCCGCCTACGGCCACGGCATCGAGGACCGCCTCACCGGCCATCACGAGACGGCGCACTACAGCGAGTTCACCTACGGCGTCTCCGACCGCGGCGCCTCGGTGCGCATCCCGTGGCAGGTGGAGAAGGACGGCAAGGGCTACATCGAGGACCGCCGGCCCAACGCCAACATGGACCCCTATATGGTCACCCGGCTCATCGTCAACACCTGCTGCTCCGCGCTGGTCTAGCCGGCGCCGGCGCGCCCAGCCCACCCGGTCTGCAAGACTTCGAACCGGCGCCGGCGAGGGCCGCGCCGGTTCCGAATATCGGGGGTTGTTCCGATGGGCTTTGCCAAGCGCACGCCGGAAGAGGTCCTGAGCCTGGTGCAGGCAGAGGGGATCGAGATCGTCGACTACCGCTTCTCCGACCTCCCGGGCCTGATGCAGCACTACTCGTTGCCAGCGCACGAGCTGACCATCGACAGCTTCGAGGAGGGCTCCGGCTTCGACGGCTCTTCGATCCGCGGGTTCCAGGAGATCCAGGAGTCCGACATGCTCCTGGTCCCCGATCCGGACACCGCGGTCATCGACCCGTTCCGACAGCACAAGACGCTGAACCTCAACTGTTTCGTGCGGGATCCGGTCACCGGCGAGTCGTACTCGCGCGACCCCCGCTATGTCGCGAAGAAGGCCGAGGACTATCTCGTCTCCACAGGTGTGGCCGACACCGCCTACTTCGGACCCGAGGCGGAGTTCTTCATCTTCGACGACATTCGCTTCGACCAGAACTCTCACGAGGGCTACTACCACATCGACTCCGTCGAGGGGATCTGGAACTCAGGCAAGGACGAGGGGCCCAACCTCGGCTTCAAGCCGCGATACAAGGAGGGGTACTTCCCGGTCCCGCCGATGGACCACTTCCAGGACCTCCGCTCGGAGATGATCCTCACCATGGAGCAACTGGGGATCGAGATCGAGATCCAGCACCATGAGGTCGGGACCGCCGGCCAAGCCGAGATAGACATGCGCTTCGACACGCTGTCGGCGATGGCGGACAAGCTGATGCTGTACAAGTACGTGGTGAAGAGCGTCGCCCGCGCTCACGGGCTGTCGGCCACGTTCATGCCCAAGCCGATCTTCGCCGACAACGGGTCGGGGATGCACGTGCACTCGTCGCTGTGGAAAGGCGGCGATCCGCTGTTCTATTCGGAGCTCGGATACGCGGGCCTTTCCGATCTCGGGCGCTGGTACATCGGCGGCCTCCTCGCCCACGCTCCGGCCATCCTCGCATTCGCAGCACCGACCACGAACAGCTACAAGCGCCTCGTTCCCGGGTACGAGGCGCCGGTCAACCTGGTCTACAGCCAGCGCAACCGCTCCGCCGCGTGCCGCATCCCTCTGTACTCGAAGAGCCCTAAAGCCAAGCGCGTCGAGTTCCGCTGCCCCGACCCGTCGTGCAACCCGTACCTCGCGTTCTCGGCGATACTCATGGCCGGGCTCGACGGCGTGCTCAACAAGATCGAGCCACCCGACCCGGTGGACAAGGACCTCTACGACCTGCCCCCGGAGGAGCTTGCGCAGGTTCCTACCGTTCCCGGTTCTCTCGAGGAATCACTCCGCGCTCTCGAAGCCGACAACGACTTCCTCCGCGCCGGCGGTGTCTTCACCGACGACCTCATCGAGACGTGGGTCGCCTACAAGCGCGAGCACGAGATCGACCCGGTCCGCCTGCGGCCGCATCCCTGGGAGTTCATGCTCTACTACGACATCTAGGGTAAAAGTCCTGGTCAGAGGCTATT
>Ga0307374_10004095_pt1 | contig 24473 bp, 17 predicted proteins | sample OX3MG_FD_202532 | JGI IMG/M metagenome (GOLD analysis project Ga0307374, IMG submission 202532) | Soil microbial communities from Risofladan, Vaasa, Finland - OX-3 | ecosystem: Environmental > Terrestrial > Soil > Coastal area > Acid sulfate soil | place: Finland: Risofladan, Vaasa | collected... | reverse complement strand
GCGGCGTCGACGTCGGTCCCTGGCCACCACGGCCGGTCATGCACCGCGGCGATGGCTATCCGCTCGACGCGGGACTCGGACGTGGGCGCGAGCCAGCGCGCCATGGGACCCGAGAGCGACGGCCCGTTGACGGTGTGCGGGGAGCGCTCGCCGACCTCAGACAACGGCTGCAACTCCGTCGCCGACGATCTCGCCGGCGAGCTCGCGATATGCCGCCGCGGCCTTGGACGATGACGCGTACGCGGTGATCGGAATACCGGCGAGCGACGTTTCCTGAAGCTTCACCGTCGGCGTGATGACGGTCGCGAACACGCGGATGTTGGCCAGCTCGCACAGACCGTCGAGGAGTTGGCGGCTGAAGCGGGTGCGCAGGTTGACGAAGGTGGGCACGATCCCGAGGATCGCAAGATCCGGGTTGAGGCGCCCTCGCACCAGGTGCACCGTGCGCAGCACCTCCTTGAGGCCGCGGATGGCGAAACCGGACATCTGCACCGGGATCAGCACCTCCCCGGCGGCGGCGAGCGCACTGATGGTCTGAAAGCCGAAGCTGGGCGGGGTGTCGAACAAGACGTAGTCGAAGGTGGCTCGGGCTCCGTCCCGCCGTAGCGCGTCGCGAAGGGCGAGCTCCTTGTCGATCGACGATGCGAGCTCGCCCTCAACAGCCGACAGGTCGGGGGAGGCGGGCAGTACCCAGAGGTTCGGCCAGCTCGTCTCGGTGATCGCCGCACCGGCCTCGACGCGACCGCCGATCACTGCGGCGACCCCCGACCGTACGTCGTAGGGATCGAACCCGACGCCGCTGGTCAGATTCGACTGCGGGTCGCAATCGACGAGGAGCACGCGCTTACCTCGCTCGGCGAGCGCGGCGCCGAGGTTGATGACGGTCGTGGTCTTGCCCACGCCGCCCTTGCCGGAAACGCATGCGATGGATACGGTCACCTGAAACCTGCACGATAGCTTGCACCGCCACTCGATAGCCAATGCGGATCGAGGTTGGGCAGGCGTCCGAAGACACGATGGCGGTCTGTGACCTGCGCGTCACGCACGGTCCGAGTCCATCGCACAGAACGCGTCAATACTTGCAAACGATGATGAATGCACCAGGTGCAGGGCATCACGGAGAGGTGGATCGTTTCCAATTGCGGCGGGGGGAGATGTATCGGATCTCGTACACCGTGAGAACCCCGCAGCAACGACGAGTCACTCGGAGCCTCGCGGTCTACGGCGGCTCGTCGAAGCGGCGGCTGTGGGATGGCCGCGAAGTGGTGTGCTACGAATTCCAGCGGCCACATGGGCGACCGCTCTCGCTGATCCGCGGCCAGATCGTCGAGGCGCGACCGGCCACGTTGAACGATCGCGGCCAGCTCGTGCTCGTCGAGGATTCCGCCCAGCGGCGAACGCTGCCTCGCGGTCTGTCCATGCGCAGCCGACTGTCGCCACCGCCGTGGTCAGCTGGCTAGGCCGGTCTCGTCGCTCCCGGTCAGGCTGCGCGACAGGCGCTCGTTGAGACCGCGGCGCTCGAATCGATAGCCGATTCCGGGAACGGCGTGAATGTACGTCGGCCTGGGGCCCGTCGGCTCGATCTTGCGGCGGAGCCGGTACACGTGGGCGTCAACACTGCGCAGGTCGAGGTCCGCGCCCTGACCCCAGACCTTCTGGATCATCTCGGAGCGCGAGATCACGCGTCCCGGCGAGGCGGAGAGAAGGGCGAGCAGGTCGAATTCGGTGGGAGTGAGGTTGACCGACTCGCCGTCGCGGAGCACCTCGTGCCGGCCGATATCGACGATGAGACCGGGGAACTTGAGGCGTCCTGGGCGCACCTGCGATTGGGTGGTCCGCTGGCGCCGCAGCTTGGCGTTGACACGCGCGGCGAGCTCACGAATCTCGAACGGTTTGGCGATGTAGTCGTCAGCGCCGATCTCCAGCGCCACGACGACATCGACGGTGTCCGTGCTGGCGGACAGGATGATGATCGGGACCTCGACGCCCGCCCCCCGGAGCCGCCGGCAGACGTCCAGTCCAGGCATGCCCGGCAGGCTGAGGTCAAGCAGGATGAGGTCGACGTCGCTCTGCTCCGCGAGGCGCAATCCCTCGGCGCCGTCCTCGGCAAACTGCAGGCCGAAGCCGTGCTGCTGGGCGACGGTGGAGAGGATGTCCCGCATCGCCGGGTCATCGTCGATGACGAGCACGGTCGCCTCTGCCGGGGCACGGACGACGCCGTGACCCAGAGGCGCGAGGATCGACTCCGTAAAAGTTGTCATCCCTTCCTCAAGTTGGATCGACCGCACCAAACGTGCCCATTGGCGCACCGTAGCACCGTGGCCGGGGCGGGTTCGCGGCGGTTACGGACGCGTTGCCCGTCTTTACGTATCTGCAACCGCAGCCGGGTGCCACCACGCATCACACGTGCACGGGAAGCGCGACGACAAATGTGTTGCCGCGCGCGCGAGAGTTGTCGATCCATATCCTGCCGCCCATACGCTCGACCAGTTGCCGGGCGAGGTAGAGGCCGACGCCGAATCCACCGCGCTGACGGAGCAGCGGGGACTCGACCTGATAGAACGAGGCGAAAACACGGTCGACGTCGCTGTCGGGGATCCGGCGTCCGTTGTCCCTGACCTCGACGTGCACTTTGTTCACCGCTCGGTACGTGGTCACGCGCACCGGCTCCGAGTCGGGGGAGAACTTCAGCGCGTTGTCGATGAGACACGCGATGACCAGGGCAAGGCGCTCATGGTCGGCGAGAACTCGTTGCGCATCCGGAGCGACTGTGATCGCAAAGCGGTCGTGATCGGCGGATTCCACGAACCGCGCAATGACCTCACGGAACACGTTCTCGAGGTCGACGGCCGCGGTCTTGAGGCGGATCTCCCCCGATTCGAGCTGGGCGATGCACAGCAGGTTGTCGGTCAGGCGAGCGAGGTGCTCGGCTTCGAGACGCAACTCATGCAGGCCCTCGTCACGCGCATCCTGGGGCAGGCGATCGCCGGCGTCGTGCATGAGCGTGAGCCACGCCTTGATCTTGGTCAAGGGTGTCCGCAACTCGTGCGAGGCCAGCATCATGAACTCGCTCTTGATTCGATCCACCTCTCGCAACTCCGCGAACGCTGCGTGTTCGAGCTCGATGGAACGGCGCACCTGGGCATCGCGCTCGCCGACGAGCTCCCGAGCGAGAAGGTTGCTGCTCAGGGCGACGACGAAGAGGAGGAAGAGTCGCGACACCAGCGCATCGATCAGCGTGGTGTCGAGGTGATGATTCGCAACGTTGAATCCGACAGCGAAGTACGCGACGCCGGCAACGAACGCGCAGGCCATGCTCCCGACGAGTCCGAAGCGAAGGCTGCTCGCGATGACCACAATGAAGAACGTGACCGCCAGGTCGGAGTTGTACCCACCCGTCAGGTAGACGAGCCCACTGGAGACGGCGAGGTCGAGCACGATGGTCGCCACCTGGAGACGGCGGCTGGGGATCCGATTCGCCAGCAGCATGACCGTCGCCGCGAGGTTGAAGACGCCCCATGAGCCGAGCACGAGGTTGACCGCCGCCGTCGACTGGCCGGTCGCCAGCCCCGGGAAGTTGTTGGCAACCGCGGCGAAGATGAGCACCATCCATCGGCTCAGCTCGATCGTTCGTTCAATACCCGCTCTGCGATCGCGGGCAGGCATCGCGGTCGACTCGCTGCGCGGCCTGCGGGTTGGCAGGCGACCCGCCGGCCGGTCTGCCGAGTTCGTCATCGGACGTGCGGGAGCGGATTGCGTGAGCTCGCGGCTCACGGCTTCAGCCATGCTGGTCGGGCACGCGCGTACGGTTGCGGATCGCCTCGCTCACTCTGGTGAGCCTACCGGCGCTTTACGTTTGCCAGACGAAGGTCTCGTAACGATGCCGCACCACCCACTGTTACAGGCGAACGCATGCATGCCCCGGTCCTGGAAACTTCTGATCAGCCGTGTCGCTCCCACCGATCGCCGCTCCGCATCCGGATCGTCCGGATGACCTTGCCGCGGGCGCGGCCGCCCTTCGAGACGGCCGCCTCGCCGATGCGGTCGCGGCGTACGACCGCGCGCTCGAGCGGCTCTCCCCCGATGCGCACCCCGAGCAGCGAGGCGCGGCTCTACTGGCTCGAGGGCTGGCGCACCAGCTCCTCGGTGATGGATCCGGCGCCTCAGCAGATGTCCTTGCCGCGCTGAACGTCTGGTCGCTGGCCCGGGCCGACTGGGCTTCGAGCGCCTTGTCGGATCTTGCCGCCGCACTGTCGAGTGCCGGCAACGTAGCGGCAGATGCTTACTGGCAGGCGGCACTTCGCCTGGCCGAGCGCAGCGGCGATGTCGTGCTGCAGGCCGCAGTCGCGGGGGAGTGGGGTCGTCATGCCGCACGCGCAGGAGAGTCGATCAGCGCCGTCGCGCTGCTCGAGAAGGCGGCCGAGCTCGGCAGGCGAGCCGGCGATGACGCCATCGTGGCCAAGGCGCTGGTGAATCTCGCGCGGGTCGAGCTCGATGCAGGCCGAGGTGGCCATGCCATGCGGAACATCGGCGAGGCGCTGGCCCGCGACCAGCGCGGTGACCTCAGCGCTGCCACCGCAGGTCTGCTCATCGATGTCGCCGCCGAGGCATTCCACTCCGGGGACACGGCGCACGCCGAGCTCTGTCTCGAGCAGGCACTCTCGCTGAGCGGTGGGACCGACCTGCAGATTCGCGATCGGACCCTCGCCGCGCTCGGTGGACTCGCCAGGGCGCGCAAAGACTACGCGGCGGCGGCACGATACGGCGAGGATCTTCTCGACAGCGCGCGTCGAGGTGGTGACCTCACGGTTGCCGCCGAAGCGCTCCACGACCTCGGCCGGATCGCCCTCGTCGCGGGCGCACTCGAGGACGCAGCACGACGCTTGACGGAGAGCGTCGTGATCGCGCGCAGTCTCGGTCTCGACGCACTCGCCGCATCCGGTTCGCGAGCCCTCGCCGAGGTCGCGATTCAGCGTGGGGCGCTCCTGCGAGCGCTGGGGTACGCCGAGCAGGCGGTCATCCTCTCCATGGGTCAGGATGACCTCGAAGCATGCGCGGCAACACTGCTGCTTGTGGGCGCCGAGGCTGGGAGTGCAGGGCTGGACGACGTTGCAAGGCCGGCCAATGAGGGCGCCGCCGAGATCTATCGATTGCTCGAGCGCGACGACCTTGCCCAGATACTGTCGGGTGGATCCCCGCTGCCCGCAGACGGCGCCGATGCGCGAACCGACCGGCTCGAAGCGGGACTCGAGGCCGCTCGCTCAGTCGTCGATCCGGCGGGTCACGTCGAAGGGCGCTGACGCGCGGTCAGCAGTCCGGGACCCCGGGCGGCGGGATCTCCATTCCGCTTGTTGGCGGCGGCGTGCCGGCCGGCGGCGACGACATGACGAGGCTGCCGCTCGCCGGGTCGTAGCAATTGACCGTCCAGCCCAGGACATGCAGGGCTGCAGCTTCGCGAGCGTTCGACGGCAGGATCGCGTGATGGAGGCTCTCAATGGCGAGCACGTGGACCCAGTTCGGATCGAGCTGATCGATGTCGTCATACAACTGGAGCGCGCCGTTGCCGAAGACCGCCGGCTCGTCGTACAGGAAGACGATGCGGCCGGACGGGAAGCGGTAGGCCAGGTATCCGCCCCAGGAGTCGATCGTGTAGATGCGCTGTCCGGGAAAAGTGGCACCGGCATATGACGCGGCCGCCTCGGGGTACGTCGTCGCCTGATACAGGGCCGCCGCGGATGCACTGAGCCTCGGGACGAGGGTTACCGCCATCGCGGCGGTCATCGCGATCAGGACTGCGCTGGTCGCCACGGGATGAAGGTGGCGCACCCCCGTCTGCCGACCCCTCGCGGTGCGGGGTGCCAGATGCATCGTCCACGCCCGCGACCCGTGCGCGGCAAGCTGCGGCGCCATGAAGACCGCAAACATCCCCAGGTTCTCCTGCGCGAAGAGTGTCGCGATGAGCAGCCCGAATCCGGTGATCGCGCTGAATCGGTCGGGTCCGCCCGATACGGTCCAGAGCGCGATCAGGAGCACCACCTCGCCCTCGAACAGGCGGGCCCACCAGTCGTGGAAGTTCGGGGAACCGAACCCGGCGAGGCTCTGGGCGACGCCGGGATTGACGACTCCGGAGAGCACCGACGCGTAGATGCCCGGTCCGGCAGGGTTGGCGAGCACAGCAATCGCGCTGACCACGAGAGCGATGCCGAGTTGACGTCGGCCGGCGCTGTGTTTCGCGGAGCCGGCGGGAATCAGCAGCAACGCGGCGAGCAGGATCACCAGGCCCGCCGCGAACCCGGCATCCATGTTGGCCCAGATCACGAAGAGCGGAGGCAATCCCCAGACGGCAGCGGTCCGCCCCTCGCGCCATCGACTGATCACGAAGAGCACGATCGCGACCCCGAGCACCGAGATCACAGCACTGGAGACGCCGGCGACACTGTTGAGCACGACCCCGGTGATCACCATGGAAACAGCGAGCCAGGGGCCCGTGACGCGTGCGGATCGTGGGATCGAGAGCGCGGCGAGCACCACGGCCGCCACCGCCGCGAGGCCCATCACCAGCGATGCGAGGCCCGCGCCTCCAGCGCCCACCAGCCCGGCGAGCGTCACCTCATACAGCCACTGCTGGCCGACCCATGCGTGGGCGGCGGGGAGGAAGCTGAAGGGCTCGTGGGCGGGGATCCCGCTGGTGGTGATCAGCCGCCCCAGCGCGAGGTGCCACCAGACGTCGGAGTCACTGAACGGCTGGACGGTGAGCACCAGCACGACGATTGCGGCGGCGGCGATCCACGCAGCCCGCCTCGCCGTCGCTCGACGATCCCGCTCGGTGCTGGCGATCACCAGAAGGTCGTGGCGTGTCACTGGTTCTGCGCTCCGGCATTCGGACCAGCCTTCGACTGTTCGGCGCACACGCTCCCCGGCGCCCAGCGGGGCACGGGCGGGAGTTGCAACGTCGAAAGCCTGTCGGTCGGGACGAACGCGACGCTCAGACCATCCTGGTACACCTTGGTCCAATCCGCCGCATGGTCCATCACGTCGGCGAGGGGCGTCTTGATGTCGTAGAGAACGATGTCGGTGCCGAAGCGACGAATGATCGAGTCCCAGCTCGGCGTGACCGTCTCGACGTTGGCGTAGGTCTCGAGCATCTGATCGCCCATGAGCGCGGCGTCGCCGAAGATGAACACCTTGTCGCCGTGCGAAGAGAGCGCTTCGGCCAGGTAGCCTCCCTCGCCGTATTGGTTGAAGATCTTCAACGGTTCGGGTGCGCCGGCGAGCCATTGCGCGGCGCACACCGGGAATTCCTGCGCGTACGCGAGGGAATACGGCTGGAGTTGCATCTTGGGCACGAGCCAGGCGACGTAGACGCCGCCGAGACCGGCCATCAGCAGCGCGCATGCGGTGAGACGGAAGAGCAGCGGCGGTTGCGCTCGAGTGCGCGGTCGCGCGGGCACCGGCGCACGTCGAAGACGGCGCAGGGCGGCGCGAATTCGCGGTGTCGCGAGCTCGAGCTGGTCGATGTAGACCGGGGTTGACACTGCGACGAAGAGCTCGATGTGTCGCGCGGACTGGAGCGAGAGCGCGGTCGTGACCAGCACGAGCGCAACATCCCTCGCACGGATTCGCTGGTTGAAGACGATCAGCATCGCGAGACTGAGCAGCATCACCCCGTAGACGAGCACCTCCCAGTCGTGGAAGCTCGGCGAGAACCACTCCTCGATCAGCGACTGCTGGGCCGTCGATGCCTGTGTACCAGCCGCGTAAAACAGGATGGTTGGCCCGTTGAGATTGATCATGCTCACTGCGGTGCAGGCGATCAGCAGGTACAGGATTGGGAGGAGGCGTGAGCGTGGGGCTGGATCAGGCATCTGCAGTCGCTCACCGACGAGCTCCGCGACAAGGATCACGACGATGAACCCGAGTCCGATGACGAACTCGCCATGCAGGTTGCTCCAGAGCACGAACACGGGAACGAGCAACCACATGGCTTTCCCGCCCCGGACCATGTAGCGCTCGACAAGGAAAAGTGTCAACGCCGAGAACGCGAACGTGATCATCTGGACGCGCGGTCCCCAGATCGGAAACCCTGCGACCACCGCGACGAGCATGCCGAGGCCGAGGATGCCGCGACTTGGATTGCGGAGGCGTGCCTTCTGCATGACCGCCAGGAGTCCGAGCCAGGTCACCGCGCTGAGCACGAGCACGATGAGCCCGAGGCCGCCGACGGCGAACTCGACGGCGAACAGCACCTCGTTGAGCCATTCGTGCATCGTCCAGTGGTGGGTCGGGACGGTATACGTGAACGGATCGTTGCCCAGCAGTCCGGCGTGCTGGATGATCAGCTGGCCGGCGCGAAGATGCCACCAGAAGTCAGGATCTTGAATGGTCCGCGTCACCGGCAGCGCCATGATGACGAGCACAGCCGCGATGAAGAGCCCGCTCGGTGAAGTCAGCGAATCCAAGCGTTCGCGGAAACCGTTCCGTCGACGGTGCATCGCCTCAGCCGCCACGCTGCTCATTACGCCGCCCGCCACCCGTCCGTCAGCTCTGCGATGCTCCCGAGATCACGCGGGCCGCTGCTGCATTGCCCGGTTGTTCGAGCCCGACCGCCGACCAGAGCATCTTGAGGAGATGCGCAAACTCGAACGGCTTGCCCATGTACGTGATCCCGCCGAGATCCATGACCGCTTGAATGTCTTCGTCGAAACAGCGCGCGGTGAGCAGGATGATCGGGCACGTCGCGGTCTTTGCCTGAGCACGGAGCTCCCGACACACCGACAGCCCGCTCAATCGCGGCATCATCACGTCGCAGACAACCGCATCCGGAAGCCATCCCTTGATCACGATCTCGAGCGCCTCCATGCCATCCTCGGCACAGCGAACGTCGAACCCGTCGCTGGCGAGCCGCAACTCGAGGAGACGGCGAAGCGAGTCGTCATCTTCCGCGATGAGAATGCGAGGTGGGTCGCCCTGCGTCATAAGCCTGTCCATTTCCCTGGAGCGGTGGTTCAACTGCGATCTGGTTATACGCTGGGCGCAACTTGCGGCTCGCCGTGCAACAGGCCTGTCACAGTCATTTGTGAACTACGGGCAGGGTGCGACTCTGCGGTGACATGATGACGATGGTGAGCGAAGTCGAAGCGGCCCCCACCATGAACCCGTCGGCGCTGTCCGGCGTCCGATTCCTGGTGACCAAGCGCATCGAAGACCTGGACGCGACGGCTGCGTCGCTCGATGACGAGCTTTCGGCGGTGGCGCTGCGCCTCCAGGAGCTCCGGACCGCGCAGCGCGAGGCCGAAGGACGCTGGGGAGCGTTGCTGAGCGTGCTGCCCGCCGGCGATGTCGAAGAGATCGACAGCGCCTTCCGCACCCTCGCGAAGATCCGTGCCGACCTTGCGGCAACGGAGGAGCGCCAGGTCGAGCTGGGCACCCGGCTCACCGGCATCCGGGCCGAGCAGGAGGTGCTCCGCGCGGTCTATCGCAGCCTCGACGACCTCCTCGCCGCCAGTGCCGGCCCGACCAACGGCACCGTCCGGCTCCGTGACGCCTCTCGACAGGTCTTCCAGATCATCGAGGAGGAGCGGATGCGCATCGCCCGGGACATGCATGACGGGCCGGCGCAGTCGATGGCGAACCTCGTGCTCCAGGCAGAGATCATCGAGCGGCTCATCGCCCGCGACCCCAAGATGGTGGTCAGCGAACTGGCCGACTTCAAGAACGGTGTGCGCAGCGTTCTGGATGACACGCGCCGGCTGATCTTCGACCTCCGGCCGATGACCCTGGACGACCTCGGATTGGTGCCGACACTCAGAAAGTTCGTTGGCGAGTTCGGGGAGCGCAATTCGATCAACGCCCACCTGCGTGTCGTCGGAGAGGAGATCCGAATGGGCGGCGGCCTCGAGCAGACACTCTTCCGGATCGTTCAGGAGGCGCTCAACAACGCGCGCAAGCACGCCAAGGCGTCCAACGTGGAGGTGGTGGTCACCTTCCTGCCGAAGCAGGTCAGCGCGGTGATCCGGGACGACGGCGTTGGCATGGACGTCGAGGCGACCGAGGCGACGGTGGATCGGACACGCCATTTCGGGCTGCTCACGATGCGCGAGCGCGCAGACGGCGACAAGGGGAAGCTCGAGATCAGGTCCCAGCCCGGCAAGGGCACGGAGGTCCGGGCGACATTCGATCTCTGAGAGCACCGGTTCGTGAGCCGCGAAGCCCGGATCGGTACGCCCCCCCGACAATGGACGGGATGCGGCATCGCGTACTGGCATGCGACTTTGACGGGACACTCGCAACCGAGGGCGTGTGCTCCGACGCCACAATCGAGGCGCTGGAGGGTGTCGCCGCCACCGGCATCCGGCTCGTTCTGGTGACCGGCCGCACCAGGGAGGAACTTGCGGACGTCTTCGATCCCGGCCGTCTCTTCGAGGCGATCGTGTTGGAGAACGGCGCCGTTGTCCTCGACGCGAGCACCGGCGCGGAACAGCTGCTCGCACCGCGCGTCCCGAGCGGTCTCGTCGCCGAGCTCCAGCGAATGGGGGTCACGCCGCTGGTCGTGGGACGCGTGCTCTGTTCGACCGCGTGGGGCCAGGAAGCGAAGCTCTCGGCAGCCATCGCCAAGCTCGGCATCGATCGCCAGGTCGTCCGAAACCGCGCATCCGCGATGGTGGTGCCGCCAGGCATCAGCAAGCGCACGGGCATGGAGGCCGCGCTGCGTGCGATGGGCGAGCTTCCGAGCGCGACCGTCGCCGTCGGCGACGGGGAGAACGACATCCCCCTTTTTGCGGTCGCCGGCGTCTCGGTCGCGGTTGCCAACGCCGTCGATGCACTCAAGGCGCGCTCCGATGTCGTGCTCACCGAGCCCAACGGCAAGGGGATCCAATCGCTGGCTGCGGCGCTCGTGGCCGGCGACCTCGGAGCGCTGACCGCGCTGAGCCGTCTGGCGGGATAGACCCCTCAGGCCGGGAGGAATCGGGCGCGGATCAGCGAGGCGACCTCCCCAGCCAGGCGGCGATGGCGGCGTCGTTCTGCCGCCGCCCGACCGCCGCTCGGTGCTCGGGCTGGAAGTCGAGCGGTGGCACCTCGATGGTCGTGCCCGCGGTCGGCATGACCGTGGTGAGTGCAGCCACCAACTCCGGGTCGAACTGGAGGCCGCTCTGGCGCTGCAACTCCCCAAGGATCCAGTCGTAGGAGCGAGCGGGCTGATACGGCCTTCCGGTGCGCATCACATCAAAGGCGTCGACGATCGACACGATGCGGGCGCCGAGCGGGATCTGGTCACCGCGAAGCCCGTCAGGGTACCCGCCCCCGTTGAAGTGCTCGTGGTGATGCTTGACGATGAGGCGGACGTCTTCCCACGTGTCGATGTCGGCGAGAATCGCGGCGCCCACCTCGGGGTGCGTTCGAATGACGGTACGCTCCTCGGGGGTCAGCGCTTCCGGCTTGCGGAGCAGCGTCTCCGGAATCGCCACCTTCCCGATGTCGTGCAGGCAGGCGCCGAACCGAATGATGCTGCGCATGCCATCACCGATGCCGAGATGGCGGGCGATGGCATCGGACATGCCGACGAGGCGGTTCGAGTGCTCCTGCGTTTCGCAGTCCTTGGATTCCAGAGCGTTGGCGAGCACCATGGTGAAGCGCTCGAGCATCGGTGCGAGAAAGCGCAGACGGAGCGCCTCGTCGGCAAGCTCGCGGCGCTCGAGTGCTCGGTCGAGCACGGTGAGCAGGTGCATCGATTTGAAGGGCTTGGGGATGAACGCGACCGCACCGGCCTGCATCGCCTGCATCGCGAGGTGGAGGTCACGAAAGGCCGTCACGACGATGCAAGAGATCATCGGATCCACTCGTTGCGCGTGAGCGATGAGGTCGACGCCGTTCGCGTGCGGCATCGCATAGTCGGTGATCACCGCATCGAAGCAGCCCGGGGTGTCGACGGCGCTGATCGCCTCGGCACCGTTGGAGGCGCTGGTCACAACGTGTCCGGCGAACGCGAGCGTCTCGTCGATGAGTCGGCGTGTCAGCCCATCATCTTCGGCGACGAGCACCCGAGCCACGTGGCGACTACCTCCGCGTCATGCTCTCTGTGAGCCCGTGATCGATCGCGAGCAGGCGGTCATCGTCCCTGATCAGATCGATTCGGAGGTCCCCGTCACACGCCTGTGCGAGACCGCTACAACTGAGGCCGCGCCTCCGGGGCCGTCCCAAAGGGCAGCCGGAGCGTGTGCCGCCAGTGCGCACGGACTGCGCGCTGCACCTGGAGGTCGGTCCACCAGATCGGCACCTCGGCGCTCTGGTCATGATCGACACGGAGACGCTTGCAGAGCAGGCGGCGCCTGACCGGCATGCCGAAATCCTTTCGGCCCGTCATTACCACCTTGTAGATGAGGTAGACGACCACCCAGCACACCAGAGCTCCGGTTGCTGCGAGGTAGACGTCTCCCGGGATCGAGCTGGATTTGGCGACGTGCGCAGCCGCCGCGAGGAGAAGGAGCATCGGGCCAAGCCTAGCCCCCGCCTGCAACGCAACAGTTCACGATCCGGTAACAGCCGTGAAGCCGTCACCGGATCGTGCGTGCTGGTGCGTGGTGTCGGTCCCGTCTAGGCGACGGGGTCTGACTGAGGCTCCGGTTCGAGTGCCATCGCCACCTCGGCGTCGACCCCCATGTCGAGTCCGACATAGTCGGGATCACCGCCCCCCGCGGCTGCCGCCTCCTCCTCGTAGAGGCGAAGCGCTTCGTCACGAAGCTTCTGGTAGTAGTCGAGGCCCGTCCCGGCTGGGATGAGCTTGCCGATGATGACGTTTTCCTTGAGGCCGCGCAGCCGGTCGATCTTGCCCGAGATGGCCGCCTCCGTGAGCACGCGTGTGGTCTCCTGGAATGACGCCGCGGACAGCCACGATGCGGTGTTGAGCGCCGCCTTGATGAGGCCGAGGAGCACTGTCTGCGCGATGGCAGGCTCGCCGCCTTCGCTCAATGCCTTGGAGTTGGCCTCCTCCCATTCGAGTTGCGAGACGATCTCGCCGGGCAGCAGGTCGGTGTCGCCGGCGTTGTCGATGCGAACCTTTCGCATCATCTGCCGGACGATGACCTCGATGTGCTTGTCGTTGATATCGACGCCCTGCGTCCGGTACACGCGCTGCACCTCACGCACGAGGTAGTTCTGCACGTCGTCGCGTCCGCGGACGAGGAGCAGTTCCTGCGGACTGATCGAACCCTCGCTGATCTTGTCGCCGGCACTGACGTGGTCGCCGTCGCGCACCTTGATCTGTGCCGACACCGGGATCGGGTACTCGCGGGAATCGTCGTCGGTGCTGCGCACCAGGATGTGCTTGGCGTCGACCTTCGCCAGACCCGCATACCGGGCGCGAATGGAGACCTCGTTGCCGTGCTCGTCAATACCACGGATGAGCTCGGTGCCTTCCGCGACGTGGCTCCCATCCTCGACGGCGACCGCGTGCTTGGACGGGACCGGGTAGGTGGTGTCGAAGACGTCGCGTGAGGTCACCTTGACCTTTTGCGACCGGTTCTCGCCCTTGATGACCTCGACAACGCCGTCGATCTCGCTGATCAACGCCTTGCCTTTCGGCACGCGGGCCTCGAACAGCTCCTCGACGCGGGGGAGGCCTTGCGTGATGTCCGAGCCACCGGTTGCGACCCCTCCGGTGTGGAAGGTCCGCATGGTGAGCTGCGTGCCTGGCTCGCCGATCGACTGCGCCGCGATCACGCCCACGGCCTCGCCGATCTCGACCAGCCGGCCGGTCGCGAGATTGCGCCCGTAGCACATCCGGCAGACGCCCTCGCGGGCCTTGCAGGTCATGATGCTGCGCACCTTCACTCTGCCGACGGAATCCTTCTCGGCGATGATCCGGCGAGCCGTCTCGTCGTCGATGTCCTCGCCGGCACGCTTCACCGTCTCGTCGCCGATGACGATGTCCTGGGCCGCGATCCGGCCCTGGTAGCGGTCGATCACCCGATCTTTGAGCTCGTCGTCGGTGAGCTCGATCCAGATGCCCGCGGTGGTCTCGCAATCCTCGATGCGGACGATCACGTCCTGCGCGACGTCGACCAGCCGGCGGGTGAGATACCCGGAGTCAGCGGTTCGCAACGCCGTGTCGGCGAGACCCTTGCGCGCGCCGTGGGTGGAGATGAAGTACTCGAGAACGGTGAGGCCCTCGGAGAAGTTGGCCTTGATCGGCAGGTCGATGATGCGTCCGGTCGGGTCGGCCATGAGGCCGCGCATGCCGGCGAGCTGCCGGATCTGCTGCTTGCTGCCTCGGGCTCCTGACTGCGACATCATCAGCACCGAGTGGAAGCGGTCGAACGAGCTCATCGTGACCTCGGTCACCTTGTCGGTCGCGTTCGTCCAGATGTCGACGGTCTTGAGATAGCGCTCGTCGTCGGTGATGAGTCCGCGACGAAACTGCAGATCGACCTGCTCGACCTCGTCCTCAGCCTTGGCGATGATCCCCGCCTTCGCCGGCGGTGTCTTGATGTCCATGGCGGCGACGGTGACGCCGGCCACGGTCGCGTAGTGGAATCCGAGTCGCTTGATGCTGTTGACCAGCTGCGCGGTGGTCTCCGCGCCGTGCAGGTCGTAGCACTCCTTGACGAGGTGCGACAGCTTGCCGAGATCGAGGAACTCGTTGCGGTAGGACATCGACGGGAGGTCGTTGTCGGCTCCGGCGTCACCGAGAGGCAGGACCTCGTTGAAGATGACCCTGCCGATGGTCGTGGTCACGATCTCGGTACCGGTTGGATCCTCCTCCGACGCGCGGTGCGAGTGCACGTTGCGCTTGGGCATACGCACGCGGACGCGCTCGTGCAGGTTCACGACGTGGTGCTCGAACGCCAGCTGCGCCTCTCCGGTGGAGGAGAAGCGGTGCAGATCGGTCTCGGGCCGGTCGTCGTCCGCTCCTCGCTGAGTGAGGTAGTACGCGCCGAGGACGATGTCCTGGTGCGGTGCGACCACCGGGCTCCCGTTGGAAGCGCTGAGGATGTTGTTCGACGACATCATCAGGTTCTTGGCCTCGGCGACGGCACCGCTGAAGAGCGGGACGTGCACGGCCATCTGGTCACCGTCGAAGTCCGCGTTGAACGCCTTGCAGACGAGTGGATGGATCTGGATCGCCTGGCCCTCGACGAGCACCGGCATGAACGCCTGGATGCCGAGGCGGTGGAGGGTCGGGGCGCGGTTGAGGAGCACCGGATGCTCCTTGATCACGCCGTCGAGGACGTCCCAGACCTCGGGCCGCACGCGCTCGACCATTCGCTTGGCGCTCTTGATGTTCTGCGTGCTGTTCTGCGAGACGAGCTCGCGCATGACGAACGGCTTGAAGAGCTCGAGCGCCATCTTCTTGGGCAGCCCGCACTCGTGCAGGCGCAGCTCGGGGCCGACCACGATGACCGACCGTCCGCTGTAGTCAACGCGCTTGCCGAGCAGGTTCTGCCGGAAACGGCCCTGCTTGCCCTTGAGCATGTCGGAAAGCGACTTCAGCTTGCGGTTGCCCGTGCCGGTGATCGCACGGCCACGCCGGCCGTTGTCGATGAGCGCATCGACGGCTTCCTGAAGCATCCGCTTCTCATTGCGCACGATGATCTCGGGCGCGCCGAGCTCGAGGAGCCTCTTGAGGCGGTTGTTGCGGTTGATCACGCGCCGGTAGAGGTCGTTGAGATCGCTGGTCGCGAACCGCCCGCCGTCGAGCTGAACCATCGGGCGCAATTCCGGCGGGATCACCGGAAGGACGTCGAGGACCATCCATGCGGGTGACGTCGACGACTTGCGGAACGCCTCGACGACGCGCAGCCGCTTGATCGCCTTCTGCCGGCGCTGGCCGCTCGTCGATTTGGACTCCTCGCGAAGGCGCAGTGCCTCATCGGCGAGATTGATCTGCTGCAGCAGCTCGCGAATGGAGGCGGCACCGATGCCGGCCTTGAACACCTTGCCGAACTTCTCCACGTACTCGCGGTATTGCGTGTCGGTGAGGAGGTCGCGAACGGTGAGCGACTCGAGCTCGTCGCGCTGCTTCTGCACGTCGGCGCGCAGCGTGTCGAGCTCCTCCTGCGCGCTGACCTCGCGCTCCGCGCGGTTCCCCTGGAGTTCTGCGCGTAGTCCGGCGATGTCCGCGCCGGCCGCGTCCGCAGCCTCTTGGATGCGCTGGGCCATGCTCGCCCGGAGTTCCTCCTCGCGTTCGGAGGCGCGGCGCTGCACGTCGATCGCGAGGTCTTCCTCGAGCATCACGCCCTTCTTGGCGACGACCTCGGCGATGACCGAGTCGCTGAGCGTGAAGTTGGCGACGGCTTTGTGTCCCTTCGCCTCCTGAATGCGGGAGTCGAGGTCGGCGGCGGACTCGCGGAGTTTCGCAACCCGGTTCTCGAGCTCCTCCTCGAGCCGCGTCCTCTGGGCGGCAAGCTCCGCCTCACGCTCGGCGATCCGAGCTTCGATCTCGGGGCGCTCGTCGGCGCCTCCCGAGCTCATCCGCTCCTTGAGCGCGAGGACACGCTCGTCGGTGTTCGGATCGAGCTTGGCGAGCAACTCGGTGCGAGCCTTCTCGTCGATCGACGTGACGATGTAGTTGGCGAAGTACAGCACCTTCTCGAGGTTGCGCGGGCTCATGTCGAGGAGCAACCCCATGCGCGACGGGATGCCCTTGAAGTACCAGACGTGCGACACCGGCGACGCCAGCTTGATGTGACCCATCCGCTCGCGACGCACCTTGGCTCGGGTCACCTCGACACCGCACTTGTCGCAGATGATTCCCTTGTACCGATACCGCTTGTACTTACCGCAGTGGCATTCCCAGTCCTTGGTGGGACCGAAAATCTTCTCGCAGAACAGCCCGTCGCGTTCCGGCTTGAGGGTCCTGTAGTTGATGGTCTCCGGCTTGGTGACCTCACCGTGGGACCAGGACAGGATCATCTCCGGACTGGCGATCGACAGCTTCAGCGCATCGAAGTTTTCGAGTTTCAGCATGTGTGTCCTAACTACCGATTGCTGCTATCGAATGTCGTCCACGTCGTCGCGCTCGTCGCGCTCGAGGTGGATACCGAGATCGAGTGGGATGTCGGGGATGTCCTCCTCACCGAGGAGGATCTGGTGCTCGTCGTCGGACTGGATCTCCACACCGAGCGCGAGGCCCTCCAGCTCTTTGACCAGCACACGGAACGATTCCGGGATGCCGGCTTCAAGCGTGTTCTCGCCCTTCACGATCGCCTCGTATGCCTTGACGCGGCCGACGATGTCGTCGCTCTTGACGGTGAGGATCTCCTGGAGGATGTGGCTCGCGCCGTAGGCCTCGAGCGCCCAGACCTCCATCTCGCCGAATCGCTGGCCGCCGAACTGCGCCTTGCCACCCAACGGCTGCTGCGTGACCAGCGAGTAGGGACCCGTGCTGCGTGCATGGATCTTGTCCTCGACGAGGTGATGCAGCTTGAGCATGTAGATGTACCCGACGGTGACCTCGCGGTCGAAGAATTCGCCGGTGCGCCCGTCACGCAGACGCTCCTTCCCGGTGCTCGGCAGTCCCGCACGCGCCAGCTCGCTTTCGATGAGCTCTTCCGACGCACCGTCGAAGACCGGCGACGCGACCTTGAGCCCGAGCGCGTGGGCCGCGTACCCGAGATGGGTTTCGAGGACCTGTCCGAGGTTCATGCGGCTCGGCACACCGAGCGGGTTGAGCACGATCTCCACAGGCGTTCCGTCCGGCAGGTACGGCATGTCTTCGATCGGCATGATCCGGGCGACGACGCCCTTGTTGCCGTGGCGCCCCGCCATCTTGTCGCCCTGGGCGATCTTTCGCTTCTGCGCGACGTAGACGCGCACCAGCTCGTTGACACCCGGGGGGAGCTCGTGGTTGCTCTCGCGACTGAAGACCTTGACGTCGACCACGATGCCGCGCTCGCCGTGCGGGACGCGCAGCGACGAGTCACGCACCTCACGGGCCTTCTCGCCGAAGATGGCGCGCAGCAGGCGCTCCTCCGCGGACAGCTCGGATTCACCCTTGGGCGTGATCTTGCCCACGAGGATGTCACCGGGATGCACCTCGGCGCCGACGTAGATGATGCCGCGCTCGTTGAGGTTCTTCAGTGACTCCTCATTGATGTTGGGAAGATCGCGGGTGATCTCCTCGGCACCGAGCTTGGTGTCGCGCGCCTCGATCTCGAACTCCTCGATGTGGATCGAGGTGAACGTGTCCTCGCGCACGACGCTTTCGCTGATGAGGATGGCGTCCTCGAAGTTGTAGCCCTCCCAGGGCATGAACGCGACCAGCAGGTTCCTGCCCAGGGCAAGCTCGCCGCCGTCGGTCGACGGACCGTCGGCGAGCACGTCACCGGCGGCCACGCGGGTGCCGCTGAAGACCGTGATGCGCTGCGACAGGCACGTCCCCTGGTTGCTGCGCACGAACTTGTGGACGCCGTACCACTGGTCGGGACCACCGTCGTCAGGACGCACGAGGATGCCCATGCCGCTGTCCTGTCCGCTGCGAATCTTCTCGACCGAGCGGTCGTTGTCGGCCGGCTCCGGCCAGGCAACGCCGACAACGGTTCCGGGCTTGCGTGCCAGCACCATCTCGCCCGAGTTGCGCGCGGCGTGGATCTCCATGCCAGTGCCGACGATCGGCGACTCGGTAACCAGCAGCGGCACAGCCTGCTTCTGCATGTTCGATCCCATGAGCGCGCGGTTTGCATCGTCGTGCTCGAGGAACGGAATCAACGCCGTGGCGACGCTGACGATCTGCTTCGGTGACACGTCCATGTAGTCGACGTCGCCGATCGGCAGGTCCTTGAACGTGTGCCGGGTGCGGCAGGCGACGTGCGCCACCGCGAAGTGACCCTTGTCGTCGACGGGCGCGTTGGCCTGCGCGACGGTGTACTTGTCCTCCTCGTCGGCGGAAAGAAACACGACCTCGTCGCTCACCCAGGGCGTCCCCTTCTCGTCCTTGTACACGCGACGGAAGGGCGTCTCGATGAAGCCGAACTCGTTGACCCGTGCAAAGGTCGCGAGCGAACCGATCAGGCCGATGTTCGGACCCTCCGGGGTCTCGATCGGGCAGATGCGGCCGTAGTGGCTCTGGTGCACGTCGCGCACATCGAACCCCGCCCGCTCCCGGGACAGCCCACCGGGCCCGAGTGCCGACAGGCGGCGCTTGTGGGTCAGCTCGGCGAGCGGGTTGGTCTGATCCATGAACTGCGACAACTGGCTGGACCCGAAGAACTCCTTGATGGCGGCGACCACCGGTCGCGCGTTGATCAGGCTCGCGGACGTGATCGTCCCCGAATCGCTGATGGTCATGCGCTCCTTGATGATCCGCTCCATGCGGATCAGCCCCATGCGAAACTGGTTCTGGAGCAGTTCGCCGACGGCGCGCACACGACGGTTGCCGAGGTGGTCGATGTCGTCCGCCTCACCGTGGCCGTTGTTGAGCTGGATGACCTTGCGGATGATCGACACGAAGTCCTGGTTGTCGAGGACGCGCCGATCCTTGTCCCAGGCACGCTCGCGCGCCTCTTCCTCGCTGATCCCGAGGTTCTTGTCGAGCTTGAAGCGGCCGACCTTGGAAAGGTCGAATCGGCGGGCGTTGAAGAACAGCGAGTTGAGCAGGTTGCGAGCGTTCTCCACCGTTGGGGGATCGCCCGGACGGATCTTCCGGTACAGCTCGACGAGCGCCTCCTCGACGCTCGTGCTGCCGTCCTTCTCGAGGGTTGCCGCGATGTACTGGTGCTCCGGGTCCTCGTCGACGTCCGCGAAGAAGGCGCGGATATCGTCGTTGCTCGCATAGCCGATGGCGCGCACCAGCGTGGTGACCGGGACCTTGCGCTTGCGGTCGATCTTGACGGTGAGCACGTCCTTGCTCGACGTCTCGACCTCGAGCCAGGCGCCGCGGTTGGGGATCAACTTGGCGGCGTAGAGCAGGCGGCCGGTGGTGCGGTCCTCGGCGGCGGTGAAGTACACGCCGGGCGAGCGGACGAGCTGGGAGACCACGACCCGCTCGGTGCCGTTCACGATGAAGGTTCCCTCGCCGGTCATCATCGCGAAATCGCCCATGAAGACCTCGGCTTCCTTGATCTCACCGGCGTTCTCGCCGGTTTTGATGTGCAGCCGGGTCTGGATCCGAAGGGGGGCGGAGAAGGTCATATCCCGCTGGCGGCAATCCTCTTCGTCGTACTTCGGCTCGCCGAACTCGTAGTCGAGGAAGCGCAGCTCGTAGTTCTTTCCGGTGTAGTCCGTGATCGGGTTGATCTCGTTGAACAGCTCCCGGAGACCTTCTCTCTTGAACCACTCGAATGAATCAAGCTGGGTCTGGATCAGGTTTCCGACCTCGAGCTTGTCTGCAATCTGGCCGTACGACTTGCGGGCGGCAGTAGTGGAAAGAGAAAGCACCATATGCTAGAGTTCCCCCGAGAAGGAATGCGCGCGGGCACGCGCGGCGACGGGCACAATCCCGTATCGTAGCAAAAACCCGCGCACAACGGCCTTCCGCGCCCGTTCGAACCACTTGACGCGCTTGCGCACGGGCTCGAACCCGGGACCGGGATTGTAGAGGACGCGAAGGCTCCGAGGCGTCCGGCTCGTGCCGGACCGCCTGGACAGGTTTGGGTCGAGCTGTCCTATTTGATCTCGACGGTGGCGCCGGCCTCCTCGAGCTTTGCCTTGTGGCCGTCGGCTTCGGCCCTCGGGATCCCTTCGCGAATCGCCTTGGGAGCCGCGTCGACCAGATCCTTCGCCTCCTTGAGGCCAAGCCCCGTGATCTCGCGGACCGCCTTGATGACGTTGATCTTGGCGTCGCCGGGGTGGGTGAGGATCACCGCGAACTCGGTCTGCTCCTCGACGGGGGTGTCAGCGGCCGCGGATGGGGCGGCGGCAGCGGCGACCGGAGCGGCTGCCTTGATGCCGAGTTTGTCTTCCATGAGTTTCACGGCATTGACGACGTCGAGGACGGTCCAGGTCTCCAACGCGTCGACGAACTCCTCAGGGGTGAGTGACTTTGTGGCCATTGGTTCTCCTTTATAGATCTTGAAACTGCTCTTCGAACCTGATCGGGTGGCGCCGGCTAGGCGGCGAGCTTGTCGCGGTAGGCCTCGAGGGTCGCCGCGAGCGTGGAAAGAGGCGCGTCCAGTGCGGCGGCGAGCGCGGAGAGCGGCCCGAGGAGGGCTGCGGCGAGACGGCTGAGGAGCACATCTCGCGACGGCAGCTCGGCCAGCGTCCGCACGTCGTTCCCGTCGAGGACCTGGCCCTCCGCGAGCCCGGCGACGAGCGGCAGCGTCCGGGTCGCGCGGAAGTGGTCGAACAGAATTCGGGCGGGAGCGGAGAGGTCTCCGTAACCGATTGCCAGGCCGACGGGGCCGGTCAGGACATCGGCAAAGCCGGCGACCCCGGCATCCACGGCCGCACGCCTGGCGAGCGTGTTCTTGACGACGATGTAGTCGATGCCTTCCGCACGGAGGCGCCCTCGGAGATCCTCGAGCTGCCGGACGGTGAGTCCGCGGTAGTCGGTGACCACCGCCGAGGTGGCTCGCGAGAGCATCTCGGTCACGTGGTTCACGGACGCGACCTTGCGCGAGCCTGCCCGCGTCACCTGGGGCTTGCCGCTGGTGCCTGGTGCCATTGCTGCCTCCGTCGGTGCCGTGCCTCCGCCGATGGAGGGATCACGGCACCGGCGCGCGCTGCTTGGCGCGATCCGGCAGCCCTGCCCACCTGCGCAGGAGATTGAGCGGGACGGGTCCCGCGCCTGCGGTCTTCGGCGATCGGACGACGGCGTGTCGTCTTCTGGAAGAGCGACAGCGTAGCAGGCGCTGCCCGCTTGTCGCGGGCACGGGCCGCGAGGTCGTGAGGCCCCGGTGTGACGGCTGGTACTGCAGTTTGACGTGTGAACTCAACGTCTGGTAGGCTTTCGCTTCGCTCCACGAGCCTTCCTCGTATTCGCGCGCGCTGTTTCGTGGCAGAGCGCAATTCTCAATAATCGGACGGTCGTGCCTACCTTTCAGCAGCTGGTCCGCAAGGGCCGCACCAAGCCGACACACAAGACGAAGGCCCGTGCGCTGCGGGGATGCCCTCAGCGCCGCGGGGTCTGTGTCCGCGTGTACACGACCACGCCCAAGAAGCCCAACTCGGCGCTGCGCAAGGTGGCCCGTGTCCGTCTGACCACGAAGGTCGAGGTCACCGCCTACATTCCCGGCATCGGCCACAACCTCCAGGAGCACTCGGTGGTGCTGATTCGCGGGGGACGCGTCCGCGACCTCCCCGGCGTTCGCTATCACGTCATCCGCGGGACCCTGGATGCCGCAGGCACCAAGAACCGCAAGCAGGGGCGCAGCAAGTACGGCGCCAAGCGCGAGAAGAAGGCGAGCTGACCACAGATGCCACGTCGTGCCCGCGTTCAGAAACGCGTCATCCTGCCCGACCCGATCTACGGGAGCGTGGGGCTGGCGAAGTTTGTGAACTGCATCATGCTCGCCGGTAAGAAGAGCATCGCCGAGAAGATCGTCTACGACTCGTTCGAGAAGATCCGGCGCTCCTCGCGCAAGGAGCCCCTCGACGTCTTCGACCAGGCCATCCGCAATGTCACGCCCATCCTCGAGGTCAAGCCGAAGCGGGTCGGCGGCGCCACCTACCAGGTGCCTGTGGAGATCCGCCACGACCGTCGCCAGGCGCTCGCGAGGCGCTGGATCATCCGCTATGCGCGGGGCCGCGGTGGCAAGAGCATGTCCGAGAAGCTCGCCGGCGAGCTCATGGACGCCGCCAACGGAGTGGGAGCGTCGATCAAGCGGAAGGAAGACACCCACAAGATGGCCGAGTCGAACAAAGCCTTCTCGCACTTCCGGTACTGACATGGCGGTTGCAGTGGCGGCGCGCGCGTTCCCTCTCGAGAAGACCCGGAACATCGGGATCATGGCCCACATCGACGCGGGCAAGACCACGACGACCGAGCGCGTCCTCTTCTACACGGGGCGCATCCACAAGATGGGCGAGGTTCACGAGGGCGCCGCGACCATGGATTGGATGGTCCAGGAGCAGGAGCGTGGGATCACGATCACCTCGGCCGCAACTGCTGCCGAATGGCGCGGCCACCGTATCAACATAATCGATACGCCCGGGCACGTGGACTTCACTGTCGAGGTGGAGCGGAGCCTTCGCGTCCTCGACGGCGCCGTGGCGGTCTTTGACGCCGTCGCGGGGGTCGAGCCCCAGTCGGAGACCGTGTGGCGCCAGGCTGATCGCTACGAGGTGCCGCGCATCTGCTTCATCAACAAGATGGACCGGATCGGCGCGAACTTCTACGCGGCCGTGACTTCGATCAAGGACCGGCTCGGCGCGCACGCTGTGCCCATCCAGCTCCCCATCGGCGCCGAGTCGGAGTTCAGGGGAATGGTCGACCTCGTCACCGAGGAAGCCATCGTCTACACGGACGACCTCGGCACGAGCCTTCGGCGGTCGGAGATCCCGGAGTCGATGCGTGAGCTCGTCGCCCAATACCGGCACGACCTGCTCGAGGCCGTCGCCGAGTCCGACGACGAGCTGATGATCAAGTACCTCGACGGCGAGACTCTGACCACCGCCGAGATCATTCGCGGTCTTCGCGCCGGCACCGTGGGTACCAAGCTCGTCCCGGTCCTCTGCGGTTCGGCGCTCAAGAACAAGGGTGTCCAGCCGATGCTCGACGCGGTTGTGGACTTCCTTCCCTCACCGCTCGACCGGCCGTCGGTTGAGGGTGCCGCTGTGGAAGGGGAGCCGGCCGCGATCCGCAACGCCAGCGACAGTGAGCCGTTCGCGGCGCTCGCCTTCAAGATCGCAACGGATCCCTTCGTCGGCAAGCTGACCTTCTTCCGCGTCTACAGCGGCGTGCTGCGGAGTGGCTCATACGTCTACAACGCCACCAAGGGTGAGCGCGAGCGCGTCGGGCGCCTGCTCCAGATGCACGCGAACCACCGCGAGGAGATCGAGGAAGTGCGCGCCGGCGACATCGCCGCGGCCATCGGTCTGCGCAAGACCACGACCGGCGACACGCTCTGCGACGAGAAACACCCGATCGTCCTCGAGCAGATCACCTTCCCCGAGCCGGTCATCTCGGTCGCAGTCGAACCCAAGACCAAGGCTGAGCAGGACAAGATGGGCATCGCGCTCCAGAAGCTCGCCGAGGAGGACCCGACCTTCCGCGTTCGCACCGATGAGGAGACCGGACAGACGGTCATCTCCGGAATGGGCGAGCTCCATCTCGAGATCATCGTCGACCGCATGCTTCGCGAGTTCAAGGTCGACGCGACGGTCGGCAAGCCCCAGGTGTCGTACCGGGAGACGGTCACGGCGAAGGCGCACGGCACCGGTCGCTTCGTGCGCCAGTCCGGCGGCCACGGTCAGTACGGTCACGTCGAACTCGAGATCGAGCCCAATCCAGGCAAGGGATTCGAGTTCCTGAGCAAGATCACCGGCGGCACGATCCCTCGGGAATACATCGCGCCGACGGGCCGTGGCATCGCCGATTCGCT
>Ga0307374_10004094_pt1 | contig 24474 bp, 20 predicted proteins | sample OX3MG_FD_202532 | JGI IMG/M metagenome (GOLD analysis project Ga0307374, IMG submission 202532) | Soil microbial communities from Risofladan, Vaasa, Finland - OX-3 | ecosystem: Environmental > Terrestrial > Soil > Coastal area > Acid sulfate soil | place: Finland: Risofladan, Vaasa | collected... | reverse complement strand
CCCCTGGCCTCCACCGCCGTCGGAGTGGTCCCACCGGCCCAGGCTGGCATGGCCAGCGGCATCAACAGCACCTTCCGCCAGGTGGGCATCGCCGCCGGCATCGCCGGCCTGGGCTCGCTGTTCGCCACCCGGGTGCGCTCCGACGTGACGTCGGGACTGCGGTCGATTCCCGGCATCGGAGCCCACGCCGGCCAGGTGGCCTCCGCCTTGGTGCAGGGCAACTCCCCGCTCACCGCCGCCCACGGCGCCCCGCCCGCCGTCCTGGCGCAGATCGGCCTGGTGGCTCGCACCAGCTTCACCTCCGGCCTCAATGAGATCCTGGTCATCGGCGGGATCCTGGTCCTGGCCAGCTCGGTCCTGTGCTTCTTCCTCATCCGCAGCCAGGACTTCGCCCACGGCAGCGCCGAAGCCGGGGCCAGGGCGGCCGCAGCGGCCTAGCCGTTGCGGGGGAGCTCGCTGAAGGCGACGGTGCGGTCGTTGCTCGGCTCCTTGGGGAGACCCAGGACGCGCTCGCCGATGATGTTGCGCTGAATCTGGTCGGTGCCCCCGTAGATGGGGGGCGCCTGGGCGTAGAGGGCCGAGGTGGTAACAGCTCCGAGGAAGGGGTTGCCGGTGGCCTCGTTGATGGCCTGGTTGTCCTCGTCCTTGTAGGCGTGGAGCATGCCCTGGGCGCCCACGATGCGCAGGCCCAGGTCCCGCTGCATGCGGACCATGTCGCTCATGGCCAGCTTGGAGATGTTGGCCATGCCGGGTATGTCCTTACCCTGGGACCGGGCCGCCTTGACCCGTTCGGCATTGAACCGACCCAACTCGCCCATGATGTGGAGCCGGGCGATGTCCTGGCGGACGGTCGGGTCTTTGATCTTGCCGTTGCCCTGGGCCAGGCCGATGAGCAGGGAGGCCGCTCCGGCCCGGGCGCCGCCGCCCGCGCCTCCCCCACCACCGCCGCCCCGGCGGCCGCCCCGGGGAGGGCCGCCGTCCCGGTTTACGAACTCGGCCACCTTGCGGTCCAGCTGCTTGGAGATGGTGCCCGGAGCGGCGCCGAATCCGCCGCCACCGCCGCCGCCGGCGCCCAGTCCGGCCCGCTCATTAGCCAGGGTGGTGTTGGCCACGGCCCAGCCGTTGTTCTTGCCTCCGATGATGGCGTCGCTACGGACCCGGGCCTCACTGAGGAAGACCTCGTTGAACATGGCGTGGCCGGTCAGCTCCCGGAGGGGCCGGACCTCGACGCCGTCCTGGTGCATGTCGATGGCGAAGTAGGTGATGCCCTGGTGCTTGGGAACGTCCCAGTCGGTGCGGGCCAGGAGCATGCCCATGTCGGCCATCTGGCCGGTGGAGGTCCAGACCTTCTGGCCGTTGACCACCCACTCCTCCCCGTCCTCGATGGCCCGGGTGGTGAGCCCGGCCAGGTCGGAGCCGGCGCCCGGCTCGGAGAAGAGCTGGCACCAGGCCTGCTGGCCGGTGACGATGTCCCTCACGTAATGGTCGATCTGCTCCTGGGTGCCGTGGGTGGCGATGGTCGGGGCCGCCAGGAGCAGGCCCAGGCCTCCCGGAGGGCCGAGGGCACCGAAGTTGGCGATCTCCTGGGTGACCCGCACCGCATCGGCCCGGGACAGGGCCCGGCCGTAGGCGTTGGTGGGCAGAGAGGGGGCCGACCAGCCGGCCGTGCCCAGTTTCTCCCACCACTGGGCCACGGTCAGGTCGAGGTCCCAGTTCTCCTCGAGCCAGGTCCGCAGCTCATCAACGATCTGGTCCGTGCTCTGGGTCGACTCTGTGGTGGTCACCGCTTTTGCTCCCCTCTGGCCCGCAGGCCAAAACTGCCAGCCACTTTCCCCGGCGCGGCTGAGGGCGGGCAGATTACCTGACGGGACCCTCAGCTCCCCAAACCGGGGAAGGCGTCCCTCAGCTCGCGCTTCAAGAACTTGCCGGCCGGGTTCCGGGGCAGGGGCTCGGTGACGATGGCGATCCGGGTCGGGATCTTGTAGGAGGCCAGGTGGGGACGGAGGTGCTCCTGGAGCTCGGCGGCGGTTAGGGTGTGGCCGGCCCGGGGCAGGACGACGGCGGCCACCTCCTCCCCGAGGCGCTCATGGGGCACGCCGAAGACGGCCGCCTCGTGGACGGCGGGGTGCTCGTAGATGGCCGCCTCCACTTCGGCGCAGTAGATGTTCTCCCCGGCCCGCAGCACCATGTCCTTGGCCCGGTCCTCGACGTAGACGAAGCCGTCTTCATCCACGCGGCCGATGTCACCGCTGCGCAGCCAGCCCTTGACGATGGTCTCGGCGGTGGCTTCGGGTTTTTCCCAGTACCCCCGGATGAGATGGGGCCCCTTGAACCAGATCTCGCCCCGGGCCCCGGGCGGGAGCGGCGCATCGGTGTCGGGGTCGCGGATCTCGATCTCCAGGATGGGGGTGGCCCGCCCCGTGCTGGTGGGGTGGCTCAGGTAGTCGGCACCGGTGTTCTGGGGGCCGTAGGCGTTGGTCTCGGTCATGCCGTAGCCGATGGCCGGGCCCCCCTTGGCGAAGCTATTGGCCACCCGGCGCACCAGCTCGGGGGGCGCCGGGGCGCCGCCGCCGCCGATGCTGACCAGGCTGGAGGTGTCGAAATCCTTGAACCGGGGCGACTCGAGCAGGTCGAAGGACTGGGTCGGCACCCCCACGAAGTTGGTGACCTTCTCCCGCTCGATCTGCTCCAGGGCCTTCTCGGGATCCCACTTGTACATGATCACCAGCTTGAGTTGGCTGATGAAGCAGGACAGCATCACCGACACGCACCCGGTGACGTGGAAGAGCGGGACGATGAGGATGAAGGCGGGCGGGTTGGGCGGCGCGTCCCCGGCGGCGGGCGGGGTGGGCGGGCGGCGCCTCATCTCCACCGCCGCCCGGCAGCCGAAGCCGTACAGGGACTGGATGACGGCCCGGTGGGTGGAGACGGCCCCCTTGGGATGGCCGGTCGTGCCGGAGGTGTACAGGATGGTGGCGTCATCCTCGGATCCGACTTGGACGTCAGGCAGTGGAGTGCCCGGGGTGACGACGTCGTGCCAGTGGTCGATGCCACCTTCATCGATGCCACCTTCGCCGATATCCCCGGCCCGGACGGCCACCGTCCGGATGCCCAGCCGCTGGCACGTCGGCCTCGACCTCTCCACCCGCTCCCGGTCGGCTATGAGCACGCTGGCGCCGCAGTCCTCCAGGGCGTAGTCGAGCTCCTCCTCGGTCCACCAGGCGTTGAGGGAGACGGAGATGGCTCCCACCGAGAGGATGCCGGCAAAGGCCATCACCCACTCCGGATAGTTGCGCATCCCGATCGCCACCCGGTCGCCCTTCTTGATCCCATAGCGCGACACCAGGGCCGCCCCCAATGCGTCGGCGGAGGCCATCACGTCCCCGAAGCTCCACCGCTCGTCCTCGTAGACGAGGAAGGTCCGCTCCACCCCCCGGGCCGGGGCGAACAGGTCCTTCAAGCTGGGCGGGGCGTTGACGAAGGCCTGGTAGGTGATGCCGTCCACATCTACCGGGCCGACCTCGAAGCGCTGGCCGGGACCGGTCACATCGGCCACGGCCTCCTCATAGGTCATCGTCATCGTTCTGTCTCCTTCGCAACGTTCCACAACTGCGCGACACCGCCGGGACGCTACCGTCCGGCCGGATGAGCGGAGCCTGGCCCGGTGAGCGCGCCCGCCACGGCGGCGTCGACCGGATCCCGCTGCCCGGCCCGCTCGGTTCGCTGTGGCTGTGCGGTAAGCACTTCATCGGCCCCGACCACGTCGGCGCCACCTCCCAGGTCGGGGCGGAGGTGGTGGTCTGCCTCTGCCGGGCCCCGGAGCTGGCCGACCGCTACCCGGACTACCTGGCCTGGCTGGAGGCGGGAGGGGATCCGGACGGGGACGGCGGGGTGGAGGCGGTCTGGTTGGCGGTGGACGACCTGGATCGGCCGGGCCGGGACGATGGCCGTGGCCGTGCTGATGGCTCTCGGGGTGGAGCGATCCGCGGCCCTGCGCACGGTGGCCGACAGCCGGCCCCTGGCCGGACCGGAGGTCGGGGCGCAGTCCGAGTTGCTCGAGCGCCTCGAGGGTCACTTCCGCCCCACGTAGCGCGATCCGCCCGGGGCGGGTAAGGATCGAGGCATGGAAGATTGGCTGTTCTTCGAAGGCGCCCCCCGGTATTGGATCCAGGCCGTCCTCGGGGTGATCTTCCTGGCCTCGGTGGGCGAGATCATCTACCACCTGGCCCGCTGAATCCGCCGCCCCCCGGGATGGGTGGACTGGCGCCCCTGGCGCTGATCTTCGACCTGGATGACACCCTCATCACCGAGGGAGACCTGGCCATGCAGCGCCTGGGGGCGACGGCCGCCCTCCTGACCGGCCCGGGCGGAGACTCGGGCCCCGACCCGTCGGTCTGGGGCGACATCGTCCTGGAATCGGCCCGGGCCCAGTGGCGCCGGTCCGCCCTCTTCGACACCTTCAAGGAGCTCGGCTTCGCCTCCTGGGAGGGGCTGTGGTCGAACGGGGCCGGTAATCACGCCCGACTGGACGGCCTGGCCGAATGGCTGCCGGGCTACCGGGAACGGGCCTGGAGACTGGCCCTGGAGACCGCCGGCCTGAACCCGGCGGAATGGTCTCGATTGGCCGGGGCCTTCACCGAGGCCCAGCGGTCCGGCCACCCCCTCCTCCCCGGGGCGGCCGAGACGGTGCAGGCGGCGGCGGGCCGGTTCCGGCTGGGCCTGCTCACCAACGGCCCGTCCGACATCCAGCGGCTCAAGCTGGACCAGACCGGCCTGGCCGCACATTTCGGATCGGTGGTGATATCCGGGGAGTTGGGCCAAGGCAAGCCCGATCCGGCCGTGTTCCAGGCCGTGATGACCGAACTCGATGTCACCCCGGAGCGGACGGTCATGATCGGGGACAGCTGGGAGCGGGATGTGGCCGGGGCGGCCGAGGCCGGGCTGGCCGGAGCCATCTGGGTGGCCGCCGGCCGAGAACCCCCGGAGTCCCCGGCTCCGTGGGTCACCGTGGTCCCGGCCGTGTCCGCCGCCGCCGTCCTGGAACTCCGTCTCTGAACGGATATCGGCGGCGGCCTGGATATCGGTGGCGGCGCCGGACGGCGCCGTTAGCCTTGGGACCATGGAAGTGGCCCAGGCCCTCAAGCTCCAGAACGTGGCCTATGACGTGCGCGGCCCGGTCCTGGACGAAGCCATGCGCCTCGAGCAGGAGGGTCACCGCATCCTCAAACTCAACATCGGAAACCCGGCCCCCTTCGGCTTCGAGGCCCCCGAGGAGCTGCTGCGCGACGTCATCCGGAACCTGCCCAACGCCCAGGGCTACAGCGACTCCAAGGGCATCTTCCCGGCTCGCAAGGCGGTGGCCCAGTACTACCAGGGCCTGGGGCTGGACGGCATCGACGTGGACGACGTCTACCTCGGCAACGGGGTGTCCGAGCTCATCGGAGTCTCCCTGCAGGCCCTGCTCAATGACGGGGACGAGGTGCTGGTCCCTGCTCCCGACTATCCGCTGTGGACGGCCATGGTGACCCTGTGCGGAGGCAAGGCCGTCCACTACCTCTGCGATGAAGCCGCCGACTGGATGCCCGATCTGGACGACATGGCGGCCAAGATCACCTCCCGCACCCGGGCCATGGTGGTGATCAGCCCCAACAACCCGACCGGGGCGGTGTACTCGCGCCCGATGCTGGAGGCCATGGCCGAGCTGGCCCGCCAGCACGACCTGATCATCTTCTCGGACGAGATCTACGACAAGGTCCTCTACGAGGACGCCGTCCACACGCCGATGGCGCTGGTAGCCCCCGACCTCCTCTGCCTGACCTTCAGCGGCCTGTCCAAGGCCTACCGGGTGGCCGGGTTCCGTTCCGGCTGGATGGTGGTGTGCGGGCCGACCCAGCACGCCCGGAGCTACATCGAAGGCCTCAACGTCCTCACCAACATGCGCCTGTGCGCCAACGTGCCGGCCCAGCACGCCGTGCAGACCGCCCTCGGAGGCCACCAGAGCATCCAGGACCTGGTGCTGCCCGGGGGCCGGCTGCTGGAACAGCGCGATCTGGCCTGGCGCCTGCTCAACGAGATCCCCGGCGTCTCCTGCGTCAAGCCCATGGGCGCCCTCTACGTCTTCCCCCGCCTCGACCCGGAGGTCTACCCGATCGAGGACGATGAGCGTTTCGTCCTGGACCTGCTCAGGGCCGAGAAGATGCTGGTGGTACAGGGAACCGGCTTCAACTGGCCCCGGCCCGATCACCTTCGCATCGTCACCCTGCCTCCAGCTGAGATGCTGGAGGACGCCATCGGCCGGCTGGCCCGGTTCCTGGCCACCCGGAGGTAGCCGACGCTTGCGTCGGCCGAGCGGCCGGCCCCGTGCCCGCCAGACTGGAGAAACCCGATGCAGGCTGAGGTGAAGGGAACCACCCTTCCGGTCCTGGAGGTGTCGCTCGAACCGGGCGAGTCGGTGGTGTCCGACCATGGGGAGCTGGCCTGGATGTCGCCCACCATCCAGATGACCCAGAAGACCTCCACCGGCGGCAAGGGCGGCCTCATGGCCGGGCTCAAGCGGGTGGCCGGCGGAGCCAGCATCTTCCTGACCGAGTACCTGGCCGCGGCCGGCCCGGGCCGGGTCACCTTCGCCACCCATCTGCCCGGCGCCATCCTGCCGGTGGACATCGAGGCGGGGAAGAACATGATCGTGCACCGCTCCGGCTGGGTATGCGGCACGCCGGGCATCAGCCCCACGGTGGCGCTGCAGCAGAGCATGGGAGGGGCCATCTTCGGCGGGGACGGGATCTTCCTGGTGCGCCTGAGCGGTCCGGGCCACGTCTGGCTGCAGAGCCTGACCCTGCCCGGCCTGGCCGCCTCCCTGGCCCCCTACCTGCCGGACAACAGCAACTCCTCCTCCGGAGGCCGGGGTCTGGGCGGCATCATGGGCAACATCCTCAACCAATGATGCACGGCGTTGAATGGCTCTGGTTGATCGTCCTGATGCCGGCCGGGCTGCTGTTCGGCTTCGGGCTGCGCAGCCTGCTGGCGGTGCGGAGCATGGTCGGCGGCCCGGCCGCCGGCAGCGGGGCGTCTCGCGGCCCCGGGCCCGGCTGCGCCGGCTGCACGGTGGGGAACTGTTCGCGCTCAGCTGCGGACCGGTGTGAGGAACCGGCTCAGGGGACGTCCCCGGTCCCGGCCCGCGGATCGATGCCTAGGTAGGAGCGCAGCACCTCGGGCGAGGCCAGGACCTGCTCGGGGGTTCCCTCCGCCACCACCTGCCCGGCGTCGATGGCCACCGCCCGCCCGGCCAGGCCCCGGATGAAGGCCAGGTCGTGCTCGACGATCAGCATGGCGCAGCCCAGGGTGGCCTGGACCTCCCGGAGCAGGGCGGCCAAGGGCCCGATTTCGCGCTGGGCGATGCCCACGGTCGGCTCATCCAGGAGGAGGACCCGGGGTCGCTGGGCCACCACCGTGGCCAGCTCCACTATCCGCCGGGTACCGGTGGACAACTCGGTGGGGAACTTGAGCCGGAACGGGGCAAGGTGCAACAGCCCCACGATCTCGTCCACCTCGGCCCCGATGGCCTTCTCCCGCCGGGCCCCCCGGGGCAGGCCCAGCAACGACGTGGCGGTATGGAACCCCCGGTGCCGGCGGCCCACGCCCACGGCCAGGATCTCCTCCACCGTCAGGCCGCCCCACAGGCGGGGATCCTGGAAGGACCGGGATATCCCGGCCGCGGCGCGGCGGTGGGTAGACCAGGAGGTGACGTCCCGGCCATCCAGCCGCACCCGGCCGGAGTCGGCCTCCTGGGCGCCGGTGAGCAGATCGAGCAGGGTCGTCTTACCGGCCCCGTTGGGCCCGATCAGGGCCAGCATCTCCCCCGGGTACACAGCCAGATCGATGCCGGCCAGGACGGTCACGCCCCCGTAGTGCTTGGCCAGACCCCGCGCCGCCAGCACCGGTGCGTCCGGCGATGCCCGCGGGACCGGCGCGGTCACGGACGCGATCGCGCCGTCCGGCCCCCTGGTGCCAGCGACGTCGCCCCTCTCGACCGGGACGAAACCCTCCAGGAAGACGGCTCGGGCCAGGTCGTCCCGCTCCACCAGCTCGGACGTCGCCCCTACGAAGCGCACCGCCCCCCGCTCCATGAAGGCGGCCCGCTCCGAGAGAGCCATGGCGGTGGAGAGGGACTGGTCGACCAGCACCACGGTGACGCCGTTGTGGTGCATGGCTCTGACCCGGGTGACCAACTCGGCCACGACCCCCGGGGCCAGGCCGAGGGACAGCTCATCGATCAAGAGCAGGCGGGGCTCGGACATGAAGGCCTGGGCCAGGGAGAGCATCTGCTGCTCGCCACCGGACAGCTCGCCCGCCGGCGTCGACAGTCGCTCCCGCAGCCGCGGGAACAGCTCCAGGGCCGCCTCGGAGGCCCGGGCCAAGGAGGCGGAGCGACGGTGCTTCTGATGGCCGGCCAGCCGGAGGTTCTCGGTGACGGTGAGGCCGGGGAAGACACCCCGTCCGCCGGGCACGTGCACCACTCCCATCTCCACCACCCGGCGCGGATCGGCGCTGGTGATGTCGAAGCCGTCAAACATGATAGCCCCGGCGGTGGGGACCAACAGGGCCGAGATGGTGCGCAGCAGAGTCGACTTACCGGCTCCGTTGGTACCGAGCAGAGCCAGCATCTCCCCGTCCCGGACATCCAGATCGACATCGAAGAGCACGTCGAGCTGGCCGTAGCCGGCCCGTAGGGAGCGCACCATGAGCAGCTGGGTGCGGCCCTCCAGGCGGTCCCGGCGCACCTCGGCCCGGGCCAGGGTGGAGACCCGTACCTTCTCGATGTCCCGGGCGATATGCGAGCCGCCGGAGGCCAGGATGTAGGCGCCGAGCAGGAAGACCGGAACGAACACGATGATGCCGGTGCGCAGCCCGAAGGCGTCACCGATGCCGCCGGCCAGCGGCAGGATCGGCACCCCCAGCAACAGCCAGATGGAACCGGTGGCGAACCCCAGGGTCCGCATGCGGGGCGGTATGACCAGGGACAGCACCGTGGTCAGACCGGGAACGATCGTGGCCATAACCGCGGAGAGCAGGAACTGGAACGTCCCTGCCACCAGGACGTCGGGCGACAGCGCGAATCCCACCAGCAGGCCGGCGGCCAGGGTCGAGCTGATGCCGATGAGCCGCATGACGGCCCCCGGGTCGCGGACGATCATGGGCCGGATGACGGTCCCGCCGATGATGAGGCCGAGGATGCCCCCCGGTTCGGTCAGAGCCAGCACGAAGCCCCGCGACGAGGCGTCGAGGTGGAGTATCTGCTGGTAGAAGAGGCTGGTGAACTGCCCTATGCCGATGGCGGCGATGGTGAGGAAGGGCAGTGAGTAGTACAACCGACGCATCGACACGTTGGCGAAGAGCGTCCGGAAGGTCTCACTGAGACTGGCCGGTTCATCGGTGATCAACGCCGTGGCGGCGTCGGCGCCCATCATCTCCCGTTCGAACCGTCCCCGCACCGGCTCCCGCAGACGCAGGCCGAGCAGGATGAAGATGATGGTCGGGGCGGCAAAGATGAAGAATGGCTCGGGCCAGGTGTAGCGCAGTTCGATCAGGCCGACGGTGGCGGGCGCCACCGATCCCAGCACGGCCGCCACCGCCGCCCGGATGAAATAGACGCGAGCGCGCAGCGCGACCGGGTAGTAGTCGGCCAGCAGGCTGGCCCCGGTGGACTGGAAGGCGCCGCCGACCGAGACGCCGATGCGCGCCACGTACAGGACGAAGAGGCTGGAGAACACCCCGGCCAGGCCGGTGCAGGCCGAGAAGGCCATGAACAGGAAGAAGCCGAGGCTGGTCATGCGCATGCGCCTGACCCGGTCCCCGGCGTAGGCGACGGGTATGTCCAGCACCAGGCCGAAGGGAGCGGCCACGGCGGTGATGGTGGACAGGGCGGCCAGGCTGAGGTGGAAGCTCTGGCGGATGTCGGGCAGCAGCACGGAAAAGGCCGCCGTCTCGAACTGGGTCATCGCCCCCAGCCCGGCCAGCACCACCAGAGGGGCCAGCGGCGTCAATCGGGCCTGCATCGACGGCGGCCCGGCGCTCGCCACCGCGGCCGTGCCGGCGCCAGCCGCCGGTGGGGTGCCGGCGGCCGTCATCCGACCAGCCGTCCGGCCGCGCCGGGCTCCACATCCGGATCATCCGGCTCCTGACCATGGACATCGGCGGGGGTCAGCTCGGGGACGGCCAGGTGCCGGCGGGCCGCCACCCGACGCAGGATCCCGTCCCGGGCCAGATTCATCAGACCGGCCAGGCCCTCGGGCAGGAACAGCAGCAGCACCACGATGCCCAGACCGCTGACGATCACGCCCCACTGCGGCGGCAGCAGGTACTGCACACCCCAGATGTAGCCCACCCCCAGAACCACCCCGGACAGCGAGCCCAGCCCGCCGACCACGGCCATGGAGAACAGCAGCACGCTGGTATCGGCAGTGAAGGATCCGTAGAAGACGCCGCGCTGATCCATCACGAACAGACCCCCGGCCAGGCCGGCCACGGCCCCGGAGATGACAAAGGCGCTCAGCCGGATCCGGGTGGTGGGCAGGGCAGTTGCCTCGGCGGCGGCCTCGTTGTCCCGGGTGGCGATCAGGGCCCGGCCGGCGGCGCTGGCCCGGAAGGAGCGCAGGGAGAACAGCACCACCACGAAGCAGCCCAGGCACAGGTAGTACATGGAAGCGTCCGAGGCGAAGGCCTGGCGGCCGAAGACGGTGGGCCGGTCCAGAGTCTGGACCACGAAGGCCGGGAACCACTGGGGGGGAAGGACATATTCGGCCATGGCCAGGGCGAAGGCCAGGGTGGTCACAGCTAGGAACGGGCCCCGGATGCGCAGGGCCGGGAGGCCGATGAGGAAGGCCACGGCCGCGGCGGCCAACACGCCGGCGCCGAGGGCGGCCAGGAAGTTCCAGGAGTGGTTCCAGTACAGGAAGGCGGTGACGGCCCCGCCCGCTCCGGCCAGGCCGAACTGGCCCAGGGAGATCTGGCCGCCCCACCCGGACAGGACCACCAGGGACAGGCCCACTATCCCGTACACCAGCAGAGGGGCGAGCAGATAGACCCGGCCGATGGGCAGCAGGTGGGGAGCGTCGATCAGGACGAAGACGGCCACCAGCACAAAGGCCCGGCGGGACCAGACCACCTCCGGCAGCCGGCGCAGGGCCTCGGGGATGGGCTTGAATTGGCGGACCGTCAGCCAGTTGCCGATCACGTCCTCACCGCGGGTGAAGCGGCGGTGCTGGGCGAGCAGGGCGACCACGATGATCACCACCAGGGAGGCATCGACAAAAGGAACATTGGCCGAGGTCCACGTGGCGCCGGCGTCGTACAGGCCGAGGACCAGAGCGGCCACCACCGTGCGGGGGAAACTCTCCATTCCCCCGATGACGGCGGCGGCCAGTACCCGGAGCAGCACGTCGTCCCCTGAATCCGGCACGCTGGCCAGGCCGGAGTAACCGAACACGCCGATGTGCAGGAAGATGGTGACGGCCGACAGGGCGGCGGCCAGCACCCAGACACTGACGTCGATGGGAAAGACGCGCAGACCGAGCAGCACGGCTCGGTCCCGGTTCTCGGCCGCGCCGCGCATGGCGTGGCCCCAGAAGGTGAATCGCAGCGCGGCCCAGACAAGAACGAGAACGCCGGCGGCGGAGATCAGGGTCACCACGGCGGCGCCGTTGAAGATGACCGGGTAGACGCTGAAGCTGGCCGTCAAGGGGAAGTTGAACGACCCGGCCAACGAACACGGGCCCAGCACCGACTGGCTGCACAGGATGGACGGCAGGAAGCCGACCAGTCCACCGATGGCCTGGGCCAGGCCGATGGTGGCCACGGCCACCAGGAGCCGGGAGCTCTTCCGGAGGCGGTGGACCACCAGGACGTGGGTGAGGGCACCGGTGACCGCCGCCACGGCCAGGCCGACGGCTATGGCGGCGTAGAAGTTGAGCCCGTGGCCGGCGCCCAGGAGGGCGGCGGTCGTCCCTCCCAGCAGGCCGAGCTGGGCCTGGGCGAAGTTCACCACCCGGCTGGAGCGGTAGATGAGCACCAGACCCACCGCGGAAAGGGAATAGAGGGCGCCGTAGACCAGGCCCTGCAGCATCACCCCGGGCGGGAGGCCCTTGGCCAGCACACGGGCCAGCACGGCCCAGGCCCCGAGCAGCACGGCCAGGGTGCCGGCAGCCCCGGCGCTCGAGCGGACCAGCGGGACGGCTGCGGCCGAGAACCGCCAGCCTTCCGTTCGACCGGTGATTCGACTCAAGTGGCTGATCCCCCCGAACCCGGCCCGGATGGCGGAGGGTAAGCGAGCGGGCGCGGGGAATCAACGTCTGCCACTATCTGGCCGGGTGCCTACCCGTTGCGCGGAGGGGGACAAATGCCGACAGAACAGCCATATGAGGGCGTCATCGGACGGACGTTGGAGGACTCCCGGCCCTGGTGGCCCCCGGTCCCCACCGCACCCGAAGGTGCACCCAACATCGTGGTGGTCCTGCTCGATGACGTCGGCTACGCCCAGTTCAGTTCCTATGGGTCTGACATCGCCACCCCCACCTTCGACGCTGTGGCCCGCCGGGGGCTGCGCTTCTCCAACTTCCACACCACCGCCCTGTGCTCACCGACCCGGGCCGCCCTCCTGACCGGGCGCAACCACCACACCAACGGCATGGGCCGCATCGTGGAGTTCAACTCCGGCTTCCCCGGTTACGACGCCTACGTGCCCAAGGAGAGCGGGTTCATCTCCGAGGTGCTGCTGGCCAACCACTACGCCACCATGGCGGTGGGCAAGTGGCACCTGGCCCCGCCGGCCGAGATGACGGCCGGGGCGCCCAAGGACAAGTGGCCGCTGGGCCGGGGCTTCGAACACTTCTACGGCTTCATGGGCGGGGAGACCGACCAGTACCACCCCGACCTGGTCCACGACAACCATCAGATCGACCCGCCCCAGACCCCGGAGGAGGGCTACCACCTCACCGAGGATCTGGTCGACCGCGCCGTGTCCTACATCACCGACCTGCGCGCCGTGTCACCGGACAAGCCGTTCTTCCTGTGGTTCGCCCCCGGCGCCTGCCACGCCCCCCACCAGGCTCCGGCCGAGTACATCGAGCGCTACGCCGGCGCCTTCGACCAGGGCTGGGACCGCTGGCGGGAGGAGGTCTTCGCCCGCCAGGTCGAGTCCGGACTGCTCCCGGCCGGCACCCAACTCTCGGAGCGTCCGCACTGGGTGGCCGCCTGGGACAGCCTCACCGCCGAGGAGAAACGGCTCTACGCCCGCATGAAGGAGGTCTACGCCGGCTTCCTCACCCACACCGATGACCAGGTGGGCCGGCTGCTCGACTTCATCGACTCCCTGGGGGAGACGGACAACACCCTGGTCATGATCATGAGCGACAACGGCGCCAGCGCTGAGGGTGGCCCGCGGGGCTCGTTCAACGAGATGTACTTCTTCAACTTCGAGCCCGAGAGCCTGGAGGAGAACCTGGCCCGGATCGACCTGCTCGGCACCCCCGACGCCCACAACCACTACCCCTGGGGTTGGGCCTGGGCCGGTAACACCCCGCTCAAGCGCTGGAAGCGCGAGACGCATGAGGGCGGGGTGTGCGATCCGCTCATCGTCAGTTGGCCGGCCCGCCTCGGCGCCGCCGGTGAGACCCGCCACCAGTACATCCATGCCATCGACGTCATGCCCACCATCCTCGACCTGCTCGGAGTCGAGGCGCCCGAGGTGATCAAGGGGGTCAAGCAGCGCCCCATCGAGGGCGTGAGCTTCGCCCATCTCCTGTCCGACGGTCAGGGCCCCAGTCGCCACGTCACCCAGTACTACGAGATGCTCGGCAGCCGGGCCCTCTACCACGAGGGCTGGAAGGCGGTCGTCTTCCACGCCATGGCCGGCCTGCCCTATGACGGCAGCGACCCGCGCAAGCCCTTCGATGAGGACGACTGGGAGTTGTACCACGTGGCCCAGGACTTCTCCGAGACGGTCGACCTGGCCCAGGCCGAGCCGGAGCGGCTGGCGTCCATGATCGAGCTGTGGTGGTCGGAGGCCGAGCGTTATCAGGTGCTGCCTCTCACCAACCAGCCGATAGCCGGCATGGACAACCGCTGGCGGCGGGAGCGCTTCGAGTTCCGCCCCGGCATGGCCAGCCTGCCCGAGACCCTGGCCCCCAACCTGCGCAACCGCTCCTGGCGGCTGCTGGCCGAGCTGCACGTCCCCGAGTCGGGAACCATGGAGGGAGTCATCGCCACCCAGGGCTCCAACGCCGGCGGCTGGGCCACCTGGGTGAAGGACGGGCGCCTTCACTACGTCTACAACTTCCTGGGGGCGGCGCTCACCACCGTCTCGGCCGAGGTGGCACTTCCTCCCGGTCCGGTGACGGCGCGCATCGAGTTCACCGCCACCGGGGCCTTCCAGGGAGACATCGACCTGTACTACGGGGATGTCCCGGTGGGCCAGGGCCACATCCCCCGCACCCACCTCATCACCTTCGGCATGCACGGCTTCACCGTCGGTTATCAGCGGGGGCCGGCCGTGAGCCCGGCCTACGAGGGACGGTTCGAGATGACCCCGGGCTCGTTGGAGAGAGTGGTGATCGAGGCGGCCGGGCGGGCCTGGCGCGACCCGGAGCGGGAGGACCGCGCCGCCATGTCCATCCAGTAGCCCGGCCGGCGCGGCGCCCTGGCGCCGCTACAGCGAGTGGAGGAACTCCACCAGTAGCCGGTTGACGTCCTCGGCCCGCTCCTGCTGGGTCCAGTGCCCGGCCCCGGCCAGGATGTGTGAGCCCCGCAGGCCGGGCAGGGTGCCGCCAAAGGCGTCGATGGAGCGCCGGCCCCAGGCGGTGGGCCCGTCCCGGTCCCCGCCGATGAAGATGGACGGCATAGTGATGGGCATGCGTCGCAGGCCGGCCAGGTCGCGCCAGTCCCGCTCCGAGTTGCGGTAGCGGTTGAGCCCGCCGGACAGGCCGGTGCGCTCGAACTCCCCGGCGTAGAAGTCGAGGTCGGCCTCGGTCATCCACTCCGGCATCGACTCGGGGACGATGAATCGGTCGCACAACTTCTTCCCCGGGGCCACGGTGGCCATCCCGCCCCCCTCCGGGGGAGGCGCGTCGCCCGAGGCGGTGAAGTAGAAGCCCAGGATCCACCGGCGCACGTCGGGTTCGATCTCGGCTTCGGCCCGGCCCGGCTCCTGGAAGTACTCGATGTAGAACTCCTCCTCCCCGCCCATGAGCCGGTAGGCGTCCCGGGGGTTGGTGCCCCCGTAGGGGGAGTAGGGAACCGACAGCAGGCCCAGGGCCCGGAACAGATCCGGGCGCAGCAGCACCGAGCTCCAGGCGATGGGCGATCCCCAGTCGTGGCCGATGATGACGGCGCTGGTCTCACCTAGGGCGTGCACGACGCCGACGTTGTCAGCCACGTGGCGGACCATGCGGTACTCCTCAACCGCCGCCGGCTTGGAGGAGCGGCCGTAGCCGCGAACGTCGATGGCCACGGCCCGGAAGCCGGCCTCGGCCAGCACCGGCAACTGGTGGCGCCACGAGTACCACGACTCGGGAAAGCCGTGGACCAGCAGGACCAGCGGCCCCTCCCCCATTTCCACGGCGTGGATACGGGTGCCCTCGGCGTCGAGGAGGAGGTGACGGGCGCCGGAGAGTCCGCCTCCGCTGGGACCCGTAGGGACGTCGCCGCCGTCGCCGGCGTCGGGCGTGGGGGCCACGTTCAGTCCTCCGGGGGCCGGGGGTCCCGGCGCATGGTCCAGAGCGGTGGGCCCTTCTTGACCGGGTGCAGCTCCCGGTCCAGCTCGTAACCGAAGCGGCGGTAGTAGGCCAGGTTGGCCTCCTTCTGCGTCTCCAGATACGACACCAGCCCCTCCCGGTCGGCCTGGGGGTAGACCTGCTCCTGAAGGGCGCCGCCGATACCGCCCCGCTGGGCGGAGGGATCCACGGCCAGGAGTTGGAGGTACCACATCTCCTCTTTGGGATGGATGCTCTCGATGGCGAACAGGTAACGGGAACCGTCGATCAGGGCCCGGGGCCGGGGGATCATGGCCACCAGGGCGCTGCGCAGCTGTCGGACCTGAGCCCCGATGGACAACGGCCACGCCCCCGGGCGCACGAAGGCGGCCACCCCCACCAGGCGCCCGGATGCATCCCGGGCGCCGTGCACCACCGCCCCGGGCCGGCTCTCGCCCACCATGGCCCGGAAAAAGATGCCCAGGGCCCGGCGGCGGATCCGCTCGTTGGCCATCAGGAAGACGAAGAAGGGATCATCGGCAAAGGCCTCGGTAGCCACCACCGCGATCTCGTCCAGGGTGCGCCGATCGAGATTCAGCAGCTCGAGGGTGATACCGGCGGGAGTTTTGGCAACCAAGGGTGAACCCGCCTCAGTCCACCGGCTCCAGGATGACGAGAGGAATGTCCCGCGTCGTCTTGTCCTGATAGCCGGCGTAGTTCTTGTGGCGGGCGGTCAGGCCGGGCCAGATGCGGGCCTTCTCCTCCGGGGTGGCGATGCGGGCATGGCGGCGGCCCTTGAACCCCCGGGTCATGACCTCGACCTCGGGCTTGTCCCGCAGGTTGAGGAACCAGTCCGGGTCCTTGGGTGATCCTCCGTAGGAGGCCACCAGGACCAGGTTGTCCCCATCCTGGGCCGGGGAGGTGAGCATGGTGGTGCGGGGCCGGCCGCTCTTGCGCCCGGTGGTGGTGAGCTTGACCACCGGCATTCCCATGAGCTTGCCCGCCACCACGCCGTTGGAGGCGGTGAAAATGTTCCGGTGGACGACGTTGACGACTTTGATGAAGCGGTCCTCGGAGTTGGCCATGCCCGGACCGTACCCGGTCGCGCCGCCCGGTGTCCGGGGACCGCCAGCAAGGGGACGCCTCAGGCGTACAGCGATCTCACCGCGGCCACGGCGGCGTCGGCTATGGACTCGGCCGCCCCGGGCCCGAACTGGGTCATGCCCACCTCGTAGCCGGCTTCGGGGTACTCCTCGGCCGGGGGCACGTAGCCGACCGAACCATTGGCGTAGCCGGCGATGAGAGGAAAGCCGAGGCCGGACCGGGCGGCCACGTCCCGCCCCGTCGCCACGAAGAACTCCCCCGGCAGGGACACGAAGGCGCACTGATCCGAGACCCGCAGGGCCTGGACCTCGACGGCCTGGGTGCCGGCTCGCAGTTCGGCCAGGCCCCATTGGCGCACGACGCCGAGCTCATTGAGGCGGGCCCGCAGGCGGCGGCGCTGTTCCAAGGACGCGTCGGGCGAACCCACCTCGGCCCGCAGCTTCTCCAGTTCGGCGTCGGTGTCAGCCACCGGCGGTCGGACCCGGCGCTCGACGTCGAGCCGGGACACAGCCGCGTCCAGACCGACGCCATCGAGCAGCATCCCGGTGGCAGCCACCGCCACGTCTTCGGACCAGCTCAGGTTGGCCGACCACTGGCCGCCGGCGGCCAGGGGCCGCATCTCCAGAGCCAGACGGGTGGCGGCCGCTCCGACGATTCCACCCACCCTTTCGACCTCGGCGTGGTCGTGGGCCGACCACACCGGGTTGACGTCACCGGCCGCGCCTTGAAGGTATATGGCCGTGCCGCCGAGGTTGCGCTCCAGGCTGCGGGCCATGGCCCCGGGCCAGTCGGCCGAGTACTCGAGGTTGTCGTGTTCGCGGACAGTGGAGTGGCAGGCGTAGGAGACCAGGGTGAAGACGGGTGGCTGGTCCCGACCGGGATCGGCCACCAGGACCCGCAGGGTGTCCTCGATGGGCCCGTCCGGGTCCCTCCGGTTGAGGCTGATGGAGCCCAGTTCGACACTGCCCGCCTCCAGGAGCACGGGCACGGCCCGGCGCCGGGCCATGGCCGCCGCCCCGGCCAGCTTGGCGGCGGTGACGGCCACGAACTCGGGGGCGTCACGCAGCCGCAGGCCGGCCGGCCCGGCGTGGGTGTGGGTGGCCGCCACCAGCACCCGCTCAGGCGGGATGGCGGCCCGTTCCTCCACCCGCCGGCGGGTCTCGGCCACCAGCTCGGAGCCCACCCCGAGCAGGTCGCACACGATGATGGCGATCTCACCGGCGCCATCGGACAGGACCGCCACCCGGGCGTGGAGCGGGTCGACCATGCCCCGGGAGGGCTCCGAACGGCCGCCGTAGCCGCCCATGGGGAGGCCCACCGGCGGGGTGATGTCGACGGTGGCCGCACCGGCCCGGACGGACGCGGCGGCCATGGGATCGGTCACGAGGGGGCATGCTATGAGCAGTGATCCGGCCCGGCCGGACCGGTAGAGGAGGCTCCCATCCCACTGGCCATCGACGGCGGTACTCCGGTGCTGCCCCGCCAGCCCGAGACCGGCAAGGGCATCGCCCTGCTCGGGGACGAGGAGCGCAAGGCCGTCCTGGAGGTGCTGGAGAGCCGCTCGCTGTTCCGCTACTACGGCCCGGACCTGCGGGCCAAGGTGGAGGGCTTCGAGCGGGCCGCGGCCGAGCGGCTGGGCACGGCCTACTCGGTAGCGACCTCCTCGGGCACGGCCGCCCTACGGGTGGCCCTGGCCGCTCTGGGGGTGGGTTGCGGTGACGAGGTGGTGGTGCCGGCCTTCACCTTCATCGCCAGCGTCAACGCGGTGGTGAGCATGGGGGCGGTGCCGGTGTTCGGGGAGATAGACGAGACCCTGGGCCTGGACCCGACCCGACTGGCGGACGCCGTGAGTGACCGGACGACGGCGGTCATGGCTGTGCACCTCGAGAACGGGGCCTGTGACCTCGACCCCATCCTGGCCGTCACCGACCAACGGGGCCTCCCGCTGCTGGAGGACACCGCCCAGTCCATGGGGGCGTCGTACCACGGGCGACCCCTCGGTTCCTTCGGGGCCCTGGGCGCCTTCTCCCTCCAGCTGGAGAAGAACGTCACCGCTGGGGAGGGCGGGTTGGTCACGACCGATGACCACACCCTCTGGCTGCGGGCCGCCCGTTACCAGGACCAGGGCGGCCAGTTCGTCACCAGCCAGGGATCCGAACGCGGCACCGATGAGGTGCCCGCCTTCGTGGGCGAGAACCTACGTATGACCGAGATAGCCGGGGCCATCGCCGGGGTGCAGCTGTCCCGTCTCGACGGCCTGCTGGCGACGCAACGGGCCAACTGGAACCGCATCCGGGCCGGCATCCAGGCGCGCCCCGGGCTGGAGTTCCGCCGACAGCCGGATCCGGATGGGGACGGCGGCTCCTCCCTCCATGTGTTCCTGCCCGACCGGGATACGGCCAAGCGCTTCGCCCGGGCTCTCATCGCTGAGAACGTGCCGGCTGGGCAGATGTACCGGGGCCGGCCCGTCTACGCCACCGAGTCCATCCTGGAGAAGCGCACCGTTTCGCGTAAGGGCGGACCGTGGAACTGCGCCGAGCACCCCTGTGCCATCGAATACCGGATGGGCATGTGCCCCCAGACCGAGGAGCTGGTGGCCCGCTCCGGCATCATCGTGGTGGCCGCCAGCTACAGCCCGGATACGTGTGACGGGATAGCCGAGGCCGTCAACAAGGTGGCCGAGGCGGTGCTGGTATGAGGGGCGCGGGGATGACCCAGGCGGAGCTGCCCTTCGGATCGATGTACCGGCACGGTTTCGTGCGCCTGGCCCTCGGGATTCCCACCGTACGGGTGGCCGATCCCGCCTTCAACGTGGCTCAGACCCTGGAGCTGGCTGAACAGGCCTCCGATGAGCGCGCCGCCCTGTGCATCTTCCCCGAGCTGGGCCTGTCCGGTTACTCCATCGATGACCTGTTCCACCAGGGAGCGTTGCTGGAGGCGGTCACCTCTGCTCTTTCCGATGTGGTGGAGGCCAGTGCGCGGCTGATGCCGGTGCTGGCCGTGGGAGCCCCGCTGCGGGTGGGCAGCGCCCTCTACAACTGCGCCGTGATCGTGCATCGGGGCCGGATCCTGGGCGTGGTGCCGAAGAGCTATCTGCCGACGTACCGCGAGTTCTATGAGAAGCGTCAGTTTGCCGCCGCCCGGGACGCGCTGGTGGAACGGGCTCAGGTGTGCGGCCAGGACGTCGCCTTCGGTTCCAACCTCATCTTCGACTGCGCCGACGTGGACGGCCTGGCCATCCACTTCGAGGTGTGCGAGGACGCCTGGGTCCCCACCCCGCCGTCGAGCTGGGGAGCGATGGCCGGCGCCACCGTCCTGGCCAACCTGTCGGCGTCCAACATCGTGGTGGACAAAGCTTCCTTCCGGCGCCTGTTGTGCCAGTCCCAGTCGGCCCGCTGCCTGGCCGCCTACATGTACTCCGCCGCCGGAACGGGTGAGTCCACCACCGATCTGGCCTGGGACGGCCAGGGACTCATCTGTGAGAACGGGGATCTGCTCGCCGAGAGCCAGCGCTTCTCGCCCGAGTCCCAGCTGGTCACCGCCGACATCGACCTGGGCCGGCTCCTGGCCGACCGCATGAGCCTGACCAGCTTCACCGACGCCGGCCACGACCAGGCCGAGCGCATCCGGGCCTTCCGCCGGGTCCGCTTCGAACTCGACGTGCCCGATGAGGAGGTGAAGCTGCGCCGGAACATCGCCCGGTTCCCCTACGTTCCCTCTGACCCGGAGGGTCTGGCCGAGCGCTGCTCGGAGGTCTACAACATCCAGGTCCAGGGCCTGGCCAGCCGGCTGGCCGCCACCGGCATCGAAAAGATGGTCATCGGCGTCAGTGGCGGGCTGGATTCGACCCAGGCCCTCATCGTGGCGGTCAAGGCCGCCGACCGCCTCGGCCTGCCCCGCGAGAACGTGCTGGCCTACACCCTGCCCGGTTTCGCCACCTCGGCCGAGACCCTGTCCAACTCCCACCGGTTGATGCAGGCCCTGAGGGTCAGCGCCGAGGAGATCGACATCCGCCCCTCGTCATCCCAGATGCTGGCCGACCTCGGCCATCCCGCCGCCGAGGGCCAGGCCGTCTACGACCTCACCTACGAGAACGTCCAGGCCGGGGAGCGGACATCGCACCTGTTCCGTCTGGCCAACCTGCACAACGCCCTGGTGGTCGGAACCGGTGATCTCTCCGAGCTGGCTCTGGGCTGGTGCACCTACGGCGTCGGGGACCAGATGTCGCACTACGACCCCAACGCCTCGGTCCCCAAGACCCTCATCTCCTACCTGATCCGCTGGGTGCTCGACACCGCTGAGGTGGGCGAGGCGGCCCGGGAGGTCCTCCGGGACATTCTGGCCACCGAGATCTCCCCGGAGCTGGTGCCGGCTGGAGAGGGTGGGGTCATCCAGAGCTCGGAGGCCAAGATCGGCCCCTACGAGCTGCAGGACTTCAACCTCTACTACACCCTGCGCTTCGGCTACCTGCCCAGCCGCACCGCCTATCTGGCCCATCACGCCTGGGGCGACGTGACCACCGGGACCTGGCCCGACCTGCTCCCCGAGGAGCGCCGCCATGAGTACGACCTGGCCACCATCAAGGCCTGGCTGAAGGTCTTCCTGCACCGCTTCATCCAGACCAGCCAGTTCAAGCGCTCGGCCCTGCCCAACGCCCCCAAGGTCGGCTCGGGCGGTTCGCTCTCCCCCCGGGGCGACTGGCGGGCCCCAAGCGACGCCAGCTCCCGGGCCTGGCTGGACGAGCTGGAGGCCAACGTCCCGGACTGACCGGCCGGGACTGCTGACCGGCGGCGGCGAAGGTCACGTCGCCGGAGGCGGCCATCTGGTGTCCTGCCGAAGTTAACGTTGACGTGAGAGTCCGGTATGGTGTCGGCCATGCTCGCCAACGCCGATACGGGTCGGCGGGGCATCCCCTACAAGTGGATCGCCCTGTCCAACACGACCCTGGGTGTCCTCATGGTCACCATCAACCAGTCGATCCTGCTCATCTCCCTGCCCGACATCTTCCGGGGCATCAAGCTCAACCCACTGACGCCGTCCAACACCTCCTACTTCCTCTGGGTGTTCATGGGCTTCCTGCTCGTCACCGCCGTTCTGGTGGTGAGCCTGGGCCGGGTGGGCGACATGTACGGGCGGGTGAAGATGTACAACCTCGGCTTCGCCGTGTTCACCTTCTTCTCCGTCCTCTTGTCCATCACCTGGATCAGCGGAGTCGGCGGGGCGATGTGGATCATCATCATGCGCGTCTTCCAGGGCGTCGGCGGCGCGTTTCTCTTCGCCAACTCCACCGCCATCCTCACCGACGCCTTCCCCGAGCACGAGCGGGGCAAGGCCATGGGCATCAACGGCATCGCCGCCGTCAGCGGTTCGTTCCTCGGTCTCATCCTGGGTGGCGTGCTGGCGCCGGTGGAGTGGCGGCTGGTGTTCCTGGTCTCGGTTCCCTTCGGCCTGTTCGGCACCCTGTGGGCCTACCTCAAGTTGAAGGACAGCGGCATCCGCCTGCCGGCCAGGATCGACTGGTTGGGCAACGCCACCTTCGCCATCGGGCTCATCTCGCTGCTCACCGGCATCATCTACTCCCTCCTCCCCTACGGCGGTCATCCGACCGGCTGGACCAACCCCAAGGTCCTCACCGCCATCTTCGGTGGCATAGCCGTGCTCGGCCTCTTCGCCTGGATCGAGACCCGGGTGGAGGAGCCCATGTTCCGGCTCGATCTGTTCAAGATCCGGGCCTTCACCACTGGCAACATCGCCGGCCTGCTGGCCGCCCTGGGCCGGGGCGGACTGCAGTTCATGCTCATCATCTGGCTACAGGGGATCTGGCTGCCCCAGCACGGTTACAGCTTCGCCCAGACACCGTTGTGGGCCGGCATCTACATGATCCCCCTGACCCTCGGCTTCCTGCTGCTCGGCCCGGTGTCGGGCATCCTCTCCGACCGCTTCGGGGCCAGGGGACTGGCCAGCCTCGGCCTGGTGGTGTCGGCGGCCAGCTTCCTCCTGCTCGAGCTGCTGCCCATGAATTTCAGCTACATCTGGTTCGCCCTCCTGGTTTTCCTGTTTGCCGTCGGGATGGGGCTGTTCTTCTCCCCCAACCAGGCCGCGGTCATGAACAGCCTCCCCTCCGACCAGCGCGGCGCCGGGGCCGGGATGCTCAACACCTTCCAGAACTCGGCCCAGGTGCTGTCCATGGGCCTGTTCTTCACCATCGTCACACTGGGTCTGGCCTCGGCCCTGCCGGTTCACCTCTTCAGTGGTCTGACCGCCGCCGGGGTACCGGCCGCGGCGGCCAGGACGGTGGCCAACGAGCCGCCCATCGGGAGCCTGTTCAGCGCCTTCCTGGGCTACAACCCGGTCAAGGAGCTGCTGGCCCCGACCGGAGCGCTGTCCCATCTGAGTTCGAGCCAGGTGGCCTACATCACCGGACGGTCCTTCTTCCCGCACCTGATCCAGGCTCCGTTCGCCAAGGGCCTGCATCTGGCCTTCGACTTTGCCGCCGGAGCCAGCATCATCGCTGCCATCGCCTCCATCCTGCGGGGCAAGCGCTACATGCACACCGCCACCCCGGTCGGTGATGAGCTGGCTCGAGCGGCCGCTGAGATGGGTGCGGCCGTGGGCGTGGACGAGCAGAACGCCGAGGCCGACCGGGCCGGCCTGGCCCGGGCCGGAAGTTGACCGTCACCGAAGCGGCCGGGGCGACGGGGGCGGCCGACGCAGCCGGGGCGGCGACGGAATCCGGCCCCCTGCTCAGCATCGGCGCCGCCGCCGAGCGGGCCGGCGTCTCCCAGCGGGCCCTCCGGTACTACCAGGAACTCGGCCTGGTCACCCCGGCCTGCACGCCGGGGGGACTCCGCCGTTACTCGGAGGAGAACCTGGCCCGGGTGGCCCGGATCCGCGAACTGCAGAGTCTGCTCGGCCTCAACCTGGACGAGATAGCCGTCGTCCTGGCCCGGGAGGACCGGATCGGTGAGATACGGCAGGCTTATTACGACGCCTCCACCGTCGACGCCGAGCGCCACGACCTGCTGGTCGAGAGCCTGCGCCTTCAGCGGGAGTTGCGGGCTGTGGTCCTCTCCAAGCGGGCGGCCATGGACGACTTCCTAGCCGATCTCGACGCCCGCATCGCTCGCATCCACGCCCTGCTGGAGGAAGAAGGGGCCTGAGCGGGGCGGACCAGGCCCTATTCTCACCGGCGTGTACGACCGCCTGCGCCGGGCCACCCTGGCCTCCTTCGTCATGCTGATCATCCAGTTCGGGATCGGCATGGCCGTCAATCTCTACGTCAAGGTGCCCAAGTCGGACCACGGCGCCGGCATCGGCCACGCCCTCACCGCCGGGCCCTACGGCATCACGGTCCACATCGTGGTCGGCCTGCTGCTCATCCTGTCGGCCATCGGCCTGGTGGTGCAGTCGGTCATGGCCCGCCACCGCCTGATGATGGTCACCTCCATCATCGCCCTGGTGGCCATCCTCGGCGCCGCCGGCACCGGCTCCGCCTTCGTGAGCGACAGCCAAGCCGGCGCCTCCCTGGGCATGGCCGTACTCTCCCTGGTGGCCCTGTTCTGTTACGGCCTGGACCTGTTCGTGCTGGGCTCGCCCGCCGCTGCCTGAACCTCTTCGATCACGATCA
>Ga0307374_10004093_pt1 | contig 24477 bp, 21 predicted proteins | sample OX3MG_FD_202532 | JGI IMG/M metagenome (GOLD analysis project Ga0307374, IMG submission 202532) | Soil microbial communities from Risofladan, Vaasa, Finland - OX-3 | ecosystem: Environmental > Terrestrial > Soil > Coastal area > Acid sulfate soil | place: Finland: Risofladan, Vaasa | collected... | reverse complement strand
TCCCCCTCGGGCCGCCACCTGTTCCTCGTGCCGTGGCGCCGGCACGCACTGATCGGGACGTGGGAGGCGGGCGTCACCTGCCAGCCGGATGCCCGGATCACCTCCGCGCAGGTCGCGGCGTTCCTGGCCGAGATCAACCAGGCCTTCCCGGCGCTCGATCTGGCACCGGGCGAGATCCGGATGGTTCACCGCGGCGTCGTCCCGGCAGAGGTCGCGGCCGACGGCAGGGTGTCGCTCCGCGGACGCCATGAGATTCGCGATCACGCGCAGGACGGTGCGGACGGACTGGTCACCGTGATCGGTGTCAAGTACACGACCGCGCGCGCGGTGGCGCAGGAGGCGATCGACGTGATTGTCGGCAGACTGGGCGGGCCGGCGGCCGCCTGCCGGACCGCGGTCGTGCCGCTGCCGGGCGGCGAGATCCCCGACGCCGGCGCCGTGCGCGAACAGGTCCGGGCGGCGGCGCGCGATCGCCTGCCGCCGGAGGTGCTCGCCCACCTGGTGGACGCGTACGGCGCGCGCGCGCAGGCCGTGGTGGATCTCCTGTCCGAGCAGGCCGCCTGGGCCGAGCCGATCGGCGGCACCCATCCGGTGATCGCCGCCGAGCTCATTCACGCCGTGCGGTACGAAATGGCCTGCACGCTGACCGACGCGCTGGTCCGGCGCACGGGACTCGGCGCGGACGGGTTCCCGGGAGAGGCGGCAGCCGGCGCGGCCGCGCGCCTCCTGGCCGCCGAGCTCGGCTGGGACGCCCCGCGCGTCGCGCGGGAGCTCGCCGCGCTGCGCGCGTTCTACGAGCCGCTGGAGATCCCTACCCCCCTTGCGGCACCTTGAAGGCGTTGAACACGTAGGTGACGCCGGTCGTGAAGCCGAAGCTCGGGTCCTGGGGCGTCATCCCGAACAGCACCCCCGCGTCGAAGCGGATCGGCCCGTGCGTGTAGCGCGCGCCCAGGCGCAGGCCCGACTCGCTGTCCGTGCCGGGCAGCGCCACCGGCCTGGTGTTGGCCCGGCCGTTGATCTCCCCCACCATGTCGTAATGAGCCGTGATGGCGCGCACGAACGACAGGCCGTAGGTCAGGACATCGTTCTGACTGTTGCCGTTCGTGGGATCGCCGAGGATCCCGACACCGAGATTGCCGGCGATCCGCACCGACTGCACGGTCTTGCCGACCAGCAGGCTGGCGTAGAAGTCGGTCGTATCCAGCCCCAGCCCGCTCTGGTTGGAGGCGTTCGGCAGCTTCGTCGCGAACCGGACGCCGAACGCCGGCCGCCTGGCGGTTTCCGCCAGCACCCGCACCTTGGTGGCGACCACCAGGTCTTCCACGTCGGAGGTCGAGTTCCCGGTGAAGTTCAACTGGTCGGACAGTGGCGCCGGCTGGCGCGACGTGATGGAGAGCTGCTGGTACGGGGCGCCGTAGAACTCCAGCTCGGCGATCGAGCTCAGGCCGAAGAACAGGCCGAGCGTCGGCACGGCGATCTGATTCCCCTCGAGCCCGGACACGGGATACACCTGGTTGTGATTCCAGTCGAAGCCGCCCTGCACGAGGATCTGCCCGGCCGGAATCGTCTGCGGATCCTCGGTCACGAGCGGGCGCTGCTGCGCCGCGGCCCGGCCGCACAGCGGCAGCAGCCAGACGGCCAGCGCGAGCGCCGCCGCCGGCATCCGCGATCTCCGCAGGCGGCGGAACAGGGTCGGGGGGATGGTCGGCATGAGAGATGTCTGCACGGGTTCGTTCCCTTTCTCGTCGTGCGCCCGCAGCCCTAGCGGCTGTCGAGCAGCAGGGTCACCGGGCCGTCGTTGACCAGGTGCACCTGCATCATGGCCTGGAACTGTCCGGTGCCGGTGGTGAGACCGGAGTCGCGCAGGCGCCGGACGACCTCCTCGTAAAGCTGGCGGGCGGCCTCGGGCGGCGCGGCCGCGGCAAAGGACGGCCGCCGCCCCTTGCGGCAGTCGCCGCAGATCGTGAACTGCGAGACGAGGAGCACGGCGCCGCCGATCTCCGTCACGGACAGGCTCATCTTCCGGTCGGAGGCGGCCGGATCCTCGAACACGCGCAGGTCCCGGATCTTGTCGGCCATGTACGCCGCGTCCGCCGGCCCGTCCTCCCGCGCGACGCCGAGCAGCACCAGCAGGCCGCGTCCGATTTCCCCGACCGTGCGGCCGTCGACCTCGACGTGCGCGCGGGCCACCCGCTGGACGACCGCCTTCATGCGCGGTCGGACGGCCCGGCGGGCTCGCCAGAGCCCCGGATCGCACCCGACGCGACGACCCGTGCGCGCAGGTCGGCCGGGGGGTTCAGGCGGACGTCGAGGAGGTGGCGCGGCGCGACGTTGCCGAGCGCCTTCAGCATGGAGTGCTTCACGCCCGGGTGCTCGCGCTCGAGATCCAGCAGGAGCCGTTTGATGCGCTGCCGCTGCAGGCTCAGGTCCCCGCACGCCGGACAGCAGCACCCGACGATCGGCAGGCCGCATTCCCGCGTATAGGCGCGCGCCTCGCTCTCGGCGACGTACGCCAGCGGCCGGATCACGACGTGCGCGCCATCATCGGACACCAGGCGCGCGGGCATGGCCTTCAGGGACCCGGCGAAGAACAGGTTCAGGAGCAGCGTTTCGATGAAGTCGTCCGCGTGATGGCCCAGGGCGATCTTCGTGGCGCCGACCTCCCGCGCGAGACGATAGAGCACGCCGCGGCGCAGCCGGGCGCACAGCGAGCAGGGGGTCGCATTCGCCGCCAGCAGATCGTCCATCACTTCGCCGATCTGCGTGTGCTCGATCCGGCACTCCCAGCCGCGCGCACGGCACGTCTCCATGATCACGCCGTGCTTGTACTCCTTGTAGCCGGAATCGACGTTCACCGCGACGAGCGAGAACCGGATCGGCGCCCGCTGCTGCAGGACGTCGAGCACCTGCAGCAGGGCCCAGCTGTCCTTGCCGCCCGACAGGCCGACCATCACGCGATCGCCGTCTTCGATCAGATCGAAGTCCGTGATGGCTCTGGTCGTCTTGCGGGCGATCTGCGCTTCGAGTTCGGTGCGATACGGCATGAGCACGGCGACCGCACCCTGAACGAAGGCGGCGGCGCTCCTAGATTATACGAGCAGCAGCTGTTGGACGGCGTGGTCCCACGTGAAGCGCGCGGCGGTCTGCGCGGCCGCTTCGCCCATGCGGACGGCAGCCGGCCGATCCCCGGCCAGCCTGGCGAGCGCGCGGGCCAGCGGCTCGGCCGCCGGCTCACAGACGAGCCCGGTCCGGCCGTCCTCGACCAGCTCAGCGGCCCCACCGCTGTCGGCACAGGTGACGACCGCCTTGTGCGAGGCGAACGCCTCGATGGTCACGAAGCCGTAGTCTTCGTCGAACGGCGGGAAGCAGACCGCGCGGCAGCGCGCCAGATGATCGAGCAGCGCGGCCTCGCCGATGCTCCCGACGAGCGTCACGCGCGACTCGAGCCCGAGTTCGCGGACCAGCGCGGTCAGCCGGCCCGCCTCCTCCCCGTCGCCGGCGATCACGCACCGCACCCCGCCGGCGGCCGGCCTGGCGAGCGCCTCGATCAGCAGATCGAGCCGCTTCAGCGGCGTCAGCCGCGAGACCGCGAAGATGTAGTCGCCGTAGTCGTCGCAGCGATACGGACGAGGAGGCGCCGGAGGATACAGGACGTCGGCCGGCACGCGCAGCCACCAGTCGACGCGGCGGCGGATCGTCTCCGACTGGACGAACAGCCGGGTCACGTTGCGACGCAGCAGGTGCCGGTCGGCCGCGTGGATGAGCGTCCGCCGGACCCGCTCCTTCACGCCGGCGCGCCACGAGAGCGAGGCGCTGAACCGCGGCCACTGGTCGTAATACTCCCGCATCGTATGGTTCAGCCAGCAGACGTGCGCCGGATGCCGGACGGCATAGCTCGGGTAGCGGAGGCTGATGACCTGATCGATCGGGCCGCCCGGCGCCATGCCGACGTCCGTCAGCCACGTCGCCAGGTATGCCGCCGCCTGCCGGCCGAACCGGTTCTGGGGCGTGATCAGCAGATCGGACTGATGCCCGCGCTCGCCCAGCGCGCGCACGAGCGCGCGCGCCAGCACGAGGTGCCCGCCCTCGGCGAACGGCGGACTCGACGTGACGACGGCGATGCGGCTCATGAGGCGGGCGTGGCCTTCCGGTGGCCGACGATCCGGGCCGGCACGCCGGCGGCGATGGCATACTCGGGCACCGAGTCGCGGACGACGGCCGCCGCACCGATGACGGCGTGGGCGCCGATGGTCGTGCCGTCGAGAATCTTGACGCCGGCGCCGGTCCACACCCCTTCGCCGATCGTGACGCCGGCCGACCGGCGCGCCTGCGACAGCACCGTGGCGTCCGGATCCGCGAACTCGTGGTCGCCGCCGATCACGTACGTGTAGGCGGCCAGCAGCGTGTGCGGGCCGATCGCGACCCGGCTGGCCGAGAAGACCTCGCAGTTGAACCCGATGTTCGCGCCGTCCCCGATGACGATGTCGCCGTTCTTGCAGGACAGGATGCTGTTGCGGCCGATGAACACGCCGTCCCCGATCGCAATCCCGGCGTTGTCGTCCCCCTTGGCATCGAGCAGGCAGTTGTCATCGATGACGACATTGCTCCCGATCCGGATCTTCGCCGGATGCCGGAGCACGACGTTCTGGCCGAAGACGACGTTGCGGCCGCAGGCGCCGAGCAGACCGGAATACAGCCGCTTGCGGAGGACCAGACCGAGCGCGCCCGGCACGGCCTGGCATACCAGCATCGTCAGCTCGTAGCGAAGGAGCGGTCCCCAGCCCGGCCGGCCGACGACCAGCCGCGCGTACTTGTCGCGCAGCGACCGGCGCGCATCGAACAGATCCTCCTGCGCCTTCGGGATGTCGTGTTGCTGCCCGGTCATCGTCACAGCCAGCCTGCCTGCCCGTACCAGTCGAGCGTCCGGCGGATGCCTTCCCGGAGCCCGACGGCCGGCGCATAGCCGAGCGCCTGCCGCGCCCGGCTGATGTCGAACGCGCGGCTCTTCGTGAAGAAGTCGACCCGCCGCCGGTACAGGGGCGGCTCCACCCGCAGCGGGACGCAGACCGCCTCGCAGGCAGCCCCGATCAGCCAGAACGGCCAGACCGGCAGGTGCAGCCGCGGCGGCGCCACGCCTGCCTCGTCGGCGATCAGCCGCACGAGCTCGTTGAGCGACGTGACTTCGCCGCCCGCCAGGATGTACGTCCGCCCGGCAATGCCGGGCGTCTCGCCGCACAGCCGGAAGCCTTCCACGAGGTCGTCGATGTAGGTCAGATGGTAGTAGATGTCGCCCCGTCCGAGCGTCACGAACCGGCCACGGACCACGCCGCGGAACAGCTTCAGGAGGCGGCGGTCGCCCGGGCCGTAGATGCCGGTCGGGCGGACGATGACGAGGTCGAGCCCCGTGCGGGCGGCGGTCTCGCGGGCCAGCGCCTCGCCGGCCAGCTTCGTCTGCTGGTAGACGTCACCGGGGCGGAACGGGGCGTCCTCGCCGACCGGCGGACGCTCGATGTCGCCGTGCACGCCGACCGTGCTGCAGTGCACGAACCGGGGCACGCCGGCGTCGGCCGCCGCCTGCATGAGGGCGCCGACCGCCTCCGTGTTGACCGCGCGATAGACGCTCGGCGGGATGCCGGCCTGCCGGTACGCGGCCGCGAGGTGGTACACGACGTCGCAATCGGCGACGGCCCGCCGCAGCGAGGCCGGATCGCTCAGGTCGCCGGTCACCAGCTCGACGCCGGCCGCGACGAGATCGCCGGCGCGGTCCGGCTGACGCACCAGTCCCCGCACGCGGTAGCCGTGCCCCGCGAGGGTCCGGGCCAGATGTCCGCCGGTGAAGCCGGTCGCGCCGGTGACTAGGACCTGCATCGCTCCGCCATCACCGTGACCGGCGAGCCGAACAGCCGGAGCAGACCGAGACGTGCGAGCCCCGCCTCGATGCGCTCGGTCGCCCGCCGCGAGCCGAGCGCTTTATGGAACGCAATCGGCAGCACGAACTGCCGGTGGACCGCCGTCACCCGGAAGCCGCAGGTCTCGAGCTCGCGGGCGACGGCGCCGTGGCGGAACACGCGATACGGCTCGGCGCTCCGCCGGAGGCGATAGCCGATCCGCCTGCCGAGCGACTGCAGCAGCGCGGCACTCGCCGCGGCCGGATAGTCGAAGACGACGCGGTGGCGCGTCACGCGACAGAGCTCGCGAAGACAGACGCGCCAGTCGGGCGTGTGCATCAGCACGCGCAGGCTGATCGCGGCGTCGACCCCCTGATCGGGAACGGCCAGGGCGTGCGCGTCCCCCTCCCGGAACTCGATCTCGACGCCGTTCGCCACCGCGCGCGCCTGCGCCACGCGCAGCATCTCGGCCGAGGCGTCCAGCCCGACCACCCGGGCGCCGGCCCTGGCGAGCGTCAGGGCGGCCCGGCCGGTGCCGGTGCCGACGTCCAGTACGGCCTGCCCCCGGATGTCACCGAGGAACGCGAGGAGCACGCGCTGCTGCTCCTCGAGCAGCAGCTGGCCGATCGGCCCTCCGAAGCGGACCCGATCGAAATTCTCCGCCATCTGCGGGTCGGCGTAGACGGTGTAGCTGTAGTGATCCCTCACGCGGGATCCTTGGCCAGCTCGGGGGCCTGCGGCCGCAGCAGGCGCGCACAGGCGTCGCGCGTCCGCTCGAGGTACGCCGCGTACGTGTACTTCGTCTCGGCGAGATCGCGCGCCCGCCCGCCCACGCCGCCGGCCAGGCTCGCGTCGTTGAGCACCGCCAGGATGCCGCGGGCGAAGTCCTCGGGCGTCGGCTCGGTCAGCACGGCCACGTCATCGTTGAGCACCTGCGTATGCGTCAGCAGCCGCGTGGCGACGATCGGACGCCCCGACCGCAGATACTGATAAATCTTCAGCGGCGTGTTCGTCCCGCGCGACCGCGGCGACACGAGCGCCGTCGCCGCCTCGAGGAAGGCCGGGATCTCCGGGGCCGGCCGCTGACCGGCCAGCAGGAACACCGGCTCGACTCCAGCCGCCCGCATCTGGAGGCGGAGCTGCTCCACCTGATCCGGCTTGCCGCCGGCCAGGAGGAAGCGGACATCCGGCCTCGCGGCCGCCACGTGCCGCGCCGCCGCCAGGAGGAGGTCCAGCCCCTGGTAGGCTTCGAGCGTCCCCGTGTACAGCACCACCGGCGTGGAGGGCGTCAGGCCGAACTCCCGGCGCACCGCCGCCACCGCCTCCGGGGACACCGGGGCATCCGTCGGGCCGGGCGCGTTCTCGATGAGCACGGTCTCGGCCTCCGGCGCGATGGCACGGACCGTTTCCGCCAGGTGCGGACAGATGACGATGATCACGCGCGAGGCGCGGATCAGGAGGCGCTCGACCCCGGTGAAAATCCGCCGCAGCACGCGCGAGCGGCTGAACGCGAAGTTCGTCAGCTGCTGCGGCAGGCTCGAGTGCATGTCGTAGAGATGCGGCACGCGCAGCATCGCCGCGATCGTGATGCCGATGAGCGCCCCCTCTTCGTGCGAATGCACGGCATCGTAGCGCTCCCGGAACACGCGCCGGACGACCGTGATGGTCAGGAGCGCATCCAGCGGCAGCTTGGCGGCCGACGGCCCGATCCGGGCGTGGCGGACCAGCGGCGGCCGGGCGCACCGGAAGACCCGGAGCCCCGGCATCGAGACGTCCTGGCCGAATGGATACGTGACGAGGTCGACCGTGTGGCCGAGGTCCGTCAGCGCCCGAATCCGGTGGTACTCGCTGAACGGGGTCCCCCGCGGCTCGAAGAACGGCTCGGGGGCGATCATCAGAATGTGCATGCCGGAGTCTGTCCCGCTGCCGGCGGGGACGCGGGTCGACGGATGTGCGCGACGCAGGATGAGACCGCAGCCGATTATAGAGGAGCCCCGGCGAAAGATCAACGTAACCCGCAGCATTCGCCAGACTTCCAGCCGCGGCGCCTCCCGTCCGGCGCGACGTGTCCACCGGCCACGCCGGACTGTCGGCCCCCCGACCACTCGCGCGATGGGGATTCCGTGAAAACCCGGCCATTCCCCGATGTCATGGAGCCGGGCACAGGCTTTGCGACCGCAACCGGCATGATCTGTTTGTCCCACGCGGCGGCGAAGGAGGCCTGATGTCCATCGTGTCCACCCAGTCGGCGAGCAGCAGCGTCCAGACGCTGGCGCAGACTGTGCTCCAGCAATTCGATCTCAATGGCGACGGTCAACTGTCAGCCTCGGAGTTCAGCCAGTTTCTGACCAGACTCATCGACAGCCTGGCCGGAGGCACGGCGGCCGGCCTGAACGCGCTGTCCGCCGCGTCCGCGCCGCCCGGGTCGTCGACGCCAGCCACCGCCGCCACCGCGCCCCTGACGAGCCTGACGAGCCTGACGTCTTCATCGCCGTCCTATGCCTTTGCCGGCTTCGACGCGTCGCGCGCGCAATCGGCCGCCGGTTCCCTGAAGTACGACGCCTACGCGGTACTGCAGAAGTTCAACCCGGCCGATCCGACCTCCATGCAGCAGGCCTATCAGCAACTGAATCAGATGCACCCGGGCCAGTACACGCTGGACTCGAGCGGCAACCTGATGCTCACCGGGGACGCCGCCGGCTACATCGGTGCCCGGCCGCTCGGCTACGACGGCACGAGCTGGAACACGTCGGGCGGCTGGCAGTGGCAGTGGTTCGCCTACAACGGCGCCCACCCCGGACCGAGCGGCGAGACGTCGTAGATCCCGCAGCGTGGGGTGCGCAGGCGCCCCACCTCCCCGCGGCACTTCCCTCCAGGCGCCATCCAGCCGGCGCGCGACATGGCGCGCGTCGGGTTGGACAGCATCGCCGGCCGATGGTACACTGGCGCCGCGATCTTGACAGTTCAGTCACACCCCGTTCGTCGTTCCCGGTCCATCGGTCACTCAACGCCTCGGCTCCGGATCCGCCTGTGCTGCGGGGGCGACGTGCGGCATTTCATCTGCTGATGGTCAGTTCCGCCGTCACGACACCCAGGGAGCATCCGGGGCGCTCGCTCCTGCTTGGCTCCGCGAAGGTCGTCGTCAGTCTCGGCCTGCTGGCGCTGCTCCTGGCGCGCGCCAACCTCGCCCAGCTCTGGGGACAGGTGCGCCGGGCGGATGTGAGCTGGCTCGCGGCCGCCCTGGCGGTCTACCTGATCATGACGCTCGGCGGGGTCTGGCGGTGGCGGCTGCTGCTCTCGGCGCAGGGGGTGCGGGTGTCGTTCCGGACGCTGCTGACCTCGTACGTCGTCGCGCTCTTCTTCAACAATTTTCTGCCGAGCAACGTCGGCGGCGACGTGTATCGCATCGCGGACACGGCGCGTCCGGCCGGGTCCAAGACGCTCGCCGCGACCGTCGTCCTGGTCGATCGGGTGCTCGGTCTGATGGCGCTGGTGCTGGTCGCCTCGGTCGGGGCGACGCTGGCCCGCCTGCTCGCACGCAACCTGCTGCCGATCTCGCCGGTCTGGCTGTGGACGGCCTGGGGCGCGGCCGTCGTGGCGACGGCGGTCGTGTTCCTGACGCCGGCCGGCTTCACCCGCATCCTGAGGCCGCTGACGATCATCCATCCCGAGTGGGTCGGCGAGCGGATCGCGGGGATCGAGAAGGCGCTCAGACGGTTCCGCGAGCGGTTGCGCGCGGTCGGCGGCTGCTACCTGATGGCGGTCTTCATTCAAGCAGCATTCGTGGTCTACTACGCCGGCGTCGCGAGAGCCCTCCACGTCCCGATTGCGACGTGGGACCTGGCCGTCATCGTCCCGCTCACGTTTCTCCTGCAGCTGATTCCGATCTCGCTCAACGGCTTCGGCGTCCGCGAGGCGGCGTTCTCGTTCTTCTTCACGAGACTCGGCCTGCCGCTCGCTTCCGCGCTCGCGGTCTCCCTGGTGGGCGCCGGCCTGATGATGCTCTTCTCGCTCTCCGGCGCGCTCGCCTACGTCACCCGCGGCCCGGTCGTCGCCATCGCCCCCGCCGACTGACGCCCCTCGATGTGCGACCGGCGCCGGTCACGGACCGCCCCGCGGCGCACCCTCCGGCGCCGGCACGAGATCGGCCGTCAGCGTGAGGAACACCCCCAGATAGCGCGGATCCGTCGACGTCGGATCGGTCAGCGCCGGCACGAAGCCGTTCGTGGTCGACACCGACAGCAGGTAGCTGTCGCTCCGGTGCGCGTAGACGCCCGGGGCCGACAGCCACACGGTGGCCGGCACGCCCGCCTTGATCGCCGAGACCGAGGACGCCCCGTTGAGCGTGAGCGTGACGCGGTTCGCGATCGGCGCGCTGAGCTGCACGCCCAGACGCGCGATCGGCCGGTCGGTCCGCACGATGATGTCGGCCCGCGCCTGGCCGGCGACCCAGATGCCGCCCACCTCCGGCGGGTAGGCATTCCGATCCAGCAGGTACAACAGGATGGTCGGACTCGTGCTGTAGAAGAGATGGGATCGCGAGCGATCGAGATTGATCGGCAGGTCGTTCACCATCGTCAGCTCGACCGGGAGCAGCCGCAGCAGGCCGTGATCCGGAAACTGATAGACGTACTTCGACGCTACGAACGGATTCACCAGGATCTGGGCGATGAACGCCGCCCCGCCCACCCAGGCCGCCAGCGCCGGCACGACCGACGCCAGCGGCGGGGTCATGAAGAAGAGCGCCGGGTACAGACTGAGGAAGTACCGGTTGCCAGGCGGACCGCCCCCGCCGCCCCACGTGTACGGCAGGTAGATCAGGATGATGACCGCCGAGGCGGCCACGGTCAGCAGCACGAACAGGTGCCAGAGGCGCCGTTCGCGTCCGGCCATGGCCCAGAGCACGATGACGACCAGCCCCGGGAAGTAGTACGGCATGAAACCGGCGTCGCGTCCGACCAGGAAATAGCCGGCATTGCGGGCGAGCTGCGGCCAGAACTTCGGCGTCTCCACGACCTGCTGTGTGTCGGCGCTGTTGGTGCTCATCGAGATGCCGGTCCGGTCGAACGTGGCCGACGGGTTCTGGTCCGGAAACGTCCCGTAAAAGGTCCGGCGATCGCCCCCCTGGTAGTTGAATTCACCGGTCACCAGCGCATTCACCCCGAAACAGGCGCTCGTCACCGCCACGAAGAGCGCTCCGACCAGGAAGCCGCGGATCCACCGCCGGCGGGTCCACAGCAGCAGCACCACCGGCGTCGCCAGCAGGGCGTTGGTCGGCTTCGAAAAGGTCGCCAGGCCGAGCAGGACCGCCGCCAGCAGGTCGCTGTTCGGCCCGCGCAGGAACGCCGCCCAGCGGCCGGGGCGGGGCGGCGCCACCTCCTTGTAGAACCAGAGGAAATACGCGAAGAACACGGCCGAGAAGTTGAACATCTCGGACGTCAGCCAGAGGGCGTAGATCGGGACGATGGAGGCGCCGACGAAGCCGAGCGCGAACAGCAACGCCGCCGGGCCGGGCGACCGCGCCGCCAGGAAGTAGTAGCCGCAGACACACACGCCGGCCAGCAGCAGCACGTGAAACAGCAGCATGCCGTTCAGCCCGAACAGCCAGACGAACGGCGCCACGGCCAGCGGGTAGATGAAGGCCTTGCCGAAGTACAGACGGTTGGCGGGATCGGGCGGATGGACGATCTGCACGAAGGGCCAGCGGCCGGTGAAGTGCAGGCGGATCTCGGTGCCGCGCTTGAGGAAGATCCCTTCGGGGCCGCCCCGGTAGAAGCGGTAGAACTGCTCCAGATCGGTCCGATCGAACGACATGTTGTGGTCGTACGCCAGGCTGATCGCCATGGCGACGTACGTCGATTCGTCGCCCTTCGGGCTGTAGGTCGCGCGGACGACGTTGACCGACAGGGCGGCGCTGCAGGCGAGGGCGAGCAGCACGATGGCGACGACCGCACCGGCACCCGGCCGGCGGCGCGGGGCGGGCGCGGGCTCGTCGCCCGACGAAGATGCGCCGTACGGCAGCATTCGCACATAATACGATACAGTCCGATGCGCGCGTATTCAGAGAACACCCGATGAACGGACACGGGACGCACGTCCCGTTCAACGAACGCGGAGGCCCGCTCCGGGGGCTGCTCGACCTCGCCGCGGGCCGGTATCCGGCGTTCCTGTTCGGCGGCCCCATCGACGGCTTCCTCCCCGTCTTTCACTTTCACGGGGTCACGCCGGAATGGCTGGAGCCGCGGCTGCAGTATCTGGCGGACCACGGGTACCGCACCGTCACGTCCGACGCGATCGCGCGGCTGGCGATCGACGGGGTGCACCCGGGGCCGAATCGCGTGGCGCTCTGCTTCGACGATGCCTGGGCGAGCCTGTGGACCGTGGCGGCCCCCCTGCTGAGGCGGTTCGGATTCACGGCGATCGCCTACGCCATTCCGGAGCGGATCGGTGACGCGCACACGACCCGCCCGACGCTGGACGACGGGGTGGCCGATGCCGGGGCGGCCGATCGCTCCCGGGAGCCGTTCGTGACCTGGCCCGAGCTGAGGCGACTGCACGACGCCGGAACGATCGACGTCCAGGCGCATACCTGGTCGCACGCAATGATCTTCTGCGCCGACCGCCTGACCGGGTTCGTCACGCCGGAGTACGCGGCCTCTCCCCTGCTCGCGCGGCCCCTCCTGTCGGTCGACGGCCGGTCGCGTTTTCAGGAGGTGGCGGAGCTCGGGGCGCCGCTGTTCGTGCAGCGATCGCGGATGTCCGACGGCTTGCGCTTCCTCGTGCATGAGCCGATCCGGCAGCGCACGATCGAGCACGTGGCGAGCCACGGCGGGGCGGCGTTCTTCGAACGGCCCGGCTGGAAGCGTGAGCTGGCGCGGCTCGTGTCCGGGCAGACGCGCGGGCGGCACGAGACCCCGGAACAGCGGGAGCGCGCCATTCTCGACGAGCTCGACCGGTGCCGGGCGGTCCTGACCGAGCGTCTCGGCTCGGCCGGGATCCGTCACATCTGTCTGCCCTGGGGCGTCGCCGGCGACGTCACGCGCCAGGCGCTCCGGGCGACCGGGTACCGGACCGCGTTCTCGAATCAGATGAAGGGCTCCTGGGCGGTGCGGGCAGGCGATGATCCGTACCGACTGAAACGTCTCAACAGCAAATATCTCTTCCGGCTCCCGCGCCGCTCCCGGAACAGCTCGACCGGTCGTGCCTGACATGCCTCCCGCCGCTCCCCTCCCGTTTCCCGACGACGTGGCCGTGGCGATCGTCTCGCACAACTCGCGCGACCGGCTGGAGGGCGCCCTCGCGTCGCTGCGGGACGCCGGCTGTCCGGCGTCCCGCATCATGGTCGTGGACGTGGCGAGCACCGACGGCACCGGCGAATGGCTGTCGCGCGAGTGGCCCGACGTCAGGCAGCGCCGGCTGCCGCGGAACGACGGGCCGAGTCCCGGCCGGAACGTCGGCATCCGGGAGGCGCCGCTTCCGTACGTGTTCCTGATGGATGCCGACGTGGTGCTGCGGCCCGACACCGTGCAGCGGCTCCGGGCCGCCATGGCGGGCGACCCGGCGGCGAAGGTCGGGAGCCCGATCGTCGTCCATGCGAGCCGGCCCGAGATCATCCAGTACGCCGGCGGCGGCCTTCATTTCATCTGCGAGGCGGTCAACCCCTGGCTCGATCGGCCGCTCGCCGAGCACCCGGGGCGGCTGGCGGGCATCGGCGCCGCGCCGACCTGCGGCCTGCTGCTGGACCGGCAGGCCGCCATCGACGTCGGCCTGTTCGACGAGCGCTACTTCATCGGGAAGGAGGACGGCGACTTCTCCCACCGGATCACGCTGGCCGGCCACCGGATTCTGGAGGTGCCGGACGCCATCCTGCTGCACCACAGCCGGGCGCGCGGGACGTGGCTCTTCTACTATCAGATCCGCAACCGCTGGCACTTCATGCTCAAGAACTACGAGCTGCGGACGCTCGTGGCGCTGATTCCCGTCCTGCTCGTCCACGAGCCGCTGCAGGCCGCGGTCCTCGTGGCCAAGGGGCACGGCCGCACGTATCTGCGGGCGATCGGGGGGCTGTTCGCCATGCTGCCGGCGCTGCCGGCCGACCGGGCGCTGACGAGGCGGATCCGCGTGCGGCACGATGCGGCGCTGCTGCGCGACGACCCGCTCGTCGTTCGCGACGACCTGGCCGGCCAGCCGCTCGTGCGCGCCGGCAAGCGCGCGTACGAGCGCGCCTTGCGGCTGTACTGGCGGCTCCTGACACGGACGATCCTCGCGCCATGACCCGGCCGCGCGTGCTGCTGCTGACGACCTACTTCCACCCGGTGCTCGGCGGCGTCGAGACGAACGCCCGGCGCCTGGCGGCCTTCCTGCAGCGGGACGGGTTCGACGTCCTCGTCGTCACGAAGCGGGTCGGCCGCGACGTGCCGGTCGAGGATCTGGTCGACGGCGTCCCGGTGCTGCGGGTCCCCCCGTCCGGCGAACGGTCGCCCGCCGGCAAATGGCTGATGCTGCCGTTCGCGTTCGTCGCGCTCCTGCGCCTGCGCCGGCGCTTCGATCTCATCTGCTGCATCGACTATCGCGGCGTCGGACTGGCGGCCGCCGTGGCCGGCTGGCTGCTCGGCCGGCCGGTCGTCGTGCAGGCCGGCACGACCGGCGTGCTGTCCTGCGCCAACTGGAATCCCGCGCTCATCCGCTGCGGACTCTCCCCGCGGAGCCGCGTCGCCGCCTGGCTGAAACGGCCGCTGCGCGCGCTGTATGCGTCGGCCACCGCGTTCCTGTGCATCTCCCGGGAAATCGAGCGCGAGGCGATCGCCTGCGGCGTGCCGCCCGACCGGGTGCACTACCTGCCGCATTCAATCGACGTGGCCGAATTCCGCCCCCCGGCTCCCGGTGAGCGCGAGGCGATCCGCGCGGAGGAAGGCTGGCCGCCCGACCGGCCGATCTGCCTGTTCCTGGGACGCCTGAGCCTGGAAAAAGGCATTCTGGACCTGCTCGAAGCCTGGCAGCGGCTCGACCGCCCGCAGGCGCTGCTGGTCGTCGTCGGCCCCGACATGCCGGGTCATCCGTGGGACGCCGGTGTCCGCGCGCGCGACTTCGTGACGAGCCACGCGATGGCCGACCGGGTGCGCTTCACCGGCCCGCGCCAGGACACGGCCCGGCTGCTGCGGGCGGGCGATCTCTTCGTCCAGCCGTCGCACTTCGAGGCGTTCGGCATCTCGGTGCTCGAGGCGCTCGCGACCGGTCTGCCGGTCGTCGCGTCCCGCGTCGGCGGCATGGTCGACTACCTCGTCCACGAGGAGAACGCGCTGTTCTGCCCGCCCGAGCAGCCGGAGGGGTTTGCGGTGCAGATCAGGCGGCTGCTCGACGATCCCGGGCTCCGGGATCGCCTTGGCCGCGCGGGCCGGCTCACCGTGGAACGGTCGTTCAACGAGGCGGTGATGTTCGGCCGCACGGCGGCGATCTTCCAGGCGCTCATCGCGGGAGCTGGCCGATGACCGGACCGTCGGCCGGCCGCACGTGGCGCGATCTGGCCTGGAATCTCTTCTACTCCGGGCTGACGAACGGCAGCGCTGCGCTCCTGCTCATCCTGCTCATCGTCGCCGGTCGCACGCTCGGCGATGCCGAGTACGGCAAGTTCTCCTATGCCCTGGCGCTCGCGACGATCTTCGAGACGCTGATGGACTTCGGCCTCAACCAGGTGACCGTCCGCGCGATCGCGCGCGATCGCGCCCGGGCCGGGTCGGTGATGGCCAATGCGCTCGGGCTGAAGCTGATCTGGGCGGCGCTCGCCATGGTGGTGCTGTTCACGGTCGCGACGCTGCTGCGGCCCGAACCGGACGTCCGCCTGGCCTGCTATCTGCTCGGCGGATCGTCGCTCATCCGCTCCTACGTGCTGACCGTGCGCGGCGTCTTTCAGGGGCTCGAACGGTTCGGCTGGGAGAGCCTGATTGTCGGCGCCGACCGCCTGCTGCTCGTGGTGCTCGGGAGCAGCGCGCTGATGGCGGGTGCGGGCCTGCGCGGGCTGGCGCTGACGTTCCTGGTGTCGCGGGCCATCACGCTGGCCCTCGCCGCCCTGTTCGTGCGGGTGCAGATGGGATCGGTCGGCGTGGCCTTCGACCGGACGGTCTGGCGGGAGCTGCAGCGGGCCGCCGTCCCGTTCGGCGTCTTCATGATCATCCTGAATCTATACGCCTACATCGACACGATCCTGCTGGGCGTCATGCGGACCAACGTGGAGACCGGCTGGTACAGCGCCGCGTACCGGGTGTACGAAGGGCTGACGTACGCCCCGGCGCTCATCGCCGCGGTGCTGACGCCGCGCCTGTCGCAGCTGTTCGTCACCGACCTGCGGCACCACGGGCGTCTGGCCCGTCTCGCGATGGGCGTCTCGGTCGGACTGGCGATCGTCATCGGCGGCACCGGGTATCTGGTCGCGGCGCCGCTGCTCCGGCTGCTGTTCGGCAGCGCGTTCGTGCCGGCCGCGACCGCGCTGCGCATTCTGGCCGGCGGCGCCGTCTTCGTGTTCGCCATCTGGATCCTGCACGCCGTCGCCATCTCGGCCGATCGCGAGACGCTCCTGCTGAAGACCGGCGTGGTCGGCCTGGTCGTGAACGTCGGCTGCAACCTGTACCTGATTCCCCGCCTCGGCATCGACGGCGCGGCGTGGGCCACGGTTATCGGGGAGGCGATCAGCGCGGGGATGCTGATCGCGGGGCTGACGATCGGCGCGCCCGGCGCGCGCCGACGAATCTCCTCGTCCTGACCGGCGGGTCGCGCTCTCGCGGCGCGCCGGCCGTGCCTCCGGCTCCGCGGAAGCGGACGCCATCTCCGGCGTCGCGCGCGGCCGTCAGCGCCGGGGCCGTCTTCCCGCCTTCATCGATTCGGCGACCAGGATCGCCCGCGCCCGGAAGCGCAGCCGCGGGTTGCTCCGCCACTGGCGCAGTTCGCGCCGCAGCAGAAGCAGGCCCTTCCGCTCGCGCTCCGTGAGACCGCCGCCGTCGAGCCGGTCGATCGCCGCGAGTTCGAGGTCCGCCAGGCTGCTCCCCGGTTCGAGGGCGAGAAACGCCTGGTTCCTGCCGAACGGAATCATCGCGATCCCGGGCAAGGACATGAAGGTGGCGGGATTGACGATGATCAGCGCCTGCCGTGCACCGACGAGCACCAGATCGACATCCTTCGGGGGCTCTCGCCGGCGGGGCGCTGCGCGCTTCTCGAGCAGACGCACGATGGCCCACCCGATGTCGGGATCGATGCGCTGAAGGCCACGCACCACCGACTGGGGCAGCGTCAGCGCGACCAGCCGCGCGGGCTGGCCGAACTTCGAGGGCCGGCCCCGCGGCCGGGCTCCGCTGGCGGACGACACGCGTGCGGGCATCCTGCTGTCACTCCCTCCGGGCGAGGCTCTTGCCAAATCCTAGCGCGTCGGGCCGCCCGGAGCAATGGTGTGGCCGCGCCCGACCGGCCATGGTCCGCCGCCAGGCAACGATTTATAATAAAATAAATCACGCGGGCGGGTGCCCCCTGGGATCGATCCCGGCGCGGGCGGCCGCGCGCACGCCCCGACGGATGGCAGAGGTGAGGCCGGCTGTGACCATCGTGACCCCGGGCGCCGACCGGCCGCCGCCGCTGCCCGCTCGGACCGCGCCGACCGGCGCAGCGACGCCTGCCGACGGGCGCCCGTCGACGCTCGTCGTGATCCCGACCTACAACGAGCGGGACAACCTGCCGGCGCTCACGCGCGCCCTTCTGCCGCTGCCGGGCCTCCGCCTGCTCGTGGTCGACGACCGGTCGCCGGACGGCACCGGGGACCTGGCCGACGACCTGGCGGCGCGGCACCAGGGGCACATCGAGGTCCTCCATCGCGCCGGACCGCGCGGTCTGGGCCGGTCCTACGCCGACGGCCTGATGCGGGCGCTGGACACCGGTGCGCCGTACATCGTCCAGATGGACGCCGACCTGTCCCACGATCCCCGCGACCTGCCGGCATTGACGGCCGCCGCGGCCGGCAGCGACCTCGTCATCGGGTCGCGCTATGCCAGGGGAGGACGCATCGACAACTGGGCCTGGCAGCGGCGACTGCTCAGCCGCTTCGCCAACCGGTACGTCCGGAGCGTCACCGGGCTGGTGCCACGCGACTGCACCAGCGGGTTCCGCTGCTGGCGCCGCGAGGCCCTGACCCGCGTGCCGCTGGCGCAGGTCACCTCCACCGGCTATGCCTTCCTCGTCGAGACGCTGTACGAAGCGATGCGCCAGGGTCTCAGCGTGTCGGAGGTGCCCATCGTGTTCGTGGAGCGCCGCGCCGGAACGTCCAAGCTCTCCGCGAAGGTCCTCGCTGAATCGGCCGTCGTCCCGTGGCGCGTGAGGCTGCGCGCCCCGTAAAGCGGCAGCCTCTCTGCACGACCATTCGCACCCCCATCACGGTGACCCGGCGGGGCGGAACACGGCGACGAAGTTGTGCCGATCGACCGGGATTTCGGCCACCTGCGTATAGGCCTCGCCGATCGCGGCGTAGAGGCGCGGCGTCCACATGGCATGCACGCGACCAGGATGCGCCGAGTTCTTGTGCAACAGGATGAGCGAGAACAGGTGCTGCCGGATGGCCTGTGCGAGCGGGCGGTCATTCCATCGCCCCTCGTAGGCGAGTTGCGTCATCGAGAACGGATCGACATACACCGGCTTGTGCGCCAGGGGCAGGAGCCCCATCTCGTCGTCGGCCAGCACGAAGCCGGGGCTGCGCCGGACCATCCGCAGCAGCTCCGCCTGGGCCGGTGCGTGGTCGAGCTCGGACGACAGCTCGCGATAGAGCGCGTTGCCGCGCCCGAGCAGCAGCGCCTGAAGCGCGAGCAGCGCGAGCAGGCCCGCCTGGCGGCCCGGTTGACGATGCGCCCACGCCCAGCAGAGCCCGACGCCCAGGCTGCAGGCCGCTGCCAGCTCGAGGAAGTAGTTGACGTACGAGCCGACCTTTGCCGCCAGCACGGCCTCGAACACGGCACAGATCAGGTACGGCACGAATAGCGCCCCCCAGGACGGTCTCTCCCGCCGGGCAATCAGCGCCGCCAGCAGGCCGAGGAGCACGAAGACGGCGGCCTGACTGAGCGCCGGCAGTCCCAGCGCGGCGAGCCGGCCCCAGGAGCAGCGGTTGAGCGTCGCCACGATCACGTGGTAGGCGAAGCCGCCGTGCGTGGCCAGGGTCAAAGCCAGCAACAGCAGCAGCCCTCCCCCGCCGATCAGCGCAGCCAGGCACACGGCCGCCGTCCGGCGGCGCTGGTGGAACCACAGCCAGCTGACCGACGCACACGGCCCCGCCAAGGCGTAGGACTGCCGCGTGTACGCGCTCGCCACGAGCAGGAGCCCGACCCCCGCCAGCGTCCACGGCCCCTGCCGTCCGCGAACCAGCCACGTCAGCGCGACCCATGTCAATGCGAGCGCGAAGGGATCCACGCGGACGAACTGGCCCCAGAAGACCACGCACGGAATCGCGATGAAGCTGAGCCCGCTCAGCAGGGCGGCGGTCGCATCGTCCGTGAAGGCCTGCACGACCAGGCCAAGCGCGCATGCCGTCACGAGCACGCTCGCCTGCGAGATGAGCCGCCCGTACCAGTAAGCCGGACCATAAACGCGGAGGAACGGGCGCAGCACCAGGTCGAGCAGCGGCGGGTAGTTGGCCACCAGGTAGGGGCCCGTGGAGAGATCCGGGCGATAGATGTCGCTGAGGTGGTGAAACCGGATCGCCTCGTCCAGGAGGTCGCCTTCGCCGTAGTCCAGCGGGTAACGGAAGCGCAGGGTCGCTGCGGCGAAGTGGAAGAACGGCCAGGCGGCGAACGCCAGCAGCACGACGACCGCCGCCGTGGCCAGCCACAGCGCGTGCCGCAGGGTGAGGCTGCTGAGCGCGTCCCGTGGCCGGGCGGCGAGGTGCGGCATGGTGTCGCGTCGCGAGCGGGACCGTGACGCCGCACGCGCGATGTCGAGCGGTCGCGTGCGGCCTTCCCGGACACCATGTTATAGACCCGATCATAATTATTATAAAGTAATTATCTGGCCGAGCTGGCCGCATGCGCCGCCCCCTTGCACACCGTGACCGTGACACCGATGGAGACACGTCACGACGCCGGCCGGAACGCATCAGCCGCCTCCACGCCGGTGCGGTCCGCGCCACCGGCCGGCCCGCCACGGCGGCGCCCCCCGGTCGAGCTCAGCCGCCGGGAATGGCGCGCCGCCGGCCCGTAGGCGACGATTCCGTGCATGCTGCTCCCGGCCACTGCCGTGGCGGCCGGCTGGTCGGGGTGGTGAGCGGCGGGCGGCCGAGCGGACGAGGGGCCGCGGACCAGCTGGCAGGACTGGCGGTCGAAAAACGGTCACCCCGGCACAACCATTAAATATAAAATAACGGGCGCCGGAAGCACCGACGCGACGGTTCGGCGTCGCCCGGAGGAGGCGTGATCGCCGTGACGCAGTCCTCGTTCTCCCTTCGATCGCCCCGCCTCCGCCTGACGGTGCTCGCCGTGGCGGTCTTCGTCTCGTACGCCTACTTCTACCAGGCGGGCGGCTGGAATCAGAATTCGCGCTTCGCGCTCATCGAGGCGATCACGGAGACCGGCTCGCTCCGCATCGATCCCTATCGCCATCACACGGGCGACCTCGCGCTCTGGGACGGGCACTACTACTCCGACAAGGCGCCCGGCGAAGTGTTCACGGCGCTGCCGTTCGTCGCCGCTGCCCGCCCCATCCTCCGGTGGATCGGGATCGATCCCGGTGGATACAAGGGCATCGCCATCCTGTCGTATCTGGCGACGGTCTTCAGCGAAGGGATCGGGGGCCTGCTGGCCGTGCTGGCGCTGTTCTTCGTGGCGCGCCGCTGGGGCGCGAGCGAGGGGGGCGCGCTGTTCGCCGCCACCGCGTTCGGGTTCGCCACCCCCGCCTGGTGCTATGCCACGGTCATGATGGGGCATGCCCTGGCGGCCGCCGGCCTGACGATCGCGTTCCTGGCGGCGGTGTCGCTCGCGGACGAGCGCAGCCCGAGGCGGGAGGCCGCGACGGCCCTGCTGGTGGGACTCGCGGCCGGATGGGCGACGGCGACCGAATTCCCGGCCGCCATACCGGCCGCCATCCTCGCCGCGCTGGCGGTCGCCGAGAGCTGGCGGCGCGGCTGGACCTCGCGCCGGCGCGTCGCGCTGTGGGTCACCGCCGGCGCCCTGGCCTGTGCCGCCCTGTTGATGGCTTACAACACCGCGTCGTTCGGCTCGCCGTTTCACATCGGCTACGAAAGCGAAGAGCGGTTCCCGGATATGCGCATAGGCTTTTTCGGGATCACGCACCCGCATCAGTACGCGCTCAACCAGATTCTCTTCGGCGCCTACCGGGGCCTGCTCCCGCTGGCGCCGCTCATGGCGGTCGCCCCGCTGGCGCTCGCCTGGCTCTGGTACCGGCGCGCCGATGCCCGCAAGGGGATCGTGGCCGGCGCACTGATCGTCGTGTACTACGTCCTGCTGAACGCATCGTACGACTACTGGAGCGGCGGCTGGGCGTACGGCCCCCGGCACATCGTTCCGGCGCTGCCGTTTCTCTGTCTCGGATTCGGCCTGGCGTGGACCGAGGGCCGGCGCCTGCTGCGCGGCAGCCTCCTGGCGCTCTGGGCCGTGGGCGCCGCGCTGTCGCTGGTGGCGGTCTCGACCACCGCTCAGCCGCCCAGCAACTACCGGAAGCCGGTCACGCAGTTGCTCCTGCCGTCGTTCCTCGCAGGGCACCTGGCGCTGAATCAGACGACATTTCTGGAACGCTCGCCGGATGTACCCCCGAAGCCCAACGCCTTCTACCGCTACTCTTGGAACCTCGGGCTGGTGTCGGGTCTCCATGGTCGCGCGAGCCTGATACCGCTCGCACTCTTGTGGATTGCCGCCGTGTTCTCCTGGCGGGCGTTGGACCGAGCGTTCCCGAGGATCCGAGCACCCGGAACGCCACCGGGCACGATGGGTTGATTACTGTAAGTGCCGTCGCGAGCGTGATTGCCCGCCAAGTCTCGTGCTGGTAGAATTCCGCTGGCGCTAGTTGGATGCCATGTGACTTTTGAAATGTCCCAGTGGCTTAAGAATCGCCTAAATCTCGCGAAGCACCGACGCTCGTCGGTCATCAAGGGGCTGGCGGTGGTCTCCCGAAGCTTCGAGCGGCTTTGCGAGAACGTGAACTACGATCCTCGCTATAACGGGGAAGAGCGGATCCTCCGGTGTCTGCGCCCCTTTGAGCCCAGGTGTGTCTTTGACGTCGGGGCCAATCGAGGCGACTGGGCGCTGATGTGCCGCAGACAGTTGCCCGGAACGACAATTCACTGCTTTGAAATCGCCGACGAAACTCGTCTCGCCCTGACTGCGCGTATTGGCCACGCACCGGGCTTCGTCATCAATGAATTCGGGCTATCGAACCGCTCGGGCACAACGGCGATCAACTACTGTCGGGCGCAGGACGAAGTCACGTCCGAAATCACCTATCCGCACGGCCTCCCCACTGTGGCCGTCGAGGCCAGGGTACGCCGCCTAGACGAGTACGTTGCGGAGCGTGGCATACGCACGATCGATTTTCTGAAGATAGACGTGGAAGGCGCTGAGCCACTCGTGCTGGAAGGAGCGGCGGGCTCGCTTCAGTCCGGCGTGATCGATGTAATTCAGTTCGAGTACGGCTTAGTAAACATACTCACACATTTCCTACTGCGCGACTTCTACGAGCAGTTGTCGCGGGTGGGATATTTGATTGGAAAACTCTACCCATCATACGTCGACTTTCGACCGTATCGCCTCGTTGACGAAGACTTCCTGGGTCCGAACTACTTGGCGGTCAAACGCACGCGACAAGATCTGATTCTGGCGATGAACCAGCCCTGACCCGTATGTGGGACCTGCGTGCCCGTTGAACCCGCACCCACTACACCTACGGTTCCTGCCACAGGAACGGCGGGTAGCTCGCCGTCACGCCGTTGGCCGGGAAGGGAATGAGGACCACTCCTGAACGCTCGTGCACCGGGGCGTTGTTATCCGCCCGCGTCGACCCCTCGGTCACCATGAACCCGACCGTCTCGCCGACCTGCGGCACATAGCCGGTCATCGGTGCCCAGTTGGACGAGTAGAACCAGCCGGTGGCGATATCCGAGGCATTGTTGAGCCCCTTGTCCGTCTGGCAGGGGCGCAGGCGCTCGCCGCCGGTACCATACCACTGCCCGTTGATCTTCTCGAAGATCCAGATCGTCGCCTCCTGCAGCGTGCCGCCGCCGATGTCGGCCGACGGCCACTGGCAGTTGGCCGAGTAGTCGAGATGCAGATTGCCGGGCGAGAAGACAATCGACGTGATCTGCGCGGTCACCGGCCAGCTCCGGATGTCGGGGCTGCCGCCGACGATCTGCACGGTGCTGAGATCGAACCCGCCCGACCCGGACCCCGAGCCGCCACCGCTCGTGCCGCCGCCTCCGGTGGTCGACGCCGGAGTGACGAACGACTGCACGGTCGACCACGGCCCCGTGTGGGACGAGTCGGCCGCCTGCACGCGCCAGTAGTACGTCGTGCTGGCGGCGAGCGGACTCGACGGCGTGAAGTCGGTCTGACTCGTCCCCTCCGCGACCGAGCCGGACACCAGACCGGTCGTGAAGTTCTGGTCCTGCGCCAGTTGGAAGGTGTAGGTCAGCGCACCGACCGGGCCGGTATGCGTGGCGTTGGTCGCCGCGAGCGTCGGCTGCGTCGTCGTGACGGCCGCTCCGCCAATCGGCGAGACCGGCGTCGGCGCGTTGATGACCACCGGCGTATACACCGTGAAGCTCGTGGTCGCCATGTACGGGCCGGTGTTCGCTCCGTCGAGCGCCTGCGCACGCCAGTAGTACGTCTGTTCGGCCGTGAGCGTCGTGGAGACCGTCACACTCGTCTGACTGCTGCCCGGCTTCACGTTCGCCTGGCTGAAGACCATCTGGCTGAACTGCGAGTCCGAGGCGAGCTGGAACGTGTAGGACAGCGGCCGCACCCCGTTCGTCGTGGCGTTCTGCACCGTCAGGGTGACCGGCTGCGAAGAAACCGGAACCTGGCTGCCGGCCGACGGGGCCACCGCCTTGGGCGCCGTGATGGCCACGCCCGGAATCGGTCCGGCGACGTCGGGGCTCAGCGGATTCGAGCTCTTGGTGACCCCGCAGGCGCCGAGGGCGACAACGAGCGGCAGCAGCAACGGCAGCGAAAGCGTTCGGACCCGCATTCTCATGGCTGACCTTCCGGGGGCTGTTTCGACGTTTGCGGGCCCGGCGCCTGCCCGCCCGGGCCCAATCCTGTGCAAAACTGCGTATCGGACCGAAACGGCACGAAGAACAGGGCCTCAGCCGGGATTCTGGGCCGATGAAGTAGCATAAGCGGTCGATGCGCCTCTTCTTCGCCTTGGCGGCCTGCGCGTCCGTGGCGGCCAGCCTCTGGGTGACGGCCGGCGAACTTGCGGTCACCCAGTCGGGCCCCCATGGGGTCCGGCTGGCCATGCTCCCGCCGCTCTGGCTGCTGGCCCTGCTGGCGATCGCAGTCGCCCTCGTGGCCTGGCTCGCGCGCCGCCTCGCCTCGCGCTTCCTGCCGCTCGTCGGGGTGCT